>Ga0316191_10001890_pt1 | contig 15003 bp, 10 predicted proteins | sample Eddworburr2cm_MG_FD_204928 | JGI IMG/M metagenome (GOLD analysis project Ga0316191, IMG submission 204928) | Coastal sediment microbial communities from Maine, United States - Eddy worm burrow 2 cm | ecosystem: Environmental > Aquatic > Marine > Coastal > Sediment | place: USA: Maine...
CGGGTTGAGAAATGGCGGTCGGGTTCCTAACAGAAGCATGAGGTCCAGAGAATGAGCGAAACAGCTGCACTCATCGAAAAGGCAAGAGCCGGTTTCGAAACATTGGACGTTTTGGTTAAACATCAAATCGAAGCTCTGAAATGGCTCGAGATCTGGCTAACGGACGATATCTTTAGTGATTACGTCCTTCAAATAAAGTATTTGATTGAATCGGAAAAATGGGAATTCTTACTGGACTCTTTTTATCAGGTAATTCCCTTTGGAACCGGCGGCAGGAGGGGGTTGGTTGGTATTGGGCCGAACAGGATAAATCCCTGGACAATACAAGCCTCTGCCCAAGGACATGCCCAGTATCTCATCAACCAGCATGGAAAAGAGGCGCAAGAAAGAGGGGTGGTGCTCAGCTATGACGTGAGGAAATACACTCAGAAAGGAGTGTACGACGACAGCCTTGCCAATCCAATCATGAATCTGGACGGTCCTCAACTGGCAGAAGCGGCAGCGGCAGTGTATGCAGCCAACTCCATAAAGGTTTATATCTTTGATGGGGCCAGGAGCACGCCGGAGCTTTCCTTCGCCATACGTCACCTGAATGCTGTCTCGGGAGACATGTTCAGCGCCAGCCATAACCTGCCGACTGATAACGGCAAGAAAGTGTACGACCAACATGGCGGCCAGTTAATACCACCAGACGATCAGATTCTAGTTGATGAAGTGACCAACAATGTCAAAGAAATAAAGAGTATGAATTTCGGCGAAGCCAAAAAAAATAGGCTGATTGCCTACGTCGATGAAGAAGTTGATACCCCCTTTCTGGAAGCTGTCTGTAACATTTCTCTCTCCGAAGAAAGGGGCGTAAATATATCGTACGCGCCTCTCCACGGCACCGGCTTGAGTTCCATCTATCCGGCATTACAAAAGCTGGGATTTAATGTCACCCTTGATAGGCGAACGTCCAACCCAAGTGGAAATTTCGAACATGTCACCTTCAACATACCAAATCCGGAAGTGGTTGAATCATTTGAAACTTCTATCCCTTTTGCTGAAGAAATCAATGCTGACCTCATTATTAGTTCTGATCCTGACGCAGACAGAATTGGCGTTATGGCCTGGCATAAGAATTCATATGAGTTTGTCAACGGCAATGAAATTGGAATAGTGTTAACGAATTACGTTATCTCCAAGTACAAAGCCAAAGGAACCTTGGACCCAAACAGTGTGGTCATAAAAACAGGCGTAACGACCTCGTTGATAGAAGGAATCGCGCAAGAAAATAACATTCACTGCATCGGCGATCTATTGGTTGGTTTCAAATACATTGGCGATGAAATGAACAAGCTTGAGAACGATAATAGAATTCAGGACTTCATTATCGGTGCTGAAGAGAGTCACGGTATTCTTACCGGCGATTACTGTCGAGATAAAGATGCGGCTGGTGCTGCTGTCTGGATAGCTGAACTGGCTGCTGAATTGAAAAAAGATGGCAAAACATTAATTGACTATCTCGATGAGATCTATTGCAAATACGGCTTTTGCCATAACCACTTGACTGAGATCAGGCTACTGGGTGCCAAGGGCATGGAACAGATTGCGGATATCATGACCCATCTCCGGGATAATCCTGTTGAATCTTTTGGTGAATTTGTTGTTGCCAATAGAATTGATCAATGGGAAGGCGAGCCTCAGCCCCATCTGTCCATTACCGACACGGCTTCGAGAAATGTTCTGATATTCAAGATTGACAAACTGGCAGACACAAAAACCATCAAAGTAACTGTTCGCCCATCAGGAACTGAACCAAAAATAAAAATGTACTTTGAAGTGTATGGTGAACCCTTCGATCTGGAGAATATTGATGCTGAAAAGCAGAAAATCGTCGAGATTAGAAAGAGACTGGAAAGGGCGTTCATGCTCTATTGCTATAGATTATTAGGCGTTGATTTTCCTGAAAGAGGATTTTTGTTGTTCTGGCAGTTACCGCTCAACGACAAGCTCAGATACTTTGAAATAGAAGAAGAAATCGTTCATTTAAAAAACATTCAAGATCAAAAAACCAGAAAAAAAGAGCTCTATAACCTGCTAGCATTCCTTGGCGCCGACCCAATTGAAAAAGTAAATGATGCATTTAAGGAAGAATACAAGAAAAGCATAAATGAATATTTAGGTATAGGGCGATAAAAGATTGCGGATTGCTCCCGCTCGCCTCGCCTGAGCGAGAGCGATGGCGGGCAGGTAAACCCCGCCCCTACTTTGGCATTCTCACTGGTAAAACACTTGACCTCTGACCCCGACTTGGTTTACCAAGATGTAGTGGTGAGCCTTAAAGAGTGAGGTAAATATGGACGGAGACGAAAAAACGTGTCTTACTTTTAGCCAGGTCTGCTTTAAAGAAAGATTCTCGAGTCTGCTCATTTTTATCATTGCTATGCTTGTCCTCGGACCTCTCATTGAAGAGTTTGTCGGACTACGCATCCTCATGGACATTTTATGGTCTGCTATTTTTGTATCCGCCATTTATGCGGTAAGCCAAAAAAAACATCACATCATTATTGCCGTACTGCTTGCGCTGCCCATGCTCGGGGCAATATGGACCAAATATTTTGTCCAGTATCAAACTTTGACGGTGGTGGGAAGCCTCTGTGGAGCAGCTTTTATTTTATTTGCAATCATTCAGATGCTGATCTTTATTTACAGCCACAAAGAGGTCACCAGAGACATGATAGTCGGCGCGGCTGTAGTCTACTTGCTCATGGCGATAATGTGGACGTTCATTTTCACTGTTGTGGAGACACTTCACCCCGGCTCATTTAATATCCCAGAAGGTCAGGGCATCGAGGCCACCCAAAGTTTTCTCTACTACAGCTTTGTCACCTTAACCACCTTGGGCTACGGTGACATTACCCCCGTGACGAGACTGGCAAGATCTTTGTGCATCCTCGAGGCAGTGATCGGCCAACTCTACCTGGTAGTCCAGGTTGCCTGGCTGGTGGGCCTACATGTTTCTCAATCAATGTTGAAGAAAACAGGACGGGATGAGTGATGGGGGATTTTAGATTTGAGATTGAAGATTTGAGTAGGCATAGAGCATAGAGCATAGGGCATAGAGTGAGGAGCCAGAATTCAGAATCCAGAATTCAGGAGAAAAGTAAGTAAAATTGATTTTCTCTCAATAACTGGCTCCTGACTGCTAGATTCTATAATTTCGCCTTTAGCCTTACGCCCTGCGCCTTGTGCCTTCCTTCAATCTTAAATCGACTTATTCAAGAAGCGCTGAGCGCAGGCGTTCAAGTGTGGCGTCGTCAATCCCAAGCCCCTCGTGCAGATACCCCTCAAAAGAGCCGTATTTTTCGTCTATGGCCTCGAAGGCAGCATCCAGATACTCCGGCCGCACTTCCATCAAGGCGCGTACTTCGCTGCGCGGGGTTTGAAAAAAAGAGGCGCAGCTGGCAAAACATGACAGTCGGCTGGCTTCACTCTCCCAGAATGTGTTGCTCAACAGGTAGTCCTCGAGAACCGTCTCCTGAGGTACACCGAGAGCACGGAGGACTATGGCCACCGAAACTCCCGTCCTGTCCCTACCATAGGTGCAGTGAATGAGGGCGGGCAGACCTCCGGGCTCAGCCATATCCCGTAAAAGGGAGGACCACTCGGAAGTGAAGTTCAAAGCATAACCCCGGTAGCATTCGATCATTAATTGTTGGAAATCGCCCTCTTCCACATCACCTCCCAGAATCCGGCGGGCCACTGCATAAGGGTCAATGAGGTCGCAGTCAATAGGGAGACTAACCACCTCCAGCGAGGTGATTTCTGCTAGCCGGGAAGGATCTCTCTCGTGTTCCTTTTCAGTGCGCAGATCGTAAACTCTCTTCACCCCGAGGGCGACGACCGCTTCAGCATTTCGCCTACTCACCCTCTTCAGGTGATCTGAGCGGTAGAGCAACCCCTTCTTGATCTGTCTGCCGTCGATGGTGCTGTAGCCACCGAGATCTCGAAGGTTGCGGGTGCCCGCAAGTTCAATACGGCTGGGATGCTGTGGTGGCGCAGTGGCACAGCCCAAGAGGATGAGAAGACAAGCGACGAGGAGGACGGATAGGGATTTTGGATCTCGGATTGCGGATCGCGGATTTAAGATATTCAACATTCACCTCTCGAGAGTTCACGGATTACAATCTACAATCTTCAATCAGAAATCAAAGAATCCAGTAGTCAGGAGTTAGGTGTCAGGTGTCAGCAGTAAACGGCAAATCGTTATCGAGAATCGAAACCGGGGCCCCGCTCGTAGGGTGGGGAGTCCGAAGGACCAACATCTCAAATTCCGAAATTCGCAATCCGAAATCCGAAATCGTCACTCCCCTTCCGTCATTTCTTTAAACTTTCTGCCCGCATAGCGCACCGCGAAGATCCAGATGATGATAATGGGAATGGTGAAACCTGAAAGCCAGCGGATGCTGGAAAAGTCTTTAAACACAGAGGTGATCCCGAGGCTTACACCCACTGCCACCGCTTTGGCAAAGCGCTGCACGAACATGTCGATGAAAGCCTTGGCTTTGTACTTCTCGTCCTTGGTGGTTGGGACGTAAAGGGACTCCTTGGCCGACTGGTTGATGGAGTAGCTGAAGGCGTTGTCCACCGTGTTCAGGGAGCTGCCCACCCAAAGGATGGGAAGGACCGTAAAACCCATTGATCCGGCGAGCACGGCAATAGGCAGAAACATAAGCGCCACCCCCACGCCGAGTCGGGACATGACGAAGCTGGTGAGCAAGAGCTGCACCAACATTGAGACGACGTTGGTAATGGCAAAGACCGTGGCGAATTGCTCTCCGATGGCAGGACCGTTCAGGTAGTGGGCGATAGTACTGGTAAATTGAAAATCCATCACGGTGGAGACTATCTCATAGAGACCCACAATAGCCACGATGGACAGCAGATATGGTGAGCTGAATACCAACCGCGCCCCCTCTATGGCGGGATTGGACTCTCTTTGCGGTTCCGGCTCGGAGATTTCAGGCTCGGGCTCTGGGGGCGGGTTTCGATCCACCATACGACCAGCTCCCATTGCCACAGCAAGGATCACCAGGCCCAGACCAAAGGCGATCCAGAGCCAGCCCACCGTATTGATTCTCGCGATCAGTACCCTGACGGTTGAGGTACCGAAGACCCCGCCGACTACCCCTCCCAACCCAACCAGACCGTAGAGGCGTTTGGCAGCGTCAGGGGTCACGCTGTCGTTGAGAAAGGCGAAAAAGGTGGCCACCATCAGGGTGGAGAAAAGATCCCCGAAGAGATAAAAGGTCCAGACCGTAATGCTCTGGGGCTTTTCTATTATAAAGGTGTAGGCAACGTAGCTGGCCAGGAAAAAGCCGGTGAAGATAAAGGTAAGCTGCTGCCGCCGGAAACGACGGGCCAGCCAGGTGAACACAACCACCGCCACAAAGGCCACCACCATGTTGAGCACTTTGGCGAGCAGTTCTGCCTGGGGGCCGGTCATGTGCCAGGCAAAGAGGTCGAAGCCGCCTTTATCGTAGAACTCGATGAAAAGCGACTTCTTAATGGGCTTGAGAATCCAAAAACTGGTGATGACCAGGAAGAAATAGCTGAACATCAAAAGCGCGAGGGGCAGCTCGGACTTCCTGATGTCGAACATGGCCTTGAGGGGACTCTGCCGTTTCATTCTCTGAGCCCTTCGCCCAGCCCGGACATTTCACGCATTGGTTGCTGCGCCCGTGGATATGACTGTCCTTCCGGGCGTCCTCGGGTATCGGACCCTGCGACGTACTGTTCAAGTACGCCTCGGATCCAATCCCCTGCGGTTGCCCATTGGCACACCCTTCTCCACGGTCTCGCGACACCAACTCGTGAAATATCCGGGCTAGAAAACTTGGATGTTGCCGGCGTCCACTTCGGCAATTATATTCTGGATACGGTCCCAAAGAGCATCGATCTCCGATATTGAGAGACCGTATTGCAGTGTGCCATCTGTGTACTTGGCACCCTCTTTGGGGTCCAGGTTTTCCCCCACCGGTTTCGGTCGCAGAACTCCTTTGTCGTCTAATTCAAGCTGGGCTATCACGCCCAGGAAATTCAGGTCCTGCCGCTGTATCTTGCGCAACCGATCGATGGAATTCTTGCGCAGCGCCGGCACATAAATATTTTCCCATTGCACGATGAAGAAATTGTATGGCCAAAAACCAAATGAAATGCCGTTGTCAATGGAGAAGACCTGGCGCCGCTTGTCGTCCTTTGACACCAGGAATTGTCCCACCCGGCCATCGCGGTGTTGGATCAGGTAGGTGAGAAGATTGAAGTTGGACATAAAGTAGGCGTAGGTGGGATCCTGCAGAAAGCGCGACTCATCGTACAATTTGTCGGGAATTGTGACATTCTCCATCCAAATGGAAGCAAGGCCCAGAACACAATCCGTTCCCTCTAGGGTTGCAGCAGCGTACCCACCCCTCTTCTCAAACCTATCACGGGGCACGCAGAACGGAAGGGCAGTGGGCACCACGTAGTCCTCGGGGTCCAGAAAAAGCTTCTGAACCTGATAAGCAGCAAGCTCTTTGCGCGGCGAGGTGTTGAAGCTGTCAACCCAGCCCGGGACGTTCTTCTTGAACTTCCACTTTATGTCCTTGCCACTCACTTCATCATGATTGACCAGGACCAAGGCGCCGGTCGTACCATGTGCGGTCCTTTCCATCTCCTTGGTATGCAACTCCCCTTCCTGCGCTCTCTGGTATATCGTGGTCTCCAGCTCCTTCGGGGTGAACTGCCAGTTGGGGAATTCACCCTTGACACTGGGAGAGGGGGCTTTCTTGAACTGCAGCTGGCGGTCCTCGACCTTGCCCCGGCTGGCGCAACCTGCGAAAGACCAAATGAAACCGAACAATAAAATGATTAAAAGTCCGAACCGAAGTGCGCTCTTTTTCATCTCTCTTTCTCCTTTTGAAAAGGTGATCAAGAAAATGCAGTTAATATATGTATTATGTACGGTTGTGTAAAGTTCTAATTCATTGGTATGATTACCTAAGACTTTTCACCAGATGGATTAATTGCTATTCTAGCCCGTCGAAGGGGTAAGCTCCACGAAAGCCAGTAGGGCGTCATTTTGAGGCTTACGGCACGACCTGTCGACGAGGAGTGCGACTGCCCTTGACCGTGAGCCAGGGCCGAACGGAGACTCATTCGAAGCCCTCAAGTTGAGTCGCTCAAGATTAACTCCCCGAGGGATCTTGAGATTCTTCGTCGTCCCGCCATTTACGGGACTCCTCAGAATGACACCGAATGGGGGCTTTTCGGAGAGACAGTGATTTCTGTCCATACGAAAACAACTAGAACGTCATTCTGAGCGAAGCGAAGAATCTCTGCATAGCCAGTACTGTTAGATTTTGCCTCGCCTTACTCGTCAGTATAAGATTTAAGAATATGGTCCTGCTGTACACGAATTAAGCGGGTTTTTGATAGAATAAGACTCTTTTATAAAGCAATGGCTACAGAAACCAAGAAAAAATTTCGCTTGAGCTTGTCGGGGAGCATACTCCTTGGCTTTGTGCTGGGGATTCTCTGCGGCCTTTTCTTTGGTGAATATTGCGCCGGGCTGAAGATATTCGGCGACGCTTTTATCAAACTCCTGCAAATGTCGATATTGCCCTATATCGTGATATCGCTCATTGTCGGCATCGGTCGTCTGTCTTACCAAGAGGCGAAAGTACTGGCAATCAAGGCAGGTTCTTTGCTCCTTGTGTTCTGGGGTATTGCCCTTGCCGTAATCTTCTTGATGCCCCTGGCATTTCCCAGTGTGGAAACCGCCTCCTTTTTCAGCACCAGCCTAATAAAAGCAAAAGAGCAGGTAGACTTTCTCGAACTATTCATCCCCTCGAATCCATTCAGTTCCCTGGCAAATAACGTCATCCCTGCCAGTGTCTTGTTCAGTATTGCAGTGGGCATCGGCCTGATCGGCATCAAAGAAAAACACAACCTCATCGATGATCTTGCCATCCTGGCAACAGCGCTCAGTCGGGTAGCCAACTTTGTGGTCTACCTCACACCCATCGGTGTGTTCGCCATCGCCGCCAGTGCAGCCGGCACCATGACCCTGGAAGAGATTGGTCGCTTGCAGGTCTATTTCGCCACCTTCATCGTGGCGGTAATGATTTTGACCTTCTGGATATTGCCCATGCTGGTCGCGACCCTGACCCCTTTTACCTACAAAGATGTCGTTGGAACATCCAAAGACGCCCTTGTTACCGGTTTTGCCACCGGCAAGCTCTTTATCATCCTGCCCATCTTGATTCAAAACTGTAATGATTTGTTTGAACGGTACAAGCAGGAACACAAGGATACCGCTTCATTCGTGGATATCATTGTTCCCGTTTCCTTCAATTTTCCCACGACCGGAAAACTCCTTACCTTACTGTTTATCCTCTTTTGTGCCTGGTTCACCGGTAACGCCGTGTCAGTAACCGCTTACCCGTATTTGTCGTTCATTGGGATCTCAAGCCTTTTTGCCAGTACAGACATGGCTATTCCTTTCCTGCTTGACAGCATGCAGATCCCCTCGGACCTCTACCAACTCTTCATCCTCACGGGAATTGTCAACAGGCGCTTTGCCACCTTACTGGCCGGCATGAATCTGCTCACCTTTACCTTACTGGCCACCTGTGTCATTACCGGTTTGCTATCCATAAACTGGAGAAGACTTTTCCGTTTTGCTCTGCTAAGCGTAATAATCACAGTGGGAGTGGTAGCTGGCACCCGCTTCGTTTTGAGCTTTTCTGCTACAGATGCCTATAGCAAAGACAAAGTGCTCGCCAGTATGCACCTGTTGAATGACCCGGTGGAGGTAGTGGTTCATAAAACGGCACCGTCTCATTTCGGTGTTGTTGATAAAGAAAAATCACATCTCAAGAGAATCCTTGAGCGTGGCGTATTACGCGTGGGATACAACCCGGACAGGCTGCCGTTCACCTTTTTTAACAATGCAGGCGAACTGGTGGGCTTCGACGTTGAGATGGCCCACAGACTGGCCAAGGAACTCGGGGTCTCTCTCGAGTTTATTCCCTTTGAGGTTGATACCATGGCTCAACAGCTCAATGGTGGTCACTTCGATATCATCATGGCTGGTGTTCCCATGTATACCGAGCGGTTGGAGACGATGAGCTTTTCAGATCCTTATCTGAATGTAACCTTTGCTTTTGTTGTCAAGGATAACCGCAGAGAAGAATTTGCCACGGTAGAAAAAATCATCGGCACCCGTGGTCGTGGTTTGACATTCGGGGTTCGAGGGGGTTACGAATACTACGCCAACAGAGCCAAAGAAACCTTACCTCTAGCCAAGGTGATCCAGCTCGAATCTTATCGTGACTTTTTCGAAGATAGTACGGGTAAGGTGGACGCCCTGGTGACCAGCGCCGAAGTCGGTTCTGCCTGGACACTGTTGTATCCTGAGTACCAGGTGGTGGTTCCCAAACCAGTACTATCATTTTTGCCATTGGGCTATCCGGTGGCTCATGGCGACCATGAAATGGTAGCTTTTCTGAACCACTGGATTGACCTGAAAAGGAAAGATAATACCATCGAGAGAATATACAACTATTGGATCCTCGGTCAGGGCGTTACCATAAAAGAGCCCCGGTGGTCCATCATCCGCAACGTGCTTCACTGGGTTGAGTAGATTGCGGATTGCGGATCTCGGATTGCGGATTTGGCCCGCCCGCCTCGCCTTGCTCGCATGGCGGGCGGGGATTGCTGTGACAGGCTGTATTCCGAACCAGAGGATTGAAGGTGAATATGGTGTCGCAAAACCATAAGATGGTCATCGCTAAAATTGCTGGAATCGTAATGCTCTTGATTGTTACCTTGCTGTCTGTCAAAGCCCTTGCACAGGACGATAAAGCCGTACCAGATAAACTGCTGGTGGGAGTTGCAGATGCGCCGCCATTCTACATAAAGACGGCGGATGGCCGCTGGGAGGGTCTCAGCATCGAACTCTGGCAAGCGATTGCTCAAGAGTTGGGTGTCAAATTCGAGCTGCGAGAATACAGCTTCGAACAGTTGCTGGATGCGGTTACAAGAGGAGAAGTTGATGTGATACCCGCATTGGCTGCCACAGAGCAGCGCGAAATCAGTATGGACTTATCTCTTCCCTTCCTCCGGTCGGGATCGGCCATAGCGGTACCGGGAGGAGCCACTGAGCATAGCTGGCTTCGCTTTGCTGGATACCTGGTTTCATTGGATCTCCTGCCGGTGATTGGTCTCCTGATCCTGTTGTCGTTGACAGCCGGCGTAATCGTTTGGCTATTCGAGGCTCGCCGGAACCCTGGAATGTTCGGCGGCGGAACAGTTAGGGGAGTTGGGCATGGCATCTGGTGGGCTATAGTAACCCTGACCACTGTTGGTTACGGGGACAAAGCGCCGAAGACCTTCGGCGGTCGGATGGTTGCGCTTATCTGGATGTTCGCCTCGATTATCCTGATCGCCGGCTTCACGGCCGCTATCACTGCGTCGTTCACCGTTGGTGAGTTGAGAGGCAAGGTCCGTGGCCTGAGCGATCTTCCCGGTGTGCGAGTCGGCTCCTTGGCCCAAACTGAAAGCTTTGGCTTTCTCGCTAAGCGCGGCATTGCAGTTCTGCCCTTTGAGAATGCACAGGATGGTCTGCAGGCAATCGTTGACAAAAAGATCGATGCGTTCGTTTTCAATGAGTCCATATTAAAGCACCTTGCCAGAACCGAGTTCCCCGGCCGAGTGCATGTTCTGACCGGCACCTTTGATCATTACTACGTGAGCATGGCAGTGCCGTCTGGCAGCCCGCTCCGCGAACGGCTCAACAGAGCCTTGCTTAAGATCATAACCGCGGACGACTGGCCCAGGTTAATGGAATTCTATTTAGGTCCTGACCGTTGAGTTCACCTAGTCTATAACAATCCCTGTAGGAACAAGCTTTGCTTGCGATAAACGGTTATCGAGATCTGTCCTATCGCAACCAGGAGGTTGCTACTACAGAGAACTAGCTAGTGTTCATCCGGAAACCTGGCTTTTATGTGTCATTCTGAGGAGCAGAGCGACGAAGAATCTAGTAGTTCTAAGGTTCGCACGAGATTCTTCGCGGAGCCTGTCCTGAGCCTGTCGAAGGGCTCAGAATGACAATACCCCGTTTCCGGATGGACTCTAGCTTATGATATTGTTACGGGGGACTTTATACCTAGCAAAACCTTACAAAGCATGGGTGGTGCGCCAGCTTGACTTAGAGATCAAAGAGCTTTATTTTAGGTGATCGCGAGTTGCTATCACGCCGCTGGAAAAAATGCTCAATGGGAGGTTCTTATGGCTAAAGAGAAGGTAAAAAAAATGACTGGTGTCTTCGCATCTGTCTTTTCCCACGCCGGCCACATTTCCAAAGAGGAAGCGAAGGAGATAAGTGGGCTAGACGACTCAAGCTTTGAAGAGGTCTATGCAAAAGCATCTAATGTTGCGGAGAAGCTCATGAAGTCCAGTGGAGACAAGGCTGATAAGTTTTTGGATCATTTTGCCGAAGAAATCGATGAATGGATGAAAGAATTCGGTGGCAAGTTTTTCAGTTAAGACCACGCCAAGGTGTATGCCTTCCCCCGCAACCCAGTTGCGCTAGAAAGAGCCTCGGAGGTAAAGAAAGAAAAAACACCTTCAGCAGTTCACCATCAACATGGTCATGACCGGCGAGGGCCGAGCAGTTCAGGTTGCCGCGCTTTTCTGCAAACGTTCAGCACGCTCCCTATAGCCAATGATCCTATCTTTGGATTCAGGCTCTATTTCAATCGCTCTGTCGAAGTCCCTTATCGCTCCAGCGTAATCCCGTGAATCTTGCCTTAACATTCCACGTCTCAGATAACCATCAATATACTCTGAGTTTGTCTCGATTGCTCTGTCAAAATCTTCCAATGCCTCGTAGTGATCGCCTAGATTCTCCTTTGCTATTCCACGATTGCAATACGCTTCAACAAATTGTGAATTCAACTCGATCGCCCTATTGTATTCCTCTATTGCTCCTTTGTAGTCCGCCTGTTTAGCCTTTATGTTGCCGCGGTTATTGTAAGCGTTGGCATATTCCGGGTTGATTTCAATTGCTTTGTTGTAGTCTGCTTCTGCTTGCTCGAAATTCTCAAGCCCCTCCTGGGCCATGCCACGGCTATTCAATACATTAGCGAGAAGCATAATATATGGATATTCCAAAAAATCCTTTACATCTAGGTTGCAATCAAAATCAAGTGGGTCTGTGTTGTCGATATTATAGATAGTGTCATCAACTCTCAATCTATTTAGAATGTGACTGTCACTCACCAGTATTGTGAGATTCAGACCTTCTCTTAAGCCTAGTACGGTAAAGAGAGCCGTCAAGCCAACACATGAGCCCACCTTTCGATTCACATCAGGATCCAATTGAGCCTCAATTACATCCGTCAGTAGAAAATTGCCATCGCACCTTTTAGGTTTTGTGTTCCAGAGGTATTCAAACAGCGATTTAGCCAGGGAGGCTGCCATGTATTCCCTCAACGTGGACAGACTTACAGGGCTCTTTGAGGTTAGCTTTTCAATAAACCCATTATAAATCTGATCCAGTTTTTGGGTGTATGTGCTAATCTCTTCCTCTGTTTTCAGCCCGGAGATTATCAATAGACCTCTCTCCAGGGAGACATTATTTCCGGCTTTAATGTCTTGAATGAGCTTTTCTTCGAAGTCCATTTTTGTCGCTGCGTTGGTTTATTATTTTTGGCCTGACCGTAGCACACAATGCTCGGGAAGGTCAAAAGTCCCACTCAAAGGCATAAATGTCTAAAATGAGCTAAAGTGTACTAAAATGCCTAAAATTTGAAATCAAAGAATCCAGGAGCCAGAATTAATGATTTCGCTTCTACCTATTACAACAAATGACAGCGAAGCGTTATGACCTAATGACGCCGAAGGCATATGACTAATGTCCCACCCTATGCTCTTATGCCTTCCCAAATCATAAACCTTCCCTCTGCGCTCTCCGCGTTCTCTGCGGTGAATCATTAGCTTGCCTGAAAGGACATGAATTATTACTATTGCCTTTGGGGGGCTCGTGCTAGATAATGACTGTGGATCAATAATCGTTCAACCTCCAAAGAGGTTTAAGGAGCAGCAATAACTGCTGCTTTCTCAAGCTCGGATATTTCATGAATTGCTGTCGCGAGATCACGAAGATGGGCGTGCCACCGGGCAACCACAGGGTGTTGGTTCCGAGGCGTACCTGAACGGTACGTCGCAGGGGCCGACACCCGAGGACGCCAGGAAGGACGGCCATATCCTTGGTCGCAGCAAGTAATTCATGAGATATCCGGGGTGGATGGTGCAAAAGGAGACTCAGAATGAATAGATCCCTATTCTTTTCCATTCTGATTGCTACTCTGATTCTATTTCCTGGACAAGGTTCTGCTGACAATGCTCCCCACAAGATCGGCGGATTTGCCTTGGGCGAACAGATTGCCACGTTCGTGGATCTGGTTCGTATGAAGTCCGCGATGCCTATTCGTGATCAGCAGTATCTCCAGATAGTGGAGATCGGAAATCTTGAAGGTTACAAGAGTGGCAATATCGCCTTCGGAAATTGTGCTCGTCCCGGGCAGATTGTTCGAATCAAGCTAAAATACGAATATTCCGACAAGGAATTTTACAATGAGCTCTTAGATCAATTCAAAAAGAAATTTGGAGAACCGGATGAGTGGCGTGGAGATCCTTTTCACGTCATCGTAGCCTGGAAATGGTCTTTCAAAGATAAGGACAACAACAAAATTAGTCTCATCCTCCAGTACAGCAGGGATGAGGATTACAAGTGGGGCAACTCGGTTAAGTTGACAAACAACACGCTGGTAGAGCAGGAACGGACTTGTTACCAGAAAAAACATCCGAGGGAATCGGATAGTCAGAAAGGTAAGTCATCCTCAAAGAGAAAGACATTGAAAGAAGAAGATTATCAGAGATTCATTCCTGAATAGAAAACTTAAAATGCCTAAAATGTACTAAAATGCCTAAAATTTAAGATCTGCAATCTACAATCCTCAATTCCCAAATCCCAAGCACCAAATTACAAATAAATCTCAAATTCCAATATCAAATGACCCAAACAGGTTTTGAATTTTGAAACTGGGGATTCGCCCGCAGGGTGGGGAGTCCAAGCGAATCGCGGACAATTTCGGTCATTGGGATTTGTTTGTTATTTGGATTTTGTGATTTGTGATTTCCATTAATTCGTAGATGACGATCCTGTGGTGGGCAAAGAGACCAGTTCTTCATTTTATTTTAGGCACTTTAGACATTTTAGACATTTTAGGCACTTTACATGCCTTTACATCAACGCCCGGGCGGCGGCTTTGGCCACCTCTATGAGGTGCTGTGGGAATACCCCAAACACAATCATTACTGATACCAGAGCGCCAGTGAGGATCTTTGTGGGGATAGATACCTGCAGGCGGGGCAAGTCGTCGTCCGACTCTAATAGGTAGGCGGCTCTTACTATCAAGATATAGTAGTAAAGGGAAATCACCACATTGACCATGGCGATAAGCACCAAGGTGAAGTAACCCTGCTTCATAGCGGCGACAAAAACCAGAAATTTACCGGTAAAGCCAATGGTAGGAGGAATGCCGGCCAGGCTGAATGCTCCCAGCATCAAAGCCATGGCAAGGATAGGAGAGCGTCGGTGCAAGCCGGCCAGTTGGGCAATCTTCAAATCGCTACCGTCATATGCCACCTTCACGACCACCAGAAAGCAAGTAAATGTCATAACCAGATAGGCCACAGCATAAAAAATGGCACCAGCATAACCGCTCTGATTCATGCTGAGAATGCCGATGAGAACGTAACCGGCATGGGAGATGCTGGAGTAGGCCAACAGTCGCTTCATGTCCTTCTGCATGATTGCCACCAGGTTGCCTACAGTCATGGAGGCAATGGAGAGTGTAACCAGGGCGTGAACCAGGTAGGTGCTGGCGCCACTGCTCAGCGCAATCATTC
>Ga0316191_10001891_pt1 | contig 14998 bp, 11 predicted proteins | sample Eddworburr2cm_MG_FD_204928 | JGI IMG/M metagenome (GOLD analysis project Ga0316191, IMG submission 204928) | Coastal sediment microbial communities from Maine, United States - Eddy worm burrow 2 cm | ecosystem: Environmental > Aquatic > Marine > Coastal > Sediment | place: USA: Maine...
GGCATTTTTCAATAGCGCAGTGCTGTGGTTGCTGATCGAGGCCGAATTCCTGGCGATCGTACTGGTGCTGGTTTACGTCGGGGCCGTGATGGTGCTTTTCCTGTTCGTCGTGATGATGCTCGATATCAATGTCGAAAAAATGCGCGCAGGCTTTACCCGGTATGCGCCACTGGGGATCGTGGTCGTCGCAATCATGGCGGCTGAACTGGGCCAGGTGATCTGGCTGCGCGCAAGCGGCAGGAATCTTTCGATTGTTGGCAGCCAGCAGCCGGCCGATTACAACAACACAGCAGAGCTCGGCCGGGTTTTGTATACCGAGTATGTGTATGCGTTCGAACTGGCTGCGGTAATTCTTCTTGTCGCCATTGTCGCCGCCATTACGTTGACGATGCGTCGTCGCCCGGGATTGAAGCAGCAGGACATCACCCAGCAGGTATCGGTGAAGCGCGAGGATCGGGTCAGGCTGGTGAAGATGGATGCGGAGAAAGACGCGTGATCACCATCGGGCACTATATGAGCCTGGCCGCGGTACTTTTCCTGCTTGGTATCGCGGGAATTTTCATCAACCGGCGCAACGTGATCCTGTTGCTTATGTGCATCGAACTGATGTTGCTGGCGGTGAACTTCAATTTTGTCGCATTGTCGCGTTACCTCGGAGGGCTCGAGGGGCAGGTCTTCGTGTTTTTCATTCTCACGGTGGCTGCGGCTGAAGCGGCAATCGGCCTCGCGATCCTGGTTGTGCTGTTCCGCAATCGCCGCAGTATCAATGTCGATGAAATGGACTCGATGAAGGGCTAGGAATGAAAGGGATATATCTGACAATAGTCCTTGCCCCGCTGATCGGCGCGATTGTCGCCGGATTCTTCGGTCACCGAATCGGCCGCCGCGGTGCCCATACGGTCACGATACTCGGTGTCTCCATATCGACCTTGTTGTCGATTTATGTGCTCTACGGGATCCTGTCAGGTTCCATTGTCCCGTTTAACGAAACGATCTATAGCTGGGGAGTCGCCGGTGGACTAAGCATGGAGGTCGGTTTCCTGATCGACACGCTGTCCGCAACGATGATGGCGACCGTGACCTTTGTCTCCCTGATGGTGCACATCTACACCATTGGCTATATGCACGACGATCCCGGTTATCAGCGGTTTTTCAGCTATATCTCCCTATTCACGTTTTCAATGCTGATGCTGGTGATGTCCAACAACTTCCTGCAGTTGTTCTTCGGTTGGGAAGCGGTCGGCGTCGTTTCCTATCTGCTGATCGGTTTCTGGTTCAAGCGACCGTCTGCGGTATTCGCCAATATGAAGGCTTTTCTCGTCAACCGGGTGGGTGACTTTGGTTTCATCCTCGGCATCGCAGCGATCGTATATTTCACCGGCTCGCTCGATTACTTCGAAGTGTTTGCCCAAAGCAACGAAATAGCCATCCAGCAGGTCGAAATACTGGACGGAACATACTGGAATGCGATGACCCTGATTTGCATCCTGCTGTTTATCGGGGCGATGGGTAAATCGGCCCAGGTTCCGCTGCATGTCTGGTTACCCGATTCGATGGAAGGCCCGACGCCGATATCGGCGCTGATCCACGCCGCGACGATGGTGACCGCCGGAATTTTCATGGTCAGCAGGATGTCGCCGCTATTCGAGCTATCCGAGCCTGCACTCTCGTTCGTCCTCGTGATAGGTGCGACGACGGCTTTCTTCATGGGTTTGCTGGGCATCGTACAAAACGACATCAAGCGGGTGGTCGCATACTCGACTTTGTCGCAGCTTGGCTATATGACGGTCGCGCTGGGTGTTTCCGCCTATGCCGGTGCGATGTTCCACCTGGTGACCCACGCGTTTTTCAAGGCGCTGCTGTTTCTCGCAGCCGGCTCGGTCATCATAGCGATGCACCATGAGCAGGATATGCGCAAGATGGGCGGCTTGCGCAAATACCTGCCGATCACCTACTGGACCGCGTTGCTCGGGGCACTGGCACTGATCGGTTTTCCGGGATTCGCCGGCTTCTTTTCCAAGGACGCGATCGTCGAAGCGACTCACGCCTCGACGATCCCGGGTGCTCACTATGCCTATTGGTCAGTACAACTCGGTGTGTTCATCACGGCCTTGTATACGTTTCGGATGATTTTCATGACCTTCCACGGCAAGGAGCGGATGGACGAACACACCCGCTCGCATCTGAAAGAGAGCCCGGCGGTCGTAACGATCCCGCTGATATTGCTCGCCATTCCGTCGGTCTTTATCGGCTGGTTCGAAATCGGGCCTTTCCTGTTTGGCGACTTCTTCGAGGAGTCGATTTTCGTTGCGCCGAAACATGATGTGCTGGCGCTGCTGGCTGAGAGCTATCACGGGCCACTGGGGTTCGTCCAGCATGGTTTTGCCACCGCTTCGGTTTATCTGGCGTTTGCCGGCGTTGCGGTTGCGTGGTTCCTGTATCTGAAACGGCCCGATCTGCCGGCGGTTTTGCAGCAGCGTTTTGCGCCCCTGTACCGGTTGCTTGGCAACAAGTTCTATTTCGATGACATTAACGAGAAAATCCTGGCGCCGGCAACCCGGGGGATGGGCTGGGTTTTCTGGCGGGTCGGCGACACGACGTTGATAGATGGTGCGCTTGTCAATGGCAGCGCCCGGGCGGTTGGCTGGTTTTCCGGCGTGTTGCGTCATTTGCAAAGCGGCTACCTGTACCACTATGCCTTCGCGATGGTGATCGGTCTGGCGCTGCTGATAGGTTGGATTTTGCTTACCCGCTGATCCGGGTCGCGAAGTAAAGGGTTTCTGGATGTTGTCTGATTTTCCATTGCTCAGTGCGCTGATCTGGCTGCCGATCCTCGGTGGCGGTGCGTTGCTATGGCTGGGTGAGGAACGCCCTGATGCGGCACGGGTGACAGCGCTGCTGACCAGCCTGATTACATTCCTGATCAGCCTGCCATTGTTCACGGGATTCGAGCGCGGAACGGCGGCAATGCAGTTTGTCGAACTGCGCCCGTGGATCGAGTCCTTCAACGTCAACTACCACCTCGGTATTGACGGCATCTCGATGCCGCTGATTTTGCTGACGACGTTTATTACCGTATTGGTCGTCATAGCCGGGTGGGACGTCATCAAGACGCGTGTCAGCCAGTACTTTGCCGCCTTCCTGATAATGGAAGGCCTGATGAACGGCGTGTTCGCTGCGCTCGATGCGATGCTGTTCTATGTGTTCTGGGAGGCCATGCTGATTCCGATGTTCATTATCATCGGTGTCTGGGGCGGCCCGCGCAGGGTCTACGCCACGGTCAAGTTTTTTCTGTATACCTTTTTCGGCTCCGTTTTCATGCTGGTTTCGCTGATCTACCTTTATATGCAGACTGGTAGCTATGAGATTCTTGATTTTCAGAGTCAGAGCCTCGGCCTGCAGCCACAGATCTGGATTTTCCTGGCCTTTCTCTTTGCCTTCGCCGTCAAGGTGCCGATGTGGCCGGTCCACACCTGGTTGCCAGATGCCCACGTGGAGGCGCCGACCGGTGGCTCCGTAATCCTGGCTGCAATCATGCTCAAGATGGGGGGATACGGGTTCCTCCGCTTCAGCCTGCCGATTACGCCTGATGCCAGTCGCGAACTCGACTGGTTGATCATTGCGGCCTCGCTGATTGCCGTGGTCTACATCGGACTCGTGGCACTGGTCCAGCAGGACATGAAAAAACTCATCGCTTATTCATCAATTGCGCACATGGGATTTGTAACCCTCGGCTTCTTCATAGTATTCGCGGTCTACGCGCGGACCGGTGCACTGGAAGGAGCCGCGCTCGGCATGCAGGGCGGCATGGTTCAGATGTTGTCGCACGGGCTCATTTCCGGAGCCTTGTTCCTGTGTGTCGGAGTGCTCTACGATCGGATGCATTCACGGCGTATCGATGATTACGGCGGAGTGGCCAACACAATGCCGAAATTCGCGGCATTCATGGTGTTGTTTGCACTGGCCAACGCGGGTCTGCCGGGCACCTCCGGGTTCGTTGGCGAATTCCTGGTTATTCTGGGCAGTTTCCAGGCCAATCCCTGGTTCGCGTTTCTTGCCGCAACCACGCTGGTGCTTGGTGCCGCGTACACACTTTGGCTGGTAAAGCGTGTGCTTTACGGTGAGGTCGCCAATGAAGACGTTGCCGCGCTCGATGACCTGAACAGGCGCGAATTCCTTATGCTCGGCATACTTGCGTTTTTTGTTGTTTTGCTGGGTGTGTGGCCTGCGCCTCTACTCGATGTGATGGGCCCGACGCTTGATCAGCTGCTGCAGCAGATCAGCATCAGCAAGCTCGTGCCCTAGAAGCCAAAGGACACATTACGATGGAATTTCAAATACCTGTCCTGGCTCCGGCGGCGGCCGAGATTACTCTGCTGGCGCTGACCTGTCTGGTGCTGCTGGTCGACGCCTTCGTGTCGCAGGCACGTCGCGACATCACGTATGCGCTGACGCTCGTGACCCTGGTCTGCACTGCCTGGGTAGCCGCCTTCATGACGGGGAACGGTACCCAGATCACTTTCGCCGGGCATTTTGTCAATGACCCAATGGCGCGGGTGCTAAAACTCGTCGTACTGGCAACGGCCGGAATGGTGTTTCTGTACTCACGTGACTACCTCGAGCGTGAGAATATCTATCGCGGCGAGTTCTTCGTCCTGGCATTGTTTGCCACGCTCGGCATGATGGTGATGATCTCGGCGCACAGCTTGCTGACGGTCTATCTCGGCCTGGAATTGCTGTCCCTGTCGCTTTATGCACTGGTGGCATTCAATCGTGACTCCGGTAATTCGGCTGAAGCCGCGATGAAGTACTTCGTGCTCGGCGCGATCGCCTCGGGGTGCCTGTTGTACGGGATGTCGATACTCTATGGCGCGGCCGGCACGCTGGATCTTGCGACGCTGTCTGCGCGGGTTGCCGATGGCGAAACGCTGTCCGACCTTTGGGTGCTGGTCGGGCTGGCGTTCATGCTCGTGGGCATCGCGTTCAAATTCGGCGCCGTGCCGTTCCACATGTGGCTCCCGGACGTGTATCAGGGAACTCCCACACCGGTCACGTTGTTTGTTGGCACCGCACCAAAAATTGCCGCTTTCGCCATGGCAATCAGGCTGCTTGTAGACGGTCTCGGCAGTGTCGGAGATGCGTGGCAGTCAATGTTGCTGGTGCTGGCTGTGGCGTCGATGGCGTTGGGCAACATCGTCGCGATCGCGCAAACGAACATCAAGCGAATGCTCGCCTACTCGACGATCTCCCATGTCGGTTTCATCCTGATGGGAATTCTGGCCGGGACCGATGCCGGATATCAGGCGGCGATGTACTACACCATTGCCTACGTGATCATGGCAACCGCGGCGTTCGGGATGGTCATTCTCCTCAGCCGGCGCGGTTTCGAGGCCGATAATCTCGACGATTTCAAGGGCCTGAACCGGCGCAGCCCCTGGTTTGCCGGGATGATGCTGATCGTGATGTTCAGTATGGCCGGAGTACCGCCGTTCCTCGGCTTTTATGCCAAGATCGCGGTAATCGCTGCCGCGGTCGAGGCCAATCTGACGTGGTTGGCCGTTCTCGCGGTGGTTCTGTCGGTAATCGGTGCCTTTTACTACCTGCGCATCGTCAAACTCATGTACTTTGACGACCCGGGCGACGAACCGGCGGTGGAGGGCCCGTCGGTGCTGAAACTGGCGTTGAGTTTCAATGGTTTACTGATTCTGGCTCTGGGTCTTTTCCCGAACGGCCTCATCGCCGTGTGTCAGCACGTATTTGGCTAGATCCGCCACAATGGCGGGTGTTGATTCCCCATCGCTGTGACTGTACTATTCCGCTCCTGCGGATGCGGGGTGGAGCAGTCTGGCAGCTCGTCGGGCTCATAACCCGAAGGTCGCAGGTTCGAATCCTGCCCCCGCTACCAGTTATTCGGCATCAAGGCCCCGCATGGGGCTTTGTTGTTTTTTGGGCATCAGCCCTTGGGTGTGTCATAAGGCCGCGCCCCAAGATGGAGAGATATGAGAATGGGCCTTGGGCCCATTTTTGTTTTGTGCAAGTGAGTAAGGAAGATCTGATATCGCTGTTGGAACCGGTAGTCGACGGACTCGGATGCGAACTCGTGGACGTCGAATTTCAAACCGGTGGGATAGGAGTCTTGCGGGTATATGTCGACAAACCCGGCGGGATCGGCCTCGAAGACTGCGCGGAGGTCAGCCAGCAGATCAGTGCATTGCTCGACGTTGAGGACCCGATTCCGGGCAGTTACACGCTCGAAGTGTCCTCTCCCGGGCTCGACCGGCGACTGCGCACGGTGGAACATTTCGCGCGTTATGTCGGTCAACGGGTGAAAGTGCAGACCAAAATGCCGGTGTCGGGGCGTAAGCGTTTCACCGGCGAGCTTGCGGGTATTGAGGACGGAGAGATCTGCCTGGACGTGGACGGACAGAAGCACCGGGTTAGTTTGGCCGATATTCACTCGGCACGGCTGGTGCCGGAGCTGGATTCCTGATTTGTGAGGGTGACTTGCGGATGAACAAAGAGATCCTGATGGTCGTGGACGCCGTTTCCAACGAGAAGGGCGTCGAAAAGGAAATCGTATTCGAGGCGATCGAGGCGGCGCTTGCCTCGGCGACCCGAAAACGCCACGGCGATGACATTGACGTCCGCGTTGCTATCGATCGCGAAAGCGGCGAGTACGAGACGTTTCGGCGATGGACGGTGTTTGCAGACGAATCGGATGAGCTCGAAAGCCCGGATCGCGAGTTGCGCATGATCGATGCCGTCGACATTGACGAGAATGCGGAGCCCGGCGGTTTTGTCGAGGAGCCGATGGAGTCAATCGCGTTCGGACGGATTGCCGCGCAGACCGCCAAGCAGGTGATCGTGCAGAAAATCCGCGAGGCGGAGCGTGCCCAGGTCGTCGAGGAATACGAGGGCCGCGCCGGTGAGTTGCTATCGGGAATCGTCAAGCGGGTCGACCGTAATGGTGTCTACGTGGACCTCGGCAGCAATGCGGAGGGCTTCATCCCGCGCGAGAATTTGATCCCGCGCGAGCCCGTTCGTCCGCAGGACCGGATCAAGGCGTTATTGCGGGAAGTCCGCTCGGAACAGCGTGGCCCGCAGTTGTTCCTGACCCGCACGTCGCCGGATTTCCTGATCGAGTTGTTCAAACTCGAGGTGCCCGAAGTCGGCCAGAACCTGATCGAGATCATGGGTGCTGCGCGCGATCCCGGTCTGCGAGCCAAGATCGCCGTACGCAGCCACGATTCGCGAATCGACCCCGTTGGCGCTTGCGTGGGTATGCGCGGATCGCGCGTCCAGGCCGTGTCCAACGAGTTGGCGGGAGAACGCGTCGACATCATTCTCTGGAACGACAACGCCGCGCAGTTTGTAGTTAATGCGATGTCGCCGGCGGATGTCGTGTCGATCGTGGTCGATGAAGACTCCCACAGCATGGATATCGCCGTCGAGGAAGAAAAGCTGTCCCAGGCGATCGGTCGCGGCGGGCAGAATATTCGGCTTGCCAGCGAGCTTTCCGGCTGGGAGCTCAATGTAATGACCGAGACCGCGGCTGAGGAGAAGAGCGAGGCCGAGGCGCAGGACCTCGTGCAGAATTTTATGAAACAGCTCGATGTCGACGATACAGTCGCGACGATCCTCGTTCAGGAAGGGTTCTCGAGTATCGAGGAAATCGCCTACGTTCCCGAGAGCGAATTGCTGGCCATCGAAGAATTCGATCAGGACATCGTCGAGGAACTTCGCAACCGGGCGCGCGACGTGTTGATTACCCGCGCTATTGCCAGCGAAGAAAAGATCGACGAGGCCGAGCCTGCCGCCGACCTGCTCGAGCTTGATGGCATGGATAAAGAAACCGCTTATCTGCTTGCGTCGCACGGCGTGGTGACACGCGAGGATCTTGCCGAGCAGGCGGTCGATGACCTTCTCGAGATCGAGAACATGGAAGAAGAGCGCGCCGCCGAATTGATCATGGCGGCGAGAGCGCATTGGTTCGAGGAGGCGGAAGCGGCTGAAAGCCAGGGCTGACTTCGAGGAATACTCTATGTCTGACGTTACAGTTTCCCAATTTGCCGAAGTGCTGAAGGTGCCGGTGGACCGGTTGCTTTCGCAACTCGAGGAAGCGGGTATATCGATCACGGGTGCCGACGATGTCATAAGCGAAGAGGCCAAGCTCGAGCTTCTGACGTTCTTGCGACGCAGCCATGGTCGCCGCGAATCCGCTGACGGCGCGCCGCGTAAGATCACTTTGAAGCGGCGCTCGCAGAGTGAATTGCGACTTGCCGGCGTTCAGGGCCGTTCGCGTACCGTGAATGTGGAGGTGCGCCGTAAACGCACCTATATCAAACGCGATGTGCTCGAAGAGGAAGCGCGTCAGCAACAGGCGGAACTCGATGAGGCCCGGCGCGCCGAGGAAGAGGCCGTGCTCGCCAAGGAGCGTGAGGCGCAGGAGTTGCAGGAGGCCGAGCAACGCAAGAAGCAGGAGATGCAGCGCGAGCAGGAAGCTGCCGAGGAAGCCAAGCGCAGGGCCGACCAGGAAGCACGTCAACTCGCCGAGGTTCAGGCCCGTGAGCGCGCCGAGCAGGAGCGCAAACGTCAGGAGGCGGAGCGTGTGGCGCGCGAGAAACGCGCGGCCCGTGCCAAGGGTGCGCCGACCCGTTACGGCCGCGCCGAGTTGCATGTGGCGGCCGATGTGCGCAAGCGCAAGAAGAGGCGCGGTGGTTCGCGCCGTGCGGTCAATGTGAATGTCGATGCCAAGCACGGCTTTGAAAGGCCGACCGCCCCGGTCATTCGCGAAGTCAATATTCCGGAGACCATCACGGTAGGCGAACTCGCTAACCGAATGGCGGTGAAGGCCCCGGAGGTTATCCGGACCCTGATGAACCTCGGCGTAATGGCGACGATCAATCAGCCGGTCGACCAGGACACCGCGACACTTGTCGTGGAGGAAATGGGGCACGAGGCCAGGCCGGTATCCGAGGAGGCGCGCGAAGACGCAATTCTCGACCAATTCGTGCAACCGAAGGGTGAAGAAAAACTTCGCCCGCCGGTCGTTACGGTCATGGGACATGTCGACCACGGCAAAACATCGCTGTTGGATTTCATTCGCAGCACGCGCGTAACGGCCAAGGAAGCGGGCGGAATTACCCAGCATATCGGCGCCTACCACGTGAAGACGTCAAAGGGGATCGTCACGTTCCTCGATACGCCCGGCCACGCGGCATTTACCGCGATGCGCGCGCGCGGAGCGCAAACGACCGATATCGTTATCCTGGTCGTGGCGGCTGACGACGGCGTGATGCCGCAGACAGTCGAAGCTATCAAGCATGCCAAGGCTGCGGGCGTGCCGATCGTGGTCGCCGTGAACAAGATAGACAAAGCTGACGCCGACCCGGAACGGGTGCGTAATGAATTGTCGCAGCATGAAGTCATTCCCGAGGCATGGGGCGGCGAGAACATTTTCGTCGATGTGTCTGCGATAACCGGACAGGGTGTTGATGAACTGCTCGACAATATCGTTCTGCAGGCCGAAGTGCTCGAACTCAAAGCGTCTTACGACAGTGCGGCGGCCGGTGTGGTCGTGGAATCGAGCCTGGAAAAGGGACGCGGGGCGGTTGCGACGCTGCTGGTGAAATCCGGGACTCTGCGGGTGGGTGATGCACTGCTTGCCGGGCAGGAGCATGGGCGTATTCGCGCAATGTTCGATGAGGATGGTCAGCCGATAACCGAGGCCGGTCCGTCCATGCCGGCAGTGGTACTAGGCTTGTCTGGCACGCCAAACGCCGGGGATGACTTCCTTGTTCTTGCCGACGATCGCAAGGCGCGCGAAGTGGCCGGTTTGCGCCAGGGCAAGACGCGTGACGTCAAGCTGGCGCGGCAACAGGCCGCGAAACTCGAAGACGTCTTCTCGCAAATGAAGGAAGGCGAGGCCAAGACCGTCGATATCCTGTTGAAAGCGGATGTGCAGGGTAGCGCCGAGGCCCTGCAGGATGCGCTGCTGAAAATGAGCGGTGACGAGGTCAAGGTCAGGGTGGTCAGCAGTGGCGTCGGTGGCATTACCGAATCCGATATCAACCTTGCGGCCGCATCCAATGCGGTGCTGATCGCGTTCAACGTACGTGCGGACAGCGCGGCTCGTAACGCGATGAAAGAAACCGGTGTAGACGTTCGTTATTACAGCGTGATCTATGAGGCGATCGATGATGTCAAAGCGGCCATCAACGGCTTGCTGTCGCCGGAAGTTCGCGAGCAGATCGTAGGTGTTGCCGAAGTTCGCGACGTTTTCCGCTCGCCGAAATTCGGTGCGGTTGCCGGTTGTATCGTATCCGAGGGCGCAGTGAAGAGGCATGCGCCAATACGTGTGCTGCGTGACAACGTGGTGATCTACGAGGGCGAGCTGGAGTCCCTGCGCCGCTTCAAGGACGACGTCAACGAGGTCAAATCGGGCACCGAATGCGGTATTGCTGTGCGCAACTACAACGACGTTAAGGTTGGCGACCAGATCGAGTGTTACGAGAGGATCGAGGTTGCGCGCACGATCTGACGCGCAGTCTGAAAGATGGCCAGAGAATTTTATCGTAGCCAACGCGTGGGAGAGCAGATTCTCCGTGTCCTCAGCGAACTCGTCCGCCGTGATTTGAAAGACCCGCGGCTGGCCGGCGTGAGTTTTACGGCGGTAGACGTTTCTCGCGATTTGTCCCACGCAACCGCTTTTTTCAGCATGCTCGATCCCGATGCCGAAACCGCGGACACCAAGGCGGCCCTGACCGCGGCCCGAGGCCATCTGCGCCGGCAACTGGGGCGGGAGATGCGGATTCGCCGGGTTCCCGAGTTGCATTTCGTCCATGACGAGAGTCTCGCCGAGGGCGCGCGCCTCTCCCGTCTTATCGACGAAGCGATCGAGTCTGATCGGGAACGCCAGGAAGACGACTGAAGCGGTCATTCCGATGCCAGCCAGAAACAGTAAACAGGCCGGGCCTGCGGCGCCGCGGCGGCGGCCCGTCGACGGCGTCATTCTGCTGGACAAGCCGGAGGGCATGTCCTCGAACCAGGCGCTGCAGAAAGTAAAGGCGCTTTTTCATGCCCAGAAGGCCGGGCATACCGGAAGTCTGGATCCGCTGGCCAGCGGTATGTTGCCGATCTGCTTCGGGCGCGCGACCCGGCTCTCGGCATTTTTGCTCGATGCCGACAAGCAATACGTCACGCGGGCTGTGCTGGGGCAACGCACAACCACGGGGGACGCGGAGGGCGAGTGTGTCGAGGAATTGCCGGTTCCGCCACATGATCCCGCAGCCCTGGAAACGGTTCTTGTTAGATTCTGCGGCGCAATCGAGCAGATTCCACCGATGTATTCGGCGCTCAAACACAAGGGTAAACGCCTGTATGAGCTGGCTCGCCAGGGTATCGAGGTCGTCCGTCCGCCGCGCAAGGTAACGATTCATGACATCGAACTGCTTGGGCGCGGCCCCGGTCATATCGATTTGCGAGTGGTGTGCAGCAAGGGCACTTATATCCGTACCCTCGTTGAAGATATCTGCCGAGAGATGGGTACGGCCGGTCATGTCGGGTTTTTGCGCCGGGTGGGTGTCGGCGGGCTCGCGGCCGGGCAGATGTTGACGCTGAACGAGTTGGAGCTTCTGGCCGAACAGGGGCGGGCCGCGCTGGATGCGCGGATTTTGCCCATGGATACGATCGTGCAGCACCTGCCTGCGGTAACGCTCAGCGACGCTTGCGTCCGGGATATCACGCACGGAAGGGTTACGACCCTCGAGGGTCTCGATCGAGCAGGTCAGTTACGCCTGTACGACGCGATGGCAGGGTTTGTCGGTATCGGTGAAGGCCAGCCGGGCGGCCGAATAGCGCCACTGAAGGTGCTGTGCGCCGGGCCGGGTGGAAGTGGAAACGGGGCCGCGGCGCAATCCGGACCCGGTACTTGTTAGATCAGGGCATCCGCAGGTAAAATAGGCGGCTTGCACAAAAAAGACTTGGAGTTATTGGAAATGCCTCTTACCAATGAGCAGAAGCTCGGGGTGATCAAAGATTACGCGCGCGGTGACGCCGACACCGGTTCGCCGGAAGTACAGGTTGCTTTGCTGTCGACCCGTATCAATGAATTGTCCGCGCATTTTGCGAAACACAAGAAGGATCATCATTCCCGTCGTGGGCTTCTGAAGCTGGTCAACCAGCGCCGAAAGCTGCTGGACTACATCAAGTCGCGGGACCAGCAACGTTACCAGGACCTGATCGGTCGTCTTGGTCTGCGTCGCTGATTTCTCAGAGGGGGCCTTCTCGGCCCCTTTCCGTTTCATCTACATCCCGATTTTTTCCTAGGAGTTCAGCGTGGCACTCGTAAAGAAGAGTTTCCAGTTCGGTGAGCACACCGTAACCCTGGAGACCGGTGAGGTTGCACGTCAGGCAGACGGTGCCGTGATTGTCGATATGGCCGATACCGTCGTTTTAGTCACCGCGGTTGGCCGCAAAGAGGCACAGGAAGGCCGCGATTTCTTCCCCCTTACAGTCAATTACGTGGAAAAAACCTATGCTGCGGGCAAAATCCCGGGCGGTTTTTTCAAGCGTGAGGGTCGACCCAGCGAGAAAGAAACGCTGGTTTCGCGCCTGATTGACCGGCCGGTACGACCGCTTTTTCCCAAAGGCTTCAAAAATGAAGTGCAGGTCGTCGCAACCGTCATTTCGATGAATCCGGATGTCGATCCGGACATCCCCTCTCTTATCGGTGCCTCCGCGGCCCTGGCTTTGTCCGGAATGCCGTTCAGTGGTCCGATCGGCGCGGCCAGGGTTGGTTACGTCGACAATCAGTTCGTGCTGAACCCGACCAATTCGCAGCTGGAGTCTTCGGCGCTTGATCTGGTCGTAGCCGGCACCGACAACGCGGTTTTGATGGTCGAGTCGGAGGCAAAATGTCTTCCTGAATCGGTCATGCTCGATGCGGTCATGTTCGGACACGAGCAGATGCAGGTGGCGATAGCCGCCATCAAAGAGCTCGCGGCCGAAGCTGGCAAGCCCGCGTGGACGTGGACCGCTGCGGAAGTCGATCCGGCATTGCAGAGCGCGGTGCGCGACGCCGCTGCTGATGCGCTCACCGCGGCCTATGTCGTGGCTGAGAAACAGACCCGCCAGGAGATGGTCGGCGCGGCGAAGAGTGCGGCAATCGAGGCGCTGTGTGGCGAGGATAGTGAGTGGGACGCTGGCGCAGTATCCCAGCAGCTCAGCAAGCTGGAGCGGGAAATCGTGCGCGGACGTATTCTCGACGGCGAACCCCGTATTGATGGCCGTGATACCCGGACTGTGCGCCCGATCAGCGTGCGTGCCGGATTCCTTCCGCGAACGCACGGTTCGGCGATTTTCACTCGCGGTGAGACTCAGGCGATTGTGGTCACGACGCTCGGCACCGGGCGTGATGCCCAGATCATCGATGCACTTGAGGGAGAGCGCAAAGAGGCCTTCATGTTGCATTACAATTTCCCGCCGTTCTGTGTAGGCGAAACCGGCTTCATGGGTTCGCCGAAGAGGCGTGAGATCGGCCACGGCAAACTGGCCAAGCGCGGCATCCTGGCAGTGATGCCGACTCACGAGGAGTTTCCGTATGTGATTCGCGTCGTATCGGAAGTGACCGAATCCAACGGCTCGAGCTCGATGGCCAGTGTTTGTGGTACCAGTCTGGCGCTGATGGATGCCGGTGTGCCGATCAAGGCTCCGGTCGCGGGCGTGGCGATGGGCCTGGTAAAAGAAGCCGACAAGTTTGCGGTGCTGACCGATATTCTTGGCGACGAGGATCACCTCGGCGACATGGACTTCAAGGTCGCGGGAACCGAGTCCGGCGTAACTGCGCTGCAGATGGATATCAAGATCGACGGTATTACCCGGCAGATCATGGAGGACGCCCTTGCCCAGGCCAAGGACGGGCGCCTGCATATCCTCGGCGAGATGAATTCCGTACTGGGTGCGCCGCGCGCAACGATGTCCGATTGGGCGCCTACGATTCAGACGTTCAAGATCGATCCCGAGAAAATCCGCGACGTTATCGGCAAAGGCGGGTCGGTAATTCGTGAGATCACGGAAACCACTGGCGCAACAATCGATATCGAAAACGACGGCACGGTCAAGATTGCCTCCGTGGATGGCGCATCGGGTCAGGAAGCGCGCCGTCGCATAGATCTGATTACGGCTGAAGTCGAGGTCGGACAGATCTACGAAGGCAAGGTCGTGCGGTTGATGGACTTTGGTGCTTTCGTGCAGATTTTGCCGGGTAAGGACGGCCTGGTTCATATCTCGCAGATTTCCGACAAGCGGGTCGAGAAAGTCAGCGACGAGTTGAGCGAGGGCGATGTTATCAAGGTCAAGGTGCTCGAGGTTGATCGCCAGGGCCGTATTCGACTCAGCATGCGTGACCTGGGTGACGACGCGGCCTGATAATTTGCCAGCGTTCGTGACACCAGGAAAAAGGGCTGCATTGGCAGCCCTTTTTTGTTGCAGGTGTTGTCCGCCGGGTTGTCAGCTGACGGAAAGAATCCCGGCCAGATAATCGACAATTCTCTTCGGCAGCCAGCGATTGCGCAGCGTACCCGGGAACCCCTCGAGAAATCCCACATGACCGCCGTGCGGCGAGAGTTCGAGCGTCACTCCAGCCCCGAGTTCGTGCACGGCTGGAATGGCGCTACGATGAACAAATGGATCGTCCTCGGCGTGCAGGATCAACGTCGGAACCGCGACATCGCCAAGATATTGCCTGCTGCTGGATTTTCTGTAGTAGTCGGAGACGCCGGTAAAGCCGTGCAACGGAGCGGTGACGGCATCGTCGAATTCGAAGAAATTGCGGGCGCCCATTGCCCGCTGCCAGTCGAACGGACTTTCACGGGGCTGATATTTGGCGAGAATGCTCTTACGGAGTTGCTGCAGCAGGTTGATTTGGTAAATTCGTGACAGTCCGGACCCCAGTGAGCGTGCTGCAATCTCGAGATCGAAAGGCACGGAAACGGCAACC
>Ga0316191_10001892_pt1 | contig 14998 bp, 13 predicted proteins | sample Eddworburr2cm_MG_FD_204928 | JGI IMG/M metagenome (GOLD analysis project Ga0316191, IMG submission 204928) | Coastal sediment microbial communities from Maine, United States - Eddy worm burrow 2 cm | ecosystem: Environmental > Aquatic > Marine > Coastal > Sediment | place: USA: Maine...
CAACCGGCGGTGCTTACGCCAGAATTCAACGCCTTCACTGATGCGCTTGTCCTTGATAAAGATGCGACGATACTGGTACCACTCGAGCTCTTTCTCGGCAGGCTTGTCCAGCTTTTCAAACAGGTGCTCCTGCTTTTCAACCTGGCCAAACAAATCAGCCAGTTCCTGCTCACTGTAAGTGGAAGCGGCGGCCACACGCTGCACGAAGGCAACCACATCGGCCCGCCCCTGATAATCGCCCGAAGTAATCTCGAGCGCCGACGCCGTCGACGCCAGCATAAGTCCCAGACTAAGCAGTATTGTTCTCATCAGACCAGAAATCGCTTTGCCGACCGTATCGACATAATCAAACCAAACCCCATCATCAGGGTGACCATGGATGTACCACCGTAGCTGATCAGTGGCAAAGGTACCCCAACCACCGGCAGCATACCGGCAACCATACCGGTATTCACAAATAGATAGACAAAGAAAGTCAAACTAAGTGCGCCCGCCAGTAAACGTCCGAAATTTTCCGTCGAATGCGCGGCGATGTACAGACCGCGAAAGATAATTGCGAGATAAAGTAAAAGCAATACAACACATCCAAAGAACCCGAATTCTTCACCAAAAACCGAGAATATGAAATCGGTAGATCGTTCCGGGATAAAATCGAGCTGCGACTGAGTGCCGTTCAGCCAACCTTTGCCATAGACACCACCAGAGCCGATGGCTATTTTAGACTGGATGATGTGATAGCCTGATCCGAGCGGATCGTTTTCCGGGTTTAACAGCGTCAGGATGCGGTTGCGCTGATAGTCGTGCAGGGCAAACTTCCACAGCAACGGTGCCATCATCGACAGCAATATACCCAGGCTGATGATGACGCGCCAGCGCACGCCGGCCAGGAACAGGACAAAAAAGCCGGCACTGCCGACCAGGATAGCGGTACCGAGATCAGGTTGGCGCGCAATCAGCAAAACCGGCACCACTACCAGCACCGCAGAGACCACCAGCTCCTTCAATCCTACCGGCAGCACACGATTGGCCAGGTAGGCGGAGACGATCATCGGCACCGCAAGCTTCAGGATCTCGGAGGGCTGAAAGCGAATAAAGCCGAGATTGAGCCAGCGCTGCGCGCCCTTGCCGACTTCGCCAAAAAACATCACCGCGATCAGCATCAAAACGCCGCCAATGTACAACCAGATGGAAAACTTGCGAATGACCCGCAGCGGAACATTGGCAATGGCGACCAGCAGCAACAACGCGACCACGATTCGAGACCCCTGTCTCAGCACAGCACCGCTATCGGCGCCGCTGGCGCTGTACAGCACCAGGCTGCCAAAACTCGCCAGAATCAACAACAGTGCCAACAACACCGGATCCAGTCGCAACGCATCCATGATGCGGCGGCTGTAGGAAATTGTGTCGTTATCCAGCGACTGATTCACGATGGCTCCAACAGGTAGGCATCCATGATCTGGCGCGCAATCGGCGCCGCTACCGAGCTACCATGCCCACCGTTCTCGACGATCACAGCAACCGCGATACGCGGATTTTCGGCCGGCGCATAACTGATAAACAGGGCATGATCGCGTAACTTCTCGATGACATCTTCTTCCTCGTATTCTTCATCCTGGGCCACTTCGAACACTTGCGCTGTACCGGTCTTGCCGGCCACCTTGTATTGAATATCGCGGCCGATGCTGTAGTGCGCGGTGCCGCGCAGGCCATGCACAACGTTAACCATGGCGTCGTGCACGTGCTGCCAGTTACTCTCGCGTTGCAGCGAATAACCCTCAACAATCTGGCTGACGATGTCGATCCTGTTGTACTCCGGTATTTTCTCGATTGTCTTAACCAGATGCGGCCGGTAGCGCAACCCCTTAATGGCAAATGCCGCGGTCGAATTGGCCAGTTGCAACGGTGTCACCAGCAATGCGCCCTGACCGATACCGGTGATCAGCGTTTCACCGGGAAACCAGGGCATACCGTCATGCCCACGTTTCCACTCGCGCGAAGGCATCAGACCACTGGCCTCACCGGTGCTGTCGACGTCGGTTTTGAAGCCGAAGCCAAACTTTGCCATGAATTCCGACATTCGATCGATTCCCATTCGGTAGGCCAGGTCATAGAAATACACATCGCAGGACTGGGTGATCGCATCGTGCAGGTCCATGTGGCCATGTCCCTGTTTCTTCCAGTCGCGATAGCGACGCTCTTCGTTGGGTAACTTGTAATAGCCGATACAATAAACCTCCTGATCCCTGGTGGACACCGCCGACTCGAGCCCGAGCAGGCCGTAGAAGGGTTTGGTGGTCGAACCGGGAGGATATTGACCTGACAAGGCGCGATTAAACAGGGGGCGGCGACGTGAGTCGCGCAACGCGTTGTAATTATCGTAACTGATACCGTTGACAAACAAATTGGGATCGAACACCGGCATCGACACCAGCGCCAGAATTTCTCCATTATTGGGGTCGATCGCGACGGCCGCGCCCGAATTGTCGCCGAAAGCCTTTTCGGCGACCTTCTGCAAACGGGAATCGATGGTCAGGTAGAGATTGTTACCCTGCACCGGCGGCGATTCACTGAGCACCCGCAAGGTCCGCCCCCGGGCATTGACCTCGACCTGCTGAATACCGACTTCTCCATGCAGATCCTTTTCATAATACTTTTCCAGGCCAAGCTTGCCGATATGGGTGGTGCCGGCATAATCCACCTCGCTCACTTTACCCAGGTCACGCTCATCGATACGACTGACATAACCGAGCGCATGCACCGCATGTTCACCGTTGGGATAGTTGCGCGTCAGGCGTGCATTGATTTCCACCCCTTCGAACTGATGTAAGTTGACCGCAAGCCTGGCCACTTCCTCGTCATCGAGGTTGAGGCGCAAGGGAATGCTTTCAAAGGGACGGCGGCGACTCAGGGATTGCTTGAAACGCTTCAAATCCTGGTCGCTGAACTCCACGTATTGGCGCAGCTGTTCGAGCGTCGCATCGAGATCGTGAACCTGCTCTCGCACAATCTCGAGACGGTAGGCCGGCAGGTTGTCGGCCATCACGACGCCGTTGCGATCAAATATCAAACCACGCGTAGGCGGTAATGCCTTGATACGGACCCGATTACTGTCCGAAAGCGTCGAAAAATGCTCGTACTCGAGCACTTGCAATACGTACAGGCGCCCAAGCACCAGGCTGAGCAACATCACTGTAAACACCGCGGCCAACACCAGGCGGCGGCGTATCAGTCTGTTCTCGAGGTAGTCGTCTTTTAGCTGCTCTCGCTGCGACATGGAAACGGATTTATCCTTTAGCACTGCGGATGTGTGGCGATTCTGCGCACAATAGCAGAAAATAGCCCGAAAAATACCCCAAATTGTGCAAAGTAGTTTCAATATATGGATAAAAACCGATATCATGCACGCGGCTTTTTTAGCCCCGGACACTGTCCCGGGCAATCACTCCTGAAAACACGCTTAACAAACTTGGGGAAACAATATGGAGCTTAGTAACCTGGTGCCGCCTATTTTCGGCGTTTTGGGCCTGGCAGCGGCGGCTTATACTTACGCGCAGGTCAAGAAGCATCCCGAAGGCGAAGGCAAGGTAGTTGAAATCGGCAACCAGATTCATCTCGGTGCCATGGTCTTCATGAAGCGCGAATACAAGATGCTGGCCATGTTCTCGGCTGGACTGCTGGTGTTGCTGTACATTTTTCTCGGTGCCGGTACCGCTATCTGCTTCCTGATGGGAGCCGTTGCTTCCGGTACTGCCGGCTATATCGGCATGAATACCGCGACCCGGGCCAATGTCAGAACAACCACCGCTGCCCATACCCAGGGCGCCGCGGCTGCATTGACCGTGGCTTTCTTCGGCGGCTCCATCATGGGGCTGGCAGTCGCATCGCTTGGCCTGCTTGGCCTCGGCATCGCCTACCTGATGTTCTCCGGCAACCTCGAATCGCTGCACTCGATTCACGGCTTTGCCATGGGTGCGTCGGTGGTTGCGCTGTTTTCGCGTGTTGGTGGCGGCATCTTTACCAAGAGTGCGGACGTAGGAGCCGACCTGGTTGGCAAGATCGAGGCTGGCATTCCGGAAGACGACCCCCGTAACCCAGGCGTTATCGCCGACAACGTGGGCGACAATGTGGGCGACGTCGCCGGCATGGGATCCGATATCTTTGAATCCTATTGTGGTTCGATGATCGCCTCGATCGCGATTGCATCCACCATGGCGGTCGCCGCTACCGAGGCACTGGGTGGACGTGATGCGATGATGTATCTGCCGCTGGCGCTGTCATCGCTCGGATTGATGTGCTCCATCGGCGGCATCCTGATCGTCAAGGGCAATTCCAGCAAATCACCAGAGAAAGCATTGCGCATGGGCACCATGGGCGCATCGGTATTGTTTATCGTGCTGGCCTTTTTCCTGATTTCGATGCTCGGTCTCTCCAGCGGGATCTGGATCGCGGTTCTATCCGGTGCGATTGGCGGCATCGTCATCGGCCTCGTCACCGAGTACTACACCGCCGGAAAACCGGTAGAACATATCGCCAGGTCCGGAGAAACCGGCGCTGCCACGGTAATGATCAGTGGTCTGGCGATCGGCATGCAATCGGTCGCAATTCCGATCTTTACCATTTGTGGCATCATCTGGATGGCTAGCCATTTCGCGGGACTCTACGGCGTCGGCATTGCTGCCGTGGGCATGCTCGCTACAGTCGGCATAACCATGGCTATCGATGCTTACGGTCCTGTCGCCGACAATGCTGGCGGTATCGCCGAAATGGCTGGACTGGGTGCTGAAACCCGTAAAATCACCGATTCACTGGACGAGCTTGGTAATACCACGGCCGCGATCGGCAAGGGCTTTGCCATTGGCGCCGCTGCACTGGCGGCATTGGCGATCATCACCGCCTACATTGAAACGGTTGCTCTCAATGTCGAGGATTTCGAGCTGGTGCTGAATAATCCTGATGTCCTGATCGGAATATTTATCGGCGGTGTCATTCCCTTCGTCATCGCGGCCATCACCATGACCGCAGTGGGCGATGCAGCCTTCGAAATGATCAAGGAAATCCGCCGTCAGTTTCGCGAAATCGATGGCCTGCTGGAAGGCACCGCGGAACCCGATACGGCGCAATGCGTCGATATCGCAACTACCGCGGCACTGAAGAAAATGATCCTGCCGGGCGTGATCGCGGTCAGCGCGCCACCACTGGTGGGATTTATCATCGGCCCCGAAGCGCTCGGCGGCATGCTGTCAGGCGCCCTGCTGAGCTGTGTACTGATGGCGTTGATGATGGCCAATGCCGGCGGCGCCTGGGACAATGCCAAGAAATATATCGAAAAGGGTAATCTCGGGGGCAAGGGAACTCCTACGCATGCAGCGGCCGTGGTCGGTGATACCGTCGGCGACCCCTTCAAGGATACTTCAGGCCCTTCGATGAACATTCTGATCAACGTTATGGCAATCGTCAGCCTGGTCATCGCTCCGCTGCTCGGATAAATCCAGGTCAGACAGCAATCTGCAGGCAGCAATGGACGCTGCCTGCGCCACCCGGAATAATGATCACGGCTTGCGGGGTCCTGTAATTTGCCGGATTTTGCGCTATTCTTGCAGGATCGTAGCGGCCAGCTTCCTATCGTGCCCAACCCACAACTCGACATTGCCAGCAATAGTGACCACGACTTCGGGCGCAAACTGCATGCAACTTCGGCAGGGAATATGGCATCACCCCGGATGAACCCACGTGACCAACCTTTTACTCGAACCAAGATCAAGCCATGATTAGCAAAAACGCATTTTATGCTCAGTCCGGCGGTGTTACGTCGGTCATCAACGCCAGTGCCTGCGGCGTCATCCAGACTTGCCGCGAGCATGCAGATAAAATCGGCACAGTCTATGCTGGTCGTAACGGCATTATCGGTGCCCTGACCGAGGAGTTGATTGACACCTCGCGCGAATCGGACGCCGATATCGCAGCACTTATGAAGACACCGTCGGGGGCATTCGGCTCCTGTCGCTTCAAGCTCAAGTCCCTCGACGAAAACCGGCGTGAGTACGAACGACTGATCGAGGTTTTCAAGGCGCATGACATCGGTTACTTTTTTTACAACGGCGGCGGCGATTCAGCCGATACCTGCTACAAGGTGTCGCAGCTTTCCGCAGCGCTGGGTTTTCCGGTGCAGGCGATACACATTCCCAAGACCGTCGACAACGATTTACCGATAACCGATAACTGTCCCGGCTTCGGTTCGGTCGCCAAGTACATCGCCATATCCGCCCTGGAAGCCTCGTTCGACGTCGCTTCAATGGCGAAAACCTCGACCAAGGTCTTCATCCTCGAAGTCATGGGGCGTCACGCCGGCTGGATTGCCGCGGCAGGTGGACTGATCGAGGATTATGGAATCCCGGTACTGTTACTGTTTCCCGAAGTCGATTTCGACCAGGATCGCTTCATCGCCGCCGTGCAGGCAAAGGTCGAAGAATTCGGTTATTGCACCGTGGTGGTTTCAGAAGGCGCGCGCAATGCCGACGGCAGTTTTCTCGCTGAACAGGGCAGCCGTGACGCCTTTGGCCACGCCCAGCTCGGGGGCGCAGCTCCAGTAGTCGCAAACATGGTGAAACAGGCGCTGGGCTACAAGTATCACTGGGCAGTGGCCGATTACCTGCAGCGCGCAGCGCGCCACATCGCCTCTGCAACCGACGTCGAACAGGCTTATGCGCTCGGTCGCAGCGGCGTCGAGATGGCGCTCGCCGGCAGCAACGCCATCATGCCGACCATCGAGCGAATTTCGAACAAGCCCTACCGCTGGCAAATTGGCAGTACCGACCTCGCCAATGTCGCCAACGTCGAGAAAACCATGCCACTCGATTTTATTACTAAAGACGGTTTCGGTATTACCGACGCTTGCCGCGACTACCTCTACCCGCTGATCCAGGGTGAGGCTTACCCGGATTACGACGAGCGCGGCATGCCGCGTTACGTGATTTTGGAAAACGCGCTGATTGAGCGCAAACTCGGCGATTTCGAACTCTAATAACGATAACTGCCCTGGGGAAATCGATCCATCCAGCTGTTCAATTGCTGGCATTTGGATATAATTCCCAACCAGTTAGCAAATTGGCAAAATTATGATTCTGGACAGGGTTAGTAGCGGTAAAAATATTCCCAATGACATAAATGTCGTTATCGAGATCCCATCGCACAGCGATCCCGTCAAATACGAGGTCGATAAGGAAACCGGTGCGATGTTCGTCGACCGTTTCATGGGCACCGCGATGCACTACCCCTGCAACTACGGTTATATTCCGCAAACCCTGTCTGAAGACGGTGACCCGGCCGACGTACTGGTGGTGACTCCGATTCCGGTGATCAGCGGCTCGGTGATACGCGTCAGGCCACTCGGCATGCTGCGCATGACCGATGAAGCAGGTATGGATTCGAAAATCATCGCGGTGCCGATAGACAAGCTGTCCAGCCTCTATTCACACATGAACAGCGTGCGTGATTTACCCAAATCACTACTCGATTCAATTGCGCATTTTTTCGATCACTACAAGGATCTCGAACCCGGGAAATGGGTCAAGATTGAGGGCTGGGTCGACACCGAGGAAGCCAAGCAGGAGATCCTCGATTCCATCGCACGTTACAACGCCCAGGCTGACTAGTTCAGCCGCACCGCAACGACGGTCTTCAGCGACATCCCCGATCGCAGGCGTGGGGATGACATTTAGATTTGAGTCGTTCTAGAGTTCGCAGACTAGCCCGCCTGTCTCACCGATTTAGGTAGCGAGGGTGTCGAATAAATCCTGTGGTGCGCCGCACGGACCGACGTATCGGCGATCCGGGGTTCCGGGCAGCTACCGAACAGGAAATCGGTGAGTCAGGCGGGCTAATCGCGTGCGATGCGCAGGATGCGCTCAGGCGCACCGATCTCGGTGACACTGCGCAACTCGGCGTAATCGATGTGGCAAATGCAGTTGCGCCCTGACTGTTTTGCCTCGTAGAGGAACCTGTCCACGGAGTCGACGAATTCAACCAGGTCTATTACGCTGGTTTTCACGTAGACACTTGCACCCATGCTGACCGTTACCTTGACTTCGGCATCTTCGAGTTTGATCGCTGTATCGGCAATTTCCTGGCGTATGCGGTCGGCAACTTTTACCGCCAGATTCAGATGGGTCTCCGGAAAAATAATCGCGAATACTTCTCCGCTATAACGACATACCAGGTCGGTGGTACGAACCTCACCGCGGCAGATCTCCGCGATTTTCTTAAGCACCTGATTGCCGGCCTCACGCCCATGCTCGTCATTGAGGGCCTGGTAATGATCGACTTCAGCCATGACCAGGCTGGTCGGAATGCTACTGCGCTTGGAGCGGTCCATCTCCGCCTGCATCGCCTGTTTGAAATGGCGCAGATTAAACAGCCCGGTCAGGGTATCGGTAGCCACCAGCTGCGACAGCTCGTCAACCTGGGCACGCAGGCGCGCGACCTCATCAAGCCATTCACATGAGCTTTCACCGACCGGGCAGCTCGCATCCTTCTGCCTGGTCTTTTCTTGTTTAGATTTTTTCATTGTCTTGTCAGGTTTAACTTTTCCAGTTCGTCGAGTCTCTGTTTCGATTCCGGCGAGGCACCGGGGCCCGCGATAACCTTTAGGTCGCGTGCTCGCAGGGCTGTACCTTGCTGCGAAAATACCTGTACCGGTTGAATCGGCTGGTCATGCTCGCGATCGAGAAAGAGGATCGGTTCGTTGTTTTCACCAAAAACCCATCGATCGCCCCACTGGGTCAAAGCCACCAGCATCGGCATCATGTCTATTCCCTTTCGAGTCAGAATGTATTCGTGGCGTTTGGCGCCTTCCTTGACGGGCACACGATCCATGATCTGATTGGCACAGAGTTTCTTCAACCTCGCGGTCAGGATGTTGCGCGCAATGCCGAGCCGACCCTGGAACTCCTCGAATCGGCGAGTGCCCAGAAACGCCTCGCGAATGATCAGAATCGACCAGCCTTCCCCGATAACGTCAAGGATGTGGCTTATCGAGCGCCTGAGCGGATCAACTTTCTCCGGTTTCAACATATTTTCGGTGGGATAGTCAGTGGCAATGGTTAGTTTCGATAATATCAAACGATGCGCAGCTATGGTTCAGGATTACTGCAATCTCGTCACGATCAGTTCTGCATTGCAACTTTTAACCCATTCTGCCATCGGGGTCAACCGTCGCTGTCTTTTTCGAACGCCCCGGCACTGCCTCCCTGGAAGCGCGGCAAGCCGTCATTGATTTCATAATAGCTTCCCGCCTCCGCTACAAAAATATGACCGATAACTTTCAGCTCGCCGCTGTCGTCCAACGAGCCGGCCGCGACCGATATTTGCTTGCGCCCATCGCGCAGGTCCCAAAACAGACTGGCGCCACAACGATTGCAGAAACCACGATAAGTGTCGGGAGATACGTCGTGATACCACTGTAGCGTATCCGCAGAAAGCAGGGTCAAAGAGGATTGTGGCAACGCTGTATAGGCCGCAAAATGCCCATGGGTGCGACGACAGTTTTCACAATGACAACAGATAATTTCGCGGCATTCGCCGTCGATTCGATAACGAACCCCGCCACACAGACATCCGCCGGTCAATGCTCCGGAGTTATCCTGGGCCATGACTGAACTCGCCGATGGGCATGATTTCATCGAATGAATGGATTGCGTCGAAATCATCAATATCGCGTCCAGGGGCACGCGAGTCGGGTTGGGTAATCGCCAGTAAATGAACGATTCCGTAATCACGCGCTGACGCGAGAGCGTTCAGATTATCGTCGATTAACAGGGTTTTATTGCCGCTGAACGGGTGGCGTTTGTGAACTTCCTGCCAACAACGGGGATCTTCCTTGGGCAGCGAAAACTCATGCACGGTAATCAGCCGGTCAAACTTGTGCGCCAGCCGGGTCATGTTCATCTTCAACGCCAGGCTGTCATGGTGTGCGTTGGTAACCATCACAATATCTTTCCTGGCCACCCGCAGCGCGTCGAGAAAGTCGACGCAAAATGGTCGCATCGCAACCTTGTGGCTGACCTCATGCTTCAATTCAACAATATCGACTTGCAGCATCTCGCTCCAGTAGTCAGTCGAGTACCAGTTCAGGCTGCCTTGAATTTCGCGCGTCTGGGTGACAATGTGCTGCCTTGCGGCGGCGGGGTCAAGCCCCTTGAGCTGGGCATAGCGCACCGGCAGGTGCTCTTGCCAGAAATAGTTATCGAAATGCAAATCCAGCAGCGTTCCATCCATGTCCAGCAGCACGGTTTCGATGCGTTCCCATTCGATCACGATGGCATCTCGCTGTGGCCTTGAGTAAAGCTCAGGGTTTACAAATCACGCGCGACACGAAATCCGACGTTGTACTGACCCTTGTCACTCTTGAATTTGTCACGATTTTCCACGCGCATCGAATTAGCCGGGCTGCGGTAGGCGCCACCACGAGCTACGCGCACATCGCAATCGCCACCCTCCCATACCGAGCCATCAGTGGGCGCATCCTTATAGTTGCGGTGGTAGCAATCGTGAACCCATTCGAAGACGTTACCCGCCGTGTCATACAGACCAAAGGGATTTGCTTTATAAGTCCCGACCTTGGCAGGTTTGCTGAGGCTGTATTCACTCTTGCAGTCGAAGCAATGCGCATTACCGGTTCCCGCCCTGCTGCCCCACCAGAAGGGCGAGGTGGTACCCGCACGAGCGGCATACTCCCACTCCGACTCGGATAACAGGCGATAGTGTTTGCCGGTCTGTTGGCTGAGCCAGCGCGTATAGGCGTGCGCATCATCCCAGCTGACATCGATAACCGGGTAGCTGTTGACATCCCAACCACTATTATCCGGCTTCCTGCGGCCGGTGGCCCCGGCGAATTTATAGTATTCTGCAAAGGTCACTTCGTAGACACCCACCGCAAAAGGCTTGATTGTCACCTCATGCCTGGGGACTTCATCAGCCGCGACTACGGACGAGGCACCCCCCATGCGAAAAGTGCCTGCCGGTACATTTATCATAACGGGACCGCGGCCACCCATTTTGAGACTGTCCCTGTATACGTCGGCTTTATCGACAAATACCGGTTCGGGCTCAACGACTGGCTCAGGTAACGGAGCGGGCTCAGGCAACGGAGCGGGTTCGGGCTCCGCTACCGTTTCAGGCTCGGGCTGCAGTTCAGCCTCGATGGACTGCGTGGTGGACTCTACCAGCTCACTGCCTTTATCCATCGCATCGCTAACAAACCCCTGCTGCCATGCGAAAAATCCACCACCTCCAAAAAGCACGAGGACTACCAGCCATACCAGCCATTTATATGATCGAGGCTCTCTTGGCTCCTCGGGAATCTTGACATCGGCCACGCGCGCGGCGGGCTCGGGAGGTGCTGCGACTTCAGGCGGCGGCGCACTCCTGCGGGACTCGCGTTCCTTGATATCGATGACAATGAGGGTGGTATTATCCTGATTAATCTTGTTGGCGTCTTCAACCGCTTTTAACAGCGCATACACACATTCCTTGGCCGTCGCCGACCACGAAGAATACTGGATGATTGCGCCGGCGCCGAGGGTGTCCAGACCATCACTGGCGACAATCACTCGATCACCCGGGCGGACCTTGATCGGGGTTTCGGAGACATCGATGCTGCTGATCTCCTCACCGGTCATCGCGCTCATCAGCATATTACGTGACATTCCGGCCTGCTCTTCGATCTCCATGCCCTGCTCTTTCATCATGTCGAGGTAGGCACCATAGCTGTGATCGGCATTTTGCTTGATCAGTTCGCGATTACGTACCAGGTAAAGGTGGCTGTCGCCGACACTGACCCAGAAAAGCTTATCGTCCTGCAGGTAGGCGCTGACCATGGTACAACCCATGCCGCGCAAGGCAGGAGTTTCCTTGACCGACGCCCTGATTTGTTCGTTCGAACGATTTAACGCATTCGTTAACACATCAGAGACATCCGAGGTCGGGAATTGACCCTGAAATGTCTTGTTGAATGTCGCAACAACCATGTTACTCGCGACATTACCCGCAGCATGCCCGCCCATACCGTCGGCCATGATAACCAGTGCGCAAACGTCGCCCTTATCGGACTCGCCAAGCTGGTTGACCATGTAGGCGTCTTCCTGGTAATCACGGGCGCCATCGATCTGATCGCTAGCTATGTCAAATTCGACTTTCATTCAATTGTATTTTTGTATTTTTCGCAGTTAAAGGACTATAGCAGCATAGTTAAATTTAATTCTAGTTTATCCAGTCTAAGCCCATAAAAATTCAGCAAAAAACACTGAATTGAGACACAGGTTTATCGGTCCTGTAGTAAAGTTATGGCCGATATCCGGATTGCTTGAGTAAACGCAGCGGTAAAAACAGGTTATCGGTGACCTCGGCCCAGTACTTCCATTCCCAGTCGCTGCATTTATCTCGCTGCGTAACGATCAGAGAATCGTCATCGACGCATTCTGCCTCAAAATACAGTGTTATAGAATGTTTCTGCGCCGAAAACACGTTGTTGGTGGTTGCGACGAAACGTAAGTCACCCAGCAGCAAACCGGTTTCTTCGATCACCTCGCGCCTGGCCGCCCGTTGCGGTGATTCACCAATCTCGATCCAGCCTCCCGGGAGTTGCCACTCACTGCCACCGGAGGCGGTCAGGCGACGACCAAACAAGACCTTGCCGGCATGGGTGACGATTACCGCCACAGCACAGTTCACACGCTGTTCACTACTATTGATATTTCCTCCCCGGTGCGTCACCGTATCTGCGAACTCTATGGTATATTGCTGGTCTACCTACGATCAATCACGAAACCCGGACAGTCATGCGCGATACCTGGCATCTACTGAAAACAACTGATTTTCCAAACGTCACCCGCAACCAGCTGGAGATTCTGCAGGTCAATCTCGGCTATCTGTGCAACCAGTCCTGTCTGCATTGTCACGTTAACGCAGGCCCCAAACGCAAGGAGTTGATGCAACAGGACACCATCGTACACATACTTGAAGTTTTGCAACAAACCGGGGCACATACGCTGGACCTGACCGGTGGTGCGCCGGAAATGAACCCCCTGTTCCGCGAACTGGTGGTCGCGGCTCGCGCCCTCGGCGTTGAGGTTATCGACCGTTGCAACCTGACCATTTTGCTCGAACCCGGCTACGAGGGCACCGCTGAATTTCTGGCCGAAAACGAAGTGCAGATCGTAGCCTCACTGCCCTGTTACCTGGAAGACAATGTCGATGGGCAACGCGGCAAGGGCGTTTACCAGAAGAGCTTGCGCGCCATGCGGCAACTGAATCGGCTGGGGTATGGGCAGGAAGGTAGCAAGCTTGGATTGACCCTGGTTTATAATCCCACCGGACCTTATTTACCACCGCCCCAGGACAGCCTGCAACGGGACTATAAAACCTTTCTCGCGGAAAAATTCGATATTCAGTTCAACCAGCTGTTCACCATTACCAACATGCCAATCGCTCGCTTTGGCAGCACTCTGCTTGCCAAGGGCGAATTCGAAAACTACATGACCCTGCTTAAGGATGCCTTCAGCGTAACCAACATGAGGGGCCTGATGTGCATCAACCAGCTCAGTATCGACTGGGAGGGTTATGTCTACGATTGTGATTTCAACCAGATGCTCAACATGAATGTTCGCAACCCTGATAATTTTCAGAAATTACACATCAGCGAATTACTGCAAACACGACTGCAAGACATTCCGGTCAGTATCGCCGATCATTGTTACGGCTGCACTGCAGGCCAGGGCAGCAGTTGTGGCGGAGCCCTCGCCTAAAAGTGTCAGATGACGCTGTTCAGCTCAGCATAATCATCCCGGTTCTGAACGAGGCCGACTCGCTCGATCAAAGCCTGGCCCGGCTGTTTAATCTTCGCTGGGTGCTGGATGACTGCGAAGTCATCCTCTGTGACGGCGGCAGCCAGGACGACAGCCTGGAGATTGCACGCCGCTATCCCTGTCGTATCGTATGCAGCGCCAGGGGCCGCGCCACGCAAATGAATCAAGGGGCTGCAGTAGCCCGGGGTCGCCATCTACTGTTTCTACACGCCGATAGTATCTTGCCGCACAACCTCGATCGCCTGTTCCCGGGCGACGCACGCTGGGGACACTTTCGCCTGCGCCTCGACAACGCGGCCTTGGTGTACCGAATGATTGAATTCGCAATCAATCTGCGCAGCCGTGTTACCCGTGTCGCGGGTGGAGACCAGGGCCTGTTTTTTGCGCGTGACTTTTTTCACGGCCTCGGAGCGTTTCCCGCGATACCCTTGATGGAAGATATCGCCATATGCAAAAAAGCGCGGCGCAAGGCCAGGCCAGAAATCATCGAAGCGGCCATGCACAGTTCCAGTCGGCGTTGGCAGAACAATGGGGTAGTGAAAACCATCCTGCTGATGTGGTCGCTGCGCCTGGCCTATTGGCTCGGAGTCGACCCCGCTCGCCTGCATCGACTTTACTACCCCCAGCGCGGATGAAGCAGCAATGATATCGGTTGGGATATTTGCCAAACCTCCGCTACCCGGAGCCGTCAAGACCCGCCTGATTCCAGATATCGGCGCCGACAAGGCCACGCGCGTCTACCGCTATTGTCTCGAGTATACGCTCGCGGTAGTGAAACAATCGGGACTGGATTACCAGTTATTTATCAGCGAGGTCAGCAACGACCCACTGTTCGATGAAGAAGATTACAGTCTGCAAAAAGGCGATGACCTGGGCATGCGCATGTTTCATGCATTTCAGGATTTACTGTGCAGGGGCTCTGATGGCGCCCTGATAATAGGGACAGATTGCCTTGACATCACCAGCATGCACCTGCAGGAGGCGGCCCAGGGGTTGGCGGATCATGAACTGGTGTTGATACCGGCACTCGATGGCGGATATGCCTTGATCGGCTGTACCACCATCGACCCGTCCCTGTTCGACAAAATCCGCTGGAGTAGCAGCCAGGTTTACCAGCAAACCATGAAAAATGCGGG
>Ga0316191_10001895_pt1 | contig 14992 bp, 16 predicted proteins | sample Eddworburr2cm_MG_FD_204928 | JGI IMG/M metagenome (GOLD analysis project Ga0316191, IMG submission 204928) | Coastal sediment microbial communities from Maine, United States - Eddy worm burrow 2 cm | ecosystem: Environmental > Aquatic > Marine > Coastal > Sediment | place: USA: Maine...
AGTGGCACGGCAACTTTCAAGCCGGCAACGGCCAAAGCGGATCAGGCTTTTATTTATATCTATCGGCCGTCAGTGATGAGCAACGCTCTTTATTCACCTGGCATCAACGTTGATGGAGAATTCAAACTCTACGCAAAGAGTGGCATCAACTCACAGTTGATGCTTAAACCCGGTGAGCACACCTTTGAATTTCAGGCGGATAAAAGATATGCCGATCTATCGCGCATTACCCTCTCGCTTGAAGCTGGCAGCACGACATACCTACGCGTGGACACTTCACTCAAGATAGAGGACTCCGTCGGCTATGAGCCGTATGCCCGTTCGTTTGTGCTAACCCACGCCGCCGAAGAGACTGCGATTAAAGAGATCGCAGAATGCTGTACAGCCAAACCTGAACAATTAGAAGAAAAGAACAAAACTGCAACTGTCGATGAATCAGGTGATGGCTTTTCAGTTGATAAGACACAAAATCCATTTTCACATTAATCCTGAAAAGGATATTGATTTTTAGATCGAAAGGCAAGGTACTAAACGAGATAACTAACAATGACTGCTTTACTTATCACATGGCTGGCTACCGCCATCGGCCTTGGCTTTGCCACGCTTTTCATACCGGGCATAAAAGCCGACAATAGCATCGCGTTTCTGCTCGCTGCCGTCGTACTAGGCCTGATAAATGCTTTCATCCGTCCCGTACTCTGGTTTTTGACTGCACCGCTATCAGTTTTAACCTTTGGCCTGTTCGCATTAGTCATCAACGCCTTGATGATCATGCTCACCGCCGCGCTTGTACCCGGTTTTGAGGTCAAAGGCTTTGCTAGCGCATTTCTCGGCGCTTTTATTATGGCCTTGATCGGTGTGGTAGCATTAATATCGGTACCATTACTCACCGGTGCTGACATCAACTGGTATAGTTACGAATATCACTCACAAACCAGTAGATAAAGTTTTTTACTTGTCATCACCGGCTGATTTATTGATAAACATGCTGAACAGGTAAGCCATCATGGCCAGCATAAAAATAATAATACCAACGGTTAACCATCCGCTCAGGTCGTTGAACAACTCGCTAAATTCATTCATTGTACTTAGCTCTAATCTGTCCACGTAGTATATTAGCGAAAAGCAACATAGTTTTTATGTAAATCAAAATGATAGCAATGATAAAACACCTTAGCACCGATGCAGAGTTCTTCACTGAAGAACGATGTTATATTATCGAACTTTCCAATTCTGAGGATGACCCTGATGTCTCTATCGCCAGGGCAAGGGTAAAACCTGGTACCAAGACGAGATGGCATCGCTTGAAAGGAACCATAGAGCGCTACAGCATAATCTCTGGCAAGGGGCTTATGGAGCTCGATGATCAGGCGCCACAAGAAGTAAAAGCCGGTGACACAGTACTGATTCCATCCATGTGTGGTCAGCGCATAACCAATACCGGCAACGAGGACTTAATCTTCCTCGCAATCTGTACCCCTCGCTTTACAGAAGATGTTTACCAGGATATTGAAGCTGTAAAAGATAGTTTGTAGTATTATGAACGAACATTAAAAAATATATACGCCGAATTTCCTTCGAGCGATCTAACTGAGACGACACACTTTTTCACACGGGCATTCAACTGATCATTTCCGGAGGATGCGCCTGACTACACCGCTTTACCTGACCAGGGTATTGATGGCGGGTTAGTCCGGGCCGGTCTGCAGGCATCTTCCAATATGGTTGCAGCATTGATCGTCTTTTTATAGTCTTGATCTGCAAACCACGCAGAGAAAAGTTGATAAAGCTGGCGGAACTATTATAAAGCCTTTTTATTTCTTTCCACGGGAGCAGACATTTACATTTTACTGTGCCCGGCGGTAAGTAATGAATTTGCTGTATGCTCAGACAGTAAGTAAGCAGCTACCAGCATCGCCTCTTTCGGTACTACATAAAAGGCTTTTACTTCTGACCATGAACACAATAGCTGGTTACAGCAGAGCGGTGAAGCATTACAAAGGAGTGACGTTAGTAGCCTGGGGACCCTTGGGGCCATCTTCAACATCAAATTCAACCTCTTGTCCCTCTGTCAAAGTCTTATAGCCTTCACCATTTATCGCCTTAAAGTGAACGAAGACATCATTCCCGTCCTCACGCTCGATGAAACCAAAACCTTTTTTTTCATCAAACCATTTAACACGTCCAGTCGTTGCCATTAGTCACCCCCTATGAAAATTAAATAAACAAGCTGTCTGCAAATACCTTACCAGCACCGGCATTATAGCGTATATTTATAAACACACCATACGGCGATCCTTAGTGCTATCCTGGTATGATTAAAATAATTAACTTAAAAGATGAACCAGAAAATCTTTCAATATTAGCCTCCTGGCATCAGGACGAATGGTCTTATCTGAACCCTGGTGAAGACCTGACTGCCAGGATAGCCAGAATGCAGTATCATCTGAATGATGAACTCATCCCAAGCACTTTCATCGCAAAAAGTGACGTCCTGCTAGGGTCTGCCGCCATCGTTTATAAGGACATGAAGACTGAGCCGCAGTTAACGCCCTGGCTAGCAAGTGTTTTCGTCCGGCCAGAATACCGGAAACAGGGTATCGGGCAGCAGCTCGTACAATATGTTATGACACAGGCTCAGACAGCTGGCATCGATAGACTATATCTTTATACACCGGACCAGGCTGGCTTTTATTTAAAACTAGGCTGGTCGATTTTGCAGAAACGCCAACATTGTGACCTCGATGTCACGATCATGCAGGTAAAGCTGGATGTTTGATTTACCCTTATCATTAAAGGCATGGAACACGGATTCTTTTGACGCCGTCTTTAAACATGAAATACTTTCACTTGATGCTGACCTGCTACCTTTACAGGAAGGACTGCAGAATAGTAGCTATGCATTGAGTGATAAACTGGCAGTCCTGGTATTGAATACTGATCACGATGACGTCAGCATAACTATAAAGGCAGGCCTGTTTTATAACGGTATAATCGCTGGCTGCAACTGCGCTGATGATCCTACGCCAATGGATGAAACCAATGAATACTGTGAGGTCTTTATCCACATCAATCGGCAAACATCACACGGCACAATCGAACTTGTCAGCTAGCTTATTCTGCCATCAACTGCTCAATTATTTTAATTACTTCAGGGTGGTCAAACTCGCGGCCACCAACTGCACGGTAACGAATCCTGCCCTCTTTATCGATCAGGAAGGTTGTCGGCAAACCACGTACGGCATAATCACGGGAAACACTGCTTGTTGTGTCGAACAGGATTTCAAATGTAGGGTCGACTTCAAGCTGGCCGGTAAATGCAAAGACCTGATCAGCATCTTCCATCTGATTTATTGCGATGACTTTAAAACCTTCGGCATCCACCTGCTTGTGCAACCTCTCCATCGATGGCATCTCTCTGATACAGGGCGGACACCAGGTCGCCCAAAAATTCAGTAAGATCACTTTGCCCTTGTAGTCTGATAACTTTATTTTCTGTTCATCCATATCCTGTAATTCAAAATCCATCGCAGGGATAACTTTTTTGATGACGGTAAGGTTATGGCTTAACTCGGGCTGTTGCCAGTCAGCTTTAAGTGCAAACGCACTTATAAATAAAGTTATAAAAATTATATATTTCATATTTCTCTGTAGCTGTAATTTCAATTAATATTTATTCTTGAATCGGATTATTATTTTTCCGGTAATGATTCTGGTGCACACTTTATATTCTCCAGGATGCCGGTATGCTCGACCCCGTCAAGCTGCCATTTAAAGATCATATCGAACTCTGTGTTACGCGGCAGCTGAACAGTGGTGAACCCTTGCTGCCAGTCACCTACGGAAAACTCTCCCTCATCCGGTAGCAGCGTCCAGGAAAAAGTGACCCCTGCATTACGCCATTCTTCCAGCCATTGCGTCTTTGTTTTAACCGGATACTGCTTGCCGTCAGAAGTCTGGTAACGCCAGTCAGCAACGCGATAACTCATCTGCTGGTCTGAGGTATTCTTTAAAATAGTACCAAAAATACAATATGAAGCGGCACGCTCTATCTCATCCTCTGGAAAATCATGTTTAGCATAAATTGCGCGGATGAAATCTGGCAAGAGCTGTAAAAGCTCGATCTGAAAACCATCATCTTTTACAGTCCAGGTCAGTAAGCCGGAGTTTTCATTCTTGTGTACCTTGACCTCACTGGCAGCAGTCTCTGTAACCGCGATTATCATTACTGAGAGTACAAACAAGTTTATTGTAACTATTTTATTCATCTTTTACTCTTTGGTTTTAGACGAAATGATTCTCTAATAATACAGAGAGAACATTACTTCAACGATATAATCACTTATAATCGAAAGCTTATTATATGAAGATTTCAAAATGAAGACACCGCCAAATTATTTTATATTTATATTTCTTAGTATACTGCCATTAGAAAGTTACGCCTTCCCGGAAATTCCTTTTTGTCCTGCCGGTGGCCCACCGGGCTGGCTAAACCACTTTAATCACAAGCGTGACCAGAATATCTGGCGATTACAGCACCGCCGGTATCAATATACTCCGATACAACGTAACGCAAATTACTATTACACTCCCTCATACAGACCAGGCCTAAGGCCTGACCTCAAAACCTTAAACGCTCCCGACTACACGATGCGGCCAGGTATACCATATCGTCACTACAGATAAGAGCATTCATCTCACAGGCTCTTTCCACAATCTACCTGCTCTAGGATATCAGTTTTTTACCCTGATGATTTTCATAACCGGTTCGTTGAGTGACTCATCATCATTAAAACCGGAAACCAGTAATACCCGGTTACCGGTCTTCGTTAATTTGCAGCGATTACAAATTTCCTGGCTCAGAAGTTTCCAGTCCTGAGATTCCTGCTCATTTATAAGAAACGGGATAATACCCCAATGTAGTGACAACTTCTGGCAGGTCTGCATGCTCGTTGACAATCCCAGTAATGGTGATGAAGGACGACTCGCTGACAGTACAGCGGCCGTATGGCCACTATCCGTCGGTACCAGTACTCCCTGTAATTTGAGATCATGAGCTAATGCGTTCGCAGCATGAGCGACAGCACGCCGTGAAGAAGGCCGTTCGAGGTTACCGCCTGAATCGTCACCAAAACTTCCTGAACTCCACTGGTGATTTTCTATCTCGCGCAGAATACAATCCATCATACCGACGGTTTTAACCGGGTATCTACCTGCCGCTGTTTCTGCGGACAGCATTACTGCATCTACACCGGTCATTGCTGCATTCGCAACATCTCCAACTTCTGCTCTCGTCGGCCTCGCGTTCGTAATCATCGACTCCATCATCTGTGTCGCTACAATAACAGGACGGTTATTTGCTCTCGCTTTTTCGGTAACGTCTCTCTGAATCAAGGGAACTTTCTCTGCTGGCAACTCGATACCCAGGTCTCCACGGGCAATCATTATTCCGTATGAAGAATTTATTATCTCATCGATATTAGCTACTGCTTCAGGTTTTTCTATTTTAGCGATGATAGGTATTACTTTGTTCACTCGGGCCATGTATCTATTCAATCCGTTGATATCTCTGGCGGTACGGACGAAACTTAACGCAACAAAATCTGCCCCCAGCTCCATTGCCAGCTTGACATCCATTTTATCCTTGGCGGTAAAGCTGGATGCTGAAACCATTGTATCGGGCAGGTTTAGCCCTTTATTATTTTTAAGCTCACCGCCATAGACAACTTTACAATTAACATCTTTCCCTTTGACACTCACGACTCTACATTCCATATTGCCGTCATCGAGTAAAATCCTTTCGCCGGCTTTTACATCTTTATAAAGCTGCCGATATTGAGAGATGATAATGCCATCACGCCCTGTACCACTGCCACAACGAATTATTACACTATCATTCTTCTTTAACAGGATACTGGCTTTTTCAAATTTTCCTACACGGATTTTAGGTCCGCACAAATCCATCAGGATCGCACCATATGTCCCGGTTTTATTCGAGCAGGAGCGTATCCTCCTGAATATCTTTTTATGATATTCATGATCCCCATGAGACATGTTCAAACGAAATACATTTACCCCGGACTTTATAAGGGCTGTGATATTTTTGACTGAATCGGATGCTGGTCCAATAGTGGCTATTATCTTGGTGCGCCGCCAGCGCAGAGTTGTTTTTTTATTGTTCTTTTTTTTCAAAACTTGTTTCCATTATTTTTATAAGGATAGTATCACTTAATCGCTGTAACACCAGGAACAGTCCTGATACATTAGTGCTTGACATGGTGAGATCAGGTTCGACTATCTATACCGGAAATATTATGTCTTTAAACAACATTGCTCCCGATTTTTATCCGATCTTCGATAATGGCTATTTTCACGACGAAAGCAACCGGGTTCATTATCTCTCTTATATTAATAATAAAATCAGTTGCTTGGCAAACAAATTCTTTCATGTCACGCTGTTTTTTAAACAAATGAATGGCCTTATCTGCTTGACATTTATTTTTGGTAGAGCCTTAATGTTCAACTGGATATCAATAACTTTTAACCGCGGAGGCTCGCCATACAAAAAGTTCGTCTTTATGTTAATCACTCCTTGATTATCATACTATGAGTATTAGCATCTGGTGAACTGGCATTTCAAGGACCAAATAAACCATTGCTAACCATGCACTTTAAAAACTTTGGAGAATTATGATGAAACGACATTATTTTATCAGTGATGACCTTGATGATCTCGAACGCATAGAAGAAGAACTTGAACACAGGGGGATCAATAAACCCCAGATTCACGTATTAAGTAAAGATGATGCCGCTGTCGAAAAACATGCACACTTACATAATATCGAATCAGTCTTCAAACAGGACGTGGTCCGTGGCACGATACTCGGTGTACTCTTTGGCGCCCTTGCTGCGGGGCTGGTAATCATCATCGGTTATCTGTCAAAGCTACCCGAGACCTATACCTGGATACCATTTTATTTCCTCGCCATCGTGATGTTCGGTTTCATAACCTGGAGCGGCGGATTTTATGGCATACAGACTCCACATAAAGACTTTCGTCGCTTTCAGAAAGACCTGAACGAGGGCAAGCATGTTTTTATCGTTGACGTTGAACCTTCACAGGAAGATATCATTAACCGGGTAAAACTCGAACACCCTCATCTTAGCGATGCTGGCACAGGGAGCGCAACTCCACGGTGGGTGATTATGGGACAACAAAACTTCAAAGACATCACAACTTCTACTTTTCCTTAACCTGAACCAAACTCTTATATTAGGCATCGAGCAAAACTGGAGAAAACTATGACTGTTACACCTGAATCATTTCCAAATGCACCAGATGACTGGGACATTGAAAAAGCGCAAGAGATCGCCAAAAGTGATGGCGTTAAGTTAAGTGATGATCACTGGGACCTGATTCGTGCCCTTCAGGAGTATTATCACAAGGTCGAATTTGCTAACCTGCGACAGATCAAGGATGCACTGGAAGAAAAGTTTCATTCACGTGGCGGTATGAAGTATCTCTATCAGATCATACCTGGTGGCCCTGTCGCTCAGGGTTGTCGACTTGCCGGTTTGAAGATACCCGCTGGCGCCGTTGACAAGTCTTTCGGCAGCTCTGCATAACACGGGGATCTAATTACCGCTTAAATAAACCCGTGTAGTAGTCACTGAGCAGAAACTACTACACGGGTACATGTGCATCTTCAGGTTTAAGCCACAACAGCCGGGATAAGCTCAGCCTTTACGCATCTCTATGGATCCAGTCAGCACCCAATGTACCCTGTAAACGTTCCAGATAACTGTCGCTGTTTACCCATTCCCGCATATGCTCGGCGTTTTCCAGCTGGTCTTGCAGTTCTGCCCAAAGATCGGTCACAGACTCGTTGATCTCATCCATCTTCTGCTCGACATAATCACGGTTCATCTGCCACAGTGCTGCATCACGTTGCTGCTTAATGACTAAACGCTCCTTATACCAGTCACTATTTAACAGGTAGTCGAGAGTGAACATCTCACGGATAGAAGGATCATCTATTGTTTTACCCTCATAATCACCTTCTGCCATTATGCGTAACACTGCCTGTAACGGTGGGCAGGCATCATTGATGGAGCCATCTTCGATATAAGCCCGTGCAACTTTCTTCTGTGCTTCGACGATATTATTGATACCGTCGACATAGGCTTCCATTCCCTGTGTTTCGGGACGCAGCATCTCATCATCAAAAACGATGGTTGGATTATCGAAGACCTTACCGAAAAAAGCATGTACAAATTTTTCTGTTATACGGTAACCCAGCCGACTGGCATGAATCTTTTTACCCTCATATTCAAAGTCGTCAATTTTCTCGAGCAGACCTTTTTCGATCAGGTACCTGGGATCACGTTGTTTGATCGGTAAACGACACCATATCTCAGGGATGAGCATACTGATATCATGATCCACACGGCGATTAGTTCCAATGTATCCAGCCGCTGAAGAATAGCCCGCAAAATCACACAAGATAAACGACACCAGCGCGTTATTTAAATCTGCCGTCGTAGATAGCGCGTTAAACGGCCCTTTCGTCAAAGCACCCTCCGATCCAGCCCCTGTCGTTGATGGTGATTTTCCTGTCAGGCTGCAGATGAGATCCATAAACAGTTCAGGCAACTCCTGGTAATGAATAGGGTTATAAACGGCCAGCGGTCTGATACCTGCCTTTTTATCCTCAGGATTATTTCGTCGCCCCTGTAATACGGCATTGACCGGGAAATACACCGGATCATCGAGCCTCAAGCCTCTGGAGAGCCTGGTTCCTGTTTGAGCAAGATACATGCTTCTAGGGTTCGCCAGGTCAGGCCGCTTCTGAAGATAGCGCATATTTTTACTGGGTTTGCCATCGACGAGACGCGGGTGTGCAGATGACACGAAGTACTCACCTTCGGCCGTTGCCGCCAGTCGAATCAGAGACTGCATCGGCAGTGAATACTCCTGAAAGCTGATCGCATCCTCCACTAACTCACGTGCCTCATCAGCATTGAGAGGCTGGAAGTTTGAAATAAAATTACCCTGCTCAGACAGATCTGACTCAGTCTGAGTATCAAGACCTCGGTTGATGGCGTCATCTGGTCGTTGGAACAGGCGGTTTTCACAGTTCTTTACGATTTTCACGCTAGAGTTTTTGTATCGATAATTTAATTTATCTTCAACATAGCTCACAGGGATTACTGTCGAAGCAGTTATATCATCCTCGGTCTGCACCTTTGTTGCTGCGACAAAATCCTGTCGTAATTTATATATTCGCCAGGTTCCGTCTTTACGCACACCTACGCGCAGATAGCTGGTGATCATTTTTCTACCATCATATTTCAGTTCGTGACCGGGATAGCCATTCACTTCATCGACAGAGAAATGTTCTCGCCAGTTATCGCCCCACTCTGTTTTGTAGAAGCGCTTTATCAAATAGACCAGAGCCAGTATGTGTTGAGGGATGCTCTCCAGCCACTGGTTATATTCATCCGTATAAGTTTCAGCTGAAGGCGTCAACAACCTGATGACCGAGCCAAGACTTCGCTTGCTGGTCAGCACATTCCTGTCATCATTTTTCGAGCTATCACGTCTTCGCTTCGAATAATCGTAGTTGAATATTGCTTCGACTTTGTCCAGGTCTTTTTCAAAATCACCAACGAATACCGGACCAGATATCATCGAATCCTGTATCGACTTAGATATTTCAGACTTACCGCCTCCTGATACGGTACTTGGCTTATGGCAGCAAGTGCCTTCACCCAGGGTACCGATCAGCCGCCAGCTTGGTGCCTGCGGATGTTTCTGCATATGCACTTTAAATCCACTGGGATATATATAGGTATGATGTACCTGTAGCTTAATCGTTTGTTCTTCACCACCCTTCGTCCAGCTAATCTTTTGCTTCTCCATATCGATATGAGCGGTTTCAGGAATATATATGATATCGTTAAACTGGTTGTCTATTGCATAACCTTCGGGGCTTACCGTAATACTGCTTTCCAGCTGTTTACATAAACGTTGGAAGGTATGGTCCTTCATCTCATCTTCGATCTTTGGCTGGTAGTAATTACCCAGGTTAAACCGTGGAAAAGCGACTGCTCCGCCAGCATGTTCTTCTTCTACGCCACCAAACAGGTTAGCAGAATAGCTGATCTGTGATTTGACCTCTTTCTTACTGTAACCAAAGTAGTTATCGGCGATGATCGTTACGATGACACCCTGTATGTCACGGCAGACGACCTTGAACGCACCGCCTTCGTTATAGAGCTCATCATCATTTTTCCAGCACATACCATCCTTACGCTGACGCTCTGTTGCATCATCATAGTGTGGCAGGCCAAGCAGTTTTTTACTCAGTTTAGTCAGATGTGGCGCCAGGATGACGCAACCACTATGCCCTGTCCAGTGATCGATATCCAGCGCCGCATCATTCTCTGGTAAGAACGGGTCGCCACCATTACCAAAGATCGATTCGACAAAGTCAAGATTCGACACCAGTGAACCCGGTGCAAAAAAACGTGTCTCCAGGCTCTTCTGTGGCAGCACATCCTTTACTTCAGGGCGGACGATAGGACGCAATAATAAAGAGACCCACATATCAACCGGTTTATCATTCTCACTGGCGATCGGCAGTCCCATCAAATCGTTTGGCGGATCAAGCGCGACCTGTAATAAATTAGCATAAACATCTACCGGTACTGCCTTTTTATCTGCTGGTATAGGTAAACCGCCTTCTACGATATGAAACACACCGGAGGTGGTCCGACGATCATTCCTGGGATTGTGTAAGACGCCCTGTATCAGACGGTATGATTCGACTAAATCTGACTTATAGGTATTGCTGCGGTAAGGGATGGATAGTTCACGGGCGATACCTGCTTCGTTCAGGTTAAAAGTTTCTCCCGGCAGTTTCACTTCAACATCGACACCATTACGCTTCAGATAATCATTCAAAAAATTCTGTATACGCTGGTCTGCCGGGCAGCGGTATTCTGCCAGCAGTTGTCGCTGGGCAGAATAATTCTTTAACAGGCTATCCGCGACAGCGAGATAGCTGCGGTCAGAACTTAACTGACAACGGTGCCCAAGTGAGGCTAGCTGTAGACAGATATGTTGTAATGTAATCTGGCGTTTATCGACAGCTCTTCTTTCTGGAAAGGAAAATTTCTCTTTTGAATTCATAACAGTGGACAAAACAAAACCTCAGCGGCAACAAAAACTTGCGGGATGCTAATTTTAGAGATGTAGAACCAATATATCCAATCGAATTGTTTCTATATAATCATAGAACTAAATACTAATAAATAATAAAAACAATAGCTTGTATCATTATGTGAATTTTTACGCACCATTGCAGTGCGTCTAAATAAAAAAAATCACTATTTCAGGTTATTCATCATTTTATACGTAAAAAAGCCTCGTATGTATTTCTACATATCGAGGCTGTCAGCGTAACTAATTGCTGGGTTAACTAAATCTCATCATCCGCTGATGCAACGTCTCCACCTGATGCCCATGCCTGTTGTTTATCGATCTGCTGCTGCTCTAACTGTAGCTGCATCATTGCCTTTTCATAACGACGAACCTTTTCAGCCTGCGCTAACTTCTCCGCCTCTGCTTTCTGTTTTGCCTCGGCTTCCTTATCAGCCTGTATCTTTGCCTGCTGCGCGGCCAGCTGTGCTTCACTCGTCTGTTTCAGGCGTATATTTTCCTTGCTTCGAGCCACCTTGTTCTGCTGCTCTAAATTATTTTGCTCATCGATCTCATTCTGGATGAACGCGATCTGTTTATCGACGTTGGCTATGCCCAGTATCCTTACCTGTTTGAGTAACTCCAGTGATCTCTCCAGATCCTTTTTAACACCGATGCCTTCACCGTAAAGCTGACCTAATAAGAGCATCGCCTCTGCCTTATGCGCACCAGCTTCTGTTTTAACACTGTTTAACCAGTCAGCATTTTTACTTGGGTCATAACCCTTTTCTTTAGCCTCCAGGTAGGTCCTTCTATGCATAGCAGGTTTCGAACCGGCTTCAGCTGCACGGCCATACCAGTTTTTAGCCTGTTCGATACTTGCCGTGACGCCATCGCCCCTCTCATACATGGACGCAAGCTTGTATTGGGCCGTGACATTCCCATTCATTGCTAACTTTTGCTGAAATTTAAATATATTGCTGGACTGGCTTGCAAGCGGTTCTGCCTGTGCCGTTATAGGGGTTACCATGCTAGTTAATACGAGCAAGAGCGTCATTGTAAATAGTTTTGTACGTTTCATCATAAAGCGCCTCTTCTAGGACCTTCATCTAATTGGTCTATTTGTGCTCATTTATGATGTAACTTTCTAATCTATATGCTATTTTTCCTGGACAATCAAGCTTTTCACAAAATTGAAGACATAATATTAGCTAGACATTCATTTCTTTTTTGGCCTGACCCAGCCTTTTATCGACTTCTGCGCAGTTCGGCTTAGCGTCAAGGTATCGTCTTCGGTGTCTTTTGTTATCGTCGAGCCTGCTGCAATCGTTGCATTTTCGCCTACAGTAACCGGTGCAACCAACTGTGTATCTGATCCTATAAATGCACCGTCTTTAATAATCGTTTTAAATTTGTTCGCACCATCATAATTACAGGTAATGGTACCAGCACCAATATTTACATTTCTGCCGATCTCGCTGTCACCAAGATAACTCAAATGGCTTGCTTTACTGTTAATACCAAGTTCAGTATTTTTTATTTCAACAAAGTTACCCACTCTGCTGTTTTCTTTCAGATGCGTACCAGGCCTGATTCGTGCGAACGGGCCAACTTCAGTCTGTTTGTCTATGACTGCATTTTCTATGACTGAATACGGCTTGATGATACAGTCGCTGGCGATCGTACTGTTTTTGATCATACAGCCCGGACCAATCATTACACCTGTTCCAAGGTTCACCTCGCCTTCAAATACACAATTGATATCTATAAAGCTATCATTGCCGACACTTAACTGACCTCGTACATCTAACCGCTCCGGATCTGCCAGTCCCACACCATCTATCAACAGGCTTTCAGCAATACCACGCTGATAAATTCTTTCTAACCGAGCAAGCTGCTTCCTGTCATTGATACCCTCCACCTCATAGCTATGGTCGACCTGTGTCGTAATAACTTCGTTGCCATCATTAACCGCCAGCGCGATTATATCGGTCAGGTAATATTCTCCCTGTGCATTATCATTATCTATCTTATTCAGGCAATCATTCAGGTAAGCAGCATTGACAGCAAGAATACCCGTATTGACCTCCTTGATGCTCCTGATCTCGTCTGATGCATCTTTATGCTCCACGATAGAGACCACTCTACCGTCTTCTCTAACGATTCGGCCATATCCTGTCGGATCATCGAGTTCTACAGTAAGCAGCGACACATTGTTCGCACTTACATTACTAACCAGGGTCTCCAGGGTCTCGGCTTTCGTCAATGGTACGTCGCCGTAAAGGATAAGCACAACATCATCACCATCGACATTCGTACTGGCCTGTTGTACAGCATGTGCTGTACCAAGCTGTTCGGCCTGTAATGCCCATTCGACTTCAAAGTGCTGGCATCGCTGCTTGAGTAGATCACCGCCGTGTCCATACACCACCTGAACCTGTTTGGCCCCTAAGGCTTTAGCGGTATTATAAACATGCTCGACCATCGGTATCCCTGCAAGTTCATGCAGAACCTTCGGCTTCAACGAGCGCATACGTGTGCCAGCACCAGCTGCTAATATAATTACGGACAGGTTCATCTTTTTATTCCTTGTTCTTATATAAGATCGTATCAATACAAATAAAAAAGGCCGAGCCCTGATGGGTTCGACCTTAATTTTAGCTTATTTTCCGGTATTTAAGATGTAAGCCAACTAATAACTCAAGCCTTATCTCTTCTTGCGAAGTTTCTTCAGCGCTTCGATCTGTGCTACCGCTTCGATAAGTTCAGATTTAGCTTTAGCGTAATCCATATCTGAAGCCTTATCTTTCATTGCAGATTCGGCACGGGTCTTGGCTTCAAGCGCTGCAGACTCATCGATATCGGCAGCACGTAACGCAGTATCAGATAAAACTGTTACGATGTGCGGCTGCACTTCGAGGATGCCGCCACTGACATAGAAGCTCTGCTCTTCACCGTCCTGTGTTACGATACGCACGACACCGGGCTTTAGTGTAGACAGCATCTGTGTATGACGCGGCATGATGCCTACTTCACCGGCTTCCGCAGGTGCGTACACTTCTGTTACTGTACCAGAATATATCTCATTCTCAGCACTAACTATATTTACATGCATGGTCATTGCCATTTTAAAATGCTCTTAATGTCTGTCGCTTATAAAGCTGCTATTACAACGGGCTTTTCGCTTATATTTTTATAGCGTTTTCGCTTTTTCGACCGCTTCTTCGATACCGCCAACCATATAGAAAGCCTGCTCAGGCAGAGCATCATGATCGCCTGCCAGTATCGCTTTAAATGCTGCCAGTGTATCTTTCAGTGAAACGTATTTACCTGGTGCACCGGTGAATACTTCAGCAACGAAAAATGGCTGTGACAAGAAACGTTGAATCTTACGAGCACGAGCTACGGCTTGTTTATCATCGTCTGATAATTCATCCATACCAAGGATCGCAATAATATCTTTCAATTCTTTATAGCGCTGTAACAAACCTTGTACGCCACGAGCAACTTCATAGTGCTCTGTGCCGATGACTAGCGGATCAAGAATACGTGAGCTAGAATCCAGCGGATCCACCGCAGGGTAAATACCCAGTTCAGCAACCTGTCGTGATAGTACTAAGGTCGCATCAAGGTGAGCGAATGTCGTAGCTGGAGAGGGGTCGGTCAGGTCATCCGCAGGCACGTATACCGCCTGGAATGAGGTAATCGATCCTGTCTTAGTCGATGTAATACGCTCTTGAAGCACACCCATCTCTTCCGCCAGTGTTGGCTGGTAACCAACTGCTGAAG
>Ga0316191_10001896_pt1 | contig 14991 bp, 9 predicted proteins | sample Eddworburr2cm_MG_FD_204928 | JGI IMG/M metagenome (GOLD analysis project Ga0316191, IMG submission 204928) | Coastal sediment microbial communities from Maine, United States - Eddy worm burrow 2 cm | ecosystem: Environmental > Aquatic > Marine > Coastal > Sediment | place: USA: Maine | collected...
TTACGCCGGCGGCGACGCCATGTGGCAACCGCTAGCGATCGCCATCATATTCGGCCTAGCCTTCTCCACCATGCTCACCCTAGGCTTCGTCCCGCTGATGTACTCGCTCTTCTACCGCGTGAGCTTCCGGGATTTCAGCTATCCGACTCGCTGAGCTAGTCGGGCACGACTCATCTCCGAGCGCTGCTGCGGACCAGCGGACCCTACTGGAGCACGTCGACGGTGGGCTGAACGACCTGCTGCCAGGTCGGACGGTTGTGCCAGTGGATGTTGGGTGGGTCGGCCAAGCCGAGCGCTGTATGATCGATGGCATCGTCCGCTTCGAGCGTCGGATCCCATGCGCTCATCTCGGTCCCGACCTCGGCTATGGTCTGGCGCAAGCTGGCGACCAGCGCGGCGCGACAGTCGACTCGCACGCCCGTGCTCGCGCACTTCAGTTGCTGATAGGGCGCGCCACTTTCACCGAGCGCCATCTCGAGCACCCGGAGTACGTAGCCGTAGTAACCGCCTTGAAAGGCCGAACCGCCGCCACCTGGCGCATTGTGCCGACCACCGACCATGGCGCCTAGATCCTCCACCGCCGTAATCTGGGGCAGCACCGCGTCGATCATGTGGTCCCACCAGGCGTCCATGAAGGCGACGGCGGCATGGTCTTCGTAGAGGAGACTTTCGGTATCAAAGCCCGGGCCGTCGCGATCCCGACGCATGGACCCGAGATCGCTTGGGCCATGGACCAGCCAGTCCTTCATGAGCTGCACCACCTCTTGCTCGAAGTCATCGAGGTCGCCCACGTCATCGAGAATGGCAAACACAGGTGGCAAAATCACCTGGCCACGAAGATCGGTGGTGCCGGCGTCGATCATGGCCTCGACCATGCTAGCGCGGGTATGCAGCGGATTGCCCTCTTGCTCGCGGTACGCCTGCAGTCGCGCCTGCAGCATGTCCGACCGGTAGACAGGTCCCCAGGAGGTCTGCGCGTCGTTTGCGTAGAAGCCCGGAGCCTGCCCGTTGTTCCAGTTGACGAAATAGCCCGACGACGGATTCGCCTCGCGTGGATGATTTTCCAGGGGCAGAAAATTGTCGAAGCTGAAGTGGGCGTTGGCACGGCCCGTGCCGGTCTGCTGCCAGTCGAACTCGCCCGTCCCCCATTGCGGAAGATCCGGATGGATTCCGTCTGCGCGGATCGGAAGCAAGCTCGAGTTGAAATACGCGATGTTTTCGGAGTCGAGGTACAGCCAGTTGAAGGTCCCGTTGGTGTGCTGGAACGCATCGAAGAACGAATCCGGATCGGTGACCTCATTGCGGCTGGTGATGAGGAATGTCTTCACCGAGTCCGCCTCACCAAAGAACGTCGAACGTTGGGTGGCAAGCGCCACCGGCTCGCCGTTCACGGTCGCGGTCGCGTACACCGGGCCGTAGTCGGGCGCGCGGAGCACGTGGCGGGTGACCTTCTGGTTCGGAGTCCCAACGGTTAAAGCGTTGGTCTCCGCGGTCCATTCATCGTCACGCTGTAGCATGGGCGTGCAGACGCCGTTGTAGAGATAGCCCGTCGAGTCGCGCGTCGCCTCGCCACCACCCTCTTCGCAAAGACGCAATACGCGTGTATCGATGATGTCATCGCCCGCCGATGTTGCGCTGAAGGCGTGGTCGATGCCCCGGCCAATGATCACGTAGGGCATCCCTGCGAACGCCATGCCGCGGCTATGGATGCCGCCGCCGTGCTGAGCAAACTCCATCATGATCTGCGGCGAGAAGTAGCCGGTCTGCGGACCGAATACGGCGATCGGATGACCGGACTCCGTTTCATCGGCAGCGGCTAGGATCGCGTTGGACATGGCAGTCGTAAAGCTGTCCCCGCTCAACGCCAGAAGCACCCCTTCCACGGCAGCGAGGGCGCGCTCGCGGTCCGCCTCCAATCGCTGCGTCGAGGGCTCGTCCGAGGAGCAGACTGCCCCAGTCCCGAGCGGCGCCGCTGCGCTCCCTATCGACATGAGCTGCGCTCCGTCCATGGCTTGCGCGATCCCGGCCACGGTAACCGGGTCATCGACGACGTCTTCGCCAAAGTTCGGACACTCTACGTCGCCGGGCATGGCTACCCCGGGCTCTACGCAGTCCTCTATGCTCAGCAGGTCGAACCGTTCCAGGCTGTCGGCATCCAATAGAACCGCACCCGGGAAGCGCGTCTCGAAGCCAGGCTCGAGCGGGCAAGCGGTTTCGTCGATGCTGGGCGGCGACTGGGACTCGAAGCGCAGCTCCGTGGTGTTCGGCCGTTCCGGGTCGTCCGCCTGCCTGATGTCGCGCCAAAGTTGGCATGCAGCCTGCGCGTCATCCGGATACAGCTCGTCGAGGCCGTGCAGCAATCGCACCTGGCTGTCTTCGCCGCCGCCCCCCGTAGCAAACAAGGAGAAGATCAGGGTGGTCACGGAGATGACATCGCGTCCGGTGAACGGTCGCAGCTCGAGGTTCAGTAGCAGGTATTCGACGGGAACGGGCTCCGCGCCCGGGGCGCCGCTCGTTACGTCCTCGATGTATTGGTTGATGCCATCCACGAAGTCGTCGAGGTCCTGCTGCGCCTGAGGGCCATCCACGCCGAGGCGCACCGCGATTTGATCGATCTGTTCCTGGAGCTCTTGCTCGCTGTAGCCCGCGGAGGTGCCGAGCCCGCGGTCAGTGGAATAGTTGCTGTCCGAGGGCCCGAGGAAGTCAGACATGCGCCCACGGCCGAAATGACGGATCACGTCGACCAAGAACATCCGGTCCGTGGCTGTCGCGTACCCCGTGCCGAACATCACATCTTCACGCGTGTCACCGAAGATGTGTGGAACACCAAAATCGTCACGGCCGATGCGCGCCGTATGCGCCCCATCCGTGAGGGTTTCAACGGCATCGAAGGCGCTCTCCGGAAGGAAGGCCTCGTCCTTGAAGTAGTCGGGAACGAGATCATCGTCACTGAGTTCGCCGGGCGTAGGGTAGGCATCGCTGAACACCAGGTTCTCGTACATCGTCAGCTGATTGAGGGAGTTGGGGTCGTCTCCGATCACGCCGCCGTTCACATCGGCGGAGCCGGGCGGCACGATGCTGAGGAACACCCCGTAATCACCGAACGGGTCGGGAGGACTGCCAGCGGAACTGCTGCCGCAGCCGACACCGGCCAGCCCACACGCAAGAAGAACAATCACTCTCGATCTTGGTAGCCTGGTCATGGGTAGCCCTTTCGATTGCGCGCCTGGAGGGACTCGAACCCCCGACCATCGGCTTAGAAGGCCGCCGCTCTATCCAGCTGAGCTACAGGCGCGTTTGCCGCGCTTCTAGCACGTTAATCATCAAGCGCGTAAGTCGGAAACTACCGGGGCGCGGGGGAACGCGACACGGGGTTCCGTCGAACGGCTCGGCTTACAAATGTGGTCGGATGCGCTTGGGAGCTGACGCCGGTGCCGCTCAAGCCATCGGGTTGCCGAGAATCAAGTCTGCGGCGCGTTCCGCGACAGCAACCGTCGGCGCGTGGGTGTTGCCGGACGGGAGTAGCGGGAAGATTGAGGCGTCCGCGATGCGGAGGCTCTCGATGCCGTGCACTCGAAGCTCGTTGTCGACGACAGCCATCGGGTCATCTGCGTCACCCATCTTCGCGGAGCCAACCGGGTGATACACGCTCATGCCCTCGCGCCTCCAGTAGTCGAGGATCTCCGCATCGGTCTGCACCGAATCGCCGGGGAGAATCTCGTACCTTGCTTGCGATGAGAACGACTCTGACTGGAATATCTTCCGCAACATCTTGAACCCCTCGACGGCGAGATCGCGGTCGCGCTCCGTCGAAAGGTAGTTGTGGATGATCTTCGGGAATACCTTGGGATCGGTGCTTCGCGCGTGGATGCTCCCGCGCGAAGTCGGGCGGACGTTACAAACCGTCGAGTTCACCCCCGGATCGGGTGTCGCCACCATCTTGCCCGCGCTGTCCATGCCTCCAGCGCCGGGCGTGAAGTGGATCTGGAAAATCGGGCGCTCCCCATCCTCACTCGGCACGAAGCCACCCACGTTGCAGGCCGGCATCGTCAGCGGACCCTTCTTGGCGAACATGTACTTGAGCACGCCGAGAACCACGCGCGGAAACTTCCCGTCCTCCGAAAGGCACTGCCGGGTCTTCACGGCTTGCTGAACCCAGAGCTGAAAGTGATCCTGGAGGTTTTCACCCACGCCGCGAAGCGCATGGATCACCTCGACGCCGAGCTCGCCGAGAACATCGGGGTTTCCGATGCCTGAGAGCTCGAGCAGCGGCGCGGAATTGTACGCGCCCGCAGAAAGCACCACCTCGCGAATCGCCTTGGCCTGGTGCGTGCGGCCCTTCCCATCCTTGTACTCGATGCCGACTGCCTTCTTGCCTTCGAGCAGAACACGCTGCGCCAGAGCCTCCGTTACGATCGTCAGGTTCGGCCGGTTCTTCACGTCGGCGCTGAGGAAGGCATCCGCCGAGCTCCAACGCTGACCGCCCTTCATGTTCACTTGTGCGTGGGCCACGCCTTCCTGGGTCGCGCCGTTGATGTCCTCGTTGCGAGGAATACCCACGCTGACCGCCGCATCGATGTACTCATCGGTGATGGGGTATTTCATCTTGACGTCGGTGACGTTCAACTCGCCACCCTTGGCATGGAACTCGTTGGCCGGTCCCAGCTCGTAGTTCTCGGACTTCTTGAAGTAGGGGAGAAGGTTGGCGTACGACCATCCCTCGCAACCCGGAAGCGCCGCCCACTCGTCGTAGTCCTGTCGCTGGCCGCGCATGTAGAGCATGCCGTTGATCGAGCTACAGCCGCCGAGCACGCGACCGCGCACGACACTGATCTCCCGATTGTTCAACTGCGGCTCGGGCTCGGTCTTGTAGAGGTTGGTCGTCTTCTCGTCGTACATCAGCTGCGTGAAGCCGATGGGCATCTTGATCAGCGGGTTGTTGTCCTTCTTCCCGGCTTCGAGCAGCAAGACTCGATTGGCAGGGTCGGCGGAAAGACGGTTGGCAAGACAGCAACCGGCGGACCCGGCGCCCACGACAATGAAATCAAAAACCTCTTCGGACATCTCTCGCACGCTCCAGGGCTAGGAAAACCGAAGGTTCCTATCACAGGACCGGTCGAAGACAACAAAGGGTAAACTAACGGATTACAGAAAACGCCCTTTCTTGGGCGTACTGGAACCATTTGGCGCCGGCAGGGGCTTCAGGGACGCATCACGTCGATGAAAGGGCACCCGCTAGAGGCTTTGGAGGTGCCGGATCGCCTCGGCTGCATCGGCGCTGAGGCACGCGTTCGTGTTGACCTTCTTCTGGACGACGCCGCCCTCGGTGCGAATGCGCTTCCTGGCCTTCCGCAACTCCGGGATCGCCTTCTTGTTGCCGAGAGCGCGAAGCTTTGCGACGGCCGCCTTGCGATCCAGACAGCTCTCTCCCAGGCGCAGGTCGAGAACATATGAGCCCAGCCGGTCGACTCGATCGCCCAAGCCCACCTGGTCGGCGACACTCACGGCCTTGTGCCGCCGGTGCGACACTTTGGATGAAGAAGCGAGATCGATGAGCTGATAAGCCGCCGCTCCGTCGCCCGTGGCAGCCAAGGTGCCGAGGAACTCGATCGCGGCATCGGCGACACGTGGTGCTTTCCTTTCCAGCATGAGCTCGACGTTGGTACGCATGCGCTTGTCTCTGGCCAGCTTGGGGTCGAGTGAAACCGCCTTCTCGTAGGCAATCAGGGCGTGCATGCTTCGCTGATCTCTGGCCTCGGCATGTCCGCGGACCAGTTGCGCGTGGGACTCCTCGCTCACTTCCTCGCTATCGCTCATCAGGTCATCCGGGCCCTCACCCCCAAACGCCAGAGCAGCCGAGGCGGCCAAAGCGATGACCAGCAACGCGGCTGCAGCGAGCCGCTTAGCCTTCTTCTTCTTGGGGACCACCCGCCCAACCGCAGTCTCCAGCGAGTCGCGAACGCCATGGACGACGCGCAACGGCATCTCGCGAAGCCCGGAGCCGCTCGCATCGGAAATGAGCTCATCGATTCGATCGATGTACTCCTGGGCGCTGCCGATACGGCGGTCCGCCTTTTTCTCGAGGCCGTGCAGGATGAGCCGCTCCACAGCCTCCGGAACGACCAGGTCGGGCGCCGCCTCAGAGAATGACGGAACCTTCGCCGAAACATGCATCCGGAGGAGCGCGCCCACTTCATCGGCGTCAAACGGAGGCTTGCCCGTGATCATTTCGTACAGCATGACGGACAACGAATAGAGGTCGGCTCGCTGGTCGATCGAGAGCCCATACGCCTGCTCGGGCGCGATGTACGTGGGCGTGCCGATCGTGATGCCTTGCTGGGTCAGCTTGTTGTCGTTGGTCAGCAGTCCCGTATCCGAGTCGGCATGCTTGTCGTCGTGGAGCTTTGCGATTCCAAAGTCGAGGATCTTGGCAAAGTCTGGATCGCCGTCCTGGTCGACGAGAATCACGTTCTCGGGTTTGATGTCCCGGTGAATGATCCCGGCGCCGTGCGCATAGGCGAGCGCGCTGAGAATATGCCGGCCGATGTGCAGCGCGCGTTGCCAGTCGAGCCGCGACTCCCGCTCCAGCAGGTCGAAAAGAAGCACGCCGTCCAAGAGCTCCAGCACCATGTAGAATGTGCCGTCGCCGAACTTGCCGAAGTCCGACACGTTGACGCAGTTGGGGTGGTCGACACGCCCAATGGCAAAGGCCTCGCGTTCGAAGCGCTTGGTTACCTCGTCGATCTCCCCGACGTCTGGGTGCAGCAGCTTCAGCGCCAGCGGCCGTTGAATCGCGACGTGCTCCGCAAGGTACACACAGCCCATCCCGCCGGAGCCGAGAACCCCGGTGATACGGTAGCGAGAATCCAAGACATCCCCGATGCTCGGTATCTGTGGTTCCGGGGTCGACGGAAGCGCTTGCGCCCGACTTCCCCCCCCTGAAGTGCGCACCAGTACATTATTGCGAAAAATCTCGCCGGTCGCCCCTGAGAACCTGCTCAGGAACAAACTGGGAAGGTTTACCCGCCTTTCTTGCTGGTTTCAGCTCGGGGATTCCGTCACCCTTCGGCGACCTCAGGAGGATCATGATGGATAGGTACGACGTTTGTGTCATCGGCGCCGGCTACGGCGGCGCCACGGTGGCGGCCCTGCTCGCCCATTCGGGGCGGCGTGTGGCGCTCGTCGAGAAGACCAAAGTGGCCGGCGGCAAGGTGCAGACCGTGGACCGCAAGGGGTACCGCTTCGAGATGTTCGGGGCGGTCGGCATCCCGGCCCACGACTCCCGTTTTCACGAGCTAGTAGACGTGCTCGACATCGGCGAGCAGGTGGAGTTCCTCATTCCAGAAGGCGACGCCGCATCGGTTCGGTACAAGGCTCCGAACGGTGAGTGGCGCACGATGTACGCCCCCCTGCAGATGACCGGGGCGCCGGAGGAAATGGAAAACCTCCAACGCGTCTTCGGCGCGAGCGACGAGGAGCTCGAGGCGCTCGCCGAGCTCTACACCACCATCCTGGGCCTCGAAGACGAGGAGCTCGACGCGCTCGACGATGTCGGGATGCTCGAATGGATGCGCCCCTTTGGGCTGCCGAAAGGCCTCGAGAGCCAGATCTGCATGAACCTCAACACGCTCTTCGTGGTGCCAGTGAACCGGCTCGCAGCCTCGGAGGCGATCCTCACCATGCGGCAACAGGCGATGGGCGGCGCCGGGCGCTACAGCGTTGGCGGCTACGGGCGCCTCGCCGAGGCATGCGCGGACTACGTCGTCGAGCACGGGGGCGTCTATCTCCCGAAGCAGCGCGTCACACGGATCGTCGTCGAGGACGGACGCGCGGTCGGGGTCGAAACCGACGACGGTGTTCTGCGCGCGAAGGCGGTCGTCTCGAACGCAGGTATTCAGCCTACGGTACTGAAGCTTGCCGGCAGCGAACACTTCCCCGCCGAGTACGTCGAGCGAGTGCAGTCCCTCGAGCCGAGTTGGGCCATCGCCGGCTACCGCTACGTTCTCGACAAGCGGATTTTCGATGCGGCCCTCATCCCCGTCTTCTCGGACCAGAGCTGGCTCGACGACGAGCGCTACGAAGCCATGGAAAACGGAAGCTGGCCGGACGTTCCTCTGATCGCCATCGACGTCGCCTCAGAGTTCGATCCCAGCCTCTCGCCCGTGCCTGGCCACCAGATCGCGAACTGCCAGGTCTTCTGCTCCCCCGACCCGGAATCGAACATGGGAGAGGAGGCGGTGCGCCGCGCCGAACAGATCCTCGACGAGCTCTGGCCTGACCTCAAGAACCACATCATCCGCAAAGAGCCCTACTCCGCCAAGGCGATTTCGGGCCTCAGCCGCGATTCGGTTCTGCCTGGACGCGGAGGCGAAGCAGTGGGTATCGCGCAGGTCGTAGGCCAGGTCGGCAAGTCGAAGCCCGACGCGAGAACTCCGCTGAAGGGCCTTTACATCGTCGGCTGCGACGCCGGTGGACGGGGCGCAGGCACCCACCAGGCCGTCGACTCAGGCTTCAACGTTGCCGCCATGGTAGAAGCCGATCTGGGCTGACCGAGAGATTCAGGGAGTCACGATGAAACGTTTGTGGACATTGGCATTGCTACCGGTTTGTCTCGCCGCACACGCGGCCGCTTTTGATAACCCGCGTCAGGCACAGGGCTATCTTCACAGTAGCTGGTCGACGGTACACGCCGATTCCAGCAACTCCGATCATGTCCCTTTGGCGATGACCGCAAATGTCAGCCAGCGTTGGCATGTGTTGAAGGGGGCGGGGATCTGGACGCCTCCGGTGGTGGGCATGGACGGCACCGTCTACGCCGTCACCGGCGCGGGACCGGGGCATAGCCACCTGCATGCCATCTCACCCGAAGGAGAGATTCTTTGGCAATCCGCTCCGCAGCAGTCGCTGGCAGACCTGGACTCGCTAGCGGTCTTCAGTGCGCCCGTGCTGGACGAGAGCGGAGACATCTACATCGGCGACGGAAACCAGTTCTGGGCCTTTCATCCCGATGGCAAGGTCAAGTGGGTCACCGAGCTGCCTGGGCTGGGCATCCAAGGCGGGTTCGTCACCGGCATGTTCGTCGATGGCTACGTTGGCGGTGTGAGCATCGATGGCAAAGTCATGCTCCTTCATCGCAGCAGCGGCGAGCTCGCGATGCCGGTGCTCGATCTACCGGGCGCAGACGGTCCCTTGGGTCCGCCGATCCCCGACCCGCTCTGGAAGAACCTGGTCGATCCGGCCATCCGCGATCAAGTCTGGGAAATTCTGCGCGGCCATCGCTACGAAATCACCAACACTCCGGCCGTGCATCCGCGAACCGGTCGCATCTACGTCATCGGCGCCGGCGCTGATGAAAGCGAAGGACATTTCTACGGCATCGATGTCGTCGACGATCGCTTGAAGCTCGCCTTTGTGACTAAGGTGCCGGCCGGCAGCGGCACCAGCCCCGGCATTTCGCCCGGCGGCGAACGGCTCTACGCCATGGCCAAGGGACAGCTGTTCGCCGTTGATGCCGAGAGCGGCGAGAAGCTCTGGAGCAAGGACGTAAACGGTCAGGATGCTTCTCCCACGGTGGGACCGGACGACACCGTGTACATCCTCGGCGGCCAGCGCCTCGTGGCGGTTCAAGGCGCGAGCGGCGAAATCAAATGGGCGCGCGACTACAACGACTTCGTCGCACAGCAGCTACCCGAGCTATGGACACGCTTCGGCTTGCTGGAGCAGGGCGAGCCAGTCGGCTTCATCGACAGCGTGGCCTCCGTCACGCCCGACCTGATGTGGACGACCGTGTTGGGCGGCTACTCGATGAACCTCTTCGGCCGGAAGTTCACACACGCAGCAAAGACCTGGCTGATTGCGATCAAGCCGCAGGACGGCAGCTTGATCGCAAGCTACCCGTTACCCGATACCAGCGAAGGCGCGATCACCATCGGTCCGATGGGCGAGCTCTACTTGGATATGCTCGCCGCGATAGCGAGCACTTCCCACTACGCCGGGTACCAGTGGATCTTGCCAAGCGAGGTACAGATGCCCGAGCCCGTTGGCGGCTTGGTCGCGTTCGAGCAGGCCGACCTGAAGCAACACTGCCTGGCCGGCGTCAGCTGGGCGCAGCGACTCCTACGAGGCGAAGGCGGCGACACCGTCGAAGCGGGGCTCGCCACAGAGCGAGCGGCCGGGCAGCTGACGATCAGCAGTCGCTGCGTCGGGTCCCTGCGGCCACGCAGCGATGCGCTGAACAAGGCCGCAGAACAGCTAAACAGCCTAGCAAGCCAACTGCGCGCGTGTAGCGACGAAGACTGTCCGCTGGATCTCCTTGCCGCAGAGCTCACCCCGATCATCGATAGCCTGCAATGAACCACGCGCGAAGAACCGATTCGCTTCGCCTGGGAATCCTGGGAGCCGCCCGAATCGCTCCCTTCGCGGTGATCCGACACGCCCATGAGCTCGAAGGCGTAGACCTCGTCGCGGTTGGCGAGGAGTACCAATCCGCCGAGCGGCTCGAGCGCTACGCGCGCAAGCATCGCATCCCACAGACTTACCGATCGTTCGACGGGCTCCTGGCCCGCCCCGACATCGACGCGGTGTACGTGCCGCTGCCGATCAGCATGCACGCCGACTGGTGCGTGAAAGCCATCGAAGCCGGCAAGCACGTGCTCTGCGAGAAGCCGCTTGCCGCAAACGCCGCGGAAGCCGAGCGCGTGCTGGAGGCCTCAACAGGCACCGGCCTCGTCGTCGCCGAGGCGATGCACTTTCGCTATCACCCGCTCGTCGAACGAGTACGACAAATCATCCGCGACGGCGAGATCGGAGAGCTCCAACACATCGACGCAAGCTTCTCGGCGTACTTGCCTTTCAACGACTTCCGATTCGACTACGCGACTGGAGGCGGCGGGACCATCGACATGGGCTGCTATCCTATCGGCTTCATCCGCGCCGTCACCGAGGAGGAGCCGACCGTCCTCGAGGCGGAGGCGGGCCTTCACGGCAGGCTGATCGACCGGTGGATGCGCGCTCAGATGCAGCTCGACTCCGGCTGCGAAGTGCGCCTCTTCGTCGGGATGCGGTGCAGCCGGCTCCTCTCTGTGTCCATGAAGATCAAGGGTAGTCGGGGGAGCATCGGTATCCTCAACTTCATCAAGCCAGAGGTCTACCACCGTCTCAGAGTCCGAACCGGGCCTAGAATCCGCAGCGAGCGGGTCCCTGGGGGCTCCACGTACAAGGCCCAGCTCGCGGCATTCGCCGAGGCCGTGCGCGACGGGACACAGCCGGTCACGACGATCTCCGACGCAGTGAAGAACGCGCGCGTCATCGACGCGGTCTACCTCGCGGCGGGGCTCCCGGTCAGGGGCGATCAGGCCGTGCTGCGCGAGCTGAACAGGCAAGGAGGAACGTGATGGCTCTAGACCTGTCGGGAAAGAACGTGCTCGTGACTGGACCGACCAGCGGCATTGGCCGGGGCACGGCGTTGGCGCTGGCCGAGGCAGGCGCGAAGCTGATCCTCGTCGCCCGGAACCCGAACAAATGTGAGCAAGTGGCAAAGCAGATCATGGACGCCGGCGGGGAGGCGCCTCTCTCGATCATCGCCGACCTCTCGCTGCTCTCCGAGGTCGAGCGGGCCGCCAATGAGTTTCTCGCCACCGGCCTTCCACTGCACATCCTGATCAACAACGCCGGCCTGGTGAACCAGCGACGCAAGCTGACGTCGGAAGGCCTAGAGCTGACGATGGCGGTGAACTACTTCGCTCCCTTCGCGCTCACCTTGAGGCTCCTTCCAAGCCTGAAGCGAGCCCCCGGCGCCCGCATCCTGAACATTACCTCCAACAGCTATGCGATTGGTCGCTTGAACTTCGATGACCTCACCTTCAAACGATTCTTCTGGCCCATGGGCCCCTACTCCGCGAGCAAGCTCGGGAACATCTACTTCACCCGCGAGCTGGCACGCCGACTCGAAGGCAGCGACATCACCGTCAACGCGGTTCACCCAGGGCTGATTTTCACCAACCTCGGCATCGGCAACAACCCGGGGCTCGCGCAGAAGGTGCTCGGCGCGATCTGGAGCAAGTTCTCCCTGGATGAATCGGAGGGCCATCGATCCCCGGTCTATGCTGCGACCGCCCCGGAGCTAGAAGGCGTGACAGGGCAGTACATCGCCGACTGCCGTGTCAGCGAGCTCAAACCCATCGCTCTGAAAGAAGCACCCGCCAAGCGTCTCTGGGAGGTCAGCGAGGCCACCACTGGCGTCCGCTTCCAGCAGGTCACATGAGCTCTACCCCCAAAGTGTACCCCTATCGCTGGGTCATCCTCCTCGCCTTCATGCTGATTTCGGCGGTGGTCCAGATCCAATGGCTGGCGCATGCAGCCGTGGCTAGGCCCGCAGAAGTCTATTACGAAGGACAGTTCGATCCCTCGTCCTTCTTCAACATCGATTTCCTAGCGATGGTCTACATGCTCGTGTACCTGGTCATGAGCTTTCCGGCCTCGTACATGATCGACACCTACGGCATTCGTGTCGGCATTTCGATCGGGGCCGTGCTCGCCGGTGTTGCTGGCTTGATGAAGGGACTGTTTGCAGACAGCTTCACCGCCGTGGTGGTCGCCCAGGTGGGACTCGCGATCGCGCAACCGTTCATACTCAACGCGGTGACGGCGGTTTCGGTGAGGTGGTTCCCCCTTCGGGAAAGAGGGATGGCTGCCGGGTTCTCCGCGCTGGCGCAGTACATCGGCATCGTCATCGCCATGCTCGTGACCCCCTTCATGGTGGGCTCCGATCCCGCAAAGCCCGGGTACGGAACCGGGTTCGAAAGCATGCTGCTCACCTACGGCTGGCTAACCTTTGCGGTGGCTGTCGTCACCCTCGTGCTGCTCAGGGAGAAGCCGCCCACGCCCCCGTCCACGGAGACCATGCAAAGGCATTCCTTCACTGAGGGCGTGAAGCACATCCTCAAGCAACGGGACATGCAGATCACCCTGCTGCTGTTTCTCGTAGGCCTCGGTATTTTCAACGCGGTCAGCTCGATGACCGACTCCATCGCCGAGAATGCCGGCGTGCAAGATTCGGACGGCCTGATCGGCGGGCTCATGCTCATCGGGGGAATCCTGGGAGCTTTGATTCTGCCGATCCTCTCCGACAAATTCCGCAAGAGGAAGGTCTTCCTCGTCATTTGCATCGCCGGGATGGTGCCGGGCATCTTCGGCCTGACGTTTGCCGGAGATCTCTCGACGGATCCCTCGATGGTCTACACGATTAGCCTCGTGTCATCTTTCGTTCTGGGCTTCTTCATCATGAGCGCAGGCCCGCTCGGGTTTCAGTACGCCGCTGAAGTGAGTCACCCGGCCCCGGAATCGACCTCGCAGGGGATGCTCCTCTGGGTGGGCCAGGTCACGGGGATGATTTTCGTCGCTGGGATGAGCGTAGAAAGCAATCGCTATCTCCCCGCCTTCATGATCAGTTTTGCGGTACTCTCGTTGTTCTCTCTCGCGGCCGTCCTGTTCCTGAGAGAGTCTCCGATGATCATTACGGAACGAGACCGAATGGAGGCATGAAGATGCGCACGAGAAAGCCTACTCACTTCTTCGCGCTATTCTCCGTCTGCCTGCTCGTTGGTCAGCTCGCCCTACCGTCTGGGGCCCAAGACGCCGCCCCGAGCGTCGACGCGCTCTTCGCCCGCTCTCTGAAAGCCATCAAGTCGGTGAACGACTACCAGGGCGAGTTCGTGAAGCGCGAGCTCATCGGCGACGAGCTCAAGACGGAGAAATTCTTTTTCAAGTTCGCCCGGCCCTTCAAGGTGTACCTGAGGTACATCGACCCGCATCCGGGTCAGGAAGTTCTGTACATTCGCGGTCAGAACAAGAACCGGATCAAGGCGCACAAAGGGTCGTTTCCAGACATTACCGTCAACCTCAGCGTGTACGGCCGCCAGGCCATGAAGGACAGTCATCAACCCATCACGACGTTTGGCGTGCAGCAGCAAATCGAGATCATGGGCCAGATCTATCGCAAAGCCGCAGCGCGGGGCGACGCGAAGTACACCGTATCCGACGGCGGCGTCTTTCTAGGCGAGCCGGTCTGGAAGGTCGAAGCGCACTTGCCGAGCACCGGCGACACGGTGAAGGTCAGAGAGACCGAGGACGGAAACCTTTGGGCGTTCTCCAGGCGCGTGGGCCAAACCATGTACGTCATCCTTCACTACAACGACGACATTGATTCGCCGAAAGACATCGACGAAGGCGATGAGGTGTTCGTGCCACACCACTACGGCAGCCGTCTGCGATATCTGATCGGAAAGAAGTCGCTGATGCCGCTCCAAGAGACCTCCTGGGATCACCGAGGTCGCGTCTATGAATCGTACGACTACACGGTTTTGGATCTGAGCCCCGGCCTGACGGCCAAAGACTTCGATCCCGACAACGAAGCCTACGACTTCTAGAGGTGTTGGCGCGGCAGTTCCTGGATGGGGTCGGAGCCTTCTCCCCTGCCCGCCCAGGACTGCTCCTCTTCGAGGAACTGAAGCGGGTCCATCTCTGGCTTCACTTTATCGTAGATGGTCGGAAACGTGCCGTTCGCCGCATACCTCTCCCGCATCTCATGCCAGAGCGTATGGTCGAACATCTCCGTGAACTCCGCCTCAGTGCTGAAGACGTCGCAGTAGGTATGAAGAAACCCTCCGAGCGACCGCGCCTTTTGCTCGAGCTCGCGAACCCTGGTCACCGCGGGAAACTGCTCATCCCCGTCTCTCACACGCTGCGGAAATCCGTAGATCCCGATGTCGAGAAAGGCTGTGCTTTCGGCCTTCCCCGAATAGGCCCTGCCGCGATTGCCGGGGAGACGCACGAGGCCGCCGTGGTCGATCACTTTGCACGGATATGCGAGCAGCGGATAGATCTCAAACGCGTCGTGCACGTGCCGGACCATCTCGGCGAAGTGCTCCGCCGGGAACGCGTACTCCTGCCAGACCTGCTTACGAATCGTATTCTCTCGCTCCGCCTCCGGCC
>Ga0316191_10001897_pt1 | contig 14991 bp, 12 predicted proteins | sample Eddworburr2cm_MG_FD_204928 | JGI IMG/M metagenome (GOLD analysis project Ga0316191, IMG submission 204928) | Coastal sediment microbial communities from Maine, United States - Eddy worm burrow 2 cm | ecosystem: Environmental > Aquatic > Marine > Coastal > Sediment | place: USA: Maine...
GTCGTCCAGGCAGTCGACCGCCATGGTGCGTGGCATCGCGCGAGCAACCGTCGAGCAGGCCAAGGGCTCGAAGCAAGTCACCGACGCGATCGGACGCATCGCGGAGACGGTTCAGCAGGTCGCCGCAGCCACCGCCGAGCAGGCGCGCGGCTCGGAGCTGATCATGAAGAGCGCGGACAACATGCGGTTGATCACCCAGCAGATGGAGCGCAGCAGTCAGGAGCAGGCCGAGGGCGGGCGCCAGATGACCGGCGCCATCGAGAACATCTCGGACATGGTTTTGCAGCTCCATCAGTCTCATCGGAAGCATTCCGAGAGCTCGGAGCAGACGCTGGCCGCGGCCAATCGTATTCAGGAGTTGACTCGCGAGTACGAGAGGCGGGTCCGCACCATGAATCGGGCGGTCGAGCGCCTCCGTCAGATACGTTTCGCGTCGTGACTCGCATCAATACAGAGCGCTTGTTCCTCGGCGCCGCCCCCCGGTGCCTCTGGTTGCCTTTCGGGGGTGCAACGATTCATCTTTGGGGCTCATGTTTGGCATTGGCCCAACAGAGCTAGCTTTCTTCCTCGTGATCGTCCTGCTGGCCGTGGGGCCGGACAGGCTGCCCACGTTCATGCGGACCGTCGGCAAGGGGCTTCGCCAGGTTCGGAACGCCAGCCGCGAGTTCAAAGACGCGATCGGGCTCGACGACCTCATGCGCGAAGGGGATCCGTTTCGTGCTCCCCCGATCCGTCCCCCGAAGGCGCGGCCCGTTCCCGTTCCAGACAAGGCCCCAACTCCACCGCCGAGCGTCGAAGCGTCCAAAGCAGCGAGCGTAGCTGTGCCCGCGCCAGCGACCGATGAGCCCCCGCCGGCGGTCGAAGAGCCTGCGGCCGAAGAGCCCGCGGCCGAAGCGGATGCGCCGACCGGGGCAAAGCATCCATGACGTCCGACCAGATCCAGATCCCGGAGCCCCCCCAGCTGCCACCGGTGGCCGAGGAAGATCAGGCGATGACCTTCTTCCAGCATCTCAACGAGCTCCGTTCGCGTTTGTTGCGTGCCATCGTCGGGTTGATTCCGGCCGTCGCGGTCGGTTGGCTCTTCAAAACGGAGATCAAAGACTTCTTGATTGCGCCGCTTCAGCCGGCTTGGGAAAAGCTCCACTTGCCTGGTGAGGCCGTGCTGCGATTCGCAGGGCCTGCAGACGCCTTCATGATGTACATGAAGAACTCCCTCATCGCCGGTGTGCTCCTCGCTTCCCCGTGGATCTTCTGGCAGCTCTGGATGTTCATCGCACCGGGGCTGTACAAAAAGGAGAAGGCGCTCGCCATCCCGTTCATCATCGCGTCGACGGTGTGTTTCGCAGGCGGGGCGGTCTTCGGGTACAAGCTCGTGTTTCCCGAGGCATTTACCGTGTTGCTCGGTTTCAGCGACGAAACCTTGGTCGCGACGCTCTTCGTCAAAGACTACATGCCGTTCTTCCGCAGGATGCTCCTCGCATTCGGAATCGTGTTCGAGGTGCCGGTCATCGTGACCTTCCTCGCCGGCGCGGGCATCGTGACGTGGCAGCAGCTGTTGAAGTTCTCACGCTGGTGGATCGTGTGCGCGGCCTTCATTTCGATGTTGCTCACGCCGCAGGATGTCTACACGATGGTGATGATGCTGATCCCACTCGTGCTGCTCTACTTCGTCGGAGTTGGCTGCGCGTATCTGCTCAGCATTTTCCAGAAGAAGCCCAGCGCTTAGCCCCGCTCGGGGACCGGGTAGGGCGGGAACTTCGGCACGTCCTCGGGGAGGAACCATTGGTCGCCCCAGAGGCTGGCGCCGCCGTCGATGTAGAACGTTTGGCCGGCCACGAAGTCGGAATAGCGCGACGCGAGGTACGTGATCAGATGGGACACTTCCTCGGCCGTGCCGAGGCGGTGAAGCGGGTTCGCCTTCTCGGCACTGTCGAGGAGCTCAGGCGGATACTGCTTCGTGCCGCTGGTGACGATCACACCGGGAGCCACCGCGTTGACCCGGATGCCATGGAGCGCCCATTCCACCGCAAGCGTTTTGGTCATGTTATCGACGCCTGCGCGAGCGGCGCCAGTGTGCACCATGCCCGGGAACCCACGGATGATCTGGGCGATGATGTTGACGATGCGTCCTCGCTTCTGTGGGATCATGGCCTTGTTGGCGACAGCGTGCGTCATGCTCCAGGTGCCGATGAGGTTGTTTCGAATGACGGCGGCGAAGCCTTTGGGCGACAGCGCCTCGGCGGTCGTTGGGAACTGCCCGCCGGCGTTGTTGATCAGCACGTCGATGCGCCCAAAACGCTCGAGCACGGTGTCTACGTAAGCGGCGATCGCCTCCGGGTCTCGAATGTCGCATGGGGCGGCGAACGCCTCGATGCCCTTGGATTCGAACTCGGCCAGCGCGGTCTTCAGCGGGTCTGGGCGCCTCCCGCAGATCGCTACCTTGGCTCCCAGGAGGCCCATTTCGGTTGCGGAGACGAGGCCGATTCCCGTCCCACCTCCAGTGACCAGGACCACCTCGTCCGAGAACAGCCCATCGGCATACACTTGATCCATGCCGCGGCTCATACCACGCGCGGCGAGACCAGACGATTCGGCCGTCAGCCGGCCGCGACCGATTCGGGATCTCCGGTGAGCCCGGCGACGAGCTCTCGCAAGTCCTCAGCGAAGAACGGCTTGGCGAGCGTTGCTTCTACGCCGAGGCGCCGCGCGATTTCGTTTCTTGCGGTGCTGGCGCTCAGGAGGACCACCGGCACCTCAGTGTGCCTCCACCGGTGGCGAAACTCGCGCAGAAACATCTCGCCGTCTTCGACGGGGAGCATCAGGTCGACGACCATCAAGTCCGGCAGATGCACCGCGCACTGCGCCAGCGCCGAACGAACATCGCCCGCCGCGATGACGGCATGCCCGTCCTGTTCGAGCAGGACTTGGAGCATGTGTCGCACCGAGGGATCGTCATCGAGGACGAGGATCGTCTTCTTTGCTGTCACCCCTGCATCCTAACAGGAGGTTCGCCCGTCGCGAATATGCGCTCACTGCCTACATTGGAGCTGCTACGCTCACCTCGTATGACCTCAGGTTTTCGTGCCGCGGCTGCGGTGCTTTGTTTTGTGGCGGCTTGCGCAGGCCAGAGTCCTCCATCTTCGACACATATCGGAGCGGAGCCAAGCGAGCTCTACCCGTTGCGAACGGGCAACGCCTGGTCCTACGACGTCGATACCGGTGAGGCTTCGACGACGCTTGCGATCACGCGAGTCGAGGCGTTCGATGGGCACATTGCGGAGGTACACACCGGGCGCGCGGTCGTGCGCTACGAAGTGCTTGCCGAGGGAATTCGTGTGCCGCCGGGAGACGAGTGGCTGGTTCGTGCGCCGCTCGTGGAAGGTGCAACATGGCCTGGCCGCGGAGGACGTGAAGCGCGGTTGATCTCGACCGAGGCGACCGCCAAGACGCCCGCCGGAACGTTCGAGCGATGCGTCGAGGTGTTGGAGACGGGCGGCAAGCTCGAGCTGGAAGTGCGCACCATTTACTGCCCGGACGTCGGTCCCGTGTGGCTCGGCTCGACGATGCGTTCGAACGTGAGCGATCGTGCCGTCACCGTGTCCGCGACGCTTCGCGGGTACGATGTCAGTCCTCTGCCGCCTTCAGATCCGTAGGCGACACCTCGACTTCGACGAACTGCGTACGAAGCTCCACGACCAACGACAGCGACCCTTCCGCGAGAAAGACCTGACGCCAACTCCGACCCTTTCCGTCCGTCACTTCGAGGGCATGCCGCGTACCTGGCGCAACACCAAACAAGGTGTTTTCGATTCTCCTGCCATCCAGCGAGACCTCGGCCCCCGGTGGCACGCCGAGCAGCTCGATGGTCGCCATGGTCGCAGCCGGCGCTGGCGTTCCTCCGGGCTTTTCGCTGGGGTCGCGTTCCAAAAGCGCCCAAGCGATCGCCACCAGCACCGCCAGCACGGAGAAAGCCATCATCCAGCGGCTATCCAATACGCGTCCCACGCCGTTCAGTGGTTTCCCATCGTTGTCTCTAGGTGGGTGGGGCATCTGTGCTCCGCATCGCCACGGTTTCGAAACGTGCGCGATCGCGTTGCCATTGTAGGATGCTCGCGCATGTTCCGTCACCTTCCGGGGTGGTTTCGCGATGACGACCGCAATTCTTGAAGCACGAGGCCTGACCAAGAGCTATGGCAACCGGGTCGTCGTCGATCACCTGGACCTCTCGTGCCAACCAGGCACGGTGCTCGGGCTCCTTGGTCCCAATGGGGCTGGCAAGACGACCACGCTACGGATGCTCTACGGGTTCGTTCCGCCGGACGACGGGTCGATTTACTACGGGGGTCAGCGCTTTTCGGAGAACCGTGCCAGGGCCAAGCGTTCGATCGGTGTGTGCACGCAGGAAGACTCACTCGACTACGACTTCACGGTCGCGCAAAACCTGTTGATCTACGCGAGCTACTTCCGCCCGAGAGTGGACGACCTCGAGGGCCGCGTCGCCGAGCTTCTCGATCGGTTCGACCTCACTGCTTACGCAGACGCCTCGCCACGCGTGCTTTCCGGCGGCTTCGTGCGGCGACTCCTGATCGCGCGGTCGATCGTGCACCGCCCGAGCGTGCTGTTCCTCGATGAGCCCACCACGGGCCTCGACCCGAGCGCGCGCCTCGACGTCTGGGAGTTGATCGACAGCATGCGCGCCGACGGGTTGGCGATCGTGCTCACGACGCACTACATGGACGAGGCGGAGCGATTGAGCGATGAGCTGCTCGTCATTCACGAAGGTCGAAGTGTCGTGCACGGTGAGCCCCATCACGTCATCGATACCGTGCTCGGTGACCACGTCATCATCGTCCCGCGTGGTGAGCCGGCGCGCGAAGAGATTGCGGCGTGGCTTCAAGCGCGGGGGGCGGAGCAGGTAGCGACCGTTCTGGGGGAGCTTCGAGTTCCGGTGAGCAAAGAGGATTTGGCGGAGCTGACCGCTCGCTTCACCGAGGCCACTTGGCAGGTTCGCCCACCCAACCTCGACGACCTCTTCATCGCGCTGGCGCGTCGCAACGGGAGGCTCGAGTGAGCGGGCTCGGGAGCCTTACCGCGGTGGCCGATTGGCGTTCATGGGCCGTATTTCGGAGGAATGCCCTGGTTTTTCTGCGGAATTGGCGCACCGCGGTAATCCCGCCTGCGATGGAACCGGTCATTTTCTTCGTCGCGTTCGGGATCGGCTTCGGCGGGTACATCGAAGACCTGAGCTACCGCGGGGTCGACATCAACTATGCGACCTACGTGGCCGCAGGCTTGATCGCCTACACCGGTTTCGGAACGCCGTACTACGAAGCGCTCTATTCCGCATACGTTCGGATGTTCTACCAGAAGACCTGGGACGGCATCCTCGCTACTCAGGTCGAGCTTCCGAGTGTCGTCTGGGGCGAGATCTTATGGGGCGCGGTACGCGGAATGGTGAACATCTCGATCGTGTCGTCGGTCATTGCGGTCTTCGACCTTCTCGGTGTCGTCGACGTGAAGGTTCAGTTCCTGGTGCTCATGCCATTCCTCGGGTTCATTGCCGGCTGTGCGTTTGCTTCGTTCGCCTTGATCTTCACAGCGATCGTTCCGGCGATCGATCACATGAACTATCCGGTGTTCCTGATCGGCTGGCCTTTGAGCTTGGTTAGCAACACGTTCTTCCCGATCGAACCCGAGAGCACAGCCATCTGGGCACTCATGCAGCTCAACCCGGTGTACCAACTCGCGGAGTGCGCGCGTGGTCTCTTGGTGATCGGAAACCCGGGCCCGCACCTCCTTGGACTGCTCGGATCGACGGCTCTTTTCCTCGTTCCGTGCACCCTTCTATCGGTCCGATTGACCCGGCGGCGAGTCCTCGGGGACTGAGCTTCTAAGACCCAGAAATTCAGCTGTTAGATCAATGGGTTAGCGGCCACATCAGCCCTTGCGTCGGCCCCCCTTCAAGGCTAGAAACTCACCCATGGCTGACCCCCCGATCGCCGAACCGAGTCCGGCTGCACCCGGCTACGATCAAAGCGCAATTCAGGTGCTCGAGGGGCTCGAGGCGGTGCGGAAGCGGCCGGGCATGTACATCGGCGATCCGCACGATGGGACCGGCCTTCACCACCTGGTTTGGGAAGCGGTCGACAACGCGGTCGACGAGCATCTAGCCGGCCACTGCGATATCGTTCAAGTCATCGTTCACTCGGCGGGTTCGGTCACCGTCATCGACAACGGGCGCGGCATTCCTGTCGGCATGCACGACAAGGGCGTGAGTGCGGCCGAGGTCGTGATGACCCAGCTTCACGCGGGCGGGAAGTTCAACAGCGACAGCTACGCGGTGTCCGCCGGCTTGCACGGCGTTGGTGTCAGCGCGGTCAACGCCGTGAGCGAATGGCTCAAAATGGAGATCCGCCGGGAGAACAAGCTTTGGTTCCAAGAGTACGAGCGCGGCGCTCCGAAGGCGCCGCTGAAGGCGATCGGCACGAGCAACAAGACAGGCACCAAAGTCACGTTCAAGCCCGATCCCGAAATCTTCACGATGACGGACTTCAGCTTCGAGGTGCTGAATAACCGCCTGCGCGAGATCTCATTCCTCAACGCAGGCCTCGAGGTTTCACTCGAGGACGAGCGGGGTGACGGCAAGAAGGTCACCCACAAGTTCGAGGGCGGCATTCGCGAGTTCGTCGAGTCACTCAACAAGAAGAAGACACCCCTTCACGATGGGGTCATCTACCTCCACGCCGTCAAAGACGGCGTCGACATCGAGATCGCGATGCAGTGGAGCGACTCCTACAATGAGTCGATTTTTCCCTACACGAACAACGTGTTCAATCGTGATGGGGGCACTCATATGACAGGCCTCCGGACCGCGCTGACGCGAGTGATCAACCAGTACGGTTCGCGCGAAAAGCTGCTGAAAGACCTCAAGAACCCGCTCAGCGGCGAGGACGTGCGTGAGGGTCTTACCGCCATCATTTCGGTGAAGCACCCGGACCCAGCCTTTTCCTCGCAAACCAAAGACAAGCTGGTGTCGAGCGAGGTCAAGGGCATCGTCGAGAGCGTTCTCAACGAGAAGCTCAACCAATACCTCGAAGAAGAACCCAAGGCTGGCAAGCGCATCGTTGAAAAAACGGTGCTTGCCGCGCGCGCCCGCGAAGCCGCGCGCCGCGCGCGCGAGATGGTGCAGCGCAAAGGCGTCCTCGACGCGAGCACGCTTCCCGGCAAGCTCGCGGACTGCCAAAGCAAGGATGCAAGCGAGAGCGAGCTCTACATCGTCGAGGGTGACTCGGCGGGCGGAAGCGCCAAGCAAGGGCGTGACCGCCGATTCCAGGCGATCCTTCCGTTGCGTGGAAAGATCCTCAACGTCGAGCGCGCGCGTTTTGAAAGGATGATTTCGAGCGCGGAGATCGGCACGCTCATCACCGCGTTAGGCTGCGGCGTCGAGGGCGGAGAGAACTTCGACATCGAGAAGTTGCGCTATCACCACGTCATCATCATGACCGATGCGGACGTCGACGGTTCGCACATTCGCACGCTGCTTCTTACGTTTTTCTATCGTCAGATGCCGCAGCTGATCGACAAGGGCTACCTTTACATCGCGCAGCCGCCGCTCTACAAGGTCAAGAAGGGCAAGAAGCTCCGGTACCTGCAAGATGACGACGCGTTGAGCAGGCACCTGATCGAGCTCGGCACCGACAATGTCCGGCTCGGCATGAAAGAGGGCAGCACCCAGATCATCGGGGAGCCCTTGCGCAATCTGGTCAAAGACGTGGCTCGGTTCCGTCTGCTGCTGGAGAACATCGGACACAGGGTGGATCCCCTCGTCGTCGAAGCTCTCGTGACTGCAACCGACCTCGAGGTCGAGGACCTGGCCGATCGGCAGAAGGTCGAGGCTGGAATCGAGGCGCTCGAAAAGTGCGTCCACTCCAAGCGTCAGGGCGAGCTCAAGGCGACGATCGAGCAGGACGAAGAGCACGACCGGCACCGAGTCATCATCGAGACGCAAGATGGCGGCACGCATCGCGTCACCACCCTCGACTTCGATTTCCTTTCCGCGGGCAACGTCTCTGAGCTTCGCCAGATCTACCAGGGCATTCGAGCGCTGGGGGAGCCGCCGTTCCTGGTGACCGTGCTCGACAAGGCTGGAGAGCCAGTCGGGGAGGCGACCGAAGCGCCCGACATCGAAGCGCTCTGGGCCACGATGGACGCACGCGCGCGAAAGGGTCTCGGTATTCAGCGCTACAAGGGCCTTGGCGAGATGAACCCGGAAGAGCTCTGGGAGACCACCATGGACCCCGAGACACGCACGCTTCTCCAGGTCCGCATCGAAGACGCCCTCAAGACCGAAGAGCTCTTCAGCGTCTTGATGGGCGACCAGGTCGAGCCGCGCCGAGCCTTCATCGAGAGCAACGCATTAAACGTAACCAACCTCGATATTTAGCGCCTGATCCAAGAACGCAGTGTGCGAGAGATTTTCGCCTGCGGTCGAGCGCCCCCGCAGAGAGCGACTGAGAGGTACGACTGTACCTCGCAGGGAGTGAGCGAGGAGGTAAGCCGACCACAGGCGAAAAGATCCGCATACTACCCTGTGCGGCGGGAGCGGCGGAGTAGGGCCTGCACGGCTTCGGCGACGCGGGGCACTTCCTCGTCTACCTGGTCGAGAAGCTGCCTTGCCGCTTCGGGGACTTCCTCGCGCTCGATAGCGTCGAGAAGGTCGCCGACCCGTGCCGCGCCGATTTGCTTGCTGGCGCCCTTGATCGAGTGAGCGGTTAGCCGCGCGGTCTCCATGTCTCCCGCGTCCAGCGCCTCGCGGAGCTTCTTCGCGGAATCCTCGAGCTGCGCGATGTAGCTCACCATCACGTCTTGGATGAAATCGTCGTCGTCTTCATCGTCGAGTGAGACGAGCTGGCGAACCATGTGGAGGTCGAGCGTAGCGGGCGGCGGGAGCGTCGACAGCGGTCTCATCGAACGGCTTGCAGAGACTGGAACCCATCGTTCGAGCGCTTTGGCCAGCATCGAGATCCGAACCGGTTTGCCAACCGTGTCATTCATCCCCGCTTTGAGGCAACGCGTTTGGTCATCCCCACTCACGCTTGCAGTCAGGGCGATGACGGGGAGCCCCTCGGTCTTGGGCGACCGTCGAATGCGCTGCGTTGCTTGGAAGCCGTCCATCAGCGGCATGTAGCAATCCATGAAGACGATGTCGTAGTCGTTGGTCTTCACCTTCTGCAGCGCTTCGCGACCATCGATTGCGATGTCCACCTCACACGAGAGCTTTTTCAACAATGCTTCGGTCACCATGCGGCTGGTCGGGTTGTCTTCCGCTACCAACACGCGCGCGCCTTCACGGATCAACAGATCGGCCGTACCTGTCGGGTCCGCAACGCGTAGAGTGTCTTCCGGTCCGGGCTCTAGGTCGATTTCCGTCCAGAAATTCGTTCCCTCGTTGACCGTGCTCTTCACCCCGAGCTCCCCGCCCATCAGGTCGACGAGCTGCTTGGCGATCGCGAGTCCGAGCCCGTTCCCAGCCGAGCTCCGGTGCGACCCCGGGTCGCTTTGCTGGTAACGCGTGAAGATCCTGAGAAGTGACTCATCCGGGATGCCCACGCCAGTGTCCCGCACGGAGAGACGGATTCGAGTCTTGTCCGAGGAGGCGACGACTTCGGCGCTGATCAGCACGAATCCCGACTCGGTGAACTTGATCGCGTTGTTGACGAAATTGAGGAGTACCTGCCGGATGCGGCCGCTGTCCCCGATGAAGCGCCGGCTCGTGAAACCCTTCATCTCGGATTCGAGCTGGAGCCCCTTGGCCGCCGCGCGCGGCTGCATGAGGGCTGTCACGCCGTCGATGAGGACGCTCATGTCGAAAGGCGCGCGCTCGAGCACCACCTGCCCCTTCTGGAGCTGTGAGAAGTCGAGGATCTCATCGACGATGCCGATCAGGGCGTCCGCAGACTCACGAATCGCCGTGATCATCTTCTCCTGCTTGCCGTCGAGCTCGGTGTCGAGCAGCAGGGCGCTCAGGCCGAGGACCCCGTTCATCGGCGTGCGTACCTCGTGACTCATGTTGGCTAGAAACTCGGTCTTTGCTTGCGATGCGCGTTCCGCTGCGAGCCGGAGCTCCTCCATGCGAACGAGGGTGCGGCCGCGGGAGTAGTTGATGCCGATCGTGACAACGGAGAAACCGATCAGGTATCCGCTGCTCTGCACCCAGTTGACTCCTTCGACCGAAAGTGAGGTGATGCCCCAGCCGAGGTCTCCGAGGACCATGATCGCGATGACCCACCTTCGATTGTGAACCAGCGCGCCCGCCGCAAACTGGACCAGCAGATAGAGGTAGAAATCGGATGGGTCGCCGCTGAGGGCGTAGCCGAGCGTGATCGTCGCGGTCACCACGAGGAAGGCGACACCGGCGATGTGCACGGACCACGTCAGCGGTGGAGGCTGCGAATGCGCACGCCAACCGAGTGCGAGCATTGCCGCCCCGGTGAGTCCGTACATCGTCATCAACTTGAGCCCGGTCTGGTCGAGCTGCGCGGACCACTGACCCGCCGATAGCCCGAGGTACGCGATTGCAGCACAGAGGATCATCGTGGCGAGGTGCGGCCCGGTGATCGTGCTCACCATGGCTCGCCGCTCGCTCGGGCTCAGTGGCACGCGGGCGGCGAGCGTCTCCGCGGAAGGCGCGGAACCCGACTTCCAGTTCTGCTGTTCCTCCCGACCAACCCCCATAAACCCAGTGTATCGGCCGGGGGCGAGCGATTCACGACTTGTCGGGCGGAAGTTTGTTGCGTGCCTCACGAATCGTGCGAACGGCGGCCTCGTGCAGCACCCCATTGGAGGCAATTAGCTTTCCGGTGCGCGGGTCCGCCGCGTCGCCGTCGTAGGTCGAAAGCCGGCCACCAGCTTCCTGCACGAGAAGGGCTCCTGCACACATGTCCCAGGCGTTCAGTCCCTGCTCCCAATAGATGTCGTAGGTGCCGTCTGCGACCAGGCAGAGATCGACCGAGGCGGCACCGCATCGCCGAATGCCTCTCGCTCGCTGCAGAAACAGCGCGAGCTCCGCGTGGTTGTTGTCGGGATTCGACCAACGGTCGTATGGAAACCCGGTTGCGCAGACCGCCTCCTCGAGTTGCTTACGGGTCGACACCGAGCAGGGTGCCCCATTGCGAAACGCGCCCGTGCCCTTCGAAGCCTTCCACGTGACGCCGAGTGCCGGTGCATGAACGACACCGGCGAGCCCCTGCGACCCGCGGTAGAGCGCGATCGACACACCGAAGAAAAAGTGCCCGTGCGCAAAGTTGGTCGTTCCGTCGATCGGGTCGACGTACCAAACCAGCTCGCCTTCACCGCTCTCGGCGTTCTCCTCTCCGATGATTCGATGCGTCGGGAACTCTTGCGTGAGTTCCTTCCGGATCAGCTGCTCGCTGGCGAGGTCGAACTCGGTCAACAGGTCGAATCGCCCCTTGCGGGAGATCTCCCCGACCGCGCGCCAGCCTTTCATCACGAGCTCGCCGGCTTGCAGCGCCACGCGCTCTGCGACCTCGAGCGCACGGCGACTTTCCTCTGTCATGGGCATGAAGTCGTGCATTTTCGCGCATTTCTGGCCTTGCGCCATCGACATCAAGCCTGCTTTGGGGTGTTCGCTGGCATTTAGAGCGTAAAACCCGTAAAAGGCCGTGCGCTGCGAAGACGATGGTTCGAGCGCCGCTCGATGTAGGCAAATGTAGTTATGCCCGACAAGGACACCGTGACGCCAAGCCTTCGCAATCCATTCGAATTGGATGGCGAGAACCGTTCCTCCGGCCAAGACGTAGAGGGCGGCGGACCTTACGACCGGGCTGTTCGAGAAAGTGAGCAGCTGCGAGAGCGCCCGCGCACCGCGGCCGGTCCCGTGCAGATCGGGAGGCAGCACGCCAAGCGCCGCATGACGGTCTGGGAGCGCATCGACGTCCTTCGCGACCGAGGCACCGAGCCCACGATTCTTTTCCAGAACTGGGGTCCAAATTTGGATGGCGCTTCGCTCGTCACCGGGATCGTCAAGATCGGGGGGCGCGATGTCGCTCTCTACGGTCATGATTTCACCGTTCGCGCGGGCTCGATGGACGCGACCAACGGCACCAAGTTAGCTAGCCTCATGCGTTTGGCCGGTAGGCAGGGGATGCCTCTGGTCGGGATGAACGACAGCGCGGGAGCGTTCGTGCCGGCGGGCATTGGCGGCCTCGATGGTTACGCCGAGGTGTTCACGGCGCTCCGCAAGATCAGCGGGGTGGTGCCGAGCATCATGTGCATGTTTGGCTACAACGCCGGTGGCGGTTCGTACCTACCGCGGCAAGGCAGCTTCATGATCCAGCCCTCCAACACCTTCTTCGGCCTGACCGGTCCGGGCGTCGTGAAGTCGGTGTTGGGCGAGGACGTGACCGCAGACGAGCTCGGTGGTCCCGGGGTGCACGGGGCAAGTGGCGTCGTAGATCTCACCGTCCGCGATGAGGTCGGCGCGCTCCGAACGGCACGGCGCCTGCTGAGCTACATGCCCGGCAACAACCACGAATTCGCGCCCTATCAGGAGACCTCGGACCCGATCGATCGTCCAACCGGGGAGATTGACACCCTCCTTCGCAAAGCATTCAACTCGCCGACTGGGTTCAACACGCCGATCGACGTCAGCATCATCCTTCAGCAGATCTGCGACCACGGTGACTACTTCGAGCTCCAGCCGCAGCGAGCACGCAACACTATCACGGCGTTCGGCCGACTTGGCGGGCATGTCGTCGGCTTCGTATGCAACAACAGCGCGGTGGCCTCTGGGCAAATCGACGTCGATGCGGCGCTCAAAAACGCGCGCTTCATTCGATTCTGCAACCTCTACAACATCCCGGTGATCTTCATGGAGGACACGACCGGGTTCCTGCCGGGCCGCGACCAGGAGAGTCGCGGAATCGTGCAAGCGGGCCGCGCGATGCTCGACTCGATCATCGACCTCCGCACCCCACGCCTTTTGCTCATCATACGCAACGCGTTCGGCGGGGCGTATGCCGCATTCAACTGCTACGCGGTTGGCGCCGATCACGTCATGGCGCTTCCGACGACACGCGTCGCCGTCATGGGCCCGGCCGGCAAAGAGTTCGTCTACAAGAAAGAGATGCGTGGCATGCGCAACCGCGCGAAGGTGCGGCTGCAAGAAGCGCTCGACGCCGGTGCATCCAAAGCGGATGCCGAGGCCGACATGGCCGCCTGGATCAAGGAGCAAGACGCGGCATTTGGGGCGCAGTACGAGATGGAGCTCATGAACCCCAAGGAGGCGTTGAGCCTCGGCTCGATTTCCGAGATCGTCATGCCGACCGATGTGAGGGCGGCGCTCTCGAAGAGCCTCAACTTCTACTTGTCCCACTACAGCCCGGAACCGTTGCAGGCGGTTCAGCGTGAGTTCCACTGATGGATTCCAGCACCTACATGCACAACCCGCTCATCCACCGGGATCGCCGTCTCGGACAATCCGAGTCCGACTGGGTGCGCTCGTTCGGCTGTGAGGACATGACGGTCCTCATCGTGTGCCGCGGGCCGATCCGACGTGAGGCGCTCGACATCTTTGCCGAGATGGGAATGACCAGGGTAGGGATCCTTCTCTCGGAGAAGGACTCGATCGTGTACCCGCGAGCCCTGGCGCCGGAGCTTCGGCGATTGGACCCGTCGCGCGTTCACGCGGTCTCCGACTACACGGGCGCGAGCAAGGAAGAGCGAACCGAGCGCATCGCGCAGATCATCAGCATCGCCAAGGACAACGGCTACGATTATGTCTTCGCTGGCTACGGCTTCATGGCAGAGGACGAAGAGTTCGTCCGTTCGATCGAAGAGGCCGGCCTTCGCTTCATCGGCCCTTGCTCGTACACGGTTCAAGCCGCTGGCTTCAAAGACGAGGCGAAGCGTACGGCGGAGCAGCTGGACGTCAGTGTTACGCCCGGCATCAACGACGCTACGGCCCGGCTTCTTCTACGAAAGCACCCGAACCGGAAGGCGTTGAGCAAGCTCGCGAAGAAGCGCGACCTCGAGGTCGCCGAGCTCCGCAACGACGACCTAGAGCTCGAAACGGTGGCGGACGCGGTGCTGGGCGCATCCTACGACGCTGGCATCGACCTCTACACCGTCGACGAGCTCGCAGAGCAGATTCAAATCGAGGTCGCCTCCATCCTCGAGAAATACAAAGGCAGCCGGATACGCCTCAAGGCGATCGGTGGCGGCGGCGGCAAGGGGCAGCGCATCATCAATAGTGCTGACCAGGCGCCCCCGATGGTGCGCGAGATTCTCAGCGAGGTGAAGGCACTCGGCGTCGGCGACAACAAGAACATCCTCGTCGAGCTCAACATCGAAACGACCCGTCACAACGAGATTCAACTCCTCGGCAACGGCGAGTGGACGGTGTCACTTGGTGGACGCGATTGTTCGCTTCAGATGCACGAGCAGAAGCTTCTCGAGGTCTCGATCACACAGGAGACGCTCGGCGCTGCGGTCGAGCGAGAGCGAGGCGCGGGCAACGAAGCCGGCGCCGCAGCAATTGAGCAGGACTTCGAGATCCTCCGGCGGATGGAGGAAGAGGCCGAACGCTTTGGTGAAGCGGTCAAGCTCGACTCCGCCTCCACTTTTGAATGCATCGTCGACGGTCCGCGCCATTACTTCATGGAAGTCAACACGCGCATTCAGGTCGAGCATCGCGTCTCCGAGCTTTGTTACGCGCTCCGCTTCCACAATCCCGACGACGCCAACGACTCTTTCGACGTGCATTCGCTCGTCGAAGCAATGGCGTTGCTGGCCAAGCACAAGGCCAGGCTTCCCCGGCCGGAGCGCGTTCAACGCGATGCCGCTGCAGTGGAAGCGCGCCTCAATGCGACGGACCAGTCGCTCTCGCCGCACGCAGGCGGCGAGATCATGTCGTGGTCCGATCCAATCGAAGGCGAGGTTCGCGACGATCAGGGGATCTGTTTCAAGAACCCG
>Ga0316191_10001900_pt1 | contig 14986 bp, 13 predicted proteins | sample Eddworburr2cm_MG_FD_204928 | JGI IMG/M metagenome (GOLD analysis project Ga0316191, IMG submission 204928) | Coastal sediment microbial communities from Maine, United States - Eddy worm burrow 2 cm | ecosystem: Environmental > Aquatic > Marine > Coastal > Sediment | place: USA: Maine...
CCTGGCGAGCAGCTTGCGGGCCAGCGGCATGGCGAAATAGGTCATCACGATCACGACGGCTGCGGAGCGCAGGTAGGCGGCCGGAATGACCGGGACGCTCTGCAGCAATGGCCCCGTTGCGAAATTCGCCGCCAGCACCAGCGGCGTAATCACCATCCAGATCAGCAGGGCCATCTTGTAACGCGGGGGTGGCTTGACCTGGATCTCTCCAGGTAGCTGGAACCACACCTCCAGCCCGGTCTCCTTGCGATAGAGGGGCCCACTCAGGGTGAACGGTTCGGATTCAGCCAGCACATCGTGCGACTCGGCCCACTTGCACAAGTCGTCATAGCCGGCCCAGCGCTGGATGATGACGTACTCCTTCGACGGCGTGTCACCCGGCCGCAGGATCGTGATGCCCTCGTACCCGGGATAGCGCGACAATGCGCTTACGAGACGGTCCTTGAGCCAGTCCTCGTACTGCTGCTGACAGCCAGGCTTCACTTTGCGGGAGATTATCTGGGTGACATAGGCATCACCCCCGTCCTGTTCGCTCATCAGCGTTATCCTTGCACTCTATGCGGCCGCCAGATGCCGGCGGATTTTCTCCAGCCCCTCCGCGCCCTTGCGGCCGAGTTCTTCGAGAATGTGATCGGGGAAATCGTCGGCGACCGCGGACTGGTAAGATGACCGCTCTCTGACGCGGCGATACCAATCCGTGACTCGCGGGTGCGCCTTTTCGTACATCTCGCTCCAGCCAAACTGGAGCAGCGTCTGAAAGTACGGGGCAAGACAACAATCCGCCAGGGTGAACGAGTCGCCCACGATCCAGTCGCCCTCCCCGAGAGCGGCTTCCATATCGACGATGAACTTGTGATAGGTCGCCACGGCCCCTTTCACGTCTGGCGCATCCAGACCCATCTCCAGCAATCGTCGCTGTCGCTCCCGCCGGGGCTTCTCGACGACCTGGTCGATCTTGGCATTGCGCTCGGCTTCAGGCAATTCGAGCAATTTGTCGCGCATGACGACGGGCCACTGCAGCGCGCCGCAGGAAGGGTGCAGCTTGTTGTCCACCTGCTTCATCCAGAAGCGCACCCGGGCCTGCTCATGGGTATCGACCGGTCGCAGGTTCGGTTCGGGATAGCGGTCCTCCAGATACTCACAGATGATCGACGACTCGATGACGGGTTTGTCGTCTTCGACCAGGGTCGGAACGACCCCGAGAGGGTTCAGTTGCAGGTACCACGGCTCGAGATTCTCTTTGCCCGGCAGGTCCACGAAGCGCCCTTGCCACTCGAGATGCTTCTCGGCCAGGACAATGCGGACCTTCTGCGAACAAGGCGACATCGGGTGTGTGTAGAGTACGATCATCTGAAATCCCTCGAAATATTTGCCGGACGCTTATCCAGTGGGGAGCCGGTGACCGAACAACAACATGAAGTGGTCGACGGCTCTGCGGGCCATGACCTCGATCTGGTCCTCATCCAGTGGCTTGACGGCGCCGACGAGTCGACCATGCAGAGCATCCCACAGGAGTATCCCCCAGAACACGCGGGACGCCTCCGCCGGATCTTCCAGATCCAGGCTGCCGGACCTGGACATGATCTCGAGAAAGTCCGCGAACTGACGTTGCACCGCCTTCGGACCGAGCTGGTAGTAGGAATAACCCAGCTTCGGAAAACGCCAGACCTCCGAGACGATGACTCGGATCACCGAGACGTGGCGCTCGTCCAGCACCAGCTCCATCGCCTTGCGGGCATATCCGAGCAGAGCCTCTTCGACACTGAGCCCGGAATGACTGTATCGGAAAAGGGTCAGTGATAGCTCGTGAACCACATCCTCGGTCAGCGCCGCCAGCAGGCCCTCTTTGCTGCCGAAATACTCGTAGATCGCCGACTTGGAGCAACCGGCCCGCTCTACGACGGCATCGAGGCTGGTGCCCCGGTAACCGTTCTTGACGATCAGATCGGACGCGGCCCTGAGGATCTTCTCCCGTCGTCGCACGGAGCCGCTCGTCTTCCGTTGACCGCCGGCCACCATCCACTCCCCTCATGCATTGGTCATCGCTCGATATAATACTACTCAGTATCAATGTAGCAAATTCACCCGATCCGCAAGCTTCGGACAAGACGCGACGCCAGGTGCGGAGGACTCTCATCCCCCGAACATCTATAGATGCTACCGTTGACGACGGCAGTGACGGTCGGGCACTCGCTTGACAAATCGCCACTGGCGGGCGATATTTTGACCTGTCAGTACTGGTCAGTACTAACATTCGAGCGGCCACACTCACGGCCGTCGGGCGGGGGGAGTCATGAGTCACTCGGACGCGGGCCGGGAAGAGCCGCCGGAAAGTCCTGAACTGGTCGAGAGCGTCATCATCCGGTTCGCCGGTGATTCCGGCGACGGCATCCAGACGACGGGCGCGCTGTTCACCCAGGACGCGGCCGTCTCGGGACACGACATCTCCACCCTGCCCGACTTCCCGGCGGAAATCCGGGCGCCGGCCGGAACCGTGGCCGGCGTCAGCAGCTTTCAGCTGAACTTCTCTTCTCGCGACATCCATACGCCCGGCGACCGGCCGGATGTTCTCGTCGCGATGAATCCGGCCGCGCTGAAGACCCATCTGACCGACCTGATCCCGGGCGGCATGGTGATCGTCAACGAAGACTCGTTTACGCCCCAGAGTTTCAAGAAGGCAGGGATCGAAAGCGACCCGCGAGAGGACGGTTCGCTGGAAGGCTATGCGGTCCACTCGCTGCCCGTGACCTCGGTGACGATGAGAGCCGTGGAGCCCGTCGGCCTGGGCAAGAAAAACTCCGAGCGCTGCAAGAACATGTTCATGCTCGGCGTGGTGTGCTGGCTGTACGATCGAGACACCGACGTCATCGAGCGGCTGATCGACGCGAAATACGCATCGAGCGATCCCTTAACCGCGCAAGCGAACCGGTTGGCGCTGCAGGCGGGACACAGTTACGCCGATACGGCGAGGCTAGTGCCCCACCGGTATCACGTGGACCAGGCACAATTACCACCGGGAAGGTACCGGCGAATCACCGGCAACAGCGCCGCGGCACTTGGCTTCGTCGCGGCATCCAAGCTGGCCGGTCGGACGCTGGTATTCGCGTCCTACCCGATTACACCTGCCAGCGACATCCTGCACGAACTGGCCCGGCTGAGGAATTTCGGCATCAAGGCGGGTCAGTGCGAGGACGAGATCGCGGCAATGGGCGCGGCGATAGGCGCGGCCTACGCAGGCGCCCTCGGCCTGACCGCCACCAGCGGTCCCGGCCTCTGTCTGAAATCGGAAGCGATCGGTCTGGCCGTCATGACCGAACTGCCGGTCGTCATCGTCAACGTTCAGCGAGGCGGTCCCTCGACGGGCCTGCCGACGAAGACCGAACAGGCCGACTTGCTGCAGGCCATGTTCGGCCGTAACGGTGAGTCGCCGGTAGCGATCGTCGCGCCGCAGAGCCCGTCAGATTGTTTCGACATGGCCATCGAGGCCTTTCGTATCGCCACCCGACATATGTGCCCGGTCTTCTTCCTCTCGGATGGTTATCTCGCCAACGGATCGGAGCCGTGGCGGGTACCGTCGCCCGAGGATCTGCCGCAGTTCAGCGCGCCCGGTTTACCGGATGCGGAGGACTTTCAGCCTTATGGACGAGACCCCGAGACCCTGGCCCGTCCGTGGGTGACTCCGGGCATGCCGGGTCTGGAGCATCGCATCGGCGGCCTTGAGAAACAAGACGGCTCCGGCGAGGTCTGTTACGAGCCGGGGAATCACGAACGCATGGTGCAACTTCGGGCCGAGAAGATCAGCCGTATCGCGGACGACATCCCCGCGCTGGACGTCTTCGGGCCGGATCAGGGTCGTCTGCTGGTGCTCGGTTGGGGCAGCACCTATGGGGCGATCCGCACGGCGGTGGAACGGTCGCAATCCAGCGGCGCATCTGTCTCCTGCGCACAGCTTCGTTACCTGAATCCTTTTCCTTCCAACCTGGGCGAGATCCTCGACCGCTTCGATCAGGTACTCGTGCCGGAGCTCAACACCGGTCAACTCCGGCTGCTGCTGCGGGCCAGGTTCCTGAAAGACGTGCAGGGTCTCAACAAAATCCAGGGACAGCCCTTCAGGACCTGGGAGGTACAGAAAAAGATAGACTCGATGCTGGACCATCAGGTTTGCAAGCTCCGTCAGGACACTGCTGATGCCGTCTCACCGGGCGGTGACACGCAGCAAGGGGGGGGCTCATGAACGACACGTTCCCGCTCAAGTACACCCGTGATGACTTCCGCTCCGACCAGGTCGTACGCTGGTGCCCGGGCTGTGGGGATTATTCCATCCTCGCCCAGGTGCAGCGCGTGATGCCGCGGATCTGCGCAGAGACACAGACGCCGCGCGAGAACGTGGTTTTCATCTCGGGCATCGGTTGCTCGAGCCGATTCCCCTATTACATGGATACCTACGGATTCCACTCGATCCACGGACGCGCACCGGCACTGGCGCTGGGCCTCAAGATCGCACGGCCGGAGATGCAGGTCTGGGTGATCACGGGCGATGGGGATGGCCTCAGCATCGGTGGAAACCATCTTATCCACGCAATCCGGCGCAACATCGACGTAAAAATCCTGTTGTTCAACAACCGCATCTACGGTCTCACCAAGGGTCAGTACTCGCCGACCTCGGAACTGGGCAAGAAGACCAAATCCAGCCCCTACGGCGTCATCGCCCAGCCGGTCAACGCACTGGGCCTGGCACTGGCATCAAGAGCCACTTTTATCGCCCGCACCCTGGACACGGACGCGAAGCACCTGCAGAGGGTCCTTCTGCAAGCGGCCCACCACCGCGGGACTGCCTTCGTCGAGATCCTGCAAAACTGCAACATTTTCAACGACGGCGCCTTCGACAATATCAAGGCGCGGGACGTACGCGATGATCGCCTCCTGTTCCTGGAACATGGGAAACCGATGCGCTTCGGAGCGGACGGCAGCAAGGTGCTGATCCCGTCCGGAGCGGCTCACGACACTCACTTCGCGGCCGTCGCGGAAGCGGGGGCCAACATGGAGCGGGCCCTGGTTCACGACGAAGCCTCCGAGAACGAGGGCTTCATGTACGCGCTCGCCAACATGGATTACCCGGAGTTCCCGGTCCCCATGGGCGTGTTGCGCGCAGTCGAGCAGGCCACCTACGAGGATTTGGTCGAGCATCAGATCGAGGAGGCCAGGGAAAGACAGGGACCGGGCGATCTGCAGGCCCTGCTCGATGCCGGTGAGTGCTGGACGGTGGAATAGATTCGCGCGAGAGAAACTGCCGACCGCGAGACAAGATCACGACGGGGGGAGATGCTGCCATGACGAGACTGTTTTCACACAAGGACCGGCCGGTCCACCTCGGCCCTCACCCGCTGGAGCGCCTGCCACGTACAGAGCGGGTTTCCCGCTATCCGGATCAGCGCATCGAAGCCGGGCTGGCGATCGAGAAACCGGAGAACCCGGCCTCGTTGTCAAATGCCATGCGCGAGTATGTCAATGTCATGGATCGCATGCGGGAAGGCGCGACCGCCCCCAAGAGAGCGCCGATACCGACTGAACCGGCCGTACGGGCCGAGCATCTGAAAGCAGCCTGCTATTACCTGGATGCGAGCATGGCGGCTACAGGACGCGTCCCGCCTGAAGCGATCCTGAAACGACCGATCGTCAATTACAGCCTCGCGGACTCGATGGAGAAACAGTATGCGGCAGGCTCCGCCGATAACCCGATGGCGGAGATCAGCGTACGCGAAGGCCGCGCTGCGTGGCAGCAGGCGATGGAGATGCAGGCCGAACCTCTGGATCATACTCACGCCCTTGTCATCCTCGTCGAACACACACGTGAACCCGACCCGGACGAGCCCGGTGGACAGTGGCTGGCGGGCACGCAGCCGCAGCGGGCAGCGGTCAGGGTCGCCGAGGTCGCGGGTGTCATGGCCAACTATCTGCGCTTCCTCGGCTATCGGGCCAGGATGCACACGGCGACGGCATCAGAACTGGATCTGGATTCCATGCTGCTGGCGACGGGTCTGGGGGTGCTGTCGGGCAGCAACGGAGCCACAGGCGTCGAGGTACCCTTCATCGGGCACGGTTACGGTGTCGCGGTCATCTCAACCGACATGGAGATCGCCACGGATCTGCCGCTGGCGCCCGATGCCGCGCACAAGAGCAAGGACTTCAGCTGGTGGCTGGGATCGGGCGGCACCCGCCCGGGCATGAAGGGGCGCCCGTTCGACAAGCGTCCGTTCCATCTCGGGCCCTACCCGATGGAGACGGTGAAGAGAGTCGCGCAGCCCACAACCCTGATCGATTCAACCAATGTGCCGCGCGTGCCCAAGCGTCACGACATGTTTATCCGGGCGGCGATCGGCGACCTCGGCCCGAAAGCGCAGAAGGAGCTGGTCGACTTCCGCATGATCACGAAGTCCCCGTTCGGCCACGCCATGATTCCGGTGCTGGGCGGGATGGTGCCGCTGCAATACGGCGAAGCTGCCCCCACCGTTGCGGACGGTTACGACGATCCGAAGAAGAACTCGGAGGCCCTCAAGGCGGCGCTCTACTATATGGGCGCCGATATGGTGGGAATCTGCGAAATCCCGGAATACGCCTGGTACTCACACGACACCGACGGCAGTGAGATTGAGCCGTACCACAAGTACGCCGTTTCGATTCTCGTCGACCAGGGTTACGAGACCATGGAGGGTGCCAGCGGGGACGACTGGATCAGCGGCGCCCAGAGCATGCGCGCCTATATGCGGGCGCAACTGATCGGCGGGATCGTCAGCGAACACGTCCGCCAGCTCGGCTTCTCCGCCCGCGGCCACAGCGTCATGGACCAGGACCTCCTGCATATTCCACTGATCCTGTTGTCCGGACTCGGCGAACTCAGCCGCATCGGCGAACTGGTTCTGAACCCCTTCGTCGGCCCGCGATTCAAGTCGGGCATCATCACCACGAACATGCCGCTCGAACCCGACATGCCGATCGACTTCGGCCTCCAGGACTTCTGCAAGAAGTGCCAGAAGTGCGCCAGGGAGTGCCCCTGCACCGCCATCCCCTTCGGCGACAAGATAATGTTCAATGGCTACGAGATGTGGAAACCGGATGTTGAGAAGTGTGCCCGCTATCGCATCGTCAACCAGGCCGGGTCCATGTGCGGCCGCTGCATGAAGACCTGCCCGTTCAACATCGAGGGCGTCCTCAAGGAGAAGCCGTTCCTGTGGATGGCCATGAACCTGCCGTTTACGCGAAAGTGGATCGCGGACCTGGACGACAAGGTGGGCAATGGACGCATCAACCCGATCAAGAAGTGGTGGTGGGACCTGGACACGGACGCTGAAGGCAATATTGTCGAGGCCAAACGGGTCAACGAGAGACAGCTGGCATTCCGCGATCCGCTCACTCCCGACCAGCAGAAACTGGGTTGTTATCCGGTCGATGCCGTTCCAGACCCGACCGCCGGACCGACGCCTCCCGATCGCAAGGCCGGCATGAAAGCCTACCTCGATGCGGAGCGTCCCGAACAGTACCGGAAGAAGATGGGGCCGGGCTGAGTCCTGCCCGGCGCCGGCTCTTGAAGGCCAGCCGCGGCCAAGCTACGGGCGCGATCGCCTCATTCCCTGATCCCCGCGGCTCACCACACGCCTGGCTCGAACGAAGGCCAGGGCCCCCGGTCGGTCTTACCGTGACCCGGCCTCACGCCTGGACCAGCAGCCTGCCAATACCGATCCGGACAGGTTGTGCCAGATCGAGAACAAGGCCCCCGGCACGGCGGCGACCGGACTGAAGTACTTGATCGCGAGCGCCACACCAAGACCCGAGTTCTGCATGCCCACCTCAACCGCAATAGTGCGGGCCGCGCGGCGATCGCAGCCGAGAAGTCGCGAACAGCCATAGCCCGCACCCAGCCCGACGACATTGTGCAGCATTACCGCCGCTGTCACAGTCAAGCCGACCTCCGCCAGGTGGGCGCTATTGAGTGCGACGATCACGGCGATGATCAATACGATGGCCATCACTGACAACAGCGGAAAAATGCGCCTCGCGGCACCCAGCCGATCGTGGGCCAGGCGATTGATCAGCACACCGCCCGCCACCGGCAGCAGCACGATGGTGCATATGGACCAGAGCATGGCGGTGACGGGCACTGGTATCGTCTGGCCGACGTATAGCCAGGTCAGAGCCGGGGTCAGAATGACGGCCAGTAGCGTGGACACTGCCGTCAGCGTGATCGAGAGGGCGACGTCGCCCCCGGCCAGATAACAGATCACGTTGGACGCCGTGCCACCGGGGCAGGCGCCCACCAGGACCAGGCCAGCGAGCAGCGCGGGCGGTAATCCGAGCGCCTGGCCGATCAGCCAGGCAGCCAGCGGCATGGCCCCGAATTGCAGCACCACGCCGATGCCGACCAGTCGCGGACGGCGCCAAACTTCTGCGAAGTTTGCCGGGGTCAGCGTCAGGCCCATGCCGAACATGACCAGGCCCAGCAGCGGCACAATGGCTCCGCGCGCCGGGCTGAACAGGTGCGGCTGCAGGTAGGCGATGACCGAAAGAGCCACCGCCAAGACGGGGAACAGTTGCGTGAGACGCGTAAGCATCAGCACTGCGGCAGGACAGTTGTGGGCGCCACAGCCCGTCGACCGGCGTCGGTTTGACCACGCCGCAAGCCGGCTACCACCGTTGCGTCATCCGGCAACCGGGTCGGCTATGGCCGCCGGAAGCGGTAGATAAAGCGATCGGTTTTGCCACGCACCGCCGGGTCGAACATGGGTTTGGCGTGGTCGTCCTGTGAATTTCGCAGCGCCTCGGACTGTGCCTCGAAGACGAACCCGGCAGCCTCGAAATCCTTGCGCAGCAGCGCCGGGTCGATCCGGTGCAGGGTGTTCACACTGCCGAGTGGTGAGCCCGCCGGCGCTACGTGGTCTACGACCCCTATTACCGCACCTGCCTTCAGTGACTGGTAAATCTCCTTGAGCATGGCGGGACCATCTATCTCCGGCCAGCCGTTGGCATCGTCGATGTAATACACATCATGATAGGCGAGGATGAATACAGCGGCATCGAAACTGTCTTCCGGGAGATCGAGTGCGTTGTTCTCGGCGGTGAGGCGTTCGACATTGGCCAGCCGACCCGGAGTAAACCGCTTTTCCAGCGTCGCCTTGGAATACTGCAGATAAGCGGCATTGTTCTGAGCCACAACGCTGCCTTCGTCGCCGACGACGTAAGAAAGAAGCTCCGTGTAGTAGCCGCCACCCGCGAACATCTCAAGGACATGCATACCCGGTTCGATGCCGAAGAATTCGAGGACATCGGCCGGCTTGCGCCGCCCGTCCGCCTCACTATCGCCTTCCAGACGATCCGGATTCGCGATCGCGACGCCAATCGCCGCATCGCCGGCGGCGGCGTGGCCAGCCAGGCCGGTGAGCACAAAAAGTAACAGTGTCTTCATCGCAGTTCGCATGCGCCATTCCTCAGGATTTGCGGAGATTGGCGACAAGGGTAGACCAAAAACCGCTACCCGGCCTCAACCCCACGCCTGCAGGAGTCAGTGACGCGGCAGACCGTTTCCGTCCTGCTCATCCGCCAATTAGCAAAGGCAGTTCAGCCAGACCCCTGAGGCCGGCCGGGTCCGGTTCGTAGAAACTCCACAGTCCCTTGCGTCTGCTCGTCAGCAGGCCGGCATCCCGCAGTACCTTCAGATGGTGCGAGATGGTCGGTTGGGAAAGGTCGAATCGATCGACGATGTCGCAGGCGCAAACCGGTCCCGACTGGGCACTCACGACCCTGAGGATCTGCAGGCGGGTCGGATCAGCCAGCGCTTTAAGCATCGCGGCAAGCTGGCGCTCACGGGACTGCGGCAGCGGCCTGACCGCTTTCAGATCACAACATCCCTCGGGTCTGGATCTCTTCGTCATGCCTGTATGTTCGCGAATTAGATTGACATCGGTCAATATATTTCTTATATATTGATATCTGTCTATATATTGGAGATGCCCATGCGACTGCAACTCGCCCTCAACGTCAGTGATCTGGAACAGGCTGTGGACTACTACAGTCGCCTATTCGGGGTTGCCCCACACAAGCGCAGACCCGGCTATGCCAATTTCGCCATCGATGACCCGGCGCTCAAACTGGTGTTGTTCGAAAAACCGGAAACCAGCGAGCGCCTCAATCATCTCGGCGTGGAAGTTTTTGACGAGGCCAGCCTGAACGCGGCGGTTGACCGGGTACGGTCGAATAACCTGGCCGCCACCCGTCGATCGACCTCTGTCTGTTGCCACGCGGAGCAGGACAAGATCTGGTCTGTGGCGCCCGGCGGGGAACGCTGGGAGTTTTATCGGATCGTCGATGACGCACCCGAGCGAAAATCGCCCGCCTGTTGTGACTGAACCTACGGTCGCTGCTCTGTCATGCGCCACACCAACAGGCGATTATTCGCGGGCATGGCGTTGTCCTCCAGGAGCGTCATGCCCGCTGCCTGAGCCAGCGCCCCCACCGCTTCGAAGTCCCGGATGCCCATGGCCGGGTCCTGGCTTTTCAGCGACAGGTTAAACCGCTCATTGCTCTCGCTTGTATGAACCCCACCGTAGCTGAATGGTCCGTATAGCAGGAATAGACCGTCACGCTTGAGCCGCCGACCGACGCCGGCGACAAAGGCCTCCACCATCGGCCAGCTCATGATGTGGGCGGTATTGGCCGAGAACACCGCGTCGACCGTATCCACCGGCCACGGCTCCACCATCACGTCCAGATCCAGCGGCGGATGCACATTGTCCAGGCCCGCCTCTGTGACCCAGGCCCCGATACCCTCGTGGTAGTCGCGCCGGTCAGACGTTTGCCAGGTGAGATGCGGCAGACGCTCACCGAAGTACACGGCGTGCTGCCCGGTGCCGCTGCCGACCTCGAGAACCCTTCTCACATCGGCCAGATGGCGGACGAGAATCTCGAGTATGGGCCGCTTGTTGTTCTCGCACGCTTGTGAGAATGGTTTGTGCATCATGTCCGACGCTCTGACCTCGCCAGGTGTTCTGACCGGCAGCGGGATGTTCAGGCCGGCTTGCTCAGCTTGCCTGACAAGAATACATCGCAGCGCAGAGTTCTACGCCTGATCGCATACGCAGGGTCCGGGCGATGGCGATCCGCCACTGGCGGAAGTGGCACCTTGCCCTGACTTTCTGCCAAAGTAGGAGGACAGGCAAGAGAGCCACTAGCCGGGACATGCCCGCCGGACGGCGACCGGAGAATGCATGGGCGCGCGCCGGCAACGCTGGAACAGCGCCAGCGAACAACCTGGAGACGATCCTATGGAAACACGCGAAGTCGACGTTGCCATCATCGGCGCCGGAACCGCAGGCCTGAACGCGCGACGTGCGGTGGAGCGTGAAGGCGGGCGGCCATTGTTGATCGAGGACGGCCCCTATGGCACCACCTGTGCGCGGGTCGGCTGCATGCCTTCGAAGCTACTCATCGCGGCCGCCGACGTGGCTCATGAAATTGCCGGCGCTGGCCGCTTCGGCATCAATGTAACTGATTGGGACGTGGATGGCCGGGCCGCGCTGGGACGGGTCAGGAGTGAGCGCGACCGGTTTGCCGGTTTCGTTGTCCGCGATACTGAAGCGTTGCCCAAGGAACAGCGCCTACGGGGGCGAGCCCGATTCGCCGGGCCAACTGCCCTCATCGTTGACGATCACACCCGAGTCGAAGCAAGAGCGATCGTCATCGCTACCGGCAGTTCGCCTTTCATACCACCGCCCCTGGACGCCGTCCGGGATCGCATCATGGTCAACGACGACGTCTTCGAGATGGATCGGCTGCCGGCCAGCCTCGCGGTGGTTGGCACCGGGATCATCGGCCTGGAACTCGGCCAGGCGCTCAAGCGCCTCGGCGTTGACGTCACGTTCTTCTCCAACACCGACGCGCTCGGCCCCGTGTCCGATCCGGAGGTGCGGCGCGTGATCGCCGACGTGCTCGGCTCCGAGCTGAAGATCGTCACCCATGCCACCATCAAGGACGCGATCGCGGATCAGGCCGGGCTGTGGCTGCGTTGGACGGACAGTGGTGGCAACGATCGAGAGGAGGAGTTCGAGCAAGTACTTGTCGCAGCCGGTCGTCGCCCCAACCTGTCCGGGCTCGGTCTCGATCAGACGGGACTCGCGCTGGATGAGCGAGGCAATCCACCATGGGACCCCCGAACCACGCAGGCCGGCGACGCACCGATCTTCATCGCGGGCGACGTCAGCGGCCACATCCCGCTGTTGCATGAGGCCGCCGACGAGGGCCGGATCGCCGGACAGAACGCCATGCTCTATCCGCAGGTCTCGGCACACCTGCGACGAATCCCGCTGGCCATCGCCTTCACGGACCCGCAGATCGCGATGGTGGGACAACGCTACGATCAGCTCGACCTTGCGACTGTTGAGATCGGCGAGGTGTCATTCGAAGATCAGGGGCGCGCACGTGTGATGGGACAGAACCGGGGCCTGCTACGGATCTACGCCGATCGCGAGTGCTGCTCGATCATCGGCGCCGAGATGTTCGCACCGCGCGCCGAGCACATGTCCCATCTGCTGGCCTGGGCGGTCCAGCAACGGATGCTCGTGACCCGGTCGCTGCAGATGCCGTTCTATCATCCGGTGCTCGAGGAAGGCATGCGCACCGCCCTGCGCGACCTGGCCGTCAAACTGAGAGTGACCGGAGAGTGTCGTTGCGAGGACATGGCGATGGCGCCGGGAGCGTAGATTGTCGGCCAGCCCGACCGGCCGTTAGGGCCCTACCCAGTATCTTCCGAGGGGCGACAAACCCGACCGCTATCCGTGCGACAACCGACTTCGACGATGACTGCGAACGGTGACCTCCGGGCCAGCGGATCTCTGGGCCTCGCGCCGATGTGAATTCAAATCAGGGGTCACGGGCACGCCCGCGTCCGGGCGGCAGCGGGTCTCTCAGTCCCTTGGCAGTCCCGAACCCCTTTCCTCAGCAGGCCCCAGTCACGCGAAGGGAAGAATACACTCCCACGAGTGCAGCGAAGTCGCCTCCAGGGGCCGGTCAAGCCTGCGATGAGGGAGCACGCCAGCCGCCATGCACTGGTTTTTTCGAAAGCCCGGATTCGTGACTTACTCGAATTCCATCGCCTCGAAGACGATCCCCGCATTCCGCGCCGCGAGTTCATCAAAGGTGTCGAGATGCGAATAGGCCGACTGGTCGATCTTGTACGCGTCGTCCAGGGTGCCGCCCTCGTCCAGCAGATCCTGCACCTCGCCACGCAGATAGACCAGATAGTCCCGCGTGTATTGCGTCACGACGTCCATGTTTGTCGGCACGCCATGACCCGGGATTACGACTTCCGGCTCAAGCGCAAGAAAGCGCTCATAGGTCTCAAGCCAGGCCTTGGTGTCGGTATTGTCAAAGATCGGCAACAATCGTTGATGGAACGCCATGTCGCCCGATATCACCAGCTTTTGCTGCGGTAGCCACACCTGGATATCGCCCGGGCTGTGACCCGGCCCCAGGTAGAGGGCTTCGATCCGTATACCACCCAGCTCGATGACGTACTGGTCCTCGAAGGTGATGTCGGGCAACACCACTTCCGTGCCCTCGGCCTTGTCGCGATTGTAGCCCTGCATGCGGCTCAACAGGGCGTAAGCGCCCTCTTCGATTTCGTCCGCGGCGTCGACATGGGCGATCACCGGCACACCCTGTTGCTGCCAGTAATTCGAGCCCAGCGCGGCGTGGCCCTGGCCATTCTCAAGGATCACGTAGCGTACCGGCTGATCGGTAATCTGGCGGATTTCGTCATGCAGCGCCTTGGCCAGCAGGTAGCAGGCGCCGGCATTGATCACGACGACGCCCTCGGAGGTGATGATGAAGGACAGGTTGTTGTTGTGACCTGAATTCTCGTAGCTCGGGGGTGCCGTGGCGCCAATCGACGACCAGACGCCCGGAATCACTTCGCGGGGCGCATCGTATAACACCGACTCCGGGTATTTATCGGGAATGCTCTGGTCGGCGGTTGTGACGCCAGCAAAGAATAAGGCTACGAATACGGCAGCAAGGCGCTTCATCGTCAGGTCTCCCGGTTTGGCCGGCTGATTATAGCGCTGGCCGCCCCGGGTCGTCAGCGGACAGTCAGGAGGTGACTACGGTAGGCCCCAGCCCCAGAGGCAGCCGGACGGCTGCTTTGGGCCAGAAGCGGACAAGTGTCTCGGATCAAAATGAGGGGAACAACGCGGCGGCACAACTATCCCCGTCATTGTGTCGACGGGGACAGTTGCGACCGGTTATCCCTTCGCCGTCACGACGCGGGGACTCGAATCTCCCGGATCGGCTTCGTTGTTGACCGGGTTACGGAAGCCAACTTAGCTTCCCAACACCCCTAGTCGGCGGCGGGAGGCGTCAGCGGGCACACGACATCGGCATCCGGGGAGAACCAGATGGTGCTCGTGGCGCCATCGATCGGGTCCCGGACGATCCCGGAAATGCCATAACCCCTCCACTCGCCATCAAACAAAGCCATTAGCGGGATCTCAATCACACCCGGAGGAGGCGTGAAAGCCGCCGTCACGTGCTTGTTATCAGCGATGTGCCCGGTCCCCAGAACATACTGGACCGCCGGGTCCTGCGGATCGTAATAGTTCAATGAAATAGCAGCGCCGGAAAATAGCCCTCCATGCTGGGTATCAATGCAGAGCTCGATTTCGCTCCTGACGAGCGATCCGTCGGGAAGGACCGAAAACCCTTCGCCTGACCATCCGCCCGTCAGATCGGGTGTACCTCCAAAACTGACGCTTGTCACCAGCAGTCCAGCAAGCAGTCCCAAGGTCTTGTGCGGCATGACGAACCTCCGTTGTTCCATCTGTCCATATTCGTAGCGAACGCTGAGCAACCCACGATTGCGCGGCGCTCATTCCTTATATAGATGCGTCTGGAGCTGCTAGCCATAAGTAGTTTAGGAAGGAGTACTGTCCGAAAACTGAACAAC
>Ga0316191_10001903_pt1 | contig 14981 bp, 16 predicted proteins | sample Eddworburr2cm_MG_FD_204928 | JGI IMG/M metagenome (GOLD analysis project Ga0316191, IMG submission 204928) | Coastal sediment microbial communities from Maine, United States - Eddy worm burrow 2 cm | ecosystem: Environmental > Aquatic > Marine > Coastal > Sediment | place: USA: Maine...
AATCAAGCGACCGAACACGGTGGAGGAGGTGGCGGCCATGGCCGTGCTGCTGGCCTCTGATGCGGGCGGTGGGATAACCGGGGCGCTGCTGAACGTGGACGGTGGCACGGCCCCGTACTGAGTGGGCTCAGAGCAGATGCGGTCCCTGAGCCATCGGGGAGGCCGGGGAGAAAACCATGATTCGCTTGGCCACCGTTCTGATCGGGTTGCTCGCCATGGCTGCTGAGGCCGGCGAGCGGATTGCACTGTATTCGGGTGCCGGCTTTCATGCCCTGTCGATCGACGAGGATGCGCCGCCCATGTTCCTGGTTGCAGCGACGGACGACCAGCTTGGTCTGGCGCCGGAGAGTATCCGGATCTACGAACGCTGGCTCCAGGCGGGCAAGCCGGTCGAACTGCATCTGTATGCACAGGGCGGGCATGGCTTCGGCATGCGCAGCCAGAACCTGCCCTCCGACAGCTGGATCGATCGATTCGGCGACTGGCTGAGTGCCAGCGGCCTCATCGATCCCCGTTGAACGCTATTCGCCGACCCGCTTGAACTCGGGCGGACGTTTCTCGATGAACGAGCGCACGCCTTCCTTGAAGTCTTCTTTTTCCAGCGACTCGGCCATGAGCGCGTTCGTTTCCTTCATCGCATCGGCCAGCTGCATGTTCAGGTGCCGGTAGACCTGGGCCTTGATGATCTTGAAGGAGGTCGGTGAGCCGACTGCCGCCAGCTCGCGGATGTACGCTGCTGCGGCGTTGACGGACTCGCCCGTCTCCACCAGTCGCTCTACCACGCCGAGCTCATAAGCCTCATCGGCCAGAAATTTCCGCGCGCTCCAGAGCAGATCGAGCGCCTTGCCGGTGCCGATCAATCGAGGCAGCAGCCAGCTGGCGGCATGCTCGGCGATCAACCCGCGTTGAGAAAAGGCGGTGGTGAACTTGGCCTGGCGCTCGGCGAAGCGCATGTCGCAGAGCAGCGCGTAGCAGAAGCCGAGGCCCGCACAGGGGCCGTTGATGGCAGCAATCACCGGCTTCTGCACCGAGAGAATGTAGGTGTAGGTGATCCGGAAGTTCTCCCCCATGTCCGGATCGCCGGGACTGGCCGCAAGCGCGGACAGATCTTCCGGTTCAGCCTGTCCTGCCTCACCGGAGGCGGTGGCATCCAGCCCGCCGATGTCCGCACCGGCGCAGAAGCCGCGGCCGGCCCCCGTCAGAATGATGCCGACCACAGCCGGATCCGACTCAGCCGCGGCCAGCGCGTGGCGGATCTCGGCCATCATGCGGCCGGTGAGCGCGTTCAACGCATCCGGTCGGTTCATGGTGATGATGGCGACCGGATCGTCGACCTCGTAAGTGATTTCTTCGTACATGATCCCCCCCTGCACGTCTGCTATGTTGGCACCGTTATGTTGGCATAGGGGGGCATGATATGACTATTCAACTTCGCCAGATCTGTCTGGTGGCTGAGACGCTGGAACCGGTCATCGACGACCTGACCGCGATCTTCGGGATCAACCGTTGCTACGTGGATCCGGGGGTGGCCCACTTCGGGCTCGAGAACACGCTAATGGCCGTTGGCCGCAATTTCCTGGAGGTGGTGGCGCCCATTCAGGAGAACACGGCCGGTGGCCGTTATCTGGAACGGCGTGGCGGCGACGGCGGCTACATGGTGATCACTCAGGCCGATACGCTGGCAAATCAGCAGGCGGTGCGGCAACGGGCGCTGGACGCGGGGGTCCGAGTGGCGCACGAGTCCGAAAGAGACGGCTGGCATCTCTGTCAGCTGCACCCGCGGGACATGATCGCCGCCTTTCTCGAGATCGAGTACGACAAACACGAGGATTTCGCCGGTCACTGGATGCCGGTGGGCGGGACCGGCTGGGAAGATAAGGTTCGGCAGGATGTGACCCTGGACTTCCTCGGGGCGGAGCTGCAGTCCGATGACCCGGTCGTACTGGCGGAACTGTGGGGCCGTGTAATCGATGCGCCGGTGGCACGGCAGGGCTCAGATCTATCGCTCAGCCTGAATAATGCGACCCTGCGCTTCGTCGAGGCTCGGGACGGTCGTGGACCAGGCCTGGGCGGCCTGGATATCGCGGTGGCGGATAGAGCGGCCGTGCTGCGCGAGGCGCGGGCGCGGGATTGCTACGTGAGTGACGATCGGGTGGACGTCTGCGGTACCCGCTTCTATCTGCACGACGGCTGATCTGAAGCGCGCAGGATTCAGGGCGGCTCAGTGCCGAAGCCGGGCAGCAGGGTGATGGTGCCTCGGGAGAGCCGCACCTGCCCCTTTCTCTGCCACTCGCGCAGGTAGCCATTCACTACCTGACGGGACACGCCCAGATAATCGGCCAGCTCCTGTTGCGGCAGGCGAACGACCGCTTCCTGCGCCACCTCCCGGCTCCTCAGCTGGGCCAGGTCGAGCAGCCGGGTGGCCATTCGGTCCGGCACCGAAAGAAAGGCCGAGTCCGCCACCAGCTGGCTCGTCCAGCGGACACGCTCGCAGAGCAGGGCGAGCAGATGGCGACTGATCTGCGGCCGACGATCCATCAGGCGGAGGAACGGCTTACGGGCGATAGTGATGCACCGGCTGGCAACCACCGCGGTGCCCGTTGCCGTGCGCGTGCCGCCGTCGATGAACGCGATCTCACCGACAATCTCGCCAGGTTCGATCAGATTCAGATTCAGTTCCTGGCCTGACTGCGAGTTCACCGATATCCGGATTTTGCCCGAGATCAGGCCGACCAACGTGTGGCCTGGCTCTCCCTGGCGGAATACGGTCTCGCCGGGATTGAATGTCCGGGTCACGCAGAGGTCCGCGATTTCAGTCAGTGATTGATCGTCCAGCTCACGAAATGCCGCGCTGTTTCTGATGATGTCCACGGGCGCAGTATCCAACGGTGCACTGGCTGGTTGTGTCACTGAATTGACAGTCTCTCGCTTCGCGTCCGCGCAGTATAAGCCCAACGACCACTCGCCACTGAATCAAGGGAAGGAGGCGATCATGTGGGGACTCAGTCACGTTCCAGCCAGGGTGCGGATGCTGGCGGTCGTCGCCGTAGCCGTTTACTTCGTCGCCCTGCTGATCTCGCTCTGAGGAGCGGCGCTAGCCGAACCTGTCCCAGCTCAACATGTTGGCCAACGGCCTTCGGGATATGGGGCCATGACCACCACCCACCGGATAGCCGATGGGCACGTGTGCGGCCGTGAACCAGCCGTCCGGAATGCCGAGCAGGGCTTTGACTTTCTCCTCCTCGATGCAGAGCAGGGTGGTGAGCACGCAGCCTAGCCCTTCGTTCCGGCAGGCAAGCAGCAGGTTCTGCACCGCGGGGTAGATAGAACCACCGCCGACCACGCTGGGCCGGTCCAGTTCGGCATCTGTGATGGTCATCCGCTCAGGGTTGAAACAGAAGACGACGATCACGGGTGCTTCGTGCAGATGGGTCGAGAGGTAGGTGCCTGCGGCCAGCGTTCGGGCGGAGGACGCCCTCGCTTCCTCCGGCATGCTGGCCATGTGTGCCTCGTAGCCCGGGATGTAGCCTTCCCAGTGCGGACGGTAGAGATCTTCGAGCGCCTGTTTGATGGCGGGGTCGCGGACCGCGACCATGCGCCAGCCCTGATGGTTACCCCCGGTCGGCGCCCAGGTGGCGGCCTGAAGTACTCTCTCCAGCACCTCGTCCGGCACCGGGTCAGGGCGGATTCTGCGCACCGCACGCAGGGTCGACATGGCGTCATAGAGTTCCATCGCAGGCTCCCCAACTTCTTCCGTGATCTCTGTACTGGCGGAAGGATGGCCCCGTGTATACTCCCGTGCAACCCTGGCAGGCACGAGGCAAAAAGTGATGAAGCGAACGGCAGGAACCCGGCTGAAAGCGATCCTGGCAACAACGACGTTGGGTCTGATCGTCAGCACCGCGGCCCATTCCGTGGAGGTAGGTGAGCCCGCGCCGGACTTCACTCTGCCTGGCAGTGACGGACAGTCCTACACGCTCTCGGAGTTGCGTGGCCAGCACGTGGTCATCGCCTTCTTCCCGAAGGCCTTTACCGGCGGCTGAACGCTCGAATGCAAGGCGCTGCGTGACAGTGACCGGGAGATTCGAAACTTCAATGTCGTTTATTTCATGGCCAGCACGGACTCGGAAGAAGACAACCGGGGCTTCGCGGAAAAGAACGAGGCCAGCTTCCCCATCCTTTCGGACCCTTCGAAGGAGATGGCCAGCGCTTACGGTGTCCTGTCGGGATCCGGCTTTGCCAGACGCTGGACGTTTTACATCGATGCAGAAGGCACAGTTGTTGAGATCGACAAAGACGTTAACCCGCGCTCTGCCGGTGAAGACCTGGTGGAGAACCTCTCCGCGCTGGATGTTCCGCGGGCCGATTGACGCGTGAGGATCTCGGTCGTGCAGGCACTGACAGCCATGCCCCAGGTGAGCGTGAGCGCCTGGCGGGCATCGCCCGTCCTCGTGCGCTGGCTCATCTCCGCCCGTGCCAGCGTACTGGTGATGACGTTCACCGCAGCCGCGCTGGGTGGTCTGCTCACCATCACCACACCAGGCTGGAGCCTTTCCGCCTGGATCATCTGCACGGTGGGTCTGATCCTCGCACATGCCACCAACAACCAGCTCAATGATCTGACGGACTCGCTCCGTGGCATCGACGAAGGCAACTATTTCCGCCTGCGCTATGGTGCCCACGTCCTCGAAGACGGTTTGCTGACCCGGCGCGGACTCCTGCTCTATATGAGTATCACCGGCGCGCTGGCGGCTATGTGCGGCATCTGGCTGGTCGTGACGGTGGCCGGCAGCCTGCTGATCCCTTTCCTGCTCGGCAGCCTGCTGTTGCTCTTCTACACCTGGCCGCTGAAGCAGTGGGGGCTGGGAGAGCTGGCCGTGCTGCTGGTCTGGGGCCCGCTGATGGTCGCCGGCGCGGGCCACGCGGCAACCGGCAGCTGGGACTGGCAGGTGGCGGCGATCGGCTTCAGTTTTGCCCTCGGACCCACCACCGTCATATTCGGCAAGCACATCGATAAGCTGTCCTTCGACAGGGAGAAAGGCATGCGCACGCTGCCGGTGCGACTTGGCGATCGTCGCGCCAGGCACTGGGTGCAGGGCATGCTCCTCGCCCAGTACCTGACGACCGCGCTGCTGGTGGCCGCCGGCTGGCTGCCCTGGCCGGTGCTGCTGGTCCTGCTGGCGCTGCCGCGGTTCCTGCGCTGCTGGCAGGCGTTCTCCGCGCCTGCACCCGATGCGCCACCGGAATCTTTCCCGGCTTCCGCCTGGCCGCTCTGGTTCTCGGCCTATGCTTTCGACCACACGCGCTGGTTCGGGATCCTGTTCCTGGCCGGTTACTGCCTGGCGCTGCTCATTGACTGATCACGACCGGACGCTTCTGCGCCGGATCAGCGCTGTGTGCTTCCCGGCAATTCCATTGTCGCTGTCCGCCTGTCTGCTGCTTGGCCTGTCGGCCTGTCTGCTGCTTGGCCTGTCGGCCATGGTGAACGCTGCCGCCTGGACGCCGCCCAATATCGTGGTGGTGCTCGTCGACGACGCGGGCTTCATGGATTTCGGCGGGTTTGGCGGCGAGGCCAGAACGCCCAGCATCAACCGGATCGCCGATCAGGGCGTGCGCTTTTCGAACTACCACACCTCGCCGCTGTGCGCGCCGTCCAGAGCCATGCTGCTCACCGGCCTCGACAACCACCTGACAGGCGTGGCGACCATTCCCGAAGTGCTGCTGGACAGCCAGGCGGACACCCCCGGCTATGCCATGCGGCTGGCGCCTGGCGTCGAGACGGTGGCGACGCGCCTCAAGCGGGCCGGTTATCGCACCTATATGACGGGCAAGTGGCACCTGGGCAGCGGCCCTGGCGATCTGCCGGCCGATCACGGCTTCGACAGATCGTTCATCCTTGATGCGTCCGGTGCGGACAACTGGGAACAGAAGTCGTACATGCCTTACTACGACGAGGCGCCCTGGTTCGAAGACCGGACGCCGGCCACGTTGCCGGATGATTTCTACTCCTCCGAGTTCCTCGTCGATCAGATGATTCACTATCTGAGCGACGCCACCGACCCTGGTGCGGCGGAAAGCCCTTTCTTTGCCTACATTGCTTTCCAGGCCATACACATTCCCGTGCAGGCGCCCAGGGAATTCACAGATCGATACGATGGCACGTACGACTCGGGCTGGGATGTGCTGCGCACGGAACGCTGGCAGCGTGCCAAAGCCATGGGTCTCATACCGGAAAACGCGCCCCTTGGCAGCAAGCATGAATCCCTTCGCGACTGGGCGAGTCTGGATGACGCGGAACGGGCGCTCTACAGCCGCAGCATGGCGGTCAACGCCGGCATGCTCGAGGCGATGGACTTTCACTTCGGTCGGCTCGTCGATCACCTCGATGCCGTGGGTGAGCTCGACAACACGCTGTTTGTGATCACTTCGGATAATGGTCCCGAGTTCAACGATCCGGTGAATGCGACCGGGATGGGTTTCTGGATGTGGCGGAACGGCTACCACCACGAATTGAGTCGTCTGGGGGAGCCGGGCAGCATGGGCTTCATCGGTCCCGAGTGGGCGAGCGCAGCAGCGTCACCGGGAAGACTGTTCAAATTCTACGCGACCGAAGGTGGGCTCCGGGTACCCCTGATCATTGCTGGCCCGGGCGTCGGGGCGCTGGGCTTCTTGGACGCCAGAAGTTTCGTCACGGACATCGCCCCGACCCTGCTCGACTTTGCCGAAGTCGAGGATTCTGAGCGCAAGGGTTTCACCGGCCGCAGCCTCCGCGATGTGCTCGACAGCACCCGCACCGAGGTCTACGGCAAGGCGGAACCGGTCGGCATGGAAGTGTCGGGCAATTCGGCGCTGTTCCAGGACGGGTTCAAGCTGGTGCGGAATACGCTCCCCCACGGAGACGGTCAGTGGCGTCTTTACTACCTTGCCGAGGACCCGGCCGAAACCCGGGATCTGGCCGAGGTGCTGCCGGATCGGTTTGCGGCGTTGATGCGGGCATACGAGGCGTACGAAAAACGTGTGGGTGTGGTGCCCGTACCGGCTGAGTTCGATGCGCTGGAAGCGATACGGGCTAATACGCTGGGTCGGATGCTGCCCGGCTATCTGCCCTGGCTCATTGTGGGGTTTGTGTTGCTGACTGTTGCCGCAGTCTTTCTCCATCGTCGCCGTCGGAAGTTTGTTGGCAGAATGTGAACCACGTCGCCGGTTGGCAGCGACACCTCTTCTATAGTCAGAAATCCCCACTGGTTACAGGGATTTACCGATGAGCGAGCAATCTGACGTTCGGACCGGCAGCAGCCAGAGCAGCTGGCAGCCCGGCCGCGACTCAAAAACCAACTCCCCCTCGAGCTCGGCTTCGAGCGCTACCGGTCAGTCCCTGATCGGTCCGACAGTCGTCATCAGAGGCGAGGTCACCGCGGAAGAGGACCTGCTGGTCCGAGGTCGCGTGGAAGGATTCATTGATCACAGCGCGACGGTCACCGTGCATGCGGAAGGCACCGTGGCGGCTGAGGTCAAGGCACAGGAAGTGCTGGTCGAAGGCACGGTAGATGGCAACGTCTACGGCACCCGCCGGGTGCAGATCGCCGAAAGCGGCAACGTTAACGGCAATGTCTACGCGCCACGCGTTGGCGTCCTGGAAGGTGCTTCATTCAAAGGCGCCATCGACATGAACTCGGATGTGGACGCCATCGAGCGCCGCTTCCGGGAGCAGACCGGCACGGAGATGAAGGCGGACAAGAAGCCGTCCACCAGCAAGCCGTCCACCAGCATGCAGAAGGGCGACGTCAGTGCTGCGCAGGATGAGAAAAAAGGAAACGACTCCGAGGCCACCGCAGACAGCGGCAGCGCACTCTGAAGCAGAGGACACGGACATGAAACTGTTTGAAAGAGATGAACCGGAAGTCACTAAAGCAGCCGAAGTGAAGATCCCGGTAGAACCACCGCGAAAGGACGACGCGACCATGAGCACGAAGACGGAACACAAGCCTGCCCAGACGCCAGCCAGCTCGAGCTCGACGGCTCGCGACGGCCTGTCGGTAATCGGCAAGACCCTGTTCGTGAAAGGCGAAGTGGAAGCTGCCGAAGACATGCTCGTCGAAGGCCGGGTGGAAGGTGCGATCAAGCACACGGCCAACCAGCTCACCATTGGTGTGTCCGGCGTGGTCAACGCCGACATCGATGCGAAGAACCTGGTGATCGAAGGCACGGTCGAAGGCAACATCGTCGGCGCGGAATCCGTTGTGATCAAGGACTCTGCCGACGTTCGCGGCAACGTCTACACAGGCCGCATCAGCATTGCCGATGGCGCGCAGTTCAGCGGTACCGTCGACATGGATCTGTCCAAGAGCCCGAAGCACTAAGCCACACCGGCCGAAACTCGGATAGCCGATGGAGCAGGGCGAACACCCTGCCTCCTGATCAGAGGCCAAGGCAACGATGGAGCCACATCAGAAAGCCCTCGTCGATCAGGCTATCCGGCTCACGCTGACCCGATACGACGAGCAGCATTGCCTGCTGCGCACCTCTGCGGACCCCCGCTTCCGGGCTGTTCAGGAAACCCTGGCTTTCGCCGCGCTTCTGCTGGCCCGTACGGCCGCCGGCAAGGGCCGCAAGACCGAGCTCGGTCTCGCCCGCCTTCTGATCGACACCATTCTGCCGCTGCAGAACCGGGTTCGAAGAGATCCCAGCCGTGGCGCCTTTCCCCTGCTCTGGACCCCGGAAGGTAACAGGGCCCAGGTGATGGACCCGGATTCCCGGGAGATCATGGGCTCGCTGTTCGGTGTCATGCACAGAGATTACAGTCACCTGCTGGGCGAGAAGCGTTCTGCGCGGGTGCTCGAAGCCGTCAAGCTGGCGATCAGAGATAAAGAGCAGAGCACGCCTCAGACGACCTCCGGCGCCATGATCGCCGCCTGGCTGGAACTGGAGTTCAATGATCAGTGGCGGGGCGAGCGGCTGGCGACGGATGTGGCGCTGGCTGGCCTGGAGGCGCTGGCCGAACGACGCTTCGGCGATCCTCAGGCCTACGCCCGCCAGCTCTGGGCGCTGGGCCTTTGGCGCCGGTCTGCCAGGCTCCACGACAGCGTCGAGGGTCTGTTACCCGACCTGGTCGCCGAGATCACCCGCTTTGCCCATCCGAGCATGCCGGAGATGTTCGGGACGATGACCGGTTCTACGGGCACAGCCACAGGCTACGCCTGGCTGGGTGGGTGGCTCACCTGGCACGCGCTCATCGGGGAGCCGATGCTGCCGAAAACCATGAGCGACCCGCTCGATGCCACCTGCTTTGCGTTTCCGGCGCTCGCCCGGGCGAAGATCGCTTCTCCAGGGGATGCCGCTCAGGACTTTGCGCCGCACCCGGTCTGTCAGGCCGTGGGCGATCGTCAGATGACGGGCTGGATGGAAAGGGATCTGCACCTTGAAGCGAGGAGCGTAGAGGCGCCCGAGTCCGGCAGGTTGCCGGTTGCCGGTGCGCGCTGGCGGACGCTTGAAGGTGGCACCGCCTGGCTGCGTTGCCGGGTTTCCAGGCAGGAACGGGCAAGCTGTCGCAAGCGGTTCGTGCACCTCGAGGACCCGGGCACCACCATCGTCAGCGTGCATGATCTGGGTCAGGGCGAGACGCGGATGATCGAAAACGGCTGGTGGTTGTCCGGACTGCACTTTGCGACCGAAGGATTTCAAATGCTGGACGCCCGGCGTACTGAGGAGGGGCTGGAACTGACCCTGAAGCCCACTGACGATAGATCCCTGCTGATGTTCTCGCCGCTCGGCTGATCGCACGCGACCTTCGGCCTTCCCTTAGGGACATCGGCCCAGTTCGCGCTATAGTTTTCGGATGCGCCGATTCACCGGATCCATCCTGTTGCTCTCGACAGTTGCGCTGCTCGTTCTGCAGAGCGCGGGGCTGCATCTGCATGCAAACCCGCATTCGGACGGCATGCAACTGCATACAGAGCATGTGCACAACGCGGATCCGGATGGCCATGATCACTCCACAGACGTGGACGTCACCATCTTCGAGCTCGGCACCCTCTGGGCGAAGCTCGCATTCCTGCTGCCGATGCTCGGCTTCGCCCTTCTGGTGCCAGCCTTCCGGCGCTGGATTCTCCGCGATCCGGCGGAGCCGCCAACCACTTGCCGCGGGCCGACCCGCTGGCGGCCACCATTGCGCGCACCCCCTTCAGCAGCCTGAAATCCCTTTGACCGGCTACTTCAGGTAGCCGAACCAGGCTGTTTGCGGCAGCCGAAAATCTGTGGTTGCGCTCAAGAGCGCGAAGGAGTTTGGGATATGTGGGCAATACTCACGTATCGAGTTGTGGTGCTGATGGGGCTGCTGTGCCTGCTGCCCGTCGACGCCTGGCCGGATGATGGTCAGACGCTGACCCTGACAGATGCTGTCGAGCGGGCGCTCGCCAGCAATCCGGTGCTCAACCTGTCTGTGCATGAACGTCGTGTCGAGGAGGGTCGTGTCCGCCAGGCGGGGATCAGGCCCAGGGTCGGCCTCGACCTGGAGGTAGAGAATTTCCTCGGCTCCGGGCTCTATGACGGTCTGGGGCGGTCCGAAACGACGTTAAGCCTGATCTGGGTGCTCGAGCGGGGCAAACGCCAGTATCGCCTCACTGCCGCCCAGGCCGCTGTCGACGCCACTGACGTGACCGCCGAGCTTCGACGCCTGGAGGTGGCTGCGGATACCGCCGATGCGTTTCTCGACGTGCTCAAGGATCAGGAGCGTCTGCTGCTGGCGCAGGAGGCCGTGCGTTTAGGTGCTCAGGCCCGCGCCGTGGTCGCTGAACGGACCCGGGTCGGGCGCTCCTCGGCCATCGATCTGGCCAGAGCCGAGGCGGATCTGGCCTGGCGACGGCTGGCGGAGGAAGACGTTTCGCACGAGCTGCTGGTATCCAGAAGAACGCTTGCATCACGTTGGGGTGCGGAGGCGACGGATTTTTCGGCAGTGACCGGAAATCTCGAAGCCCATCCGGTCCTCGACAGCTACGCGGCGCTTCTGAGCAGGGTGGCGGCTTCTCCCGGAATCAATCAGTACCTCACCCGAGGCCGGGTCCGACGGGCACAGCTCGCGCTGGCCGAGGCCGAATCGAAGCAGGACTGGCTGCTGAGCACGGGTGCCCGCTACCTGGGCACGACGGACGACATGGCCTTCGTTGCCAGTGTGACGCTGCCGATCGGCCGTGCCAATCCGAACCTCGGACGTATCGAGAGTGCACGCGCCGAAGCCGATCTGGCGGACGCGGAGCTGGTTGCCAGACGGGTAGAAATCGAGACGGCGCTATACCGTCTGCATCAGGAGCTGACCCACAACCTGCACAGAGCAGCCGCCATCCGCAGCGAGGTCATCCCATTGCTGGAAACGGTGGTTGTCGATGCGGGCGCGGCGTACGCAGCCGGTCGTTTCAGCTACTACGAGCTGCGGCAGGCACAGCTCGCATTGCTCGAAGCCCGGCGGGCCTATCTCGAAGAAAACTACCTGGGCCAGCTGAATCGGATTGCCATTGAGCGTCTGACCGGCTCGGCGGTTGGCCCGACCCCACCGAGCGCCGAAGTGAATGAGGAGAATTCCTGATGCGGACTTTCTACCTGGGACTTTTGCTGTTGCTGGCATCTGCCTGCGGCGCTGGTGCGAATGAACCCCTTCAGCATGATGAGGTCGGCGGCGCTCACGAAGCCTCGGACGGCCGGACCCGGATACCGGCGGCCATGGCAGAGCAGTTCGGCCTGGCCGTCGCCGAGGCCGGCCCGGCGGTGGTCAGAGAAACTGTGCAGGTGTTTGGGGCGGTTGAGACAGATCCTGCCCGGACCTGGGCCGTTCGAGCGCGCTTTCCCGGGCTCATCCGCTCCGTGGCCGTGCAGACCGGTGACAGAGTGACCGAGGGCACCGTGCTCGCCCGGGTGGAGAGCGACGAAAGCCTGAAGTCTTACACGATCACCGCACCTGCCAGCGGGGTGGTGGTGGAACGTCTGGCCAATGTCGCTGAACAGACAGCAGGGAGAACGCTGTTCAGGATAGTAGATCCGGAACAGGTCTGGGCGATGTTCCGGATATTCCCCGGGGATCGTTCGAATGTTCAGGTCGGCCAGGCGGTTTCAGTATGCAGCGCGGCTGGTGAACCGCTTGCTGAGGGCGCCATCGACTGGATCGGGCTGGAAGCGGATCGGGATCAGTCCGTGCAGGCGAGAGTCAAACTTGCCAATTCGGAGGGTCTGCTGTTGCCAGGCATGCATCTGACCGGCAGCGTCGCCATCGCCAGCCACGGCGTAGATCTGGCAGTGCGGCGCAGTGCTCTGCAGAGTTTCCGGGGCGCCACCGTCGTGTATCGGCGCGTTGGTGAAGATTACGAAGCCATGCCGCTCGTGCTCGGGCGGCAGGACGATGAGTGGGTCGAGGTAGTGAACGGGCTCGACGTGGGCGATGTATACGTGACGGAGAACAGTTATCTCGTCAAAGCGGACATCGACAAAGACAGTGCTGCCCATGATCACTAGGAGTCTGCATGCTTGACCTCATACTCAGGCTCTCCGTCAATCGGCGTGGCGTGGTCTGCTTTATCGTACTGCTGCTGGCGGGGCTCGGTGTTTGGAACTTCACGCGTCTGCCGATTGATGCGGTGCCGGATATCACCAACGTTCAGGTGGTTGTCAACGTACCGGCGCCCGGATTTACCCCGCTGGAGGTGGAGCAAAGGATCACCTTTTATCTCGAGAATGCCATGGCCGGCATCCCGCGCCTGGTGAATACCCGTTCGTTTTCCCGTTACGGGCTGGCTCAGATCACGGTGATTTTCGAAGAGGGAACGGACATCTACTTTGCCCGCCAGCAGGTGAGTGAACGCCTGGGTACAGCCCGATCGGATCTGCCGGCTGGCATCGAGCCGCAGCTCGGCCCGATCGCGACGGGACTGGGTGAAGTGTTCATGTTCACCATCGATGCGATCCCGGGCGCGTTGAACGAAGACGGTTCGCCGATCACGCCGATGGATCTGCGCACCGTGCATGACTGGATCGTCAAACCTCAGCTGCTGAGGGTGAAAGGGGTGGTGGAGGTGAACCCGATTGGCGGCTTCAAGCGGGAAATCCAGGTGGCGCCGCTGCCGGCCCGATTGATGGCGGCCGGACTCACTTTCGATGATCTGAAGGTCGCCATCGCCCGGCACAATGCCAATCAGGGGGCCGGCTTCATCGAATACAGCGGCGCGCAGTGGCTGATCCGCATGCCGGGTCTGGTCCAGGATGTGGCGGCCCTGGCGGCGATACCTGTATCCACTCAGGAGGGCGTACCGATCCTGCTCGGGGACGTGGCCGATATCGGCCTGGGTCGCGAGCTGCGCGCGGGCGCGGCGACCCAGGCCGGTGAAGAGGTGGTGCTGTCCACCGTCTTCATGCTCATGGGTGAAAACAGCCGGACCGTGGCGCATGCGGTAGCCGAACGGGTCGAAGAGATCGCGCCCAGCCTGCCGCCCGGCATCAGCCTGAATGCTGTCTACGACCGCACGGAACTGGTGGACGACACCCTGGCGACAATCCGCAAGAACCTTCTCGAAGCGGCCATCCTGGTGCTGGTGGTGCTGTTTCTGTTCCTGCGCAACCTGAGGGCTGCGCTGCTGACGGCGGCCGTCATACCGGTCGCCATGCTGATGACGGTGACCGGAATGGTGCGCACGGGCGTCAGCGCCAACCTGATGAGTCTGGGCGCGCTGGATTTCGGCCTGATCGTCGATGGGGCGGTCATCATTGTCGAGAACTGCATGCGCCGCCTTGGCATGACGTCTGGCGAGATGGGGCTGGAAGAGCGGCTGCGGATCGTCTTCGAGGCGACCAAAGAAGTCATCCGACCGGCACTGTTTGGCGTGTTCATCATTACCGCCGTCTATCTGCCGATTTTCAGCCTGTCCGGGGTGGAGGGAAAGATGTTCCATCCCATGGCGATCACCGTCGTGCTGGCGCTGCTCTCTGCCATGCTGCTGTCCGTGACCTTCATCCCGGCCGCCGTCGCCATTCTCTTCAAAGGCCCGGTCAGAGAGACGAAAAATGCCGTGGTGGACAGTCTGCGCAGGGGTTACCGGCCGCTGCTCGTGCTGGCGCTCCGCTTCAGGTTTGCCGTGCTCGCCTTCGGCCTGGTTCTCGTGGCGGCGTCAGTCTGGCAAGGGTTTCGACTCGGCACCGAGTTCATCCCCAGTCTGGATGAAGGTGATATCACCATGCACGCGCTGCGGATCCCCGGCACGTCGCTGAGCCAGGCCATCGAAATGCAGACCGGGCTCGAAGAAATCGTCGCCGAGCTGCCGCAGGTGGAGCGGGTGTTCTCCCGGATCGGCTCCGGGGAGATCGCTACGGACCCCATGTCGCCGAGCATGGCGGACACCTTCATCATGTTGAAACCCCGATCGGAGTGGCCGGACCCGGATCAGAGCAAAGAGGCGCTCATCACCGAGCTCGCGGCTCTGGTAGAGGCGGTGCCCGGCAATCAGTACGAGTACCTGCAGCCCATCGAGATGCGCTTCAACGAGCTGCTGGCCGGTGTGCGTGCACAGCTGGCGATCAAGCTCTTCGGGGATGACTTCGAGGTGCTCACTCGTGCCGGCGAAGCGGTGGAGGCGGCAGTAGCGGCCCTGCCCGGTGCCGCGGATGTCGCCATGGAGCAGACCAGCGGGTTGCCGGTGCTGACGCTGGTGCCGGACCGCACGGCGCTGGCGAGGTTCGGCGTGAGTCTGGCCGCGCTTCAGGATCTCGTCGCAGCCGGGCTTGGCGGCGAGGTGGTCAGCCAGCTCTATGAGGGTGACCGTCGCGCCGATATCGTCCTGCGCTTGCCGGAGTCGCTGCGTTCGAATCCGGACGCCTGGTCCGACCTGCCTGTGCCGCTGAGTGACGGCGGCTATGTTCCGCTTGGCGAGCTGGCTCGACTGGAAACCCGGGAAGGCCTCAATCAGGTCAACCGGGAGAACGGCAAGCGTCGGGTGGTGGTGACCGCC
>Ga0316191_10001904_pt1 | contig 14976 bp, 12 predicted proteins | sample Eddworburr2cm_MG_FD_204928 | JGI IMG/M metagenome (GOLD analysis project Ga0316191, IMG submission 204928) | Coastal sediment microbial communities from Maine, United States - Eddy worm burrow 2 cm | ecosystem: Environmental > Aquatic > Marine > Coastal > Sediment | place: USA: Maine...
ATCTCTCCTCAGCATTTCAAGCCACCGCCCTACTCCACGGATCGCCCCGTCGCCAAGTGTGCGGGCCGTTCTTGAGGGCGTCGGAAGTTTCCCCGGCAATCGGTAGAATTGTTAGGCTGACGAGCATCTGGAGTTCGCAAGGATGCGATCATGTCGCCGTTACCGGCTGGCAGGTCGATGACCGCTATCAGCATGAACCGGCCCATCGGGGAGCCCCGGCCTGACCAGCATTCTATGGTCGAAATGCGCCCGTTGACGGCCCCGCCGAAAGGCACACAAAGCCGGCCTCAAGCACACGATCGTGTAACCCGTTGCACTTGGCTCCACATGGCCCGTGGGCACTCGCGTGCGCGGACGGGTTAAGTTGCGCCAGATGAAGCGTTGCTACAAGCTGCGCGTATGCATGCTGACATCGTGGTTGGGTGCTTGAACGTGTGGGGCCTACACCTGCTCACTATCCAGCATTCCCGTTGGCCCCTTCATAAATGAATGACTTCTCCGAACTCTGTCTGACGGATTGAGGAGAAGCGACAGGCTGGAATTGCGAATGTTCCCCGATATCGAACTGGCACGGCAGATTGCCAATGAGCATTGTGCTGCCTGGACGTCCCACAGTGCGGATCAGGTAGCGCAACGCTATTCGCCGAACACGTCCTTCGCGATGAACGGTGGCGAGCCCATGATGACAAGAGCCGAAATCGCCGAGATGGCGGCTGGGTTCATGGCTGATTTTCCAGATCTCACGTTGATCTGCGACACGGTTCTGGCCGCTGATCGGCACATGGTCTATGCGTGGACGTTCGAAGGGCGACACCGAGAGACGGGCAACCAGGTCAGGTTTTCCGGTTGGGAGGAGTGGGATCTCGACGATGAGTTGAAGGTCGTCAAGTCCCTGGGCTGGTACGACGCAGCTGACTACGAGCGCCAGATCACTGGATGACCACCCCTTCCTTGCCCTCGCGGTTGCGCGTCGTTGTTTACGGAGTGGGCGCGATGGGCGCGTTGGCGACGCGCCTCCTGGTCGACAAGGGCGCTCAAATCGTTGGCGCGATCGGGCGCAGCCCCGACAAGGTGGGGCGCGACCTCGGTGAGGTTGCTGGGCTCGATAGGCGGCTGGGCATTGCTGTCGAGGCGAACGCGGCCGAAGTCCTCGCCCGTGGGGCAGATATCGCGGTGGTATGCGTCGGTAGCTACCTGGCGACAATGCGACCGCACTTTGCGCTGTGCCTTGACCATGGTGTCAACGTGGTCACGATCGAGGAAGAAACGGTCTTTCCTTGGACCACCGCGCAAGAGGATTCGAAGGCGCTGGACGCGCTTGCAAAGGCCAACGGGGTGACGCTCGCCGCCTCTGGTGCGCAGGATGTCTTCTGGCTCAACCTGGTAGCCACGCTTCTGGGCGCTTCCCATCGAATCGAAGCCGTGGTCGGCCGTTGTGTCTGGAACGTTGACGACTACGGCCCGGAGGTTGCCAGACACCTCCATATTGGCCGGCCCGAGGTCGAATTCGATCGGCATGTTGCCACCTTCGGATGGCCGGAATTCGTGGCCCGCCAAACGTTGGAGGCCCTGGTTTCGCGCCTGGGGATGACCGTGGCGTCCACTTCGTCCGACGTAACCCCAGTCGTCGCGAGCGATCCCATCTACTGCCGCAGTCTCGGGGTCGAGTTGAAGGCTGGCGAGGTAATGGGAACCATCGATCGCACGGTGATCGACACGCGGGAAGGCGCACGTTTCGAGCTTTCCATGGAAGGTCGCCTGTATCGCGAGGGTGAAACGGACGACAACCAGTGGGATGTCTTCGGCGAGCCGCGGCTTAGCCTCCGTAACGCGGGGGTGCCATATCGCTTCACGACCTGTTCGACGATGGTCAATCGAATTCCGGACGTTGTTGCCGCGCCGCCTGGCCTGCTGTCGCTGGATGAGATGCCCGTGCCGAGCTATAAGCGCGAGCTACGTGTTTCACAGCCAGATTGAGTTCCAGCGGCGATCCGATTTGGGTGGGCTGCTTGGCCATAGGGACCGCTGCTCTGTGCATCGGCAACCCCAGCCGTAGCACACTATCCCCATAGCACCGCAAAAAACCCGCGCTTTCCTCCTTGTCAGATTTGTCGCCGCTGCATCTCGCGATGACAGCAGCCACAATCCTTAGACAAGGCCGCCGTCCGCACAAATTCCGTCAATGGCTGATTTCAGAGGCGCGAGTGGCGCGTAGTGAGAATTTTGTTAACCAAAGGGCGCCGCGGATTTCTCGGGCGAAGGAAACACCTTGCCGCGGCCTCACTCCGGCATTCCTGCACCGCGCAAATCCACGATCCAGCGATCCAGGCTGCCGGGGACCGTCCACAGAGGAGCAAGGCGCTCGCGCTCCGCATGCAAACTTGCCTGGTTAGAGGTCTTCAGAAAGACCGCAAGCGCTTCCCGCGCGGCCTCAGTTTGACCGGCGCAGGATAAGGCAGAGGCCAACATGCGCCGCGCTGCGTCGGGAATCGGAGCCATCTTCTGCATCTCACGAACAGCGCCGTCGCAATCGCCTTTTTCCCATAGCGCCCAGGACAGTTGCCAATAAAAATGGCTGGGGTGGAAGGGGTCCACGCCCATCGCCTGCCGGATTCGGGCGATGGCCTCGTCGGTGCGGCCGATATAGAGCAATGGGCTGGCACTGCCGTTGAGAATGTTTGAATCGCTGGGGTTCAGGTCTATGGCCCGGTCGTAGCGCAGGATCGCCTGATCCAGTTCGCCGCGCTCGGTATGGAGACGGGCGCGGATGTAGTGGGTCTCGGAATTGTCCGGATCGAGCGCGACGGCCTTGTCGGCGTAGCCTTCGGCCAGGGTTAGCGCGGTGTCCCGGTCGGCGCCGTTCCAGCCAAAGACAGCGTCGTTCCGACTGGCCCAGGCGAGGCTCAGATAGCCGAACGGCGAATCCGGATCAGCCTCAACGGATTGTAGCCCCAACTGACGCAATGCCGCGACACCCTCGGCCGAGAAATTGGCGCGGACCTCGGCTATTCCACGTAGGTAGTAATGCAACGCACTGACCCGTGCCGCGCTGTTCTCCGGCAGCGGGCGCTCGATCCGGGCACCCACCCTGTCGGCGAGGGTGCGGACGATCTCTTCCTGGACCACGAACAGATCGCCGATCTCCCGCTCGTAGAGATTGGCCCACAGATGGCGACCGGTGCGGGCGTCGATCAGCTGCGCGTTAACCTGCAGCCTCTCGCCGAGTTTCTGCTGGCTGCCCTCCAGCACATAGTCCGCGCCAAGGTCCTTGCCGATCTCGCGGACATCGGTGGCCTGGCCCCGATACTTGAAGCTCGAATTGCGGGCGATCACAGCATAGGTCTTGCTGCGGGCGAGTTCGGTGATCAGACCTTCGGCGACGGCGTCGCTCAGATACCCCTTGTCCGCGCCCGCGCTGTGATCCTCGAACGGCAGGACGGCGATTACGGGTAGGTCGTCGCCGTCGTTGGCGCTCTTTACGATCGGCCAGAAAAACTCCCCGACCAGGGCGAGCAGCAGCACCAGCACAGCCGCGGGGATCACGGCGCGCCAACCCATGAGCCCGGCCATAGAGCCCGTGGAACCCAGTGTCCTAACCAGGCGATAGCCTTTTCCCGGATGGGTCAGAACCATTCCGCGCCGGTCTTTGCCAAGGGCGCGCCGGATGTCGGCGATGCACTGGACCAGGCTGTCGTCGGTGACAAAGGTGTCTGGCCATACCGCGGTGATCAGATCGCCTTTGGCCACCAATTTGCCGGGATGTCGCGCGAGATAGGTTAGCACCTCGGCGCTTTGGCTGCGCAGGGCCACAACGTTGCCCTCCTGATCGCGCAGTTCCCTGGCAGCAAGATCGAATGCCATCGTTCCAATACGAATGACTTCAGAATTTTTCGCATCGATTTCGGCTTGGTTTCGGGACATATCGTCCCTCCTTCTGGCCTTCTGTCCACACCCTATCCCGGGCCGGTTGTAAATGATACGTAGCGCTCGCATTGCGCCCCGGTCCTCAAAACCAGGAGCGACCTATGACCAAGTTCATTACCCTCACCGCCGTTGCTCTCGTGATGGCTTCTTCCGCACTCGCCGAGACGCGGGTCGACGCACTGTGTGGATCGGAACACCGGAACGAAGTCGCCGGTCCGCAGGATGTGAAGGCCAACCCAGACGGATACTATATCGGCAGCCTTCGCACTCAACTCTCGCATGGCGATCCGAGAATCGTCCAGGCCACGGGTGAGGTGTTCCATCTGTGCACAATCAGCGCCGCAACACCCGACATGGAGACGACCCGCGCCCTGCTCCTGATGCAGGCACGGACGGTGAAGTACCTGTTCATCCCCACAATCCCCAACCTTGCGGACGCACGGTCCTGAGGCGGCACACCTCCAGAATGCCATGATCCAAGCATAACCTCGGATTTCTCATTCGGTTCAAGACATAGCGAGACGCTTCAGCGAGTGCTCGTGTGCCAATACGCACAGTGCACTCGCTACAGGCGAGCGCTGTCGCACAGGTTTGTGTCAATAATGGTTCTCTGATCGCGGCTGATTGGCCAAGGGTTTTGGGTCTCTTGTCCACTTGGGTCGCGGTTCTCTGCGAAATCGGGCGCAATGGCTCGTTACACTATGGCATTCGGGGACTGGCCCTCTCCAATGTCGGATTCCGGGATCAGCGGTGCGACGCACCCTGTCCCAACCGTTTTTCCGAGATCGACCTGCCTCCGTCCCGGAGGACGTCGGACCCGCCCTTTACGCCTTGGGCGGGGTTCACATGATCAGGATTTGGCCTCCTTTGTCCATTCAAACTCGGTGATCAGTCGAAGGGCAGTCGAAGGGGGCGGACCAAGCCAATTGATTAATTTGCATCAATATTATGGATAGAGACAGCCGGTTCTGGCGCTTAGAGTCCGCATTTGGGTACTGAAAAAAAGCGTGTAACTGGGTCGGGCCGTAGGCCGACGCACATAGCCTTAGAGGCGCGTTTCGGCTCGCCTGTGGCTACCAACTCAATTTGTTCAAATGGATTGCCGTGGTCCGACCCCGATCTGTCAGATCGATGACCGCTATCAGCATCAAGCTGCCAGTCGATAGGGGCGTACTGGCCGGCCGGAGTTCGCAGGAAACAGACACTCAGCAGGCAGTCGTGAACGTCTGTTGTGGGTTACCGGACCTGACGTTCGGGTGACAGCAGTAAAGCAAGACATTCCGGCAGGGCGACATCATCCTGATGACTGTTGGCCCACACGCTGCACGACACTGAGACTTACGCGTGCCTGAGCCGCCGCCTGTCGGTAGCTCGCGCCACTTCGGAGTAGCTCCCGAATCTTCCGCCCAGCGGCGCCAGACCGCAGCTGCGGGCTCTCGCGCGGGCGCTCAGGGAGCAAAGAAACCGCCTGGGCAAACTTCTGGAAGAGTCCGGAAGCCCGGGCCTGGGGCTAGACCAGTGACAGACGCCGTCATCGGGATCTATGTGGCGATGCAACGGTAGCCGATGCCGAGCACCCGGCCCATCACCTCGGGGCGGTTGGCGAACTAGAACACAGAATCCATAGCTGAAAAGAGTGGACGGGTTCCTCGGTCGAGTGGTTATATTCGCTGTGTGTAACACCAGTCCCCGCTCCCATGAGCTGGACATCACCCGGGCGGATAATTGTTCCGTTTCCCATGCTGTCCTTGTGCCCGAGCGTTCTTCCAAGCACGTAGCTGATGATCTCCATGTCCTGGTGCGAATGTGTTTCGAAACCCTTCCCGGGCTGAACGTGATCCTCGTTGATCACGCGCAAATCACGAAAACCCATGTGGCGCGGGTCGTGGTAGCCTGCGAAGGAGAACGTGTGACGACTATCGAGCCAGCCGTACTGGGAATGACCTCGCTCCGACGCTCGCCGCACGTTGATCATGCTGTGCATTCCTCCGTGGCCATTATGGTAACCGACCGAACGTGAATAAAGATGAGTGTACAAGACCCGAAAGCTATTGACGGAAACACCTGGGAAGTCCAGATCGAAGGTGACGGTGAATTCGTCCGCAAGCCGACGAGCTTCCACGGACAGATCAAGCGGGACGGAACGACGAGTTTCCTCGCAGAGGGGGGGCGTTATCACTTGTATGTGTCCCTGGCCTGCCCCTGGGCGCACCGCACGCTGATCGTGCGCAAGCTGAAGGGGCTCGAGGACGTCATCAGTGTGGACGTAGTCGACCCGCTCCTGGACAGCAGGGGTTGGAGCTTCGAGCAGAGCGCCGCTGGTGCCACCGGCGATCGGGTCGGGGGTCGATCGCTTCTACGCGAGGTCTACGTGGCGTCCGCTCCCGACTACGAGGGGGCGATTACGGTCCCGGTACTGTGGGATCGCAAGAGCGAGACCATCGTCAATAACGAGTCATCCGAGATCATCCGCATGCAAAACAGCGAGTTCAATGAACTCGCCCGACACCCCGAGTTCGATCTCTACCCCGAGCCCCTGCGTAGCGAAATTGACGAACTCAACGATTGGATCTACCCCGAGATCAACAACGGCGTCTACCGTTGCGGCTTTGCACGCAAGCAGGAGGCCTACAGCAGTGCAGTTCAGACTTTGTTCGCGGCACTCGACCGCGTAGAGGCGATCCTGGAGCACAGGCGCTACCTGTGCGGCGATCGGTTGACCGAGGCCGACGTGCGCCTCTTCACCACGCTGGTGCGCTTCGACCCTGTGTACATGACGCACTTCAAGTGCAATGTTCGGCGCCTGGTTGATTATCCCAACCTGTGGGGATACGTGCGGGAAATCTTCCAGCTGCCGGGCGTCGCCGGGACCGTTAGCCTGGAGCACATCAAGCGCCACTACTTCGAGTCCCACCGCCACATAAACCCCTTCGGCATCGTGCCCGAGGGCCCAAAAGTGGATTTCACGGTCCCCCACGACAGGAGCGTTTGATGAGCAACCCGATTGCTGCCGACAACAAGCCCGTCGCCACTCATCTCGACGAGGGCAAGGAGTACTACTGGTGTACTTGCGGCCGCTCGAAGAAACAGCCCTTCTGCGACGGCTCGCATCGCGGTACCGGCTTAGAGCCGCTCCGTTTCACCGCGGAGGAATCCGGTGAAGCGCAGCTCTGCCAGTGCAAGGGCACGCGCAACCGTCCCTACTGCGACGGCTCGCACCTAAACTTGAAGAAGGGCGAAGAGGTCGAGCCGCCTCGAGGCGCAGATGACCAGATGCCCGAGCCGGTGCCGACCGTCGAAGAGCCCACGGTCGCCTACGTCCACCATCTTGCGCAACATGGCCTCTCCCAAGTCGGACACCACGGCCCAATGGGAGCGATGGGAGTACCCCGGTTGGAGCTGCCTTCTTGGAATGACCTGCAGATACTCGCCGCGCAGTTCGCCCGAAAGCCGCTGATGGAGGACGTACCAGTCGACACCCGCCTGATCATCGGACCGAACGCGCAGAAGCCACTCGTTCTCGACATTCCCCTATTCGTTTCGGATATGAGTTTCGGCGCGCTCTCCGAAGAGGCGAAGGTTGCGCTTGCGAGTGGGGCCGAGCAAGCGGGCACCGGAATTTGCTCGGGCGAGGGAGGCATGCTGCCGGAGGAGCAGCAGGCCAATCGCCGCTACTTCTACGAACTGGCCTCGGCCAAGTTCGGCTACGACGAGGCGCAGCTGACGAAAGTCCAGGCCTTTCACTTCAAGGGAGGACAGGGAGCGAAGACCGGGACCGGGGGGCATCTCCCGGCCAACAAGGTTGTGGGCAAGATCGCCGCGGTCCGAGGCCTTCCGGAGGGCATCGACGCCGTATCTCCGCCGACCTTCGCCGATCTCTCGACCGTTGTCGACTTTCGGCGCTTCGCAGATCGGGTGCGCGAGGTCTCGGGGGGGATCCCAATCGGTTTCAAGCTCTCGGCGAACCACATCGAAGCGGACATCGAATTCGCCCTTGAGGCGAGTGCCGACTACATAATCCTTGACGGTCGCGGCGGCGGCACCGGTGCGGCTCCGCTCATCTTCCGAGACAACATCTCGGTGCCGACCATCCCCGCGCTGGCGCGTGCCCGCGCTCACCTTGATCTGCTCGGTCGCAGTGACGTTACGCTGATCATCACCGGGGGGCTGCGTACGCCGTCCGATTTCGTGAAGGCTCTGGCGCTGGGGGCCGATGGAGTCGCCCTGTCAAACGCGGCGATACAGGCTATCGGCTGCGTGGGCGCGCGCATGTGCAACTCGAACAACTGCCCAGCAGGAATCGCCACCCAGCGACTGGAGCTGCGGCGACGGCTCGACGTCAACGTCGGCGCCGACCGACTGGCCCGCTTCTTCGGGGCTTCGGTAGAGCTGATGCAGGTCCTCGCACGCGCGTGCGCCCACAGCTCGCTGTCCGCCTTCAATCGCAAAGACCTGACGAGTTGGAAGAAGGATGTCGCCGAGCTTGCAGGAGTCCGTTGGGCCGGGCCTGCTGCTCAGGCCTGAGGCAATCTCGAAATCCGAAGCGCGGGTCATTCTGCAGCGGCTAAGTTTGGACTAATCTGACTCCATGAAGCGAGTCCATGTGGGACTATCGCAAGGAAGCCACGCAAGGATGCAACTATGGCGCCAAAGCCCGCCGACAGGGAAACCGGTTCGGGCGGGTGCCTTAAGCGCTACGAACGCCACCGCCGGGAGCAAACCCACCTCTACAAACTCGTCGATGCTCACTATTCCGCGTTCGCAGATCAGACGGCTGCGTCGACAGCCTTTACTGGTGGTGGGATCGGCTATCCGCCCAAGAGCGCAGCGGCTTCTCGATCCTCCAGATCAAGGTCGACAATGGGCCCGAGAGCAATAGTCGGTGCACCCAATTTCTCAGCTCAAGCTCAGAGGTCGTTCGGTTGCCGCGATCGACGAGACGGGGTGACCCCACGATGACTTTGTGTGGGCTGCGGCGTCAGCGGCGCGGCAACGGCGTCGCCTGTCCGCGAAACCGGCGGGAGGGGGAGAAGTGTGTCGGCGAGGGCGTCGTTGGGCGGTTTCAGGGCGTGAGACGCCAATCTGTACGCTGATGGGCGAGCCGGAGTGGCCTGCCGAGGGCAGGTGCCGAGGCCGACCAGGCAAGACTGCCATGGCCGAAAGCGCCGCACTGCTGGTCGAGAGGTCTTTCCCGAGCAGCCAGTGCGGCAGTGGGTGTTGAGCGTCCCGTATCCGTTGCGGTTCCTGTTCGCCAACCGCCCCGAGGTGATGGGCCGGGTGCTCGGCATCGTCTACCGCTGCATCGCCACGCACCTCATCAAGAAGGCCAGGTTCTCGCGCAAGACGGCCCGGACCGGCGCGGTCACCCTGATCCAGCGCTTCGGCGGCACGTTGAACGGCGCCGTCCGCTTTAGATTGATGAAGCTGCCCTCCAAACAACTCGCAGTAACCGACCGGGATGGGTCGCGAACCGACGATCAGCCCTGCAGGGCGCGACGACTGCTTTCAGCATGAACCCGTCACTGAGCACATGGCCCGCGCGGGTCTCTTTTGCAGCGAAAGCGGCCGGTCACTTCTCGGCCAATGACTGGCAGGACTCGGCCAGATCCGGACGCTCAGCCGGCGTCGGTGAGCGGCCGGAACCGCTCTTTCAGCGGACACTTGATCGGTCGGGGTGGGCGAGCATTTCGCGGAAGTCGTCGGGCTCGATCAGCCCGCTGCGGGCGAACCAGCGCAGCACCCGCACGCGCACCTGTTCGGTGATGGCGGCGAGGGCCTCCGGCGTCAGTGTCGCCGAGGGAAGTGACCGCAAAGTTTCGGGCGGATCGAGAGGCGGTGGGACGCCCATCTCATCGGCGGCAAAGCCATTCAGCACGTTGCCGACGACGTCGTAGCCTGGCACCTTGCTGAGAAAGCTCGTCTCGATCTGCTCGAACGAGAGGCCGACGCGCCGACTGCGAATCAGGGCGCCGACGACAAAGCACAACGCGAGCAGCAACAGGATCGGGACGGCGATTGCCAGAGCAGTGGCCATCAGAGACTGGAGCCCAAGTGGCTCGCCGATGAACATGAAATGCCGCAGTTTCTGCTCAGCGGCGACGACCGAAGGGAGCATCATTGCGCTCACCAGTCCGAGCCCTATCAGTACAACCTGTCCGCGCATTTTGATATTCATCGTCGGGCCATTTGGCTACAGGGTGTTCTTATAGATCTTGCCGTTTTTCATCACGAAGGGGATGGTATCGATGGACGGGGTCGGGCGACTGTCACCGAACATCTGAGCTGATGCTCCGACAAGGCTGAGGTCTTCAAGCGGATTGCCTAGGGCGCCCGCACCGGGCCGATCAGCGGCACCTTTACGGGGGCCGCGAGGCCGTAGAACACCATGATGCCGTCGCCGCCGGCCTGGGTGATCAGCTTGCGATCCGGGTCGATATCGGCAATCGCCGTGACCTGGTTCCAGTTGTTCGCGTACCAGACGTTGCCAGCGGGATCGACCTCGACGGAGGTGACGCTTTGGGTGGAGCCGTTAGCGTAGAAATGGATGATGTCGCCGGTCTTCATGCCGTTGGGGCAATTGGCGGTGTCCGCCCCGCAGAGGTGGAACAAGCCGGTTCCGAGGAAATTGCCGACCCAGATGTTGTCCTTGCCGTCGGCAACGATGGCCCAAGGCACGTTGATGGGTACGGTGGGTCCACCTTGCTGCACCAGCTGGGCCTCGAGCTTGCCGTCATTGGGAATGAAGTGGACGGTGCCTGTCGGCAGGTGGCGGGCGTTGGCGGCCAGGTTGTTATAGGCCACCTCGAACTCCTTCATGATGGAGATCTCACCCGGCGGGAAGGTGGGCGGCTTAAAGCCGGGCGTCATATTGCTGGCTACCCAGGCATTCCCCTTGCTGTCATGAGCCAGGCCGCGCACGCCGATGCCGACTGTGACCTGTTTTGCGTCTTTCGGGTTGTCCGCCGGAAAGACGGTGACGTTGTTGCCGCGGGAGTTGGTGACCCAGACCCGGTTGTCCGCATCAATGGCGACGTGGAAGGGCGCCGCGAACCCCTCCACTTTCAGCAGTTCGCCCTTGGTGTGGTCGCCACCCGGGAAATGAGCGATCTGATCCTTGGTGGAATCCGCGATCCACACGTCTCCGTTCTGCGCGACGCCGACGCCCTGACCCTGGCCGAGCTGGCCGTCGAAGGTGATGCCCTCCGCCGGCCCCAGGGGTTGGCCTTCGAAGTCGAACACGCCGATGGTGCTGTTGAAGGAACTCAGCCAGACGGCCTTTTCACTGACCCCGGTGCCCCAGCCCACGCCGTCGATGCCCATGCCGGTGAACCCGGTGATGGGCGGCGAGAAGGGCGTGCCGTCGGGCTTCATGGCCGCCAGACCACCTCCGATGCCGCGGATGGCGCCGTTCTGACCGCCAGGCATCCAGTTGGCGCCGCCCCACATGTTGCCCTCTGCATCGAAGAGGATGCGGCCCACGGCGAAGACGCCACCGCCGGTGAACTTCAGCGACAGCGCCCAGTCGGTGGGCACGAAGCTGAGGTAGGGCACATAGGTCACGCCCTCTTTGCGCTCCTGAGGATTATCGGTCTTCGGGGCGACATAGCCCTTGTCGAACAGGGCGAACAGCTTGTCGGCGTCTTTCCAGGGTGCCTTGGCGATGGACTGGGCGACACCCAGGGTGTTGCCGTGGCCGGTGGTATCGAACTTCAACAGGGCGTCGCAGTGTTCTTTCTTGTCCGGCATGCCGCACAGGGCTAACAGGTTGCCGAGGGTGTTGACCCGCGCCAGGGTGCTGGACAGCGAACTGTTGTTGCCGTTGACCAGCACCTCGCCCCACTCGCCGGTCTCGGGATTGACGAAGTTCTTGACGTTACCCGACGCGATCTTCAGGCCCAGGTCGTGGCCGTGGAAGTTGGTTCCGAACACGAACTGGGCGCCGGTAAAGGCGGACGCCACCGTGGTCAGTTCGTTCAGCGTGATCTGATCGGGACGTTCCGTGCCCAGGATGAGCATCTGCTGCACCGGGTTGGACTCGGCGGTGACGTAGAGAATCTGGTCCGGTTGGATCTCTTTGGAAAACTTGAAGCCGCCGTCATCTCCGGCGGTGACCTTGTCGAGCTGCTGCGCCGTCTCGGTGCCCTGCGCGGACCAGAGCGCGACCTCAGCACCGGCCATGGGCTTGCCGGCGCTGAGCGCCGTACCCTCCAACGCCGCAGCGCCGCCGCTCGCCAGTGCGAGCGTTGTCGCGAGGCCTGCCGTGAGGGTGGAGAATCTGACCAGATGCATGCTCCCAGCTCCTGTGTTTGACGGTGACGGGTGGAGAATACCCCTTCCCCCCCCTGTGAAAACACGGAAATCCAAGCCACCCTGAGCGTCTAGGTTGGCTCGGGAGGGGACGGTAGCGGGGGCGGGATGCGTGGTCAACACCGAACAGCGGGGCTGACGGGCGTCGGGGGCGGTGCAAGCGCTGCGTCCCGGGCAGGTGCTGCGGCCAAGATTCGGGACGCAGCGGACAGGTGGAACGCAGGAGGGGCTGCCCCCTCGCTTGCAGGACGCGGCTACCCGGCGATGCGGTGATCCAGCTCAACGTCGGTTCGGGCTGGCCGAGCAGGTCCCTGTCCGGCATCGGTTCGGGAGCCTCTTCCCAAGCAGTGGGCCGCGGGCGTGCGCGATCGGCGCGCGGCCGAGCCGGCTCACCGAAGGACGCACTCCGGTTGGCGTCCGCTATCGGTCAGAATCCGGTCATTACCGCTGGGATGGCCAATGTCGCCTTCGGGTCGGGAACAGCCGTTCACCAGGGACGACGCTCAACCACAATCACTCCTAGGCCGCGAGTGACGGGCTGCCACTATTGTCCATTAGCGATTGCCTGTTTGACTATTGGGGCAACTGTTTCCGGGGTAATGCCGCGTTCTTTGCAGTACTTTGAGGTTAGCCAAACAGAAAGCGGCTTTTGCCCTTTGCTTGAATTGCAGCCTCGGCAGCAAAGAGCGATATTTTCCCGAGTAATAATCTTTGCATCATTAACGATGTGCTCCCAGCTTGCAGCAGACCTTGGAGATGTTTTCGTGTCGCTGAATTCGAAATCACAGTAAACACACCTCTTATCTCTTGCCCTTACTTCCTTTTCTAGCCAATCAGGGATGTTCCAGTTATTTGCCATAAAGCGACTCGATTCTTTTCACGCAAAAGCGAATTAGACAGACTCTTTGTCGAACGATATGGGCAGACTCTGCTTTTCTCCATCCACAGCGGCATTATGCAGCGAAACGCGAGTCAGAAAGTGGACGTTCTGCAGATGACCGCCAACTGCAGGCAGTGTTGATTCCTGCGGAACCCTGCGGCCTCTCGGATGGCCGCAGTGTCGATAGCGGACTAAGCTTTTTCTGCCTGATCCCGGTTTTTGAGTTCTCCACGCACGATCCCAACCGACCTGGGTGCTTCGAAGCCCACTCGAATTTGCTGACCGTTGATGTTCTCGACGGAGACCGTGATCGGCCCGTCTGAGGTTTCGACGATGACGGTTTCGCCTTCGCGGCGTGTGAGTACGAGCATGTCGCAAACTCCCTTTTGCTGTTGAAGAGGTAGCGTTCACGAACTTTGTTGTAATCTGGAAATGTTCGTCGCAGACGGCAGCAGATGAAGCTCGCGTGCAAACTGAAGGCCGCCACAGGGTAGACGGCCCGGGGCGGTACCAGTGGCGCTTGTGGTTAGCGCTGCGCCGGTTTGACGCAAGCCTGCTTTGTAGAGGGAACTCAGTGCTCGGAGGTCATGGCACTGCTTATATGCTCCGCAACCAGTTTGGAACTCCGCTTCAAAGTTTATCCAGTTTGTATGCGGCGACTAATTGTGTAATCAATTCGCGCATGGCTTTCTCTATAGCCTTGGCCAACAGTTCATCTGTTGTGATGTCCGCAACAATCAAGAAGGCCACCTTATGTGTATCTTCTTCGGTCATCGTCGAAAAGTAATTGTGCTCATTAAACGCCATCATATTTGACGGGCTCAAAGAAGCTTCCTTTCTGTGCTCGATCCCGACAACGGAGGAAAATGTTTCGATTCCATCTCGGTCGGTTATCTTATAGCTGAACTTAACGTTGGCACCGTAAACTCCTTTCATAAAGGAGTTGACCAAACCAAGCTCATCTACAACCACAAAAATAGCCCTATCCCAATTCTTAACCGTGTCGCTTGTGTCAGAGACGTCGCGCACACTAAGGAAAAGCTTTTCTAACGTTAGTAACGTTGCCGTTTTCAGCGCTTTTCCGCAGTCGTGAACGATCATGGCGGACATCTCGCATTCCTGTTCTTCGAGATTCTGAGGGAACACCACAACTAGGCGAACCGGCAATTTCTCTTTAATAAAAACTTCGGGCGTACTAACGGAAATGGGCGAAACAGTCGCACAGCCGAATGTTCCTATTGCTGTAACGACAAACAACAATGAGAAGACCAAGCGTGCAAGTAATCTGGATGCTTGACAAATATTCATCCTGGTGGGTCCTTTGGAAGAAAGTTGCTATGGAAAGCAACGATGACATATTTGGTTGAAAATGCTCGGAATTTACACCGATGCTTCCACCTGGGGAACCCCAGACACTTGACGCCCCGTGCTCGCGGGGCGTTCTGGCTCAAGGGATTCCGGAGGTGGTACTGGTGCGTCCATTGTCAGCCAGAAGCGGCCTTGGCGCCAATCGAACTCAGCGAGTGCGGCAACGCCATTCCCGCGGAACCACTATGGCAACAGATTCACAACCAGCGCAGTAGAAACCGGTTTGCGAGGTTGCGCAAAGGCCAAGACTTGATCGCTGCTCGCACAACGCTGGTTTCAGTCTCAGGGTACGATGCGGCCGTCACGGTCGACAACAACGACGGTCGGCGACGAGGCCGTACCGCCGGAAGATGATCCACTGAGGAAGCCTTCCGTACCATCGGTGACATAGCGAGGGTTTTTCTCCAGCCGTTTCGTAACACGGTTGGAACATGGCTTTCTGCGGGTGCGCTGCGAGTCGTGTCACGTCGAGCACCTGGTTGCCTTCAGTTGTTGTC
>Ga0316191_10001907_pt1 | contig 14970 bp, 14 predicted proteins | sample Eddworburr2cm_MG_FD_204928 | JGI IMG/M metagenome (GOLD analysis project Ga0316191, IMG submission 204928) | Coastal sediment microbial communities from Maine, United States - Eddy worm burrow 2 cm | ecosystem: Environmental > Aquatic > Marine > Coastal > Sediment | place: USA: Maine...
CAGCAGATCGAAACATAAAAAAGGCGCAGTTTTCACTGCGCCTTTTTTATGCCTTATTTAGCAGCTATTTAATCGGCTGCCGAAGATCTACGAGCACGCACTGCTTCGGCCAGGGTATTGAGAAGCTCCTCGGTATCTTCCCATCCCAGACATGCGTCGGTGATACTGATACCGAACTCCGGTTGCACACCGGGCTCAACGCTCTGCTGCCCTTCATGAAGGTGACTCTCGATCATGACGCCCGAGATACAGCTGTTACCAGCGGCGATCTGAGTGGCCAGATCCTCGCCCACCTCAATCTGCCTCTTGAACTGCTTACGGCTGTTAGCGTGACTGCAATCCACCATCAGGTTACAGGAGAGCTTGGCTGATTGCAGCTCATCAACTGCACGCGCCACGTTCGCCGCATCGTAGTTTGGCTCTTTGCCACCGCGCAGAATGATATGACAGTCATCATTACCGGCGGTTGAGAAAATAGCGGATTTACCCTGCTTGGTCAGGGAGATGAAAACATGTGGGTGTTTAGCAGCATGGATCGCATCGATAGCAATCTGAAAGCCACCATTGGTGCCGTTCTTGAAACCAACAGGACAGGAGAGGCCACTGGCCAGTTCCCGATGCCCCTGTGATTCGGTGGTTCGCGCTCCGATAGCACCCCAGCTCACCAGATCAGCAACATATTGCGGCGTAATCAGATCGAGAAACTCAGTGCCGGCGGGCACACCCATCTCGTTCACATCCAGCAGTAGTTTGCGGGCAAGGCGGATGCCTTTGTTAATCTCAAACGTACCGTCCAGGTTCGGATCGTTAATCAATCCTTTCCATCCGACCGTCGTACGTGGCTTCTCAAAATAGACGCGCATCACAATCAGTAGGTCCCTGCCCAGCTCTTTGCGCATGCGTTTGATCTGCTTGGCATATTCAAGGGCTGCATCTGGATTATGAATCGAACACGGGCCGACCACGACGAGAAGGCGGTCATCCTCGCCATGCAGAATCTCATGGATGGCGACACGGGTATCATGGGTGACGCGGGCAGCCGTTTCGGTAATTGCATGTTCGGCATGCACCTGCTCCGGCGCAGCAATTTCACTTAAGCCGCTGATACGAAGATCGTCTGTATTGTACTTCATCGCCATGACTATCAGGCCCCCGAATACCTCTGGTTGAGGTCAGCTTTCGCCAACCGCGCAGCAGTATCGCAGAAAATTTACAAAACTGTTAGTCCTTGAAGGTTTTGCATGACTTGAAATCTCCCCCTAATCTCAACAGAGGTATTGAGAAACATCCTGATTCGGTGGATATTTGCAGCATGTATGATCATAGAGCAGTGATAAGCGCGGAACTGGAAGAGGGGGAAACACTGCTCTGGAGCGCCCAGCCCAGGCAGGGATTCCTGCTGCATCCGTCGGACGCATTCATGATCCCCTTCAGCATTGTCTGGGGCTGCTCCTCCATCTTCTGGGAGTATCAGGTGCTGGCAAGTGATGCACCGCTGATCATGGCACTGATCGGAGTCCCTTTTGTAATCATCGGCCTCTACCTGATTGCCGGCCGCTTCTATTACGATGCCAAGTTGCGCGGGAAAACCTTCTACGGCATTACCGATCGCCGCATCATCATCCTGAGCGGCATGCGAGAAAAACAGACACATTATGTTGCCATCGGTGAGATCGAGAACCTGCAAAAGTTCGAGAACAGGGATGGATCAGGCTCCCTCGTGCTGGGGTTCGAGGAGATTACCACCGCCTACCAGAGCCTGATGCCCATCCCCGGACAAATGGAGGCCACCCCACGCATGAACAACCTGACGGACGTGCGCAAACCGTTTGCCATCATTGAGAAGCTACGCGCGGAAATTACTTCGCGAGGTTAACCGCCAAAAGCGCATGCTCATCCGGTTTGACAGGAACCGGTATTTTGACTTGGTGACCACTGCCCGGTGCAACATCCATGGGATTACCGTAGCGGGCATCATTGATCGACTCGACGATAAATGTGTGATTGCCGCCCGGATTGATCAACTCAATCGAGTCACCCACAGAGAATTTGTTTTTCACAATCACTTCGGCCATCTTCTTTTCTTCATCGTAACCGACCACTTCGCCAACAAAGCGCTGGGTCAGCCACTGTGAATTACCGGTTTCATAGTTCTGCGTGCTTGATGAACGTTTGCGGGTATAAAAACCATCGGTGTAACCGCGACTGGCCAACCCATCGAGCTGGAACATCAGCGATTCATCAAATGGACGGCCTGCCTCTGCATCATCAATGGCCTGACGGTAAGTCTGCGCGGTACGTGCCACATAGTAGTGAGACTTGGTACGCCCTTCGATCTTCAGTGAATCGATGCCGATATTCACCAGCCGTTCGACATGCTGTACAGCTCGCAGATCTTTGGAGTTCATGATGTAGGTGCCATGCTCATCTTCAAATATCGGCATCTGCTCATCCGGGCGATTAGGCTCTGTTAGCGTATAGACCTGATCAGCCAACGGATGGCGCTCAACACTTCCTGTGTCAGCGAACGGCTGGGCATTCATGCCATCGAGCACCTGAATCGGAATAATTTCACCGGAAAGATCCTCGGCAGCCTTCTCCATGCCGTACTCCCAGCGACATGCATTGGTGCATGAACCCTGATTGGCATCACGATGGTTAAAATATCCGGAGAGTAGGCAACGGCCAGAGTAGGCCATGCAGAGCGCCCCATGCACAAACACCTCAAGCTCGATGTCCGGGCACTGCTGGCGAATCTCTTCAACTTCATCAAGAGAGAGCTCTCGGGAGAGAATGATCCTCTTCACACCCACCGACTGCCAGAATTTTACGGCCGCCCAGTTCATTGTATTGGCCTGCACAGAGAGATGAATCGGCACCTCAGGCCATTTCTCGCGCACCATCATCATCAGTCCCGGATCAGCCATGATCAATGCATCCGGCTGCATATCAACTACCGGTTGCATATGCTCCAGATAGCGTTTCAGCTTGTTGTTATGTGGCAAAAGGTTACTGGCAACAAAAAATTTCTTACCCTGAGCGTGCGCCTCATCAATGCCGGTTTTCAGGTTCTCCAGCTGAAAGTCATTGTTGCGCACGCGCAGGGAGTAGCGCGGCTGCCCGGCATAGACAGCGTCAGCGCCAAATGCGAATGCGTAGCGCATATTGCGAATGGTTCCAGCTGGAGCCAGTAGTTCGATGGATGGTTTAGTCATCATTTATCCTTTTATATCTTAACGCTGATTCGCGAATCAGGGAGAGGTGCATACGCAGGCTGTAGAGCTCGTCGGCATAGGAGAGCGGCACGTGAATTTTTCTGATCTCCGCCTCGATGCGATCCAGTTCATCCAGTAACCCCTGGTCAAAGTTACGGCCCAGTGCCTCATCAATGCGGCCCAGCTCTTCATACCAGCGATAAATTCTTGAACGTACCCGCCAGCGATAAATCGGTGGCATCACCTTAAACAGAGGGAAAAGCAACGCGATAAACGGTAGCAGCATCACCTTCAGGCGATCAACCAGTGTAGCCGCCCAGAACGGCAGATAACGCTGCAGGAATGAAGGTCCAGACTTATAATAACGCTCAGCCTCTTTGCTCAGCGGTATTGCGGTGTAGCGAGCTGTCGGAAAATCGCCTGCAGAGGAGAAGAGGCTTCTGCCTCCATGCACGGACGCCGCAGCCTGCATTAACAGATCCTGTAACGCCGGGTGCAGCTCTTTATTCACCAGCAGCGTAGCCGTGGCTGCCAGAAGCTTCATATCCTGAGCAGGAATATTGGCCTCCAGATCGAGAGATCCCTGCGGCAAGGTTAAGGTGGATAGGGTCGATATGCGTCGGGCATAAGCTTCAGCACGATTAAAGTTGAGCAGTTTTACTTTGGCATTGCGGTTCAGCTGCAACACCGTCTCAGCGGTTGCTGCTGCCACGAGAAAAACAGCATCTACGCTGCCTGCCTGCAGCGCCTCTGCAGCAGCACTGCCACCCGTTGCCAGAAGCTTGGCATTGTCTTCATGCACGCCATTTTCCTTCAGCAGCTGCAAACTTAAAACACGCGTGCCACTACCTTCCATACCGACAGCAATGGTTTTTCCTTTCAGTTCATTCAATGACTCAAGGTGAACCCCTGCACGCACAAACACCCAAAGCGGCTCAAAATACATACTGCCAAGCGATGCCAGGTTACTGTTTTGAGGATCTGCAATGCCACTCTGCACAAAGGCCATATCGACCTTCCCCTCCCTCAGGCGCTCAACATTCTCCAGTGAACCGGCTGACTCCAGAATGGTAACGGTGATGCCACGCTGCTTCAGATAATCACGATAGCTACCGGCATGAGCATAATAAGCTCCCTCTTTTGAACCGGCAGAGAGGGTCAATGTGCTTGGTGGTGCCGGATCGACAAACTGGTAGGCCACCACAAACCCGAGCACCACCAGAAGGGAAGCCGGAGCAAATGTTTTTATTTTTTCGCCAAAGGTCATGGCGAAGCACTCTAGAAGCTATGACTCCTGTTGCAATGCACCCGACTCGCTTTCACGTTTCGGATAGTCGAAATCGAGCAACTGTGTCCGGCTTCCAGCCTCACTCCATGACTCAACCGACATTTCAAGGGTCACTACGCCGCAGGTGGGAATGTTGTCAATGCAGGTTCTGGCCAGCTGATTAGCTAACTCAGTGATTCCAGGATTGTGTGCCAGCAGGGCAAGTCGTTGCACATGGTCAGGGGTGCGTCGTATCAGCTTAAGCATCGTGGAGGGACTTGCCAGATAGAGTTCGTTCTTAAGCTCGATCTCCTCAGTTGGAAAATCGAACTGCTCAGCCATCAGATATGCCGTACTTCTGGTTCGCTGCGATGAGCTGATGACGAAGCCATCCGGAACCAGCCCCCTATCGGCCAGTCTGCGCCCCATATTCGGTGCATCACAGCGACCACGTTCACTCAAGTCCCTATCAAAGTCTCTCGCACTCAAGTCATCCCAACTGGACTTGGCATGGCGAATCAGAATCAGCTGTTTCATCTATTAACCCCCTCGGAGTCATCCATAAGCAGCGGCGAATGATACCGCATCAATAATAAATTTTGCCAAGCATCAGCCTTGATAAACAGCCTCATACAGGACTTTTGCAGTTTCTCCGGGATCCTCGGCGCCAAGAATGGCGCCAATCACTGCCACGCTTCTACCTTTTAATTCGCCACAGTTGCTGCTGTCGATCCCGCCGAGCGCTATCACCGGAAGCTTTGTCATTGATGCCATAGTGTTGAATCCTTTTACACTCAGATGGGGAGAACCCGGATGGCTCTGAGTCGGAAAAACTGGTGAGAGAAATACGAAATCTGCCCCGTAGTGCTCAGCAAGCCGCAACTCCTGCGCCGTATGACAGGAAACGGAAACGGTTTTCTCAGGATCATTCAACCAGCGGCGAATAGCCGGGATATTGGTCATATCACCGCTACCAACATGCACCCCATCAGCATCTACCGCATTAGCGATATCCGCCTGCGTATGAATATAGAGTGCGGCCCCAAAAGCAGTGGTACGTTCACGCAAGCGTGATGCCAGCGCCAGAAGTTTTGCCGAAGTCAGCGCCTTTTCACGCAGAAGAACTGCATCGACTCCATGGGTTAAAGCAGGCTCCAGTGCCGCAAAGAGGAGCTCTTCCGAATATCGGCTACTGTCAGTGATAAGAATCAGGGCCGGGAGCTTCACCCGCACGAATCAGAACTCTTGCAGAACCCAGGTTGGTGGAGAAATCCGCTTGCCACCACCGGGCAGGCGCTGCTCAAAGCTGCCATCGCCATCACGATCCTCAAGGTAGTAGGCAGGCAGATCGCCAGCCGGCTGAACCTTGATTTTAAATACACGTCCGTGCACAGCATACTCTGTGATCTTGGCACCATCTTTGCGTTGATAAGAACGAATATCAATCGCCACATCGCTATCGGGCGCGCTCAGCTCCTCATTAAGGTTCGGAGCACTCTCCTTCACATCCGCTTCACTGCCGGGCGAAACAGAAGCAGGCGTTTCAGCCTTTGTTTCAGGCGGGGGCAAAGCTCCCGTTTCTTCAGCAAATGCATTGCAAGAGAGCATAAGAACAAGTGAGGCTGGCAATAGAAAATATCTCATTATCATGCAACTACTATAGCAAAGTTATCGGCTTCGGAAAGCAATTTATAGCCTCACTTTTTTACTTGCCGCGCTCTGCTCACAGCAGACATCAGCAGAAAACCAAGCAGGGTGATCACTTAACCCTGCCTGCGTAACAGCACCAGGCAGGCACCCCCGCCGCTTCCCGGCTCAGGGATAGCCGCCAGCACAGCATGCGCAAGAGCCCCTTCTCGCAACCAGTGGTAGACAGCCTCTTTGAGAATCGCTTTTCCCTGTGAATGCAGGCCACGTCCATGGATGATACGAAGCGCCCGCTGCCCACCAATCAGTGCCTCCTTGAAACCTTCAACCAGCAACTCCAGCGCTTCATCGCGTCTCATGCCATGAAGATCAAAGGTAGAAGCGACAGGTGGTCGGCCTGCTCCCAGCCGCCTTACCCGTTCTCGGGATACACCATCTGCAATCAACTGCCACGGATCGTCTGTTATTTCAGGTGAAAACGCGCGCTGTGGAGGCTCGACCACCGTACCAATCCGAACCTCTCTGGAGGGGAGCTCTTTTTTCCGCTTCTTCAGACTTTCGGAATCAATTTTGTTTGAGGGATTAAGCGGGCGCACCTTGCCCATTGCCTCGGCAAACAGTGCATCTTCATCCGCCATCTATTCCGGCCGCTCCGGCCTCGCCATCAGCTCTACCACCGCATCATGAATCTCAAGCTCACCGGTCAAGACGCGGTGAATGCTCTGCATCAACGGCAGTTCGATATTTAATTTTTCGGCCAGTTGATTCGCAGCTCTTGCCGTCCTCACCCCTTCAACCACCTGACCGATCTCCTCAATCGCAGCCTCGCACCCTTTGCCTTTGGCAATCGCGACACCAAACTGGCGATTGCGCGACAGCTCCCCGGTACAGGTAAGCACCAGATCACCAAGCCCAGATAGCCCCATCAGCGTCTCAGTGCTGCCGCCACAGGCCGCACTCAGGCGTGCCATCTCGGCAAGCCCCCGGGTCACTGCCGCTGCAACCGAGTTGTGCCCAAAGCCGAGCCCATCGGCCATGCCCGCAGCAATGGCGATTACATTCTTCAGTGCACCCCCCATGGCTACGCCAACCACATCATCACTGAGATAGATGCGGAAATTGGTCGCATCGAAAAAGGAGGCAGCGGCCGCAGCCAGCGACATGTTTTCTGCCGCCATGACAATCGCCGTCGGCTGCCCTTTGGCCACCTCGATCGCAAATGAAGGACCGGAGAGCAGGGCAATACGTTCTTTATCGATATATCCGGCCAGCATCTCATCGGTACGGATCAATGTTTCAGGGTGCAGGCCTTTGCATGCTGCAATCACCGGATAATCACCATGGGCAAGAAGTGGCAGAAAAGCATCCACGGCGACACAGGGCAGTGCATAAACGCAGGCATCAATATTTTCTATGGCATGGGCCATGTCCGCCGTCACCCGAATATTTGCTGGCAGGTTGATGCCCGGCAGATAGCGGCTGTTCTCCCGTGCCGATTCAATTTCAGTCGCCTGCGCCTCGTCTCTGGTGACCAGCCATACATCACGCTGCCCACTACGAGCCAGCACCAGCGCCAGCGCGGTACCCCATGAGCCTGCCCCCAACACACATACCTGCTGCCTGCTCATATGCTCTCCCTGTTCATATCTGCTCTTTCCTCACAAACAGAGGAATTACTAACAAAATAAGAAGTCCCAGCAAAGGGGCGTCGCCCCAGCGCACATACGGCGTGATCGAATCGGAGAGCCTGAACTCGCCTGTCAGTGCCGTTTGCGTCCACCACGGAGCACTGGTTGTCACTTTACCGTCAGGTCCGATAATTGCGGTTACGCCAGTGTTGGCTGCACGCAACAGGTAGCGCCCTGTCTCCACAGCACGCATGCGGGCTGCCTGGAAATGTTGCCATGCAGCAGGGGTTGTCCCGTACCACGCATCGTTGGTCACATTAACCAGTACCTCTGCACCATTCTGCACACGTAGGCGGGACTGTTCGGGAAATAGTGATTCGTAACAGATCAGCGCCCCATAATGAATCCCGCGAGCCTGCACGAAACCGGAATCCTCAGCTGACACAAAATTGGCAATTTCCGGCACCAGTGTGCGCAAGAATGGAACCCAGGATGGGACATATTCGCCGAATGGCACCAGATGCTGTTTCCCCGCAAATTCGCGGAGATCCAGATGCGGATCTTCAGCAAAAAGGCCATTATTGGCCGTGTTATCTCCGGTAAGCTTCAGCCCGCCGAACAGAAGTGGGACACGCCACTCTCTTATTTGATCACTGAGCCAGATATCCCAATCTGGAGCACGTTCGAGAAAGAAGGGAATCGCAGCCTCAGGCCAGATGATGATATCACTCTCATCTGCCACCTGAGCGGAGAGATTGGCATAACGAAACATAGTCTCGTTGAGAAACGCAGCATCCCATTTCTGATCCTGCGGTATATTTCCCTGAATCAGGGCGGCGCGATAAGAGTTCTCACCGCTAGCTTCGAATGGTTGAGGAGCGGCCAGCACCAGCAGTGTGGTAACCACAAGGCCGCCCATTCCCCACTTTTTCTCCTCATGGGTAACAAGCAGCAGCAGTGATGCCGCAAGCAGTGCCGGAATAAATGCAATGCCGTAAACACCGAACCACGACGCCCAGCCGACTGCCGGTGTATCAAGCATCAGGTTACCGAGTGCCGTCCATGGCAGCCCTGTAAATATATGACCACGCAGCCACTCTTCACCTACGGCAGCAGCGGGAAAGCTAACCAGAATCCAATGTGACCGACCGCCATCTTTTGCCGCTATCCACGCCCACAGCGCTGGCAGCAGGGCCATGACACAGCCCACCAGAATCACACAGAAGAGCGCGAATACCCATGGCAGATGACCGTAGGTGTGCAGCGTTGGCGCCAGCCACCATGCACCCAGGCCGAACCAACCGAAACCAAATGCGAAACCAATGCGGAATGGTGTCCCCTGACAGAGCAGCCAGAGAAATCCGGCAAGGGCCGGAATGGCCAGCCAGGCAAAATCAAACGGTGAAAAAGCAAATGGCATCAGCCCACCGAATGCCAATGCCGCTAGCATGCGCAATCGATCAGTCACCGGCGAGGTTCTTCTTAACATCCTGCAAGCGTACCATGCGCACCTTTGTGATACGCCGGGGATCAGCCTCAATGATATGGATCTGGAAACCAGCCAGTGTGGCGATCTCTCCTCGTTTCGGAATCCGCGCCAGGGAGGATGTAATCCAGCCGCCGACCGTATCGTAGTCACCCAGTGGCAACTGAACACCGATCTCATCAATTAAATCTTCGATATGCATGTGGGCCTGCACCATATAGCTGCCATCGGCTAGCAACTGGCACTCGCTCTCATCCTCACCCTCGTCCCCGATCTCTCCTACGATCTCATGCAACAGGTCGGAGAGTGTTATAAGGCCCGCAGTGCCGCCATACTCATCCAGCACCATGGCTATATGACAGGCGTGTTCCTTCATCTCCTCAAGCAGTCCGGGCACCTGTTCCAGCTCCAGCACACGAAGACATGGGCGCATCAATGCGGTCAAAGAAGGCTCCTCGCCACGAACCCTTGCAGCCAGAACATCCTGAATATGCACCACGCCGAGCACATGGTCGATATCTGCCTCCATCACCACCAGGCGGGTGACACCATGTTCAATCAGGGCGACCTCCACCTCTGCAAGGGAAGCATCCGCATTCACCGCATGAATCTGTGAACGCGGCACCATCACCTCACGCACACGGGTATCGTTAAAGGCAACCACCTGCTCAAGCATGCTGCGCTGCTCATCGGACTGCACAGCCTCAGCACGCCCGAGAACGGAGAGCAACTCCGCCTCATCACGGCCAGGGCGAAGGTGTTCGATCAAGGACTCGCGCAGCCTGTGTTGCCCTTTCTTGATTGCGGAATTCATATTATCTCCGGATTCTCTTTTTGTTCTAAAGGATAGGGGTCGTGGAGGCCAAGAAGTGTCATCGCCTCCCTCTCCAGCGCCTGCATCTCATCAGCATCACCATCATCGATATGGTCAAAGCCGAGCAGGTGCAGGGTGGAGTGCACAATCAGGTGCAAGGCATGATCATGCTGCGGCAAGCCAAGGCGCTCCGCCTCTTCAATGATATAGGGAACTGCCAGTGCGATATCGCCGAGTGAGTTTTCAAAGTCGAAATCCGGGGCAACCTGCTCGGGAAAAGAGAGCACATCGGTCACCTTGTCCTTGTTTCGCCATGTAGCATTGAGCTTGCGCACCTCATCATCTGATGCAAAACGGATGCAGAGATCAGGCTCCTGCCCTGAATACCCCGCAACCTGGCATGCGGCCAGCACCGCCTTTCCAATATGATCCGAAGATGTGAATATCCCCTCCAGTTCATCATCAACGATAACATCAATCACTGCTCTTTTTTCTCCAGCCCTTCATAAGCATTAACGATCTGCTCAACCAGCTGGTGACGCACGACATCGCGACTGCTCAAACGGGAGATGCCGATATCCGAGACATGCTCCAGTACCTGCAGCGCATGCAACAGTCCGCTCTGCTGGTGGCGCGGCAGATCAATCTGGGTAACGTCACCGGTAACCACCATCATCGAGCCGAAACCGAGTCGGGTCAAAAACATTTTCATCTGTTCACGGGTGGTATTCTGCGCCTCATCAAGAATCACAAAGGCATCATTAAGTGTACGCCCGCGCATGTAGGCGAGTGGCGCAACTTCAATGCGCCCCTGCTCCAGCATCGCATTCATCGTCTCCACTCCCAGCATCTCGGAGAGCGCATCAAACAGCGGCCGCAAATATGGATCCACTTTCTGCTGCAGGTCACCGGGAAGAAATCCAAGCCTCTCTCCGGCCTCAACAGCAGGACGGGTCAGGATAATACGTTCAACGCGGTTGCTGTTCAGGGCTGCTACTGCCGCTGCAACCGCCAGATAGGTTTTACCCGATCCTGCAGGGCCAACGGCCAGTGTCAGGGTGTTGTGCTTGATCGATTTCAGGTAGCTACGCTGGTTGGGCGTTTTTCCGCCAACATGGCGTCGCCCGGCAATCAAAACCCCCTGGTCGCGTTCATCCTTCGTGCTCTGCTCTCCCTGCCCTAGATCTTTCAATACGCCCTCAACATCGACATCGCTAAGCTCATCAGGCTGTGCTGCCGCGCACTCTGCAAGCCGCAGCATAGTCGCGCGCGCCGCTTCTGCGCGTTCCCCCTCGATATCCCATTGGCCGGGCTGGCCGTGAAAACGAACCTGATAAAACTGCTCAACCCTGTTGAGTATCCGGTTTCCGGCACCGCACAGGCTCTGCAAAGAAAATGAATCGCGCGCCTCAAGGCGCAGGGTAACTGCTGTCATGGTTGTATAATGCCTCTAATCGCTGGCAAGAATCAACTCGCCCCTGAGTGACTGCCCGTAGGCCTCGGTAATGCGCACCGGCATAATATGACCGATCTGGCGCTTTTGTCCCTTGAAATGGACAATCTTGAAGTCGGCTGTACGACCCGCCATATCGCCGGCATCACGGCTCTCTTTCTCAACCAGAACCTCAACTACCTTTCCGATCTGAGACTCCATGGCATGCCGCGTCTGCTCACGCGTCAGGGCCAGCAACCGTTGCAGGCGAACATCCTTCACCTCTTCGGGCACACTGTCCTCAACCTTGGAGGCGGGTGTTCCCGGACGTGGTGAATACTTAAAACAGAAGGCGGAGCCGTAGTTTACACGCCGAACCAGATCAAGTGTGGCCTCGAAGTCTGCCTCCGTTTCCCCCGGATAACCGACAATAAAATCGGAAGAGAGTGCGATATCGGGGCAATGCTCCCGCAGCTCGTCGATAATACGGAAGTAGGTTTCGCGGTTATGGCCGCGATGCATCACCTTAAGCAGGTCATCCGAGCCACTCTGTACCGGCAGGTGCAGATAAGGCATCAGCTGTGGAATCTCGGCAAAGGCGAGACAGAGTTCACTGGTCATCTCCATCGGATGGCTGGTGCTGAAACGCAATCGCTTGAGCCCGGCCAATTCAGCCACGGCATAGAGAAGCATGGTAAAGTCCCATTCCTCTTCGTCAGGGCCCGGGCCACGATAGGCATTCACATTCTGGCCCAGCAGGCTGATCTCCACCGCTCCACCTGCCAGCAATTCCCGACACTCGTCAAGGATATCGGATACCGGCCGCGAAATTTCCGGGCCGCGCGTATAGGGAACCACACAGAAGGTGCAGAACTTGTCACACCCCTCCATGATCGTCACACAGCCGGATGCACCATGGCTCTCTGCCTTGGGCAGGTGATCGAACTTCTCGATCTCCGGCATATCAATCTCGGTCAGGCAGATGCGGTCACGGCGAATCTCTTTGATCATCTCGGGCAGGCGATGGTAGGTCTGCGGACCGAATACGATATCAACATAGGGTGCCCGCTTCTGAATGCGCTCACCCTCCTGCTGTCCGACGCAGCCTCCGACACCGATAATCATGTCAGGACGTTTATCTTTCAACTTCTTGTAGCGGCCAAGCTCAGAGTAGACCTTATCCTCCGCCTTCTCGCGGACAGAACAGGTGTTCATCAGGATTACATCGGCCTGGTCAGGCGTTGCCACAAGCCTGAGGCCGTAGGCCTGTTTCATCATATCGGCCATGCGTCCGGAGTCATATTCATTCATCTGGCAGCCGTAGGTTTTAATAAACAGCGTATCCAGACTCTGTAGTTTTTGATTCTCGTTTTTCATCAGGTGGCGCAAGCTAGAGTGCAGTCATGGTGCAGGCAACTTACTGGAACTTTTCTCAGTTCACCTCAGCAGCAACAGAGGCATATTCAGGGTTAGTCGGGTACGGACTCCATGTCGACAGCGACGATTTTAGATACGCCCGGTTCAGGCATCGATACACCAATCAGGCGATCAGCCTGCTGCATGGTGATCTTGTTATGTGAAATGGAGAGGAACTGCACCCGGTCAGAAAGCTCGCGCACCATCTCGCCAAAGCGTGCTACGTTGGCATCATCAAGCGGGGCATCCACCTCATCAAGCACACAGAACGGTGCAGGTTTAATCTTAAAGATCGAGAATACCAGTGCCACAGCAGTCAGTGCCTTCTCACCACCGGAAAGCAGCGTAACATCTTGCAGGCGTTTACCCGGTGGCTGGGCAATCACCTCAACACCAGCGGTAAGCACATCATCGGAATCAAGCCGTAACTCAGCACGACCGCCACCAAAAAGCTGTGGGAAGGTCTGCTTGAAATAAGCGTTGGTCTGTTCAAACACTTCAAGAAAACGCTGACGGGTGGTCCGATCGATACGGGTGATGGTGTCGTTCAATGTCGACAGGCTTGCCTCCAGATCAGCAGCCTGTTCAGAGAGAAATTGTTCGCGCTCACTTGCCTGTTCAAACTCATCAATAGCCAGCAGATTGACTGGCCCGAAGCGCTCCAGCCGATCACCCAGCTCATGGGTGCGTGCAAGAATCACTTCGGTATCACCGAGCTCATCCATGGCTTCAATGCGCTTAAGGAGCTCGGCTGCCGAGAACTGGCAACGGCTTGAGATCTCCTCTTCGATATCCTGCATGCGTGTTGCATCCTGTGCTTCAGAAAGCTCAATGGACTGACGCTGCTCAGCAGCCAGCTGTAACTGCTGGCGCGCATGCCTCTCGCCCCGTTCTGCTTCATGCTGTGACTGCTGAAGATCATGCCCCTTCTGGCGAATCGCATTCATCGCCTGATGCATCTTCTCAACCTGCCCAGCCGCAGCAGCCAGCCGCTGATCCAAATCACTATGGGCTCGGACTTTCGCCAGCTCTTCTTCAGCTTGCTGCAGACGCGCCGTATCGCTTTCCACCTGGCTGCTCAGTCGTAAGCGCTCCTGCGTGAGCCGCTCACATTCACGCTGCAAATTACCCTGAGCCTGTGCAAAAAGAGCCAGCGACTGTTCTGCCTGAGCAAGCCCCGTGCGCGCCTGATTCAAGGAGTGTTCGGAGCGGGCGACAGCATCATTCTGCTCATCCAACTTGTGTTGTGCCAAATCAAGTGCTGCCTGATCTACACTACCAGCCTGATCCAGCTGCTGCTGCCAGTGATTGCGTTCATCAGTCGCTTCTTTGATATCAGCCTGTAGACGCTGCTGGCGCTCATTCAGGGAAACCTGTTCCGATTTTGAACGTGCCAGTTCAGCTTGCCCCTTGTGCCAGTCGCCCTCAGTTCGGGTCACCTCAATATGAGCCTGCTGCCAATCCTTCTGCTGTTGCTCCAACCTTGTTTCCGCTTTGGAAAACGTCTCCGATACAGTAAGCATAACCGCTTCAGCTTTAGCCAACTCACCTTCAACATCGCGAAGTTTTCGCTGTGTTGCCAGGCGGTGTGCTGTCCTGTTACCTGCCGGCGGCACCAGCCATCCACTTGGTTCAAAGCGCCAGCCATCACGGCTGACACAGCACTCGCTGCTGCCAAAACCCTGAGAAATTTCATCGACAAGCGCGATCGGCGCGAACAGCTCATAGAGCGGATGATCCGACTTCACACAGATGGCATCAGCCAGCGACTGTGCTGAAACTACTTTTGATGCGTTGCCGGCAAATAGTGCGACCGGTGCAGCTGCTACACGGCCGAACATCCCTTTCCAACTCTCGATATCCGGGTTAACCGGGATACGTGCATCGGCAGAGCGTCCACGCAGTGCAGCAGCCACTGCCGCCTCCAACCCCTCAGGCACGTTCAGCGACTCATCAACCCATACCGCACCGCGCGCCCTCAACCCGTCGCGCAGATCGTCCGGAACATCCTGATTTTTAGTGCGCCCGCGTAGCTCCTGTACAGCCCCTTTTAGCTCACGAACTG
>Ga0316191_10001909_pt1 | contig 14965 bp, 10 predicted proteins | sample Eddworburr2cm_MG_FD_204928 | JGI IMG/M metagenome (GOLD analysis project Ga0316191, IMG submission 204928) | Coastal sediment microbial communities from Maine, United States - Eddy worm burrow 2 cm | ecosystem: Environmental > Aquatic > Marine > Coastal > Sediment | place: USA: Maine...
ATCTCCGGCGAGAGCATGCCGACGATCGCCGCCCTCACGTCGTCAATAGCCTCGTAGATGATGCTGTAGTAACGCACATCCACACCGGTTTCCTTGATCGCCGCACGAGCCGCTGCATCGGCCCGCGTGTTGAAGCCGATAACGATGGCCTCGGAAGCAGCCGCGAGGTTGACGTCCGACTCGGTGATGCCCCCGACGTTGCTACCGATCACGTTGACCGTCACTTCATCGCCCGACAGCTTCATCAGTGCATCGCGCAGCGCCTCAGCACTCCCCTGCACATCAGCCTTGATCAGCAACTGCACCGAACTGGTGGCGCCCTGCTCCATGTTCGTGAAGACATCCTCCAGACGCGCCGCCTGCTGCCGTGCGAGCTTGACGTCGCGGTTCTTGCCGCGCCTGTGCTCGGCGACCTCGCGGGTCTTCCTCTCATCGGTCAGCACGACCAGGTCATCACCTGCCATCGGCGTACCCGACAAACCCAGGAGCTGCACCGGAGTCGATGGACCGGCCTCTTCCACGGGCTGGCCGTTCTCGTCAAACATCGCCCGGACCCGGCCATGCTGTTGGCCGGCCAGGACGGAGTCACCGAGGCGCAAACACCCTTGGTGGACCAATACGGTAGCTACCGCGCCACGGCCCTTCTCAAGGCTCGACTCGATAACGACGCCAGTGGCAGGACCATCAGCGACCGCGGTGAGTTCCAGCACTTCGGACTGCAGCAGGATCGCCTCAAGAAGACCATCAATACCCTCACCGGTCTTGGCTGATACGTGAACGAACATCGTGTCACCGCCCCAATCCTCCGGGATGACATCGTGCTGCGAGAGCTCATTCTTGACCCGGTCCAGGTCGGCATCCGGACGGTCTATCTTGTTGACAGCAACGATCAGCGGCACGCCGGCTGCACGGGCATGCTGGATTGCCTCGACGGTCTGCGGCATGACGCCGTCATCGGCAGCGACCACCAGGATCACCAGGTCGGTGACCTGGGCCCCGCGAGCTCGCATCGCCGTAAAAGCCGCGTGGCCCGGCGTATCCAGAAAGGTGATTTTGCCCTTTTCGAGATCGACGACATAGGCGCCGATGTGCTGTGTTATGCCGCCAGCCTCGCCTTCGGCGACATGGCTACGACGAATGTAGTCAAGCAACGAGGTCTTGCCGTGATCAACGTGTCCCATGATCGTCACGACCGGCGCACGCTGTATGGCGTCACCTTCGACTTTACCCGCCTCGACCACGACGTCCTCGAGCTCATCTTCCCTGATCAACTTGGGCTTGTGCCCCATCTCCTCGACGACAATCTGGGCCGTGTCCTGATCAATCATCTGATTGATCGTGGCCATTACACCCATGCCCATCATCGCCTTGATGACTTCACCGGCCTTCACGGCCATCCGTTGGGCGAGCTCGGCCACGGTGATGGTCTCGGGTAGCGCTACCTCCCGAACAACCGGCGCAGTCGGCCTTTCAAAGCCATGCTGGGACTCGACCGAAACCGATACGTGTCTGCGATGCGGGGTGCGCTTGCGGCGCCGACCGCTCTTCGCGCCCGCCACATGCAGTTCTTTGCGCCCGTAACGAGTCGCGCCGCCGGCCGCTTCCTTCTGCTTGCGCTCCTTGGCGCGCTTGCTCAGTTCGGCGGCCTTCCGGGCGCTCTCTTCCTGCTGGCGCTTGATTTCCGCCTCAGCAAGCTGGCGTGCCTCCGCCTCTGCCTTCAGCCTGGCCTCTTCTTCAAGTTTCTTGCGCTCTTCCAGTTCTTCCGCGGCCATCTTCGCCTGCTGCTCGGCAAGTCGCTGGTTCTCTGCGTCCTGGGCCTGCTGTTGCTCGGCGAGCTTGGCCTCTTCCTCAGCGTTGCGCTGGCGATCCAGCTCCTCCTGCTGCTGTTTGGCCTGCTCCTCCAGCACATCCCTCTTGACGTAAGTGCGCTTGCGGCGCACCTCGACATTGACCATGCGGGCACGGCCCTGGCCGGCTGACTGGCGCAGTTCACTCTGTGACTTACGCTTCAGCGTGATCTTCCGGGGCGCCGCTGTGGCCTCCTTGCGGCCATGGCTGAGCCTCAGGAATGTGAGCAGCTCGAGCTTGGCATCGTCGCTGATCGTGTCCTCGGGCCCGCCGACCTTGATGCCGGCCTCTTCCAGCTGCAAGAGCAGCCGGTCCACGGGGACCTTAAGCACTTCTGCGAACTGTGTAACGGTGACCTCACTCATAGATATTGCGTCCTCGAAATCAAGCGCTCTCTGCCTTCTCGGCTTCCTCGAACCAGTGAGCCCGTGCAGCCATGATCAACTCGGCGGCTCGCTCCGGGTCGAGATCCTCTATCTCTTCCAGATCGTCGACAGCCTGTTCAGCGAGGTCTTCACGGGTCACGACGCCCTTGCTGGCAAGCACATAGGCCAGATCCTTGGTCATCCCCTCCAGGGAGAGCAGGTCTTCGGCGGGTTCGGCCTCGTCAATGGCTTCCTCAGTCACGATAGCCTGGGTAATCAACACATCACGGGCGCGATTGCGCAGCTCTTCGACGATGCCCTCGTCGAACTCTTCGATCTCGACGAGCTCTGCCGCGGGCACGTAGGCGACCTCTTCGATGGTTGAAAAGCCCTCCTGCACAAGGATCAGCGCGATCTCTTCGTCGACGTCGAGCTGTTTCATGAATAGCTCGCCGACTTCCTTGGATTCCCGTTCGCTCTTGTCTTCGGCGTCCTCCGCTGTCATCACGTTCAGCTCCCAGCCGGACAACTCACTGGCAAGACGCACGTTCTGCCCGCCCCTGCCGATCGCCTGCGAGAGTTTCTCCTCGTCGACCGCCACATCCATGCTGTGCAGTTCCTCATCGACAACGATGGACACCACTTCGGCCGGGGACATGGCATTGATCACGAACTGGGCCGTATTCTCATCCCACAGGATGATGTCCACCCGCTCACCGGCAAGCTCGTTGGAGACTGCCTGTACCCGCGAACCCCGCATGCCGACACACGCGCCGACAGGATCTATGCGCTGATCCATACTGCGTACGGCAATCTTGGCTCTGAGTCCGGGATCCCGGGCGGCGCCAAGGATCTTAATCAGGCCCTGGCCGACTTCCGGAACCTCAATCTTGAACAGCTCGATCATGAAGTCCGGTGAGGTACGGGTAAGGAACAGCTGCGGGCCCCGGGGTTCCGAGCGGACCTCCCGGAGCAGACCCTTGATGCGGTCCTGCGGCCTCACAGGCTCCCGCGGGATCATATCTTCCCGTGATATGAAGGCCTCGGCATTGCCGCCCAGGTCCACATAGATACCGTTCCGGTCAACGCGCTTCACCAGCCCGCTGACCAATTCACCGACCCGGCTCTCGAACTCCTCGACCACCTGGGCTCTTTCGGCCTCCCGCACTTTCTGCACGATGACCTGTTTGGCCGTCTGCGCGGCGATACGCCCGAAGGCGATGGATTCCATTGGTTCCTCTACGAAGCCGCCCGGCTCAGCGTCGGGATTCACATCCACGGCGTCCTGCATCCGCAGCTCACGATCGGGAAATTCCAGCTCGGTAGATTCGTCTTCGAAGACCAGCCACCGGCGGAAAGTCTCGTAGTCGCCGCTCTCCCGATCGATCGCAACACGCACGTCAATGTCGTCGCCGTGACGCTTGCGAGTGGCTGAAGCCAAAGCCGCCTCGATGGCCTCGAAGATGATTTCTTTCTCGACGCCCTTCTCGTTAGAGACTGCGTCGACGACCATCAGGATTTCCTTGTTCATGGACATAATCTGCTCGCTACACCTTGATTTCCGGCGCGAGGCGCGCGGTATCCACATCATCAAAACGGAGATGGTAGGTCTGACCATCCACCTCAATCGAAAAATCTTCTTCACCGACCGTCGAGATCGTCCCGGTAAATCGTCGCCGCCCGCTCTCGAGCGGCTGAATCAGCTCCACTTTCGCCCGGTCACCCTGGAAACGAACGAAATCCGACCGCTTCCTCAATCGCCGATTGACCCCCGGCGACGAGACTTCGAGCACGTAATGTCCGGGGATCGGATCCTCGACATCGAACAAGGCGCTCACCTGATGACTTACGCGCTCGCAGTCATCCAGGGTGATCCCGTCTTCGGCATCGATGAACAGTCGCACGAGTCCGCTCCGGCTTCCCAGGCGAAGCTCCAGGTCGACCAACTCATAGCCCAGGGTATTTAGTTCGGGCTCAAGCATCGTCATGAGATCAGTTTCATTCATATCCAAACGCAAAAACGAAAAATGGGCCCTCGAGGCCCACTTTCCCGCGGGTCCTTGCACTGCACCTCCAGGGAGGGCGGGCTGACCCCTGCGGATCGGCACAACCGCCGATCCTGAAAAAAGAAAAAGCCCCAGCGGGGGCCTTCTCTCGAAAAGCTTGGTAGCGGGGGCAGGATTTGAACCTGCGACCTTCGGGTTATGAGCCCGACGAGCTGCCAGACTGCTCCACCCCGCACTCGCTGCGGCAGGATTATACAAACTGCCCCGGGTATTTCCAACACCCCGGGGACCTTTTCCGGAAATAATCTAAGGGGCAGCTGTAACTATCTGATTAAAAATAGAAATCAAACCTTCCGGAAAGATGCCAAGGAGCACGATCAGAACGGCGTTGAGACTTAACACCAACTTCAGATCGGATCCGCCGCCCAGGCTGAGGGTATCCGAGGGCTCCTCGAAGTACATCAACTTGATGACTCTCAGGTAGTAGAAAGCGCCGATGACTGAAAAAATGACGCCCGTTACGGCAAGCCAGGTGAGTCCGGCATCTATCGCTGCGCCTAATACGGCAAGCTTGGCCCAGAATCCCAGGAACGGTGGGACGCCGGCCATGCTGAACATGACGACGAGCATCACCCCGGCGAACCAGCGGCTGCGGGCATTGAGTCCGCGAAAGTCCTCCAGCTCGTCGGCCTCGAAACCGCGCCGGCTCAGCAGCAGGATCATGCCGAAAGCCGCCGCCGCCATGATCACATAGGCGACCGTGTAATACAGGGCGGCTTCGACACCTCGGTGGGTACCTACGAGGAATCCCATCAGGATGAATCCCACATGGGAGATGGTCGAATAGCCCAGCATCCGCTTCAGGTTGGTCTGGGCGATAGCAACGATGTTGCCGATACCCATGGACAGGATGCACAACACCAGCAGCATGTCGCCCCAACTCTGCTGTACGCCGCCCAGCCCCTCGACCATGACTCGCATCAGCAGGGCAAGCGAGCCGATCTTGGCGGTCGATCCGATGAACAGTGTGACCGAGGTCGGCGCCCCCTGGTAGACGTCAGGCACCCACATGTGGAACGGCACCGCGCCAAACTTGAAGCCGATACCAACCAGGATGAATGACAAAGCAAACAAGAGATGGATATTCAACCCGTCGAGAGCGGCGACAGCACGACTGATCTCGGCGAGATCCAGCGATCCGGTGACCCCATAGAGGATGGACGTCCCGAACAGGAAACAACCGGATGCGATAGCACCCAGGACGAAATATTTCATCGCCGACTCTGCCGCGACCGGATCGTCGCGAGAGAACGCCACCATGGCGTACAGCGACAGCGACAACAGCTCCAGGCCCAGGTAGACCGTAAGCATGCTGTGTGCCGATATCAGGACCATGATGCCCAGCGTGGCGAACAGGCCGAGCAAGTAGTACTCGCCACGGAACAGCTCGCGCTCACGCAGATAATCCTTCGAATACAGGAACACGACGGCGGTGACCGAATAGGTGACCAGTTTCAGTACCCGCGCGAGTGGATCGGAGATGAACGTGCCCGAGAACGTCACAACGGTCTCACGGGGTACGTACATCGCGGTAGCCATCGCCGCCATAAGCAGCGTCAGCAGACACAGTCCGTAGGTGATCCAGCGATGTCTGTCGGCAACAAACAGGTCGACCACAAGTACGACACAGGCCATGCACAGAACAACGATCTCGGCCGCCGCTGGCGCGAATTGCGGGATCAGGAATGCGGATTCAGCAACGGTCACAGCTTTGATCTCGTCATCACTTCCACCAGGTGATCCACCGTCGGCCCCATCACATCCAGCAACGGGGCGGGCCAAAGCCCCAGCAGGAGCACCGACACGGCCAGCACCCCAAGGACGAGCGCCTCACGCCGTGACAGGTCATCCAGGGCAGCGACGTTGTCGTTCGCCACTTCGCCGAAGACAACACGCTTGATCATCCAGAGTGTGTAAGCAGCACCCAGAATCAGCGTGGTCGCCGCCAGGAACGCGTACCAGGGCTGGGCCCGGAAGCTGGCCAGGATGACCAGGAACTCGCCGACGAAACCCGAGGTCCCCGGTAGTCCGGCATTGGCCATCGCGAAGAAAACCATCAGCGCCGCGAACTTCGGCATGGTGTTGGCAACGCCACCGTAATCGCTGATCTGTCGACTGTGCATGCGATCGTAGAGCACGCCAACGCACAGGAACAAAGCCCCGGAGATCAGCCCATGAGACACCATCTGAACCATCCCGCCCTCGATGCCCATGGCGGCTCCGCTCAGGCTGTCCGTGCGCCGCATGATGGCGTAGGCAAGGAAGAAACCCAGCGTCACGAATCCCATATGAGCAATGGAGGAATAGGCGATCAGCTTCTTCATATCATTCTGGGCGAGCGCGACGAAACCGATGTAGACGATCGCGACCAGGGACAGACTGATGACGAGCCAGTCCAGCGTCATGCTGGCATCCGGTGTGATCGGAAGGCTGAAGCGCAGAAAACCATAGCCGCCCATCTTCAACATGATCGCGGCCAGGATGACCGATCCGCCCGTGGGCGCTTCTACGTGGGCATCCGGCAGCCAGGTGTGAACCGGCCACATCGGCACCTTGACGGCGAATGCTGTCAGGAATGCGATAAAGATCAGCACTTGCTCTCGCAGGCCCAGTGGAAAGTCCTGGAATGCCAGGATCGAGTAGCTTCCGGAGCGCATATACAGGTAAATCAGCGCTACCAGCATGAGCACCGAGCCCAGGAATGTGTACAGGAAGAACTTGAGCGTGGCGTAGACACGCCGCTCCCCTCCCCAGATCCCGATGATAATGAACATCGGGATCAGCATCGCCTCCCAGAAGACGTAGAACAGCATGGCGTCCAGTGACGCGAACACGCCGTTCATGACCCCCTCCATGATCAGGAACGCAGCGAAATACTGGCTCGGCCGTTGCCGGATGACTTCCCAGCCAGCGACAATGACAAGCACCGTGACAAACGTGGTCAGGAGGATCAGTGGCATCGAGACGCCATCGACGCCAAGGAAGTATTCGACCGAGTAACGTTCGATCCAGCTTGCCCGTTCCACGAACTGCATCGCTGCGGTCGTCCGGTCGAATCCGCTGAACAACGGCACACTGGCGATGAAGGTCGCCAGCGAGACGCCCAGCGCCGTCCAGCGCGTCAGCCCGGGCTGCCGGTCGCCGACCAGCAATACCAGGATGCCGCCCGCGACCGGCAGCCAGATCAGTGTGCTTAACAGGGGGAAATCCATGCTCGTGGGAGTCCTCGCCGAATCAGCCTGTCAGCAGTAGCCAGCCCAGCATCCCGGCCAGACCGAGAATCATTGCGAAGGCATAGTGATAGAGGTATCCGGTCTGTAGCTGCCGGATCACGCCGGACAGCCAGCCGACGAGTTGCGCCGATCCGTTAACGAGGGCGCCGTCGATCAGTCGCTGGTCTCCGAACTTCCAGAGCCCCTGCCCCAGGCCCCTGACAGCAGGCGCGAGGACTCTTTCATTGAATTCGTCAAAATAGTACTTGTTGACCAGCACCTCGCGGACCCAGCTAAAACGTTTAGCGATTGCCGGCGCCAGCGCGGGCTGGTGCAGGTAGAGCCACCACGCGACAAACACCCCAGCCATGGCCAGGAGGAAGGGCGGCGCCATCAGTCCGTGGAGCAGGAAATAGCCCGGATCGGTACCATGTAATCCGACCGTCGCCAGCACGTCATGGCCGGGCATCACCTGCAAGGCCTGGCCGAAATATCCCTCGAACAGGAGCGCTTCCTCGCTCAGCCATCCGATGACCACCGACGGCACGGCGAGGAGGATTAGCGGCAGGGTCACCACCAGCGGACTCTCCTTGAGATGTTCGCGTGCGTCGGTGTCCATACGTTCTTCGCCATGGAACACCAGGAAAAACATCCTGAAGGTATACAAAGCGGTTACGAATACGCCGATCAGAACGCACGCGTAGGCATAAGCTGCGCCCGGGGTTGCCGATGCATGAACTGCTTCAATGATCGCGTCTTTAGAGAAGAACCCGGAGAAGCCGGGGAATCCGATCAGCGCCAGCGATCCGAGCAAGGCGGTCCAGTAGGTGATCGGCATGTAACGACGCAGCCCACCCATACGGCGGATGTCCTGCTCGTGGTGCATGCCAATAATCACAGAGCCGGCAGCAAGGAACAGCAGTGCTTTAAAAAACGCATGCGTGCCCAGGTGGAAAATACCCGCCGCGTAGGCGGAGGCGCCCAGCGCCACGGTCATGTAGCCCAGCTGCGACAGCGTGGAGTACGCAATGACCCGTTTTATATCGTTCTGCACCAGGCCGAGCAGACCCATGAACAACGCGGTAGTCGCCCCGATCACCAGAATCACGCTGAGAGCTGTCTCTGATAATTCGAACAGCGGCGACATGCGCGCCACCATGTAGATGCCGGCCGTCACCATGGTGGCCGCGTGGATCAGGGCAGAGATCGGTGTCGGGCCCTCCATCGAGTCGGGTAACCACACGTGCAGCGGTACCTGTGCTGACTTGCCCATTGCGCCGACGAACAGTAGCAGGCAGATCAAGGTGGGCGCGGCCCACGGGCGTCCGGAGAATATCTCGATGTTCTCGCCCGCTATCGCCGGAGCCGCTGCAAAGACTTCCGCATAATCCAGGCTACCGGCAAAGAACAGGACAGCCGCGATACCCAGCAGGAAGCCGAAGTCGCCAACTCGGTTGACGAGGAATGCCTTGAGATTGGCATGGATCGCCGTCGGCCGAGTGAACCAGAAACCGATCAGCAAGTACGAGACCAGGCCGACCGCCTCCCAGCCGAAAAACAGTTGCAGGAAGTTATTCGCCATCACCAGCATCAGCATGGAGAACGTGAACAGCGAGATGTAGGAAAAGAATCGTTGATAGCCCGGGTCGTCGTGCATATAGCCGATGGTGTAGATGTGGACCATCAGGGAAACGAACGTGACTACGACCATCATGGTCGCCGACAGCCGGTCCACGAGGAAACCGACAGCCATGTGCACGCCATCACTGGTGCCCCATGTGTAAATGGTCTCGTTGAACGGCAGGACATCGCCGAGCACAAGTCCCCGCAACACCCAGGCCGACAGGACGAAAGAAATCGCGACGCCAATGATGGTCAGCCAGTGCGCCCCCCTGCGGCCGATCGTGGCACCGAATAGCCCCGCGATCACCGATGCGAAGAGCGGAGCCAGCACGATCGTGAGTAAGACCTGCTGCATCAATCAGCCCTTCATTGAGTCCAGTTCTTCCACGTTGATGCTCCGCCGGCTGCGGAACAGGACAACGAGGATCGCGAGCCCGATTGCGGACTCCGCGGCGGCTACTGTCAGGATGAAGAATACGAACACCTGGCCGGCGGCATCGCCGAGGAAGCGCGACAGCGTGATGAAATTGAAATTGACCGCCAACAGCATCAGTTCGATGCACATCAGCAAGATGATGACGTTCTTACGATTCAGAAAGATACCGGCGACACTGAGTGTGAACAGCAGGCCGGCAAGGGTCAGGTAGTGGGCTACGCCGATCATTCGCCCTTCTCCGCGTCCATGCTGACCAAGCGGACCCGGTCTTCGCGGCTCACCTGGACCTGCTTTGCAACATCCTGGACCTTCAGCCCCGGGCGCTTGCGCATCGTCAGGGAGATGGCGGCAACGATCGCCACCAGGAGGATGACCGCAGCCAGCTCGAACGGATAGGCGTAATCGGTGTACAGCTGGCTGCCGAGCAATTCAGTATTGCTGAAGCCGGCGTCAGCCCGTGGCGGCGCCTGCAGGAAGCTCATCTCCTGGGTGCGCGCCCACACGACGTAGCCGAGTTGGGCAACGATGATAAGTACCACCGCAATCCCGAGCGGCGCATAGCGGGTAAACCCGGCACGCGCCTGTTCGATCTTGACGTCCAGCATCATCACCACGAACAGAAACAGCACCATGACTGCCCCTACGTAGACCAGCACCAGGACAATCGCCAGGAATTCGGCCTCGAGAAGCATCCAGAGGAATGCGCTGGTCACGAATGCCAGCACCAGGAACATCGCCGAGTGAATCGGATTCCGGGAGGTGACGACCCCGACTCCTGCGGCGATCAACGCTGCTCCGAAAACGTAAAAAATGACTGCTTCCATAACCAGTTTTCTCTAAGCCTGCCTATCGGTACAGTGCGTCGGCCGCCTTATCCGCGGCGATCATTTCTTCGTGCCTGTCACCGACCGCCATCAGCTTCTCCTTGGTCATGATGTTCTCGCCCCGATTCTCCATGTGATATTCATGAATGCGGGTCTCGACGATGGCGTCAACCGGGCAGGCTTCCTCACAGAAGCCGCAGTAAATGCACTTGAAAAGATCGATGTCGTATCGAGTCGTGCGGCGGGTTCCCTGCTCTGACACATCGCTCTCGATAGTGATGGCAAGGGCCGGACAGACCGCCTCACAGAGTTTGCAGGCGATACAGCGTTCTTCGCCATTGGGATATCGGCGCAGCGCGTGGAGGCCACGGAATCGGGGCGACTGCGGCGTCTTCTCTTCAGGATAGATAATGGTGACTTTCTTGACGAACAGATTCCGCAGCGTCAGGCGTAGCCCCTGAAGCAACTCGGTCAGGAAGAAAGTCTTGAAATAGCTGCGCAGCTTGTTCATCGGATAACTCAGCCGAACCAGGGCCCGACTCCGTAGAAGACGAAAACGCCTTCAACCATCAGCCAGACGATCGTGATCGGGATGAATATCTTCCAGCCGAGCCGCATGATCTGGTCATATCGATAGCGCGGGAAAGTCGCCCGGAACCAGAGGAAGCAGAACAGGAAGAATGAAGTCTTCAGGGCGAACCAGAAGAAGCTGCTCGCTCCCAGCCAGGTGTCACCCAGCCACGGGATACCCTGCAACGGCGACAGCCACCCACCGAAGAAGAAACTCGCCGTCAGCGCGGCGATCAGGACCATGTTGGCGTATTCAGCGAGGAAAAACACCGCGAAAGCCATGCCCGAATATTCGACATGGAAGCCGGCGACGATCTCCGATTCGCCTTCGGCAACATCGAAGGGGGCACGATTGGTCTCTGCGACCCCGGAGATAAAGTAGATCAGGAACAGCGGGAAGAGCGGTAGCCAGAACCAGTGCAGGACGCTTCCTTGCTGCGACTCGACGATGACACCCAGATTCAGGCTGCCTCCTGCCATCAGCACGCCGACGAGAGCAAAACCCATGGCTATCTCGTAGGCGACGATCTGGGCCGCGGAGCGCATGGCGCCGAGCAACGCGTATTTCGAGTTGGATGCCCAACCGGCCAGGATCACCCCGTAGACGCCCAGGGACGTCAGTGCCAGCACGTACAGTACACCGGCGTTAATGTCCGCCAGAACAAACTCGGGGCTGACCGGGATCACCGCCCAGGTCGCGAACGCCGGGACAATCGACAGAATCGGAGCGATGATGAACAGGAACTTGCTCGCCCGGGTCGGTACGACAATTTCTTTCACCAACAACTTCAGGACATCGGCGAACGGCTGCAGCAGGCCCTTCGGTCCGACCCGGTTGGGTCCGATCCGGTTCTGCATGTATCCGATGATCTTGCGTTCCGCAAAAGTCAGATAGGCCACCGTAAGGATCAGCGGTATCAGGATCGCGACGATCTTGAGCGTGATCAGCATCGTCTGCTGCAGCGCTTCAGGCAGGCCGTTCCAGTATCCGCTGATCATTTCCATCAGGCAGATACCTCGCGACGCGATGCGCGGCCCGCCTCGTCGGTCGCCTGCAGAGCCGCTGCCCGGCGGACGATGGCATCGCAGCCGTAGAGCGTCGTCAACGGGAAGGAGGTGTCTTCGGCAGCACGGCCGGCGGGGCTATCCTGCCAATCAAGTGCATCGTCCGGAGCCGGGTGCCCGGTCACGGTTTCGATCGCTGCCCTCAGTGCGGCGATATCGTCGTACGCCAGCCCTTCCAAACCCAGCGCCCCGGCCAGAACGCGGAGTATCTTCCATGCTGGCCGACTCTCTCCGACCGGAGTTGCCACGCCGGTGAATGACTGCCATCGCCCTTCCACGTTCACAAATGTCCCACCGGTCTCCGCGAAGGTCCCGGCGGGCAGGAGCACATGTCCGTAGGCGCGCATCGCGTCGGTCACATAGGGCGTGAGCACCGTCACGAAGCCAGCTTTGGCCAGGGTCGCAAGCGCCGTGTCACCAGCCGCGGTATCCCACTCGGGCTCGAAGCCATGTAGCAGATAAGCCGCCAGCGGATGCGTCAGCATCTGCATGGCGTTCAAGCCATGGTTTGCGACTGCTTCGCCGCCCGCCCGGCGGTGCGGAAGTGCGCCCACTATGGCCGCGCCGGCACTGTTAGCCCCGTGGGTCACGTAACCGAGGGTCGAACCGGTAGCCACCGCCAGCCGGCCGGCCAGCGCTCGAAGACGTCCGAATGCGGGATGCGAGGCCGCGTGCAGGCCAAGGACGATGGCCGTCCGGGAGCCGGTCATCAACATGTTTGCCAAACTTGCATGAACGTCATCGACAGCGGCCATCGCATGACTCCCGCTGGTCGCCTCGAGCAGCTTCTCCAGCCCCTCGGCCAGTGTCGCGGCCGGGTGGATTGCCTGAGCCATGACAGGGAAAAGCAGATCGCGGTGCTCGCTGTCGACAAGTCCGACCTGCCCTCCCCCTGTGGCGACCTGCTTCAGGCGATGGGCAAGGATCGGCGCCTCCTTGCGGAGATCGCTGCCTACCATCAACACGGCATCGCAGGACGCGAAGTCATCCAGAGACATTCCCAGGCCTGGAGTTACCGGATCGCGCTTCTCATCGGAGAAGTCCGTTCGCATCAGCCTGTGGTCGATGTTGTCAGTGCCCAATCCGCGCGCAATCTGCGCCGCAAGAAAGTGCTCCTCGAGCGTGGCCGAAGGGCTGGTCAAGACCCCCAAGCCCTGCGGCCCGGCCTGAGCGATCGCCTGCTGCAGACCGCGAGCCGCGGCCTCCAGCGCCGTGCTCCAGTCCGTCTCGTGCCACGCATCCCCATCGCGCACCATCGGACTCAGAAGGCGGTCATCCGAGTAGATACCTTCATAGCTGAATCGATCACGATCAGAAATCCAGGTCTCGTTGACTTCGTCATTCGACCTGGGGACAACCCGCATCAGCCGACCTCGCCGGACATGAGCGTAAAGATTCGAGCCGACGCAATCGTGCGCAGCAATGGTCGCGATCTGCGTCATTTCCCACGAGCGCGCGCGGTAACGGAAGGGTTTGCTGTTGAGGGCGCCAACCGGGCACAGGTCGATGATATTGCCCGACAGTTCATGGTCGACGCTGCGTTCCACGAACGTGCCGATCTCAGTGGTTTCTCCGCGCCCGACGGTACCCAGCTCCTGGATGCCCGCGATCTCCTGTCCGAATCGGACACATCGGGTGCAATGGATACAACGGGTCATGTCGGTGGACACCAGCGGCCCGAGGTTCTTGTCCCGGACGACTCGCTTGCCTTCGTTATAACGGGACACGTCCTGGCCGTATCCCATAGCGAGATCCTGGAGTTCGCACTCACCGCCCTGGTCACAGATGGGACAGTCCAGCGGATGATTGATCAGCAGGAACTCCATGGTCGCCTTCTGCGCCGCAACGGCCGGCGCCGAGCGCGTGTGGATCTTCATCCCGTCGGCCACCGGGGTTGCACAGGCCGGCAATGGCTTCGGAACGTTCTCGACCTCCACCAGGCACATCCGGCAATTCGCCGCGATACTCAACTTGGGGTGATAACAGAATCGCGGGACGTAAACGTCCTCGGCATCAGTGACCTCGATGATCATCTGACCCGGGCGCGCGCTGCAGGGCTTGCCGTCGATCTCAATAGTGAGGGTATCGTCGCTCATCGTCCCTAGGCCGCCGCAGCGCCTCCGTCCAGCACGCTCCTGCCGCGGTGCTCGATCATGTACTCGAACTCAGATCGGAAATGGTGAAGAAAACTCTGTACCGGCCAGGCAGCCGCGTCACCGAAGGCGCAGATGGTATGTCCCTCGATCTTGCGCGATACGTCATCGAGCATCGCCAGATCCTCGGCCCGCCCTTGACCATCGAGGATCCTTTTTACAACGCGGTTCATCCAGCCGGTGCCTTCCCTGCAGGGCGTGCACTGCCCGCAGGACTCGGCAAAATAGAAACGCGTCACGCGTTCGAGCACACGCACCATACAGGTCGTCTCGTCCATCACCATGACAGCGCCGGAGCCGAACATGGATCCGGCCGCCTTGAGCGCCTCGAAATCCATGTTTGTCTGCAGGATGACCTCAGCCGGCAGGACACGCGCGGAAGACCCCCCGGGGATGACCGCTTTCAGACGCCGGCCCTTCCAGACGCCACCGGCGAGTTCCAGAAGATTCCTGAACGGGATCCCGAGTCCAACTTCGTAATTGCCCGGTTTCTCGACATGCCCTGAAACCGAATAGATCGCAGTTCCGCCGGATCCCTCTACCCCCAGATCCGCGAACCACTTGCCGCCGTTGCGCATGATGGCGGGTACACAAGCGAAGGTCTGCGTGTTGTTGATCGTGGTTGGCTTGCCGTACAGGCCAAAATTGGCCGGGAACGGCGGTTTGAATCTGGGCTTGCCCTGTTTGCCTTCCAGGGACTCAAGCAATGCGGTCTCTTCTCCGCAGATATACGCACCTGCTCCGACGAACGTATACAGGTCAAAATCAACGCCGGCATCGAGGATGTTCTTACCCAGGAGGCC
>Ga0316191_10001910_pt1 | contig 14965 bp, 11 predicted proteins | sample Eddworburr2cm_MG_FD_204928 | JGI IMG/M metagenome (GOLD analysis project Ga0316191, IMG submission 204928) | Coastal sediment microbial communities from Maine, United States - Eddy worm burrow 2 cm | ecosystem: Environmental > Aquatic > Marine > Coastal > Sediment | place: USA: Maine...
CGAAGTAAGCCGCAAGCAGTTCCTGGGACTCGGTGCGGTGGCTGCCGCCGCGGGTCTCACGTCGGGTTGTGTCGCGTCCAGCAAGAGCTCGATCGAGCCAGACGTCGTGGTCCTCAACGGGAATGTTCTCACCCAGGACGACGCGAACCCGGTCGCCGAAGCGTTCGCGATCAAGGACGAACGGTTCGTGGCTGTGGGGACGAGCGCCGACATCCGGAACCTCGCCTCGCCGAACACCACGGTCCTCGACGCAGCGGGCGCCACGGTCGTCCCGGGCTTCATCGACGCGCACTCGCACCCGTCGGGTGCCGGGCTCGACGAGCTTCGGAACGTGAACACGAACCTCGGAAGCGTGGCGCGCATTCAGGCCGCCCTCCGTGAGCGCGCCGCGACCACGCCTCCTGGCGAGTGGATCGTCGGCTTCATGTACGACGACACCAAGCAGGAGGAGGGTCGTCCGCTGAACCGCCTGGACCTCGATGCGGTGAGCACGGAGCACCCGATCGTCGTCGGCCACCGAGGGGGCCATACCGGCGTCTACAACTCCAGGGCATTCGAGGTCGCAGGTATCGGGTCCGGGACGCGGGATCCGTTCGGTGGACACTTCTATCGCGACGAGAACGGGGACTTCACGGGGAAGGTCGCCGAGCGTGCGCGCGCATACTTCGATGTACCGAGCGGCTCGACGCCCGAGGAGCGCGCACGAGGGGTTGGGGTGATCTGCCAGAAGATGAACGCTGCGGGACTGACCTCGGTGCACCAGGCCGGCACGTCGCGAAACGACTTCATGGCGTATCAGGACGCCCGCGCAGCGGGTGACCTCTCGTTGCGCATGAACCTCATGGCGCGCGGCGGCACCTTCCCGACACTTCACGCGGCCGGTATGCGCACCGGCTTCGGTGACGAGTGGCTCCGCATCGGGCCGGTCAAGTTTGCGGCCGACGGCTCCGCTTCGGAGCGGACGATGGCGATGAGCACGCCGTACGAGGGTCGGCCCGACGACTTCGGCATCCTCACGATGACTCAGGAGGAGATCCACGAAGCGGTCGAAGAGGCGCACCGCGGGGGGTGGCAGGTCGCCATCCACGCCAACGGTGACGTGACGATCGATATGGTACTCAACGCCTACGAGCGTATGCAGAGCGAGTACCCACGCGACGACGTACGGCACCGACTCGAGCACTGCTCGCTCGTGAACCCCGATCTTCTCCGGCGGATCGCGGACGGTGGCTTCATTCCCGCTCCGTTCTACACCTACGCGCACTATCACGGTGAAAAGTGGATCGAATACGGCGAGGAGAAGATGGAGTGGATGTTCGCCCACAAGTCATTCCTCGACTACGGCATCATGGTCGCGCCGGCCTCCGATCACAGTCCCGGGCCGTACGAGCCGCTGATGGCGCTACAGTCCATGGTGACCCGAAAGGACTTCGCCGGTCGCGTCTGGGGCCCGAGTCAGCGTGTCACGCTCGACCAGGCGATGAAGGTCTGCACCATGCACGGAGCCTATGCTTCGCACGAGGAGCACGTGAAGGGCTCGATTACGGCAGGTAAGCTCGGCGACTTCGTGATCCTCGCGGAGAGCCCCTACGATGTGGATCCCGATCGGATCAAGGAGATCCAGATCGTGCGGACGGCAGTTGGAGGGCGTACGGTCTACGAGGCCTGACCAGGGGCTATCGGGAGCGCATCGCCCTCGCGATTTCTGCCGCGGTGTAGGGCAGCCCCGTGGAAAGCACACGGTGCCCGTCGTCCGTGACCAGGATCATGTCTTCGAGGTAGTATGCGTCGGGCCCGACCGAGAAGCCGGGCTCGTACGCGACGACCATCCCCGAGAGAAGCGGGTCCGGTATGTCCTCTCCGCTGTCCAGGCCGACTCCGTGGATGTGCCAGGTGCCCGGGCCTCCGTCCAGGATGGCGGCCGCCGCGGTACGGCCCTCTTCCGTCGCCAGTCGCTCGCGGGCGTTTCGGACCGCGCTCATGCTGGCGGCCCGGACGTCGGCGACAGGCACACCGCCGGCCATGGCATCGAGCCCTGCGCGGTAGCCCTCGATGAGAAGATCCCAGGCCTCGGCCTGGCCCTCGCTGAATCGACCGGCCACCGGCAGGGTCCGCCCCACGTCCGCACCGTACAGGCCACCCGCGCATCCGATGTCCACGCGAACCAGCTCTCCGTCCCATGCCATCCGATCACCCTGGTCGTATCGGAAGAACGCGCCGACCAGGCGCGGCACGTGTGCGTTGGGACCCGACATCGTCCATGGCCAGAAGGAAGGCCCCTGCGCGCCGGCCTCGAGGCAGGCTGCAACCACGGAGGCTTCGGTCTGACGCTGACGGACACCAGGCTCGAGTCTGCGCGTCACCGCGAGCAGGGCCTCTACGGTCATGTGCGCGTTTCGCTCGAGTATTCGGAGTTCGGCGGGTGACTTCACCGAGCGCTGCCGCATGATCGCGACCTTTGCGCTCTCCACGCTGGCAGACGGGAAAGCTGCGTGGATCGCCTCGCGCCAGAGAGTGCGTGGACCTGCGACCGGGGTCATCCCCTCCGGGGTGCCCGCCGCCTCGGGGCTTCGGGACTCGTCGACGTAGAGGCGCGCGCCCTCGGCGATACGTCCCTCGGCCCATGACACGAAGTCCGACCACGGACGCGCGGAGGTCAACAGGAGTTCGCTCGCGGTCTCCGCGCCGGGGACGGGGGTCAGACCTTCTACCGTCATGCCGAAGGAGGACGGGGGCGGGGGCAGGAAGAGGTGAGTCTCTCCGGACGAGCCGTCGAGCGCGAGAATCGCTCCGGGCGCTTCGGCGAGGCCGGAGTAGTAGAGGAAGGTGGGGTCCTGTACGAAGCCCCACTGCTCCATGCCCTTTTCTACGGGACGAGCCTGGAGGAGAAGAATCCCATCGTCGAGGTTCGCGAGGATGGACTCTCTCCGTCGTGCATACTCATCGACCGACACTCGAGGGACCGGCGGCTGGTACTCGGGGCCTGACGGTTCTCCTGCATCGCCGATGCATCCGGCCAGCATGCCGACCGTCACGAATGCCAGGACGACCGTTCTGGACACGTGGTTCATGGTCCCCTCCCGCTTGTGAGTCGCGCGCGGCGCACCTACGCTGACCACGCTTCACATCAGACTACGGAGATGCTCCATGCTTGCGAAGTCGCCGCTCGTTCGTCGTCTTGGCCTGACCCTGACGTTTGCGCTCGCCCTGGCGCCGGCGTTCGTCGAGGCTCAGGAGTCGACCACACTCGACGTCGGCGGGCTCGATCAGCCTGTCGAAGTGCTGGTCGATCGCTGGGGCATCAGTCACATCTATGCCGAGACGGAGCACGACCTCTTCTTCGCGCAGGGCTGGAACGCGGCCCGCGACCGCCTCTTCCAGCTGGAACTGTGGAGACGCCAGGCGACGGGGACCGTGTCCGAGATTCTCGGTGAGCGGGAGCTGGAGCGAGACATCGGCACGCGCCTCTTCAAGTTCAGACGAGATCTCGAGCAGGAGCTGAACCACTATCACGACCGCGGTTCGCAGATCATCAACGCATACGTCGACGGCATCAACGCATACATCGCCGAGACCGAGCGTGACCCGACCTTGCTGACGCTCGAGTTCGAGTTGCTGGGCATCACGCCCGGTTACTGGACGCCGGATGTCGTGATCTCTCGGCACCAGGGACTGCTGGGGAACATCGGGGCGGAGCTCACCGCAGGGCGCCGGGTGGCGGCCATGGGTGCCGAGACGGTGAAGCAGCTATCGAGCTACGGTCCGGGCGATCCACTGCTCGACCTCGATGCGGCGATCGATGGAGAGGCTCTTTCCGAAGACATCCTCGGGATATACGACGCGTTCCGGGGCGGGGTGCGCTTCCAGCCCGAGGACATCGTGGTCGCCGATCGCAGGGGAGACGCAGACGCGTTCGCGATGCTCGAGACAGCGGCTCGTGATGCCGCCAGTGTCGTCGCGTACGATGTAGAGCAAGACATCGGCTCGAACAACTGGGTGGTCGACGGGAGTCGGTCGGAAAGCGGCTTTCCGATGATGGCCAACGACCCGCACCGTGCTCAGGGCGCGCCTTCGCTGCGCTATTGGGTGCACCTCGTCGGACCCGGATGGAACGTGATCGGTGGAGGTGAGCCGAGTCTCCCGGGTGTGTCCATCGGGCACAACGAGTACGGCGCCTGGGGTCTTACGGTGTTCGCGACCGACGGAGAGGATCTCTACGTCTATGAGACCAATCCATCGAACCCGAACCAGTACCGTTATCGGGGTGAGTGGGAATCGATGACGGTCATCACGGAAGAGATTCCCGTTAAGGGCCGACAGTCGCACACCGCGGAGCTCAAATACACCCGGCACGGTCCCGTCGTGTTCGAAGACCGCGAGCGGAACCTCGCCTACGCCGTGCGTGCGGCCTGGATGGAGGTCGGGGGGGCGCCGTACCTCGCGTCGCTACGGATGGATCAGGCGACGACGTGGGAGGAGTTCCGGGAGGCGTGCAACTACTCGAACATCCCGGGCGAGAACATGGTGTGGGCGGACCGCAACGGCACAATCGGCTGGCAGTCGGTCGGGATCGCGCCCGTGCGCCGCAACTGGAGTGGGCTGGTGCCCGTCCCCGGCGATGGGCGTTACGAGTGGGATGGCTATCTGCCCATCATCGCAAAGCCGCATGTCGTGAACCCGCCCGAGGGGTACTTCGCCACGGCGAACAACGACCTCATTCCGAGGGACTACGAGTACATGGACGCGGTGGGCTTCACCTGGTCCGACCCGTACCGGTGGCTCCGGATTTCCGAGGTCCTGGGCAGTGGAGTCCGCTTCTCGATGGCGGACATGATGCGCCTCCAGACCGACGAGCTTTCGCTCCCCGCTCGCCAGCTGGTCCCGATGCTCGATGACCTGCCTGCCACGGGGCGACTCGAGGCAGCACGCCAGCGTCTGCTCGAATGGGACTACGTCCTCGACAAGAACTCCGTCGAGGCCACGATCTACACGGCATGGGAGGCCGAGCTTCGTCAGAATGTCCGTGATGCGCTGGTTCCGGCGGGACAGACCATGAACGTGTCGCTCCTCAAGGTGATCGAAACGATCATGGTGCCGCCGGGCTCTCTCGGTGAGGAGCCCATGGCCGAGCGTGATGATCTGTTGATCTCCTCGCTCGACAGTGCGCTCGAAGGACTGGAAGACAAGCTGGGTGGGGACATGAGTGCGTGGCGCTACGGTCAACCCGACAACCACTACGCCTACCTCCGGCACCCCCTCGGCACCGCGGTGGATGCCGACACACGATCCGTGCTCGAAGTCGGACCGATGGCCCGCGGTGGATATGGCTCGACGGTCAACCAGACGGGGAACGGTGCCAACCAGACGTCGGGTGCATCGTTCCGCATCATCGTCGATACCGGTGACTGGGATCGAACGGTGGGAATGAACACGCCGGGACAGAGTGGCGACATCCGCTCCCCCTTCTATCGGAACCTCTTCGAGCGCTGGGCGAACGATGAGTTCCACCCGGTTTTCTACTCGAGGGACAAGATCGAGGAAGTGACCGCGATGCGCTTCGGCTTGCGCCCGCGGTAGCGAAGTGGGCGCCGGGGGGACGGGCGGCGGCGTTTCTCGAACTCGCCGCGTGCGCTACTCGGTCGCGATGAGCCTGGATGGCTTCATTGCGGACGAGCACGGTGGGTACGCCTCGGGATGGACGTGCATGTCGTGTCGACCACACTCGACCCGGCAGCACATCCCGACGTAACGATCGTGTCCGAGGATGTGATCGGATCAGTGGCGGCACTCAGGGCCCGCGCGGGGAAGGACATCTGGCTCTTCGGAGGTGGAGTTCTCTTCCGGAGCCTGCTCGAAGCCGCGCTTGTGGATCGTGTCGAAGTCGCGGTAGTGCCAGCCCTGCTCGGAAGCGGTGTGCCTCTTCTGCCCGGGGTGCGTGAGATCGCGACGTTGGCCCTGCACAGCTCGGAAGAACTCCCCTCCGGCATGATACTTCTCAAGTACGAGGTCGCTTCTCCCGAAGCCAGGCATCCGGAGAGACCGCACGCTTCCGCTCCTTTGGATTGAGCCGGAACCAGCGAGCGACGAGCAGGATCTCTGCCGCCTCCTGCGGGGCGAGCGCGCCGGGGCCCAGGTCGATCTCGCCGTACACGTCGTCGATCGCGCGGGCGACAGCTTCCCGTGCCTTCAGCCCCTTCGGATGTTGCAGCTCGCGGCGGATCCGCCCGCGCCGGATGAGATAGAGTCGATCGTCTCCGGCAAAGCCGGGCACGCGGTAGATGAAGCTGAGATCCTCCATCGTGCCCCGAAATGCCACCAGTTCGTCGCGAAAGCCTCGGAGCCGTTCGATGCGGTCACGCAGAATGGCTGCGTACTCGAAGTTCATTTCGGCAGAGGCAACGCTCATCTGCTGCTCCAGTTCGGCGAGGGGCTCCTCCGCTCTCCCTTCCAGAAAGCGCCGCGCGAGCCGGACGGCGTCATCGTACTCGGCGGCGGTCGGGCGACCACAGCAGGGCGCCAGACACGTCCTGAGGTCGGCGCGCACGCAGCTGGGGACCCGCCCGCTGCCGAATATCTCCGTCTGGTCTCCGAACATGACCGGGGTGCTGCCTGGGCAGTCGCGCAGGCCGAGGACCTGCGAAAGCTCACGTACGATGTGCGCGAGGCGTCGGACCCGCGGAAACGGGCCGTAGTACGTCGCTCCGTCCTCGGCCACTCTCGTGACGGGGAGGACCCTGGGGGCCGGCTCCGCCGTGACCTTCACGAATGCGTAGATGCGCCTCCGCTTATGCTGCACGTTGAAACGGGGCTGACACTGCTGGATCAGCTTCATCTCGCGGATGAGTGCGTAGAACTCGTTCGGGATGTAGTCCCACTCGATCCGCGCGGTCTCCCGGATCAGCTCCCAGGCCTTTTCTCCTTTCGGAGCTCGGAAGTAGGAGAGCACCCGGGTGCGCACCTGCACCGACTTCCCCACGTAGAGGAGCTCCTCGCCGGGGCCGAACATCCGATAGACTCCCGGCCGGTTCTCGGCCTGAGCGCGAATGTGCTCTCGGAGGGTCGGGTTGGCGTGCACGGCTGGGCGAGGGAGGGGACTGGCGCTTTCGCTGTTTCTTCGGGAAGATAGGAGACGAGGTGCGTGGCCGCCAAGCGGCCTGTTCGGGCATAGGGATGCCCGCCCGGACACGTAGAATGTGAGGGTATGAAGATGACAGGCTCAGACAAACTCGTTCGGGATCCGCTCTGGGAGTCGATCACTCTCGACCCCACGGCCGTCCGTATCGTGGATACTGCCGAGTTCCAGCGGCTGAGGTACATCCGGCAGCTCGGGCATGCGTTCCTGGTCTATCCCGGGGCCACGCACACACGCTTCGATCACGCACTCGGCGTCTACCACCTCACGAAGACGGCGCTACGCCACCTGCACGAGCGAGGTGGAGTTCCGCCGGAGGCATGGGAAGGTGAAGAGCTGGTGCCCTATGCGGCGCTGCTCCACGACATCGGGCACTACGCGTACTCGCACGCACTCGAAGAGCTGGAGACGGAGCATCTGCCGGCTCATCACGAGGAGGTGAGTCACCGCTTCTTCTCCTCGGCCTCGCTCCGCGATGCGCTTGCACCGCTCGGCCTGACCGCGTCGGATCGGATCTCGGAACTCATCCGTGGCGAGAGCCCGATGCCACTCCGAGGTCTCGTCAGCGGCAGTCTGGATCTCGACAAGATGGAGTACTTGCGCAGGGACGCCCGTTTCTGCGGTGTCCCGTACGGGGAGGTCGACGTGTCACGCCTCCTCCAAGGTCTGATGCTGCTCCAGGATCCGGGCACCGGTGCGTACGAGATCGGCGTACACGAGAAGGCGGTCGCGGCGCTGGAGTCACTCCTGTTCGCCAAGTATCAGATGTTCCGGAACGTTTACTGGCACCATGCGGTCCGTGCCGCGACCGCGCTGTACAAGCGGATCGTCGAGGAGTCGGTGCGGGCTGGAATCCTCGATCCCGAAGAGCTGGTCGGCCCCACCGACGAGGAACTCCTCTACGAGATCGGTCGTCGGGTCCTCGATCACGAGAGCGAGATGGCCGAACGAATCGGCACTCGATGGCTTCCTGCGCTCCGCCGCCGCCGCCTGCCGAAGAGGGCGCTCGAGTTGACTGCCGCGGATCTCGCGGGTCGAACCGTAGAGGATTGGGCCGTGGGCGACTCGCCGTGGAAGAGGGCGGTCGAAGATGACCTGGCCGCCGAGCTGGGGCTGGAGCCCGGCGAGGTGATGATCGACTTCCCCGCGAAGGCGGCCATGTTCCAGCTCGACGTGCTGGTAGAGCTACGCGACGGGTCGGTTCAGCGGCTCGGAATGGAGGGCGCCGAGGGAATTCTCGACCTTCCGAAGGTCGCGCGGGAGCTCTATACGACGGCCCGGGTCCTGCGTGTGTTCACCTTCGAGCGCCGGGAAGTTTCGGCGGAGCAGGTGCTGGAGCGGATCACACGCCCGGTGGGCAGTGCCTGATCGGGCTGCTAACCGATCCGCACGAGCGCGGCAGTGATGTTGTCATGACCACCGGCTTCGTTCGCCGCAGCAAGTAGCGCCTCGATCATAGCTTCCCCGGCTCCGGGGTCCAGCGGGCTCGCGTCCCCGACGGCGTGCTCGGCGAGGAGCGCACTCATCGCCTCGTCGTCCAGCATCCCCACCAGGCCGTCGGTGCAGAGCAGATAGATGTCGCCGGGACTTCCCAGGCCGCTCATGACCTGAGGTTCCGGAGGCTCTTCGAGGCCGAGGCACTGGGTGAGCAGGTGGGCGTAAGGGCTTTTCTGTGCCGCTGTGGGGAGCATCGTTCCCAGGTCGATCTGCTGCTGCACCCAGGTGTCGTCGCGGGTGAGCTGCTCCAGTCGGCCGTCGCGCACGAGGTAGGCGCGAGAATCTCCGACATGTCCGATTACCCAGCTTGCCGTGTCCGGGTCGACCACCATCGCCGTGAGGGTCGTGCCCATTCCGTCGAGCTCGGGCTCCGCGGCCCCGCGCGCTCGAATGCGCTCATGCGCCGTGCGGACCAGGTTCTCGACAACGGGGAGCATGCGCGCCGAAAAAATTCCACCGGTGGAGTTCTGCTGGAGCGCGTCGCTCAGTAGCTCGGCGGCCGTGTCCGTGGCGATCCGACTCGCTACGTCGCCACCCGGGTGTCCGCCCATACCGTCGGCCACGATCGCGATCCCGAGGTCGGGGCGCAGGGCGATCGAGTCCTCATTGCGTCTTCGGATCCGCCCGATGTGAGACGAGCCGGATACGGAGAGCTGGGCAGGCAAGGGCAGGGGCTCGGAGCGGGGAGCGGGAATCACGGGAACGCAGGAAGGTAGAAAGGGCCAACCACGAGCGGCAACTTTGTGATCGAATCACGTGGCAGGGTCTGGCGCGAGGAGGAACTGCGCCCCATATGGGGGTTAGCAAATGAGGCTGGAATCCAGAGCCTCCGGGATGCGTACAGGAAAGGCACATTCGGAGGCTCACTGCGGGTACGCAGTGGCATCCTCGCCGGGGGAGGGCTCGTCCCTATATCCGGCGACTCATTGACACTTTCATTTGGAGGCCCGATCCTAAACGGCTCAGGATCTTACGCCTCCCGAGCAATTGGAATGCCTCGATGCTCCCTCCCGGAAGTCCGGTTGGGGTCCGAGGCCTCGAAGGAGAATAAATGGCAACTGCACCCACCACTAAGCGCCGGAAACGCCGGGGAAAGGGAAATCTCCTTTCGGGTTTCGACGCGAGTGTCGAGGAGCAGAGCGCTCTCGATCAGTACCTCCGGGACGTGAGCCGTCATGAGCTCATCACGCCCGAGCGTGAGAAGGAGCTAGGCGCGCGGGCCCAGAAGGGCGATCAGGACGCGATCCAGGAGCTTGCCCGTGCGAACCTGCGATTCGTCATCAGTGTGGCGAAGAAGTATCAGAACCGCGGCGTGTCGCTCACGGACCTCATTCAGGAAGGGAACGTCGGACTGGTCACCGCTGCTCGGAAGTTCGATCCCGAGCAGGGCGTCAAGTTCATCAGCTACGCGGTGTGGTGGATTCGTCAGGCCATCCTCGCTTCGCTCGCGAATCACGGCCGCGCCGTGCGTGTGCCGCTGAATCGCGCGAGCGACCTTGCACGAATCTTCCGTGAGAAGGAGCGGCTCAAGCAGGAGAAGGGTCGTGAGCCGACCACGGATGAACTCGCCGAGGCGACGCATCTCACGCCGGAGCTCGTAGAATCTCTCCAGACACTGAATGCGGCCGAGATTCGTCTCGATGCGCCGATCGGTGACTCGGAGGATTCTCAGCTCGTGGAGCGCTTCATCACCGAAGAGGCTGCGGAGCCTGAGGTCGAAGTCGAAGGCCGCCTTCTCACCGAGACGATCACCGACGCCCTCTCCACGTTGGAGGCGCGTGATGCCAAGGTGCTACGTCTGTACTTCGGTCTGGAGGGTGAGCGTGAGCACACCCTGGAAGAGATCGGAAACATGCTCGGTGTGACGCGCGAGCGAATCCGTCAGCTTCGTGATCGCGCCCTCCGGCGCCTTCGCGAGGGCGAGAAGGGCACCGCCCTGGAGTCGTTTGCGGCGTAAGATCATCGGACTCGGTCGGCCCATCCGTGAGATGGCTTCTGAGACGAACGGACCCCTGCCGAGAATTTCTCGGCAGGGGTTTTTCGTGCCGCAATGAGTAGCTCGGGCACGTCCGGCGGCGCACTCCACCGCGGTACCGTGCGCGAGACTGGTGGCGGCGTGTACGTCGTGGCGCTCGACAGTGGCGAGGTCGGTGAGGCATCGCTTCGAGGCCGAATCAAGCAGCAGGCGCGAACGGGCAGCCGAGTCGTGATCGGCGACAGAGTCGAGGTCAGCCAGGTCGACGGGGTGTGGACGATCGAGGAGGTCGAGGAGCGACGGACCGAGCTGGTGCGGCGAGGTCGTGGCCGCTCTGCGAAAATCCTGGTCGCGAATCTGGACAGGATCTTCGTGATCGTCTCGCTGCGGGAACCCCGCGCCTCGACTCAGCTCGTCGACAGACTTCTCGTGCTCGTGGAATCGAGCGACATGCAGCCGACGCTCGTGCTCAACAAGATGGACCTCGAGGACACGCGCGAGGCCGCCGAGGCCTACGCCCAGCTGTACCGATCCGTCGGGTACGAGGTCATCCTGGCCAGTGCAGAGGCAGGGACCGGGATCGAGGAGCTCGAGGCCCGGGTCTGTTCCGGGAGCTCCGCGTTCATCGGCCCGTCAGGGGTGGGAAAGTCGACTCTCCTCAATGCGATCGCGCCAGAGCTGGGATTGAAGACGGGCGCCCTCTCGCGAAAGACGGGGACGGGTCGTCACACGACGGTGGGCTCGCGGTTGATCCCCCTCGCGTGCGGGGGGCTCGTGGCGGATACGCCCGGCTTCGGAGACGTGGGGTTGTGGGCGCTCCCGCCCGAGAATGTCGCAGCGTGTTTTCCCGAATTTGCGGAGTACACCGACAGTTGCCGCTTCCGCGGCTGCACGCACGTGCACGAGCCGGACTGCGCGGTGCTCGAGGCACTCGCAGCGGGTGAGATCCCGCAAAGCCGATACGAGAGTTACGTCCGGCTTCGCGAGGAAGCGGTCGAGGCAGCGAAGCGCTGAGTGTGGAGTCCGGCAGTCAGCCGGAGCGTCATCCGCCGGCCGGGGCTCCGCAGTCGTCCTGGAACGTCCGTACCCAGCTTCCGTTTCTTCGACTGAGGCCGGCAAACCAGCGCTCGTTCGCACCGAAGACATCGAGCAGGATTTCGTCGGTGCCGTCGTTGTTCCAGTCCAGGTGGTCGAAGTAGCGCGGCACGCCCTTCCCCTCGGCCTCGGCGTTCCGGTACCAGGTGTAGGCCTCCCGGTACGTACCACCCTGCTCCTGCCCCATGACGAAGAGCGCGTACGCCCCCGCGCCCGGAGCTCCGACGCGGAGTTCGTCGTCCATGACGAACGTCGCGGCGACGGCTTGGCCCGGGGTGCTGCGCAGCTGGAACGCCTGGATGTGATCGCGCGCATCGAGCACGCCGAGGGTAGGCCAGCGAGCCTGATAGCGTGGGATCGCGTCGCCGGCGATCGTGAGCGTCGCCACGCGCTGGTCGTACACGTGCGCGATCTCCTGGTAGGCTTCTCGTGGCCGACCCCCGGCCTGACCAAGAGGCAGAGCGAGCAGCCGCTCCGCGGTCGCGGCGCTCGGCACCATCTCCAGCACTCCGGAAACAGCCGTACGACCGCCGCAGAAGCCCTGGGCCGGGCCCGCGCGCTCGACGATCATGCGACCGACCCGGACTCCTTCCGAGAATACCACCCACTCGGCGCCCGGTGCCGATAGCGCGCCCAGTCGCTCGCTGTCCTCAGGAAAAGCGGGATCCGGGAAGGCCCGGAGGGCGTCGGCCAGGACCTCGCCGACCACGACGAAATCGCCGCGCTCACCGTTGCGCACACCGGCGAGAAGGACCGGCCCGGACACCCGCGCCGGGGTCGAGGTAGGCTGGGCTTCGGCCTCCACCACAACCGGTGTCTCGACGTCGTCAGGAGGGCGTACCTCCATGTCGATCCCGTCCCAGGCTACGTTGTCGCAGCCGGGGGCCCCGGTTATGATGAGCGCGATGGCTAGTAAGTGCTTTCGCATCAAGCTCTTGGACGTCGGTATGTCACCGCGCTCCCCTGTAGATCTTCGAAGGCAAAAGCTAGCGCTGCACCCACGCTGAGCAAGCTGAGATGGAAGGTCCAGAACACGTTAAGCCCAACCTTCGCAAGGTCATGGGCTCCTACCCCACAGGCGTCACAATCGTGGCAGGCTGTGATGACGCAGGCGAGCCGTTCGGACTCACGGTGAATTCCTTTACGTCGGTGTCGCTGGATCCTCCGCTCGTTCTGGTGTGCATCGGTCATACGTCGTCGTCGCACGACCGACTCGTGTCCGGGGCGAACTTCTCCGTGAACGTACTGTCGGGGGAGCAGGGAGACGTCGCGGGACGATGTGCCCGCGAACCGTCGGAGGGCCGTTTCGACGATGTCGACTGGACGAGGGCTGATTCCGGCGCCCCGATTCTGGGCGGGACGACCGCATGGCTGGACTGTGCGCTTCACGAGGTCCTGGACGGAGGAGACCATTCGATCGTGCTCGGACGCGTGATCGACACGTGGGTGAGCGACCGACCGGCACTCCTCTTCCACCGCGGCCGACTTTCGTCGACGGCCGAATGAGTCGGCGCGGGTCGGCATCGACCCTCCGCTCCCCTCGTCTCGAGTGGGTACCGCCGGTTCTGGTAGGGGCGAGCGCTGCGGTGGCTGCGGAGGTCGCCCTCGGTGTGCTTCTCTACGGCGGAGCCGGCTTCATGCGCTCCCTTACGACGATCCTGGCCACACAGGGGCTCGCCTTCGCAGGAGGACTGTGGAGTGCCCCCGCGCTGGGCGCCGATCTGGTGGATCGCCTTCGTCGCAGGTGGCTTTTCTGCCTTGTAGCGTTCCTTGCCGCCGCCGTGTTCGGAACGGCGTGGAGCATCATGCCCGAGCTGGGTGTGGGGGCGGTCGGCCAGGGGTTGGGCCTTGCCGTGCTCGCAGGGATTCCGCTCTACGGGGCGGGCGCGCTCCTCGGAGGGATGGCGACCGCGGCTGAAAGTGATCCAGGGATGCGTCTCTCGAGTCCGGGCGCAGCGGCGGCCGCGGGCGCCGCGCTCGGCTTCGTGCTCGCCGGCGTTCTTCTTCCTCGAGCACCCATGCCCGGCTCGCTCCTCGTGGCGTGTCTCGTGATGCTCTCGGCGGGCGGTATGCTCTACGGCTCGGTCCTGGGGTTTCGCACGGACCTCCAGGTGCGGGCCAGGCGTCCCACGGAGACGGGTGAAGTGCGGGTCGAGGACCGACGGGTCGAGGCCGACGATGTGGCGCTTCGCACCCTGCTGGACCACGAGTACGTGCGGAGGACCCACCTCCTCGAGGGAACACCGCTGCGGCCCTGGGACGTCACCGTGTGGCGTGACGCGATGCCGGACTTCGACCGACCGGTCCGTGTATTGATGGTGGGTGGTGGTGCGTCTTCCGCCCCGCACGCGATTCTTCGCGAGCACCCGCTCGCGTCGGTGGATGTGCTGGAGCGCACGCCGGCCGTGATCGAGTTGGCGCGGGAGTATTTCGGCACGGGCCTCTCCATCGCGTCGGATGACCGCCTTCGCGTGCGCGTCGGCAATCTCGATGACCTCGTGGCCGAAACCACTCCGGCGTACGACCTCATTCTCGTCGACACCGACGCACTCCGTCCGCTCGGTGGGAGCGGGGGCCTGGCTCGGTCGAGCATCGAGAGATTGGATGCCCTGGTGGTCCCGGGCGGAATCGTGCGGTGGGGTCCGGACGAGCTCCGGGGGCGGCCCGCTTGATCGTCGCTCACCTCTCGGACCTTCATCTGGGCTTTCGCGCCTATGGTCGGATCGAGCGGGATGCGAACATGCGGGAACGCGACGTAGCCGCCGCGTTCGATCGCGCGGTACAGCAGGTCGTGAAGCTCTCCCCCGAAGTCGTCGTCGTTTCCGGGGATGTCTTCGACCGCCCGGACCCACCGGCCAGTGCAGTCGTTGCGCTCGCGAGGGGCCTCGAGACCCTCGGCGCACGGCTTCCCAACGTCCCGGTGCTCATGGTCGCGGGGCCGCGCGACACGCCACGTCGGAGTGGCGACCCCGGCGCCCTCGCCGTGCTGGACAGCTTTCCGAACGTGGAGGCCGCGACCGGATTGACCCGTTCGATCCTGATCGAGCGCCTTGGTCTGCACGCCTGTCTCGTGCCGTACCGGGCGGTGCGTCGCCAGCCGCCGGCTCCACCGGATCCCGATCCGCGCATGCGCTGGAATGTGCTCGTACTTCACGCCGAGGCAGCGCGAAGCTCCGCCGGGGGATTGCACCTGGACCCTCAGGAGTGGGACTACATCGCGCTCGGAGGTGAGCATCGGAGGACGAAGCTCGTAGAGAGGGTGTGGT
>Ga0316191_10001911_pt1 | contig 14956 bp, 13 predicted proteins | sample Eddworburr2cm_MG_FD_204928 | JGI IMG/M metagenome (GOLD analysis project Ga0316191, IMG submission 204928) | Coastal sediment microbial communities from Maine, United States - Eddy worm burrow 2 cm | ecosystem: Environmental > Aquatic > Marine > Coastal > Sediment | place: USA: Maine...
GAAATATTTCGTACTGGCAACCGGTTCTTCGCCGTTTGTGCCTCCAATCGACGGGCTGGATGAGGTCTCTTACTTCACCAATGAGAATATCTTCGATAACAGGGATGCTATTGATCATCTGGTTGTAATCGGCGGTGGCCCCATAGGGATCGAGATGGCGCAGGCGTTTCGTCGTCTGGGTTCCAAAGTCACAGTCATGGAGATGGCACGTCTGCTGATGAAAGATGATCCAGAGTTGACCAGGATCGTGATTGATCGTCTGAGTGAAGAAGGCATGGTCTTTTATGAGGGGGGACGAAACCTGAAGCTCGGCAGAACCCAAAAGGGTCAGGTTTCCGTTCACTGTGAAACTGATGAAGGAGCGCAGTGTGCTGTCGGTTCTCATCTGTTGATAGCTACGGGTCGTCGAGCAAATGTAAACGGGCTGAACCTTGAAGCGGCAGGCATTTCATATAGCCCTCATGGTGTTGAAGTGGATGCGCGTTTGCGGACAAGCAACAGACGGGTATTTGCGATTGGTGATGTTGCAGGCCCTTATCAGTTTACCCATATGGCGGCCTACCAGGCAGGTATTGTGATTCGCAATATGCTGTTCAAGTTGCCGGCTAAGGTGGATTACTCAGCGGTTCCCTGGGTGACCTACAGTGATCCTGAGTTGGCTCATGTTGGCATGAGTGAGGCCGATGCGACTAAGCAAGGGAAAGAGATACGCGTACTTCGCTGGAGTTTTAGCGAAAATGATCGTGCCCAGGCGGAAAGGCGAACCGAAGGGATGATCAAGGTGATCACAACCCCAAAAGGACTGATCCTTGGTGCAGGCATCGTCGGTCTGCATGCCGGCGAACTGATCCAGCCTTGGGTATTGGCGGTTAGCCAGAAAATGAAAATCGGGTCTGTGGCCTCGATGATTGCACCTTATCCAACTCTTGCCGAAGCCAATAAACGCATTGCCGGAAGTTTTTACACCGACAAACTCTTCTCCAGTACAACCAAGAGACTGGTCAGACTGCTGATGAAAATTTAACACACTGCCCTAATCCGGTTTGCCAGCGGTGAAAATAGTGTCTATGCTCTATGCACTTACACGATTTCTAGGAGGAGGGAGTGTTCATGAAGCGAAATGTACTATTGGTTTCGATGCTGTTTGCCGGCATCTCAACTGCTCAGGCGGGTGGTTATATGGTCGGCGAGATGGCAACTCGGGCAACAGGTATGGCCAGTGCTTTTACTGCTGTAGCGGATGATGCATCTGCAGCTTGGCATAACCCGGCAGGTGTAGCGTTCACAACTGGCAAGCAGTTGATGCTTGGCGGTGATGTGATTCTTACCAGCAATGACTTTGCCGCCAATGCATCTAATCCTTTGCCTACTGCGACAAGCAAAGCAAAAAATGGCACCTTTATTGTTCCTCATGCTTATTTCACTTATTGGGATGAGGAGTCGAGCCTTGGGGCCTCCTTGAGTATTAACTCTCCATTTGGTCTTGAAACTGATTGGCCGACAACTGCTGCCTTTGCCAGTAAAAACACCTTTTCTCGCATCAATATGGTGATGGTCAATCCGAGCGTTATTTTTCAGATATCTGATAACCTTTCCTTTGCGGCAGGCCTTGACTACGGCTACATCAATAAGGTGGATCTTAATAACACTGTTCAGCTTCTGAGCGGTAAAGGTGACGGCTGGGGCGGAAATGCGTCGATCTTCTATAAAGGTGAAGGCTTTAACTTCGGCGTGACCTACCGTTCCAGAATCAAAGTAAATGTTGATGGTACCGCGACGGCAGTTGCAGGAGGGGCACTGGCTGCTGCTCCATTTGGAGCCACGACAAGTTCGGCAACTACATCTGTAACCCTTCCTGACCAGGTGAATGTTGGTCTTGCATTTATGCCGAATGATAAATGGACGTTGAGTGTTGATGCCGACTGGGTCAACTGGAAAACCTTTAAATCAATTGATATTAACTATGCAAGTGCCGCTTATCGGGGGGCAGTTGGTGGCCTGACAGTGGCTGCAGGTGGTGGAGGTGCCGGAGCTATCGGAGCCGCAATTGTTGCCCAGACTGGTTCTACAAGTCTTCCCCAGAACTGGAAAGCCACTGTCGATCTCAGGGTGGGTGCAGAGTGGAAATACCTTCCCAATATGCGAGCCCGTTTTGGTTACATCTTTTCACCTACACCTATCAAGGATGTTGATTTCTCACCTTCGATTCCAGGGAATGACCGTCATATTATGTCAATCGGTCATGGCTATGACTTCACGCCTGACACAACACTTGATCTCGCTTACGCCTATGTTTATATCAACAAAAGGAATCAGATACAGTCACCAGCCACACCAGTTGGTGCGCCGAACAGTGTGAAAAATGGTATCTATAAAGGAAATGCCCATATTCTTGCGGCATCGATCAATCACAGTTTTTAACTTTTTTCATAACCAGCATGGAAGGGGGCCTATGGCCCCCTTTTTGTTGGGGATGTGTAAGTTTTATGTCTCATGTCTATACTAGAGACAAAGGTTCGCATGATTCTCTAAGCCTTAGGAGGTGAGCATGTTCTGGATTCTGCTTCTGGCCCTGTTTTTTGGTGTCCTTCTCCTTCTGGCGAACACGAAACTTTCCCTGCATATCTGGTTGGCTCTGCTGGTTATTGTCGACTTCCTACTGATTGGCGCAGGTATGAATGTCACCCTCGGGGTGATTTTTCTGCTTCTGATTGGTGTCGCTTTCCTGGCTCTTGGACTTGATGATAACCGAAGAAAAAGGGTAAGCAGCCCGATTCTAGAATATATTCGCAAGGCACTACCATCAATGTCACAGACTGAGCGCGATGCCATTGAAGCGGGAACGGTCTGGTGGGATGCAGAGCTTTTTCAGGGAAATCCAGACTGGAATGTGCTGCTGAACACACCGAAACCTGAGTTAAGCGAGGAGGAGAATGCCTTTCTCGATGGGCCTGTAAATGAGCTCTGTTCTATGCTTGATGACTGGCAGATTAACCATGAGCTGCGCGACCTGCCACCAGAGGTGTGGGATTATATCCGTGGCAAAGGGTTCTTCGCGATGATCATTCCGAAATCCTACGGTGGCCTGGAGTTCTCAGCCTATGCACATGCCTGTGTGATTCAGAAGATCGCCAGCCGCAGTGGAACTGCTGCGGTAACTGTGATGGTTCCCAACTCGCTTGGCCCTGCTGAACTACTGCTAGCCTACGGAACCGAAGAGCAAAAAAACCACTATCTGCCACGCCTTGCCAGTGGTGAAGATGTTCCCTGTTTTGCCCTGACTGGTCCTGATGCTGGCTCCGATGCTGGGGCAATACCCGATACTGGTATTGTCTGCAAAGTAGAGTTTGAAGGCAACGAGGTACTGGGGCTCAAGCTGAATTGGGAGAAGCGCTATATCACCTTGGGTCCGATTGCTACGGTGCTGGGGCTGGCATTTCACGCCTACGATCCCGACCACCTTCTGGGTGAAAAGGAGGATCTTGGTATTACCTGTGCACTGGTGCCGACCAATTTACCCGGTGTGGAGATTGGGGCGCGTCATGATCCGCTGAATATTGCATTTCTCAATGGGCCGAATAGCGGTGTGGATGTGTTTATCCCGCTTGAGTGGATCATTGGCGGAGAGAAGATGATCGGTAAGGGCTGGCGCATGCTGGTGGAGCGACTCTCTATTGGACGCGGCATCTCACTTCCTTCGCTCAGTGCTGCAGCAGGAAAAATGTCCTGCGATACCACCGGTGCATATGCCCGCTTGCGCAAGCAGTTCAGAACCTCGATCGGACGTTTCGAAGGAGTGGAAGAGGCATTGGGCCGGATCGGTGGCCTAACCTATATGATGGATGCCACGGTGAGATTGACCACTTCAGCACTTGATCAGGGTGAGAAACCTGCGGTGCTTACTGCAATAGCCAAGCGCTATCTGACTGAAAGCATGCGTCAGGTGATCAATGATGCGATGGATGTGCACGGGGGGCGTGGTATCTGTCTCGGTCCATCCAATTATCTGGGGCGTACCTACCAGTCGATTCCGGTAGCCATCACAGTGGAGGGAGCCAATATCCTGACCCGCAGCATGATGGTGTTCGGACAGGGCGCAATGCGCTGTCATCCCTATCTACAGCAGGAGATCGAAGCAGCCTCTCTGGAGGATACGAATGAGGCACTCATTCGTTTTGATGAGGCGCTGATGTCCCACATCGGTTATACCATATCCAATGCGGCAAGGGCTGTGCTCTATGGGTTAACAGGTGGTATGGCGGCTCCTTCGCCGGTATCAGGGGCTACGGCAACCTATTATCGTCAGGTCGGACGTTACAGTGCTGCGATGTCGGCAATGGCAGATCTGGCTTTACTGACGCTGGGTGGAGCGCTGAAACGTAAAGAGGCAATTTCAGGACGTTTTGCCGATGCGATGGCTTTTCTCTATCTGACCTCTGCTGTACTTAAGCGTTTTGAGGATGAAGGGCGTATGGAAGAGGATCTGCCACTGGTGCACTGGTCATGCCAGTTTGCGCTCTACCAGGTTCAACAGGCACTCGATGGAGTGATTCACAATTTTCCTATTCGTCCTGTGGCATGGAAGATGCGGGCATGGGCCTTCCCGCTTGGCAAACATAGGAATCCTCCGGGTGATCGCCTGTCACATCAGGTAGCCAAATTATTGATTGAGCCATCGGAAGCGCGTGACCGTCTTGTGGACGGAATCTATAACTCCGATGACAAAGACGACCTGACCGGACGCCTTCATCATGCCATGAATCTCACTATTCAAGCCGAACAGGTTGAAGCGAAACTTCGTAAGAGTGGATTTATCTATACGCCGGATCGCTCCTATAATGAGTGGATTGAGGTGCTTGTGAAGGATCTGGAGATTAACAGGGAAGAGGCCGATCTGCTCATTGCTTCAAAAGAGGCGGTCAGGAATGCAATTATGGTCGATGACTTCCCGATTGATATGTGGACCAGAAAACCAGAGAAGAATGCTGTTTAGAGCCCGCCACTGATTTTCCAGCCATCAGGGGACTTGGTTAGTTCGATACGTTCACGCCGGTCAATCTCTCGCCACCTTTTATCGGCCTTTACCCTGAGCCTGTAGCTCTGCTCGCACTGGGCATGGGTATCATCGACAAAATAGATGGTTCGATCAGTTGAATGCATCTCCATCGTATCAAACTGTGAAAATAGCTGTTTGACCCTTTCAATGACATCAGAACTGTTTTGCTTCAGGTGATTGTAATTAGGGTGAAGCAAGGCGTGGTAGGCTGCGACGTCATGGGCAGTGAACGCCACATCGCGCGCATCAAGAACCTGATGAATCTCCTGTTTTTCACTACTACAGGAGCTAAAAAGCAGGATGATAAGCAACGATATGATCGAAGTTGCCGGATTCTTCAGATGACTTAGCAATGAAAAGACACTTTTGAGATCAGAGGAATTCTTTTACCTTACTGCTCCAGTCGCTCTTCGGGTAATTATGCCTGAGCAGTATGGCCATCTGTCTGGCATCTTTTGACATGCCCATTTCAGCATAGCTGGCGGCAAGATAGTAGAGCGACTCTTCGATAGCTGATGTGGTCTGGTACTCTTTGACCACCTTCTGGAAGCGGTTGGCAGCGGCCACATATCGATCGCGATCAAAATAGTATTTACCAACGGTTAACTCATGTTCGGCAATTGTATTGTAGAGCCTTTGCAGTCGCGATTTTCCATCTTTAGCATACTGGCTTCCCGGATGCTGTTTGATCAGTTGCTCGAAGCCTTCAATAGCCAGCTTGTTATGTGTCGTGTCATTGTCCGCGGAGCCTTTCTGCATGTAGTGGCTCATGGCAAGCATATACTTGGCATAATCAATGTCGGGATGCGTCGGGTGACGTTCAACAAAGCTGTTGCTCAATGTTTCAGAAAGAATGTACTCACCACTTTTATAGGAGGCAAAGATACGAAGCAGCTCTGCCTTGGGCGCGTAACTGCTGTAAGGAAAGTTTGCGCTGAATTTATCAAGATCGGCAGCGGCATCGCTATATCGCCCTTTATTAACCTGCTCTTTGGCAGCGGCGTATTCATCTTTTGCTTGGGTATATTTGACATCGTCGGAGGCACAGCTTGAGAGCAGTGCCAGGATAGAGAGCATGGATAGATAGATGAGGAAGCGGATATTCATGGTTGCGGAGTTTACGTATTCGCGGGCAGTGCGACAACGCCCAGATGTCGGCCGCTTTTATCACCGTCTCTACGATAGGAATAATAGTGTGTCGGATGGCATGCCGTGCATGTATCAAAGCTCTCAATGTGAGACTCATTTAGACCACACTGGAGCAGCTGCAGCCGGTTAATACCTCTAATATTCGCGTGAAACTCTACATCGCGCCGGATAGATGCTTCAGCTCCGTGGCAGCAGTTGGAGAGTTGATCTGCTGTCTCTTCTCCGACCTTAAAGCAGCATGGCCCGATACATGGGCCGAGCGAGGCAATCATCTTTTCAACCCTCGCACCCAGTTTGAGCATCTCCTCCACTCCACGACAGACGACAGAAGCTGCTGTGCCACGCCAGCCGGCATGTACTGCAGCGATGATGCCCGCTTCCGAATCCGCTAGGAGAATCGGCAGGCAATCTGCGGTACGAACACCCAGAGTTGTTCCCAACTGATCGCTTATCAGGATATCCGCTTCGTCCGGGTGTATGCGGCCAGGGCCGACAAACAGACGGCTATTTGTGCCGTGAACCTGTTTTACCTGATGTGGCAGGTTGGGAAGCCCGCCGATGCCCTCAAGTATCTTCAGATTCTTCTCGATATTGCACTCTGAATCACCGAGACCGGTACCGAAATTGAAACTCTCAAAAGGTGGGGGGCTAACCCCGCCAGGTCGCTGTGTGAAGACTCCGATGATGTTGTGCTGTTCAAACAGCCTGGAGTGTAGCAGTGCCTCTTCAGCCATAATTCTGTTTTAGAGCGAGGGAGAGCTTGCGCAGGTCATCGGGTAACGGCGCTCTAAAGTGCAGCGCCTCTTCCGTGATTGGGTGGGTGAACGCCAACACCTCAGCATGCAGAGCCTGTCTGCTTAGTGAACGGATCAGGCTGCGCGATGGTTCAGGGATATTTGAGCCGGGGTTATAGCTGCGTCCATAAACCGGATCGCCGAGAATCGGTAGTTTTTCATGTGTGAGATGAACACGAATCTGATGGGTGCGTCCTGTATGCAGCTTCAAACGCATCTGGCTGAATGGTCCATAATTATGCTCGACGCATGCATCAGTGATGGCTTCCCTGCCGCCTGGAACTACCGCCATCTTCTGTCGCTGCTGTGGATGCCTGCCAAGCGGAAGGTCAATACGTTTAACTCGCCAGTTTACCGTGCCACGACACCAGGCAACGTACTGTCGATCCAGATCGTGAGTGGCAAACATTTCAGTAAGCCTGCGATGGCTTATTTCTGTTTTGGCGACCAGTAGGCTGCCGGAGGTATCCTTATCCAGTCTGTGCACAATACCCGGCCGCTCCTTGCCATTGATGCCTGGAAGGTTAGGGCAGTGATGGAGAAGGGCATGAACCAGTGTTCCCTTGTCGTGACCGTGCGAAGGGTGGACGACCATTCCTGCCGGTTTATTGATCACCAGAAGATGTTCATCCTCAAACAGGATATCCAACGGAATATCTTCAGCAGATAATTCAAGCGGCTGGATGGGCGGCAGCTTTATGGTAAAAAAATCGCCCTCATGTACGCGTCTGGCGGGCTGAGTGAATGGTTCCCCATTGCTATCGAGAATATGACTATCCTTAAGCAGTTGCTGGATATGGTTCCGGCTCAGGCCACTGCCTGAAGCCAGAACCGCATCCGCTCGTTTACCATCATGATCACTGCTCACGCAGATGATCATGGGATCGGGTGAATCACTCTTGCTCACTCGCCTTGAGATGAAACGGATTCAGGTTTTTTTTCCTGAATGTTTGCAGGTTTCTGCTCTTTGGCTGGGGTAGAGCTCTGTTCATTAGACTGAGAAGGCTGTGCAGTTGCACCTGATTCCTGGCCCTTCTTTTGGGCTGCTCCACCTTCACTTCCTGCAGGACGCCTGCGCCTGCGCCTGCGTCTGCGTGGCTTGGCCTCAGTAGTCTCACCGTTATCACTGGTTGCGACTTTCTCTGCTTCAGGTTTTTCCGCTTTAGGCTTAGGTGTGCGTCTGCGTTTCGGCTTCTGTGCCTCACCCTTCTGCTGGCCGCTTTGAGCTGTAGCGTTCTCCTCATTGCTCTTGTCAGGTGAAGGACGGCGGCGGTTTCTGCCGCCACTACCACCACGGCGCCTGCGCGTGTTTGCGGCCTCCTTCTTCTGGCGCAACTCTTCCTCTTCAGCCTGTTTCTGCAGCTTCTCTTTGCGCTTTGCACCGGTGAGCATATTGATAAATGTCTTCAGCGGTCCATCCTTCTTCTCTTCCTGCTCAGGTGGAGGCGGAGTAGGGATGCCCACAACCGGTTTCACAGGTTTGAGTTTGCGACCGGAACGCGGTGGTTTGATGCGCTTGGTGGTGTCTTCAAGTACTTCAACGCGCTGCTGGTTGTTTTCACTCCACTGACGCTCGATGCGGTAATGCGGAATATCCAGGTCAGGACGAATTTGCAGTGTGATCTGAACCTCATATACCTCTTCAATGCGTGCGATATTGGCCCGCTTGTTGTTCATCAGGTATTCGCCGGTGTCCGATGGTACCTGCACGATCAGCGTCGGTTTCTTGCCCACTTCGGCCCAATCTTCCATACGTGTAAGCATCTGCAACGCCATTGATTCGACCACACGGATCGAGCCGCGTCCCTGGCAGCGAGGGCAGGGCTCGGTGGTAGACTCACGCACCGATGGATGCAGTCGCTGACGTGACATCTCGAGAAGCCCAAAACGGGAGATGCGGGCAAACTGGATACGTGCCTTATCTCCCTTACATGCCTTGCGTAGCGTCTCTTCAACCTGCTGGCCATGTTTGCGGCTGGCCATGTCGATAAAGTCGATCACGATCAGACCACCAATGTCGCGGATGCGCAGCTGGCGAGCTATCTCTTCAGCAGCCTCCAGATTGATTGCAAGTGCCGTATCATCGATATGTTTGCCTTTGGTGGCGCGTGCTGAGTTGATGTCGATCGCAGTAAGTGCTTCTGTTGGATCGAGTACGATGGAGCCGCCGGTTGGTAGGCGAATTTCGCGCTCATGGACCTCTTCGCACTGCTGCTCAATACCGTAGCTGCGGAACAGTGGTTTCTTCCCTCGGTAGAGTTTAACCAGCTTCTCTTTACCCGGTAGCACGGCATGCACAAACGCTTTGGTGTGGGTGTAAATTTCATGGTTATCAACCCAGATCTCCTGCACATCATCGGAGAAGTGGTCACGAATAGCGCGGGTAGCCAGATCACCTTCGAGATAGATCAGGGCAGGGGATGGCGTTGTTTCGCTCTTGATGCGAATCTCATCCCACAGGCGTCGCAGGTAGGAGTAGTCGCGCTGTAGTGCTTCAAGGTTTTGATCCTTGCCAGCAGTTCGAATGATAAGCCCCATATTATCTGGAACTTCCAGTTGCGAGAGGATCTCTTTCATCGAGCGACGATCTTCATCAGAGAGCTTGCGGGAAATACCACCGCGTGTGGTGTTGGGGCTGAGTACCAGATAGCGACCGGCCAGTGAAATCTGGGTGGTCAGTGCAGCACCTTTATTGCCGCGCTCTTCCTTGACCACCTGAACCAGAATCTCCTGTTTCGGTTGCAGTATGTCCTGAATCGAGAGGTTACGTGGATTGGCAGTTTTATCGACGCCTTCTTTCCAGTAGTCAGGGTGGATCTCGCTCAGCGACAGGAAACCCTGACGGGCGGAGCCGTATTCGACAAAGGCTGCCTGAAGACTTCCCTCTACCTTGGTGATTTTACCCTTGTAAATGTTGCTTTTAGTCAGTGCCTTGCTGGCTGATTCGATATCCAGTTCGTGCAGGTAACCGTCCTCAACAATGGCGACACGACTCTCTTCGTCGTGCACGGCACTGATGAGCATGAGTTTTTTTGGTTCAGTCACGCCATCATCCTTTTGGCGTTTGAGAGACCTGTCTTCTACAGATCGGCAGTATGCCAGTTCACACGAACAGCCCTGCCAAACGGCGGAATAGCCCGCTGTATTCGGTATAGAGAAACCCTTACAGCTATTGAAATGATGGTCTATTCAGTCACATCTATGTTCGCTTCCATCCTCGCTAAATCGGGTTGGTAAGCTTCAAGTCTTTCAAACACGTTCTTTTATTTATGCAGGCTCAACGTTGGCAAACGATCACATAACATCTTTACGCTCAGAGCAATACCGGGATAAAAAAGTGACCCTGCCATCTACTAAGTCGGAGGCTGGGATTCCCGAGTACAAATCACTACTATTGCCTGTGCGTTGGTGATTGTTGTGTGATGCAGGATAACACGGAGCTCACTGCATACCGATGCGACTCTATAGCCCAAAGGCGGTTTGGCAAGAAAAATGCACGAAAACGGCACCTTAACAGTAGATCAAAACGAAGATGGAAGCCGCCTGGATCGAGTGCTTATCCGTCATCTGGGGGCATCGCGCCGCTCACTGATCCTGCGGCTTATCCGCAAGGGCAATGTGCGCGTGAACAGGAAACGGGTGAAGCCAGAGGTGCATGTTGCAAGTGGCGACCTCATTTTTCTGCCGGTTAGTCTGCGTGAGCCGGAGCAACAGCTTGAAAAAGCCGCGATCCCAACTTCACTTCTGAGCAAGGTAGAGGCCCTTCCTGTGCTTTTTGAAGATGAGTGGCTACTGGCGGTGAATAAACCGGCGGGACTTGTGGTGCACGGTGGCTCAGGCCACGAAGCCGGACTGATTGAAGCACTGAAGGAGTTACGCGGTCTATCTGATCTCAGGCTTGCTCACCGGCTCGATCGTGATACCTCCGGTGTGCTTTTAATGGCTAAGAATCTCGAGGCGTTGCGTCGGCTAACCGAATCATTCCGCGAACGCGATATGCAGAAAACATATTTTGCCCTGATTGCAGGTCACCCGTTCGCCCATGCCGGGCGCATGATCTCCAAGCTTGCCAAGGGTGTAGTGCAGGGCGGCGAGCGCATGGTGGTTGATAGCGAGGAGGGGAAGGAGTCGGTCACCGATTTTCAGGTGATGATCGAGTATGAGTCTGATGATTTTGATTACGCAATGGTAGCGCTGAACCCGCACAGCGGACGCACCCACCAGCTGCGCGTGCAATTGCAGAATGAAGGTCACTCCATCCTTGGTGATAGCAAGTATGCTGAAAAGGATGAGCTGGCAGCTTACAAATCCCTCGGAGGAAAAGGGCTCATGCTGCACGCTTGGCGTCTGCGTTTTGATCATCCGGTCACGGGTAAACCTCTCGAACTTAAAGCCCTCTGGCCTGAGAACTGGAACCCACTGCTAAAAACCTGACAGGCGTTAATAGCCTGGCAAAGGTGATGTAAATCCACTGAATTTGTTCTGTAAGCTACCGGCAGACTGGGTATGCATCTGCTATACTAATAGGTGTACAGGAGGCTTGTTATGAATGCTCCCGACTATCCAATAGAGAATGAAACTCCGTCAAAAAAAACGAATGATTTAGACAGGTTCAGTTCGCCGTATGGCGAGGGTTTTACTGTTAAGAAAGACTTGAATGTAAGGTATGGAAAGAGGGGAGATCACTTGGTTGGAGGGCACGTTTCAAAAATGGGTGAGATGATGCACCACTGTCTGGATCGTTGTGAGAAAAGTGATGTGGTGAACATCTGTATCGACCGTGGTGGCTGGATGCTGATCGCTCCCTACGCTATCGGAATTGTCCTGTTTCTGGTGGGGTGGTTCCTCAGTGCAGAGGCTGTAAGAGTCCTTTGGCTGTTAATTTCCGGATTAATTGCTGTAGTCGGACTTATCACGTTGGTAATGGCCAATCTGATTATCCGGGACCGTTCCAAAGGCGATTCTGTCAAAGAGCATTAGAGAGAAAATGAAAGTCTGGATACGTAAATTGAACACCTCACCCTCCTCAAATCAAACAGATATTACTGATTAAGCTACAGCCACACCTTTACTTTAAGAGATGAAAACAAATATCTCTATTGCTTTTCAGGTTCATTATTTCTGTCAGCAAACCCATGGTGAAGCTGCTATAATAGTATATACAGGAGGATTGAATTATGAGTCCTGATCCTAACGAAAATATCCCTCCGGTAAGCGAACAAAGCGATTTTGAGAAATTCTGTACGGCATGCGGTGAGAAAGTGGATACTGTGAAAGAGGCCTGCTCGAAATGTGGCGAGAAGATGGGGCCAGTGAAAGAGGTCTGCTCGAGATGCGGTAAGCAGATGGGCGGCATGATGAAACATTGCATGGATTGCTGCGAGAAGAGCGGGATGATGAAAATGTGTATCGAACGTGGCGGCTGGGCCCTGCTTATCCCCTATAGCGTTGGCGTCATCCTGTTTCTGGTGGGCTGGTTTCTCAGTGGTGAGGCTGTAAGAGTAATATGGCTTGTCCTTTCAGGCGTGATTGCCACTGTCGGATTTCTCGGTCTGGTCATGGTTAATCTGATGATGCGTAATCATCCCGAAGAGGAGGCTAGCTCTGAAGAGGCAGGCAGCCCTGAAGAGGTGAGTGACCCTAAAGCGTGATCGGAGTTTGAGATGAATAAAAAAATGGCTGGTCGGGTTTCCCCGCCAGCCTTTTTTGTTTGGGTTCGAAGAACCTGATTAGTGGGCTTGCTGAATGCCTGCCAGATACCAGGTTGGATCATCCGAGTTCGGGGAGTGCTGGAAAATCCAAACTTCGTTGACTTCAGCCGTTTGGTCTTCAATCGTAGCACCAGTGTGATCCACTGCCTGCTCACGCAGCATAGCGGAGTAGTTTACTGCTACCCACTCCATATCCGACTCAATCCAGCTGTCTGCGATCTCGGCATTGAGCGTAGCAACCTCAGTGCGGTTCTCGCTGTTCGGGCTCATATCGCGGGATATGCGATCGGCAATCTCAGGGGTACAGAACTTACGGATATCCTCGATATCACCGGAGTCCCATGCTTTCTGCATACGAATGTATATCTCTTTGGCTGCAGGAACGAAATGGTTCGCATCAACCTCAGGGCGTACGGCACTGCCGACTGGTTCGCGGTTCTGATCCTGGAAATCGAACTCCTCCTGAACGGCATCAGCATCGCTGTTGCTGTCCGGAAAATTATTGACGGAAGGTTCACTATATCCCGGTCCGCCTGAATAAGCGGATTGTTGCGCAGCTGCTGCCCGCTTTCGCAGGAAGAACAACAGCAGCATGATGCCGCCGCCGATCAACAGAATATCAAAAAAGTTGATGCCCTCGAATGCACCACCGAAGAACATGGCACCAAGCAGGCCGCCAAGGGCGAGGCCACCAATCATACCCATCATGCCTGTGCGGGCACTACCGCGCTGGCCTGCTGCTGCTGGTTGCTTCTGCGGTGCTGCCTTCTGCTGTGATAAACTGTTCGATTTTGGCTGGCTCATGCGTTTTTTACCAAAACTCATACCTCCACCAAAACGTTTGGCCTCAGCATAATCAACACCTGAAACCATGATGCCGAAGATGGCGATCATCGCCACTACAATCAGTTTTTTCATCTGTTCTCCTCATCCATTCCATATGCAACTTCTGCGATATGCGCCTGGAAGGCGGCTTTTCGCAAGGCGCGATCCTTAATTGCTGCGACGTCCAGTGCAACCCTGCGTTTTTCACTAAAGCTCAGAGGCCTGCCCTTGGGTTTTGGCGCCTTCGGTTTGATGCCTGCTCCCGGCTGTAGACGTGTGCTGATTTTATGCAGGTTGGTGATCTTCGCATGTTTGAAGCACGCCTTGCGAATATCATCGCGCAGGAATCGAATCTGTTGTGCCATAATCGAGTGATCAACCGCAACCCAGAGGCAGAAGCCATCATCGGCAATTGGTTCGATCACAATCGGTTCAGTACGAGTGGCCATCATGGGGCCGACAATATCAGGCCATGCACGGCGCAGGCGTGCCATGCCCATCAGTTTTCCCAGTGACTCCTCACCGAGGATTTCGGAGAGATCTCCGTGTATTCCTTTTAGTTTGGAGCGGGGGCGTTTAACGCGGAAATTCAAAACGGAAGTTTCTTGCCACCCAGAATATGAACATGGATGTGATCTACTTCCTGGCCGCCATCTTCGCGGACATTGATGACAACGCGGTAACCAACATCAAGCTTCAGTTCTGCATCGGCAATGTGGCGCACACGATCCATCATGAGGCCGAGCAGGGCGGTATCCTGCTCTGTAGCATCGGCCAGACTTTGCAGATGAAATTTCGGAATAACCAGCACATGGATCGGCGCTTTGGGATGGATATCGTGAAAGGCAAAGAAATCCTCATCCTCGTAGACCTTGTTCGAGGGAATATCCCCGGCGGCAATTTTACAAAATAGGCAGTCAGTCATGATGTTCTCCCTTTTTGCGACAATAATAGATCCGGCATGTTCTGAAATGTAACAAGGGAGCAGTGATAATCAAAGATGGTTTGGTTGAAAGCATCTATCTGCCCCGTTGGTTAGAGGTTTGTTCAGCTCTATTTCTTCACGAACTTGGTCAGAATCACAATCTGCTGGCCATCAACGCGCCCTTCGATCTGTTCTGCGTTATCCTGAACAAGGCGGATATTGCGTACTGCCGTTCCGCGCTTGGCCGTAATGGTTGATCCTTTTACATCAAGATCCTTGGTCAGTGTTACTGTATCGCCTGCTTCAAGCTCTGCACCGTTGCTGTCACGGTGGATGACCTTCTCTTCATCACTCTCACCTTCGCCATCAGCTTCGCCATCAGCTTCAGCCCAGGCACGGGTCTCGTCTTCCAGATACATCATATCGAGAAGATCTTGAGGCCAGCCTTCAGTACGCAGGCGAGTAAGCATGCGCCACGCCATTACCTGCACCGCAG
>Ga0316191_10001912_pt1 | contig 14955 bp, 15 predicted proteins | sample Eddworburr2cm_MG_FD_204928 | JGI IMG/M metagenome (GOLD analysis project Ga0316191, IMG submission 204928) | Coastal sediment microbial communities from Maine, United States - Eddy worm burrow 2 cm | ecosystem: Environmental > Aquatic > Marine > Coastal > Sediment | place: USA: Maine...
TGAAGGATGCAGAAACCGGGGATATTGTTTTGGTCAATACCAATTCGCGGGAGGTGAGAAAAAATTACAGGGCGAATTATTTGAAAACCGTGGATTACTTTGAGAACGCTTTCACAAAAAGCGGGTCGGGTACCATTCACACCCGCCTGGATGAGAGCTATGTCAAAAAGCTGCTCAGTTATTTCAAGCGACGAAATTAAAAATATAGAAACGAACCCCGCGGAAGGGTTCGACACGCCATGAATTTGAAAAAGAAAATATCGAGTTTGAATTTGAACAGCAGGACTTTCTTGGGTCCTGTTTTCTTCGCATTCATCTTCTTTTTAAGTTCGACAGAGGCCTTCTCACAGGTGACCTCCCGGGTCGATACGACCCGGATTCGCATCGGGGAGCAGTTTCACTATGAGATTGAAGTGGAGGAGATCCAGGGCGTGAGGCTTCCCAAGTTTGAGTCGGACAGTTTGAATCGCGTCGGGGTCGTCACTTCCAAGATCGACTCTTTGAAAAATCGATTGATCATCAAATACACGCTTACGAGCTTTGACAGTGGTCAGTACGTCTTGCCCGGTCAGGAAGTCTTTGTTCGTGACAAGCGATATCTCACGGACCCTGTGATTGTGGATGTGGGAACCGTTCCTGTCGATACGATCAAACAACCGATGCATCACATCAAGACCATTAAAAGCGAGCCCTACCTGTTCTCGGATTACCTCAATTATTTTTGGGGGCTGATCGTGGCCTTGTTGATTATCGGTGTGATCCTTTATTTCGTGCTCAGGGACAAGCCCAAGCACGAAGAATTCGTTGAGAAAATTCCTCCCTTTGACATGGCCAAGCAGCGTCTCCAGGAATTGGATCAGAAGAAACTGGTCGAACAGAATCGAATCAAGCTGTATTATGTCGAGCTGACAGATATTGTCAGAACCTTTATTGAAAGGGAAATGAAAATCCCGGCCCTGGAATCGACTACCGAAGAGCTGATCGAAACCATTACGGATTTCAATTCGAGCAGCAATCTGAACATACCTCCGGAGACCCTGTCCAAATTGAGGAGACTTCTGCAGGAAGCGGATCTTGTCAAGTTCGCCAAGATGAAGCCCCTGCTCAATGAGATCGAATTGCACCGCCAGGATGCCGAGACCGTGATCGACGTTATGCATCCGGCCCACGAGGCGCGAATGAAACGGGAGCGGGAGGAAGAAAAGAAAAGAATGGAACGGGAAAAGAAAGAGGAGTTGAAAAAGATGGAGGAAGAAACCCAGTTAAAAGAATAGGAGGCTAAGAGATGTTTGCAAATTTGGAATTTACAAACCCGGAATTTCTTTGGATGTTGCTCATCATTCCCTTGTTGATGCTGTGGTTTTTTCTTATTCGAAAACGAGACAGCGCGGATTTGAGCATACCCAGCACGACGGGTTTCCAAAAAGGAAATTTCTGGTCCAAAACCAAGCCGGTTTTGTATGTGTTGCGCCTGTTGGCCCTGGCCCTCCTGATCGTGGCCCTCGCCCGACCCAGAAATGTAGAAGTGAGCAAGCGAACCAAAACGACGCGTGGGATCGACATCGTCATGGCAATCGATGTTTCCGCGAGCATGCTCGCAAAGGACCTCAAGCCCAACCGGCTCGAGGCTTTAAAAGACGTCGCGACGAAATTCGTCCAGAAGAGGCCCAACGACAGGATAGGAATAGTGGTATATGCGGGGGAGAGTTTCACCCAGACCCCGATTACCAGTGACAAGACGATCGTTCAAAACACCATACGCAAGATTCAATGGGGCCAGATCGAAGACGGAACGGCCATAGGCATGGGACTCGGGTCGGCAGTGAACCGACTGAAAGACAGCAAGGCCAAGAGCAAGGTGATCATCCTGCTGACCGATGGGGTGAACAATACGGGTTTCGTGGACCCGAAGACCGCGACGGAGCTGGCCAAGCAAATCGGAATCAAAGTGTATACCATTGGGCTGGGGACGAACGGAACCGCCATGTTCCCGGTGGCCAAGGACCTGAATGGGAAACTGATTTTTCGAAATGCACCGGTAGAAATCGATGAGGACCTTTTGAAATATATAGCATCTGAGACCGAAGGTCAGTATTTCAGGGCAACCGGAAACAAAAAACTGGAATCGTTATACAACCAGATCGACAAACTGGAGAAAACAGAAATTGAAGAATTGAAATATTACAATTACCAGGAGCGATTCAGGCCGCTTGTTTTTTTCGCGGGTTTCCTGGTATTGATAGAAATGACGCTCAGGTTCACTGTGTTCAGAAGTTTTATCTGAGCACCGCACCTGGAAATGATCAAATCTGGAAATGATTAAATAGAACACAGTTAAGACATGTATCAGATCGAAGAACCGAAATATTTCTATCTCATGTTCGCCGTAGGTGCGCTGTTGCTGATGTACTTGCTTGTGGTTTTTTGGAAGCGCAGGAAGCAGAAGCAGTTTGCGGATCTTCGATTGCTGGATCAACTCAGCCCTGAACGATCTGTATTCAAGCCTGCTCTCAAAATCATCATGGTTGCCCTTGGACTTACCCTCCTGGTGATTGCTCTTGTGAATCCGAAAATGGGAACACAACTCAAGACCGTCAAGCGGCAAGGGGTGGATATCGTATTCGCCATTGACGTGTCCAAAAGCATGCTGGCCGAAGACATCGCGCCGAACCGTCTGGAAAAATCCAAGCAGATCGTATCGAAGATCATTGAAGAGTTGGGCAGTGATCGCGTCGGGATCATCATTTATGCCGGGAATGCCTACCCGCTATTGCCTATAACCACCGATCACGGGGCAGCCAGAATGTTCCTTCAGAACGCCCATCCGGATATGGTTTCCTCTCAGGGAACCGCCATCAATGAGGCCCTCGATCTGGCCAAGACGTTTTTCGATGACGACACCCAGACCAACAGGTTCCTTTTTATCATCTCGGATGGCGAGGATCATGAAGAGAACTCTGCTGAGACCGCAGCAGAGCTGGTGGATCTGGGCATTAAGACCTATACCATCGGAATAGGAACCAACAAGGGAAGCCCGATTCCGGTGAAGCGAAACGGGAAGTTCATCGGTTACAAAAAGGACCGGGACGATGAGGTGGTGATCACAAAATTAAATGTGGAAACACTCAAGGACATAGCCGAAAAGGGAGACGGAAGCTACATTTACGGCAACCGCACCTCAAGCACCATAGAGTACGTCGATGATCTGTTGCTCAAGGCGGATAAGAAGGAGTTTGAAACCAAGCAGTTTTCAGATTACAAGGACCAGTTTCAATGGTTTATCGGCTTTGGACTGCTTTTTTTGCTTTTGGACACCTTCCTGCTGGACAAGAAGACGAAGTGGATACAGAAGTTGAACCTGTTTAATGAAAGATGACATGAGAAGACTTATTCTGATTTTGATGTTTATCCCCGTGATTTTCTTTGGCCAGGAAAAGCAGCAGGCAGAGGAACAGGACAAACCCAAGGAGCCGCCCAAGATCAAACTGGCTGAGAAGCAGATTCTCAGATCCGGGAACGACCTTTACAAACAGCAGCGCTATGTCGATGCGGAAGTGAAATACAAAAAGGCCCTGCAGAAGAACCCCTATTACGAAACTGCGGGTTTCAACCTCGGAAATGCTGTCTATGAGCAGGGCAGATATGAAGAGGCTTTGCCGCAATACGACATGGTCTCCAAATCGGCGCGTGATCAGAAAACCCGCGCCAGTGCCTTTCACAACCAGGGTAACGTGATGATGAAACAAAAGCAATATGCCCAGGCCATTGATGCTTACAAAAAGTCATTGATCCTCAATCCAACGGATGAGGAAACGAGATACAACCTGGCCCTGGCCCAGAAGCTCCTGGAAGATGAGCAGCAAAACCAGAACAACGAAAACAACGACCAGAACCAGGATCAGAATCAAGATCAGAACCAGGATCAGAATCAGGATCAGAACCAGGATCAGAACAGCGAGAACCAGGATCAGGGAGACAATCAGCAGAAGGACAAGGAACAGGATGACGGTCAGGACAATCAGGATCCCAACAAGGACAACAACCAGGGAGACCAGGAAAAGAAAAATCAGCAGCCTCAACCCAATAAGCTGAGTGATCAGCAGATCGAACAACTTCTCGAAGCGATGAACAACGAGGAGAACAAAACCCAGCAAAAGGTGAACGCCAAGAAAGCCAGGGGCAAGAAAGTGAATCAAGAAAAAGACTGGTAGTTGATTTTTAAATGAAACAGTTAGTTGTTTACATAGCGTTGCTCGTATTTGCTTTGCAAAGCGCCCAATCACAGGTCACGTTCAAGACGACCGTGAGCAAGGAACAACTCGGTTTGAACGAACGCCTCAGGATCGAATTCTCCATTGACCGGCAGGGAGGGGACGATTTCACGCCGCCCGACTTTGTGAATTTCAAGGTGCTTGCCGGACCGAGCCAGTCGAGCAGTTTTTCTTCGATTAACGGAAAGACCAGCTACAAGTTGACGTATTCCTATGTGATACAACCGATTTCAAAGGGGACCTTTACCATTCCGTCCGCCAGCATCACCTACGACGGGGAAGTGATAAAATCCAATACGGTGCGGGTCACGGTTACCGATGCCGTTGCGATCCCGAAGGACCCGAACGACCCGAGGTATGTCGCCCAGGAGAATATTCACCTGGTCGCTGAGATTTCGAATGTGCGCCCGTATGTGGGAGAGAGCATTTCGGTTACCTACAAATTGTATGTGAATACCAATAAGGTCAATGTTCAAAACTACCGGGAATCCTCCTCCCCGAGTTTTGGAGGGTTTTGGAATCAGAATATCGAGCTCCAGCGCGGAGCAGGGGCTCAGAACGGGACTTATGGAGGGAAACCCTATCGTTATGTTGTCCTTAAGAAGGCGGTTCTCATCCCTCATACGGCGGGAGAATTGGAGCTTGACCCTTTGGAGATGGAGATCACGGCCGGAGTACCAATGGGCCAGCGGGACTTCTTCGGTAATTTGCTGATGAATGACGTGAACATGACTGTGACTTCGGGGCGAAAAACAATACGGGTCAAGTCTCTTCCGGAGGAAAACAAGCCGCTGGACTTTGCAGGGGCCGTAGGAGATTTTTCATTTTCAGTAACCCCGAGCAAGACGGATCTGAAGGCCAATGAGTCGTCCCAGATCAAAGTCGAGCTCGAAGGTGAGGGCAACCTGAAACTGGTCAAGCTGCCGGGCATTGAGACGCCCAATGGGCTGGAGGTATACGAACCCGAGCACAAGGAGAAGATCACCACGAACCTGAGTGGCATGAAGGGATCTGTCTACGATCAGTACGCAGTTGTTCCGCAGTTCAGGGGGAAATTCATTATTCCAGCCGTCACATTCTCCTATTTCAATCCGAAAACTGAAAAGTACGTGTCTGTCAATACCGAGCCGATCGTTCTGAATGCAATACAGGGCGGGCAATTGCCGGATGACGGAGCCGCTGTCATTGCGAAACGGGCCGTGGAAGGAAATGAGTCGGATATCCGATATATTCAGACCCGGACAACCTTCGTTTCTTCGGAAGAAGGGAATGACTTTTTTGGGTCGGGACTCTTTTACCTTCTTATGATATCGCCTCTTTTGTCTATTCCGCTGGGCATATTCATCGGCAAGAAGAAACGTGAAAGGGACCTGGACGTAGTCGGAAACAAAAGACGAAAAGCGGATCGACTGGCGAAAAAGTATCTCTCACAGGCGAAAAAGGAACTGGGCAAAAAAGAGGACTTCTATGTGGCGCTTGAGAAGGCCCTGCATAACTACCTCAAGGCCAAGCTGCACATAGAGACTTCGGAGATATCCAAGGAGAAAATCGCCGAGATATTGCGAGACAAGAACGTTGATGACGGCATAATAAGTGACTTTATAAAAGTTCTCGACAACTCCGACTACGCCCGGTACACGCCATCGACGGATGTCATGATGAAGCAGGAATACGACAAGGCCAGAGAAGTGATCGCGAATTTGGACAAACAGCTATAGCATGAGGATACTGTTTTTACTTGCATTGACACTAAACGGAATTCTGGGGATGGCCCAGAATCCCGACAGCCTGTTTGTTCAGGCCAATGAGCTGTACCGACAGGAAAATTACACTGAGGCTCTGAAGGCTTACGAGGAGATCGAAGCCATGGACCAGGAATCCTGGGCCCTCTATTTCAATATCGGCAATATCCATTACAAGATGAACCGGGTGGCTCCGGCGATATTCTATTATGAGAAAGCCCTGAACTTGCGTCCGGGTCAGCCCGATGTACGATTCAACCTGGAATTTGCAAATCAAATGGTGCTCGACAATATTGAGCCGCTGCCGCGCAATCTGGGGCAACGTTTCATGGACGCAGTGATTTTGAAACTCACCTATGAGACCTGGGCGAAGATTGCAGTGGGCTTGGCTTTTCTGTTTGCCCTGCTCTTTTTGATGTATCACTTTTCATACAGCACAGGCAAAAAAAGATTTTATTTTATCTCCAGCATAATAACGGTCATTTTAGTAACGACCTCCGTTTTCTTCGCTTTTCGAAATCAACTCTATGTGAAGAACAACAGAGAGGCGATCATTTTTGCCACGGAGGCTGAAGTCATGAATGCTCCAACCACTACTAGTGAGGCTTATTTTGAACTTCATGAGGGCACCAAGGTGACCGTTCTGGAAAGCCTGGACAATTGGAAAAAGATTCGCATTGCAGATGGCAAGATCGGCTGGATCGAAGAGAAGGACCTCAGGGAGATTTAAGGCTCTAACGACTGTAATCTTAGACTAATCTTTGTAGCACACGGGGAGAATCTCATTGGGATTCAACCGATATCGATCACTGGTTTGCTCATCCAGGGTTTTGGCATATTCGATCTCTTCCACGCGGAATCCCGCCTTGCGCAGCCTCGAAAAATAGTCTTTTCCGTAGACCCTGACGTGATCATATTGTCCAAAATGCCTCGCTCTCTCTTCGGGGTCTTTGATGGAGAAGTCCTCGTAGGTGTCGTCTCGACCCAGATCCTGGGGAACCTGAAAGATTCCCATTCCACCGGGGCGCATGACCCTGTACAACTCTGACATGGCCTTTGAATCATCTTCGATGTGCTCCAGCACGTGATTGCAGAAAATGACATCAAAGGAATTGTCTTCAAAGGGCAATTCCAGGATATTCGCTTTTACGTCAACAATGGGTGAGAAGAGGTCAGCGGTCAGGTAATCCAAGTTCTTCATGGACTTGAAGACGTCGAGGAAGCACTGCTCGGGGGCCATGTGAAGAACTTTTAGCGGTGCAGAGAAGAATTCCGTTTCATTCCTGAGCCAGAGCCAGAGCAATCTGTGTCTCTCCAGGGATAGTGTACTCGGAGAAAGCACGTTGGGCCTTTGCTCCCCATATCCGTAAGGAAGAAACTTTTTAAAGCTCTTTCCATCGATGGGATCCGTGTAGCGATCTCCTTTCAACCAGGCACTCAGCAGGGGTCGCGCCCAGTAACTCATACGAATCAAATACGGTCTTGGGATGGTGTTCAGAACTAGTTTAAAGAGCTTCATAAGCGATTAGGATGAGGCCCGGAACTCATCTTCTTCATCCGAAACAATTCCAAGGGCTTCATAGACGTATTGGAATGTGGACAGCAGCTCCGGTTTTCCATCCACGATGGCAACGTCATGCTCGAAATGCGCACTGGGTTTCATATCAGCCGTTTTGATGGTCCAGCCGTCGGGGTACTGCTTGATGCGATGCGTTCCCAGGTTTATCATGGGCTCTATGGCCACGACCATGCCCTCAACAAATCTCTTTCCCCGGCCCCGGCGTCCGTAGTTTGGCATTTCAGGGTCCTCGTGCATTTCCTTTCCAATCCCGTGACCTACCAGCTCGCGAACCACTCCGAAGCCGTGACTCTCGGTGTACTGCTGGATCGCATGCCCCACATCACCGACACGGTTGCCGACACGAAACTGGCGGATGCCCAGGTAGAGACTCTCTTTTGTCACCTGAAGCAACTTCTCCGTCTCGGGATCGATCTCTCCAACGGCAAACGTATACGCATGATCCCCGTAAAACCCATTTTTAAGGGCTCCGCAATCCACAGAGATAATATCTCCCTCCTTCAGGGGATCCTTATTGGGTATTCCATGAACGATTTGCTCATTGGGACTCATGCACAAAGTGTTCGGAAAATCATACAGGCCCAGAAAGCCCGGTATGGCACCATGATCCCGGATAAAGGTCTCCGCAATCTTATCCAATTCAAGGGTGCTCACACCGGGTTGGATCGCTTTTGCGACTTCTCCCAGCGTTTTCGAAACGATCAGGGCACTCTCCCTCATCAACTCAATTTCTTCCCGACTCTTTATTTTGATCATTCTCGTTTGTTTCGCGGCAAAGATAATCTAAAAATCGTTCTTTTTGTGCCTGAGCCTCGGACGCTAGTTCGCCTTTTCTACCTTTGATGTGAGTTCCGGTTGCGGTTTGTATCCGTAGCATTTATATACCAGGAACTTGCGCAAGGGTTCCTGACCCTCCTTGCCTGCCAGAATGGGATCGAGTTCGACCACCCGATCAAAATAAGGAAGTAGTTTTTCCGGAATCTCTTCCGATTTTCCCAAATGTTTGAATCGTTTGTCCGTATCGATAAATATGGCATTGGAACCTTCCAGGTGAGAAAGATCAGGATCCAAAATTGAGAACTGCTTTCCGTTCCTTCCAACTACGTTTCCTGCATAGATCTTCCGGTCGAGGTAGAAATCAAGAACCGCCGAAGTCTTGTAATTGTCGTCAGCGAAAAGGAAAGAATTTGGGTGCTGCTTCATGCGTTCTTCTACCTGTTGAGAGAATTGTTCCCAACCGAACCAGGTGTCATCGCTCTTGACGCTTACCGGGTAGAAAACGATCTGAACAGCCAACAAAACATGAAGTATCAGAGAAGTAATGATCTGCCCGCGAAGCAATTTTTGACTCAAAAAGGCTGTAACGAGAATTATCGCGCTGATATAACCGGGCATGATCCAGTTGAGCTTGACCCAATAAATCAGTGAAACCCCAAAGAAAAACAGGATGATGGGTAAAGAGAAGACCATCAAAAAAAAGAGCTTCTCATTGGGCCATGCTCTCTTACGCACCACCTTTCGGATCATCTTGAAAACGATTACAACCATCCCAACAAAGAGAAAGGGAATCAAAAGCATGAGCTGGGTCGCCAGGTTGCCCAGAAACAGCTCGGGATGAAGTTTGAACTCTTCTATGCTTCCGGCACGGTCGGCTGTTTGAAAGGCAAAGGAGGTCCAGTCGTTCGAATAGTTCCAGTAGACCACCGGGAAGATGCCCATGGCGAAAAAAACGAGAAGAAGGAGACTTTGCTTTGAAAGCAGGTATTTTCTATGCGATTTTGAAAATAGGAGAAAAGCAAAGAATCCGAAAAGAAGAAAAAGTCCGGTATACTTGCTGATAAAAGATAGTCCCATCAAAAAACCGGCGGCGATCCAATACTTCAACCCACCTTCAAACAGAGCCTTATAACTGAAGATCAGGGTAAGTGTCCAGAAAAGCATCAGGGGCACATCCGGGGTGGTATTGATCGAGAGCACCGTCAAGAGCAAAGTTGTGCCGTAAAACAGGGTGGCTCGGATTGCCTGTTTTTCGAACAGAAAATAATGTGCGAGTTTGTAAAAAGCGAACAAGCTCAGCAAAGTGACCGTGAAATCGGCAAGCTTGATGGCGACAACACTCTTGCCGAGAACCAGGCTGAACAGACGAAGCATGTAGGCCACCATGGGTGGATGGTCGAAATAGCTGAAATCGAGGTGCTCGCTGTAGAGATAGTAATAGGCGTCCTGGGGCATGATGCCCATGGTAAAGACTATCAGCAGGCGAATCAGATAGATCGCCAGGAATCCGATGAAAAGCTTTTGGTAAACGGGAAAGCGTTTTATGAGCATCAATTTTCGGTTATCTGTGTTTTCATCAGAGACTTGTGTGTTTCGTTTACCCCTACCAGGGCAGCGGACCCATACCATTCTTTGAGCTCCATTACGAGGCTTCCTGCCTGGATTGCCGGGTCGGAATTGGTCAGATCCTCAGCTTCCTGGACACTCTGAACGTCGAAAATGTAAATGCCCCTGAGATCATCGTTTCCAAAGAAAGGACCTGCAAGAACCAATTTTCCTTGCTCGGCCAATCTCGTGATATTGGCCAAATGAGCCGACTGAAGCTCCATTTTTTTAACCGAGTCGAGGTCTTGATTCGGACCTCTCTTCAAAAAGGCCAGCACGTATTTTTTCATTCCGTAATCGTCGGCTCCATATTTCCGGGCCAATTCCGCATTGAAGCCTTGTTTCTCAGTTTCCTGAACCTCTTCTGTCAGGATTTGAGAATCTTTTGATTCATTTTGTACGTTCTTCTCACAGGATTGACCAATATGGAGAAGGAACAGCAGGATCGTTGTCAAGCCGAGCTTTCTGAGTATATACATTAGATTCCATTTTTCCAAGGGATAAAAATAGCAAATACTCCCTAGGCATCAAGGTTCGACCCGATGATAATTGAATTTGCCCTCAGAGTGCTGCTCGTCGCTCTCGAAACGAACATAAACGTTCATCTCATTTTCGCTGATTCTTTCAAAGGTGAGTCCATCAAAAAAGACCTTTCCTGGAGACAGTTTTACCAATTTGAAGTCGACCGTTTCATCTTTTTCTTCCCATCCTTTGAGCTGTGGGTCAAAATGCTTGAGTCTCATGATCAGGGTTTGTTCGATTTCGGAAATGGTAATGATCTCATAGAATTTCACCTTGCCATCCTTGACAAGTTTGAAGGATCCCATCATGCTTTCTCCAAGAGGCGGGGACCATATTTCCTCTACATGACCTCCCAGTGCTTCTCCTGTCCAATGCCCCTGGATCCAATGCACATCAGAAAGGGAAGCCACGGGGGAGCTTAGGTCTTCAGAAAATTCAAGGGTGTGAGCCACTTCTTGAGCGATCATTGTGACACTCAAAAAAAGAAAATAAATGAAAAATGGACTTCGCATAACGCATTCTTGATTTTTAAAGATATCAAATAATCAAGTTTGTAGGCGGAGAGTGAAAGATTTTATACGTTGAGCTGATATTTTTTGAACAGAGTTCAGGCGTGATTTCGTTAAATTTGGTCACGTAATTAACAATAAATCAATAGATCATGATAGCCCAATTATTGAGAAAAAGAACTTTGACTTTTTTTGCGGTCCTGTTGACGCTTGCCTTGCAGGCCCAGGATCGATTTGGCGGTTTGGCCCTTTACACGGTCAGAGATGATATGTCAAAGAATGCGGTGGAGACCTTAAAAGCGGTTGCTGATGCCGGATACGCCTATGTTGAGGCTGCCGGATACAACAATGGCAAGTTTTACGGCATGGATCCGAAGGATTTCAAAAAGACTTTGAAAGAAGTCGGCCTCGAACCGGTCAGCACACACCAGGGGTTCGAAAGCATGGACAACATAGACGAAACGATTGCAAATGTGAAAGCTGCCGGCTTCAAATATTTTGTGATTCCGGTCCCTCCGTTGGGCCACTTTAAAGTCGAGGATGGAAAAATGGGTATGAGCGACGAGCTTGAGCTCTTGACGGATGTTCTCAATACAGTAGGCAAGAAATGCAAGGCTGCAGGATTGGAACTGCTTTACCACAACCACGATTTTGAATTTGTCAAAAACAGTAACGGAATTGTACCCATTGAGTACTTTTTAGAAAATACCGATCCTGACATCGTGAATTTTGAGATGGACCTGTATTGGGTTACCCGGGCAGGTGCGGATCCATTGGCTTATTTTGAAAAATACCCGGGCAGATTCAAGCTTTGGCACGTCAAGGACATGGATGAAGAAGGCAAGTTTGCGCCGGTGGGAACAGGTACCATCGATTTCTCCAGGATACTCAGTGAGAAAGACAAATCCGGGATGATCTATTATTATGTGGAGCAAGACAGAACCTGGGGCAAAAAGCCACTCGAAGTCATAAAAACAAGCCACGAAGGCCTGAAAAAATTTGGTTTCAACGAATCGGATTGACCTCGGGTTCAAGAGGCTTTCTGAATCATGTTTGGGGTTGTGAACAGAAGCCATCCGAAAATCAGGGCATAGACTACGTAGATCAAGGTTATCAACCAAAAAGATTGGGGTAGGGCTTTGCTGAGCATAAGTTTTGTCAGGGTAATCCCTACCATCATGAAATGCGTCATATTTGCAATGGCAATAGGGCGGTTATAGATGCCCCCAATCAGGCTTCTTCTCGACATCCAATTCAACATGGCAAAGCCGAAGTACATGGCACCTATCGTCTGGATAAGGAGCTTCACTGAGGCGCCCTCAGGCAAGTTGATGCTTTCTGCGAGCTCATCGGGAAAAAAGGTCAGTGCCAGGCCAGAGGCGGCCAAAATGATTGCACTTGATCCCAGAACAATCTTGGACGTTGACAGTTTTGGCAAAGGACTCATACGGTTCGCATTATAGTTACAAGCACATCAGCTGCCCGAGCGCATCTCGTTTTCGGGCTCTCTTTTACTTTTTGGAATTTTTTCATCAATACCGGCCTTGTAGGTGGCACGCCGAACCACGGACACGATGCTGGATTTTGAATATTGATCTCCCTTGACTCCTTCAAACAACCATTTGTCGGGCTTATAAATTTTCAGGTATTGACCAAGAAGCTCCCTGGAGTCTTCTTCGAGTTTCAAGGTAACGGGTTTTTTTTCTTCACCGGTTGTTGTCCGAATCGTCATTTTGTCCAGGTCCACATCCTCTTTCTCGAGTTTGACCAACTGATCTCTTTGAAGATCAGACCCATAGAGCAGTGACATGACAGCCTTGTGCTTAACATTCGGCGTTGCATCGAGCATCCGGACAAGTTCCTTCCTGGAAATCTTTCTTTGGCTGCGCCCCGAGTTTTCTCTCTTCACAAGAGGATAGGCCAATGCCCGGCGTTTCAATATCCCTGTGTAATAGAAATTTATGGCATCGACAAGCTGCTCTTCCGATTTTCCTGAAATCTTTTTGCCAGACACCTGGTTCTCAATATAGGATACCAAATCCTCGCGTTTGAGATCCTTGAGTTTTTTGTCTTTGAAGTGATGAATGAATTCTCTGAACAGGGATTTATAGACCTGAACAGTCTCCTCGCTATACCCTTTTCGAATAAGTAATTGTGCATAAGATTCGGGAACCAGCGTGATGCGCTCGTCATAATCTTCTTCTGCATCAATAATACCAATTTTGGACGTGTCGAAAATAGAAATGTCGGCGAAGGCCCGAATCAGTGCCTTGAGGTTTTCTCTTGACCTGTAGATGGCCCAGCCGTTTTCTTCAACGACCCATCTGCATCCCAAAGAGCGCGCTATGGATACCAGGCTTTCTTCGTAGTTGAATTTGAGCAGAAAGTAATCGTTATTGTTGAATTGATGCGGCAATACTGTAATTCTCTTCTTTTCCATGGATAAGGACAGGATTCGGAACGCGATGCGACTTCAAGGTCGGACCTCGACGCAATTAATATCGATAAATCAGATAGTTATTGCCAGTAACCAAGGGTAAAGGTAATGATTTTAACTTTTGAAAAAACCGAGAATTCCTTTCTTGGGTTTGTGTTCCTTGGGTTTTGCAGTCTTTAAAAGCTGCTGATAGATTTCGCCCCACCCCAGCAGGCCACCTACATTGCGGTCATCTATGAAAACGTCGGCATTGATCTTCCGGCTAACCGATCCGTCGAATTTCTCCTCGGGATAACTTTTGTTGACCGCATAGAATTCCAAGCCGTTTTTCCTGCAAAATTCTACGGCTTCGTCAAGTCGCTCTCCGTATCTGTAGGTCCACAGAATAAGACGATGTCCCTTCTGCTGCAATTCCAGCAGGGTGTCAAAGGCAAAGATCTTTGCAGGGCCGATCCGCGGATAGTCATCTTCCACGATTGTCCCGTCAAAATCAACGGCAATCAACAGAGAATTCTTGGGGAGCGTTTTCATATTCTAATTTTGTCAAATCTAAGCATAAACCAAACCTCTATCAAATTAAAACGAAAGAATCGCCGATCTGGTGTAGGCCTATTTGGTCAGAACCGTATTCAAAAGCGATTTTCGGGTCATGGCTTCTGGTTGTTCGATGCCCAAAAGCTCGAGAATAGTAGGGGCTATGTCGCCCAGAATTCCATCACCGATCTCGTTTTCCTTCTCTTTTTCAACCAGGATCAACGGCACAGGATTCGTTGTATGCGCTGTGTTGGGAGAGCCATCCTCGTTGATCATGGTCTCACTGTTTCCGTGATCCGCGATGATAATGCTCGAATATCCGTTCTCAAGGGCGGCAGTGACAACGTCTTTTAAACAGCTGTCGACTGCTTCCGCGGCTTTCATCGCCGCTTCCATCACTCCCGTGTGACCGACCATGTCGGTATTGGCAAAGTTCAGACAGATGAAATCAGCCTCTCCTTTTTCAAGTTCCGGAACAATGGCCTCCTTGATTTCAAATGCGCTCATTTCGGGTTTCAAATCATAAGTTGCGACCTTAGGCGAAGGGCACAGTAATCTCTTTTCCCCTTCGAATTCGATTTCCCGACCTCCAGAGAAGAAAAAGGTGACGTGCGGATATTTTTCGGTCTCGGCAATTCGAATCTGTTTCTTGCCGTTTTTCTCCAGGACCTCGCCCAGGGTTTCGGTCAGGTTGTCTTTCGGATAGATCACTTCGACCTTTTTGAATGAGTCGTCATAGTTGGTCATCGTGACATAGTAAAGAGGAAGTGTGTGCATTCCGAATTCCTGGAAATTCTCCTGTGTCAGCACACGCGTCAATTGGCGACCCCGATCCGTTCTGAAGTTGAAGAACACAATGACGTCATCGGCTTCTATCTTAGCCACCGGCTCACCATTGCTTTGGGTCATGACAATAGGCTTGATGAACTCATCCGTTACTCCTTCGTCGTAGCTTTTTTGAACACTTTCCGCGGCATTT
>Ga0316191_10001913_pt1 | contig 14953 bp, 11 predicted proteins | sample Eddworburr2cm_MG_FD_204928 | JGI IMG/M metagenome (GOLD analysis project Ga0316191, IMG submission 204928) | Coastal sediment microbial communities from Maine, United States - Eddy worm burrow 2 cm | ecosystem: Environmental > Aquatic > Marine > Coastal > Sediment | place: USA: Maine...
TCGATGTTGGTCTTCAACAGACCGGCTTTGAGCCAGCGGTCACTGGTGCCGAGTTCCCTGCGCCATTTCTCGAGCTCGTCGAGCGGCGCCTCGAACGGCAGCCACACGGTGATCCGAATTGGCAGCGCCTTCTCCGCGTGCAGCTCCTGCAGTACCGACACCGCGGTTTCCCCCTGGCCCGGACTGCGCAGCGTATCGTCCTGAACCGACGTCACGCCGTTTTCAAGTGCGTGGCGCATCGCCCGCAGAAACCCTTCGCGCCATTGCGCGCGCGTGGGTTCGGGGATCAATCCGAACACCTGGTCCGCCGCCTTTTCCTTCAGCCAGCCGGTGGCCCGGCCGTTGCCGTCGCGTTCGATTATTCCGCCCGCGGGGCCCACAGTATCGCGATCGATGCCGGCACGTTCCAGCGCCAGCGAGTTCACAACGGCAGAGTGGCCGTCGGCACGTTCCAGGAACAGTGCATGGGCGGTCGTCACCGCATCGAGATCGTCGCGCGTGGGAACCTGGCCGCCGTCCCACTTGCTCTCATCCCAGCCGCGGCCATAAATCCACTGACCGGGCTCGCGCTTTGCCACCGCGGTATCCAGGCGCCGCTTCAGGTCCTCGAGCGAAGTCGCCGCGGACAAATCCACATTGAGCATCCTCAGCGCCGCATTGCCGAGATGCACGTGGGCATCGTTGAACCCGGGCATGGCGAAGCGTCCGCCGAGATCGATGACCCGGGTCTGCGTGGCGCGGAACCCGTCGATGTCGGACTTGCTGCCGAGCGCGATAATCCTGCCATCGGCGATTGCCACCGCCTCGACCGATGCCATATCGGGGTCGACGGTATGAATCGTGCCGTTCTCGAGAATGAGGTCGGCATTGGTGGCGCCGAGCGCCGCTGCAAACAGAAATATCGGGACCAGGAACAAAATACGAATACGGCTCATTTCATGGCTGCCTTCGGACGGTTGGGAGACGCTGCGCACCTGCAGATGATTTTTAGGGTTCGCGGATCAGACATGCAGTTCGACCCGGTCGCCGTCGGTCACGACATGATCCGGCCCGACCTGCTGACCGTCGAAAACCTCGCTGCCCCAGACCCGGGCGAAGCGCAGACCGGCCGCGATATCCTTGTGCACCAGCCGGGCCACGTCGGCGACCGTCTGGCCGCGGCGCACCGTGAACGGCCTGTCATCGTCGGCTGCATGACCGGGCACCTTCGTGTAGACCCTTACGATTTCGAGTGCCGGGTACAGTAGTTTGCCGATATCTTTGAGGCCGGCGCCGGTCAGCGCCGAAACCGCCAGTGCCGGGAATTCGCGCCCGAGCAGTTCTTCGAGGATGCGTACTTCGGCCGGTTCGGGATCGAGATCGCTCTTGTTGCCGACCAGCAGCGTCGGCAGTTCGAGTGTAAATGGATCGTCGCCGGCGTCCGTCGCGACACTATCGTTGCCGATCGCAAACGCCTCCGGAACCGGGCCGGGCCAGCGCTCGCTGAGCACCACTTTCTTTTCACCGAGTCGCGCGAGAATCGTTTGCACCTGGTCGACGCAGTCCGGGTCGGTCACATCGGCCACCAGCATGACAGCGTCGGCAGGCTGCAGCGCATTGACCATCCAGCTCTCGAAGTAGTCGGCGGTGATTGGCGGCAGATCGATAAGCTGAAAGTAGATGTCCTCATACGGCATCATGCCGGGAATCGGATGATGGGTCGTGAACGGGTAGGGTCCCTGTTCGCTGTGCGAGCCGCAGAGTTTGTCGTGAAGCGTCGATTTTCCGGCGTTTGGCGGGCCCAGCAGCGCGATCTGGGCGGCCCCTTCCGCGCGCACCACGTAAGCCGGTCCGCCGCGCCGGCCACCTTTGCGCGGGCCCGCCAGTTCGTCACTGAGCATCTTGATCCGGCTCTTGATATCGGCCTGGAGATGTTCCGTCCCCTTGTGTTTGGGGATCGTACGCAGCATCTCCTTGAGGCTTGCCAGTTTGTCCGCGGGTTCGCGGGCCTCGCGAAACGCCGCCTCGGCCCTCTTGTAGTCCGCTGTGACGTTAGTCGGCATCGTCTGCCGTCACATCGCGCTGGCTGTTTCGCCGGCGTCGATACCGGGGCGGATCGCCCAGTTCGCGGATCACTCGAAACAGCTCCTCGGGCGGGGCGGAGATCGCGCGTGTCTCGGTATTCATCCAGGCGAGATCGGCGACGACCCTCGCGAGCCGGTCGCCGTCGCCATTGACGATATCGTTGACCAGCCGGAAACGCGATCCGTCATCGCTCCAGTTGGCCGCATGCAGGCGCGATTGGATCGTCTCGAGCATATGCACCTCACGCACATAGGTGATTTCGTCGCGCAGAGTTATCGGCCCGAGCGCCAGGCGCCGGAACTCGCGCAGCGAAAACCCGCGCGCCGCGAAGAAGGCGAAGCGGGCCTGGGTCGCATACTCGAGATAGGAGGTATTGCGCATATGGCCGTTTGCATCGAGGTCGCGCCACTGGATCACGTATTGCTGGAGTGTCGGGTCGGACATCGGCCGCTGATTTCCTCGGTTGTTGCCGCGATTGTAGTCGAGCCTGCCGTCGCGCAGCCAACGCTCGCAAGGGGGCGCAGCCATGCCGGCATTGGATGATGACGCGGTTTTGCCTTATAACGTGACAACCGGGAGAGGCCATGAATCGCACCGAACGCTTCTACAAGATCCAGGAATTGTTGCGGCAGCGGCGTGTGGTGCCGCGAGACTTGTTCCTCGAGGAGCTCGAGGTATCGCTCGCAACCTTCAAACGCGATCTCGAATATCTGCGCGATCGTTTCTCGATGCCGATCATCTATGACAGGGAGGCCAATGGTTACCGCCTCGACCAATCCGATCCGGGTCATGTCAATTACGAGTTGCCAGGACTGTGGTTCTCGGCCAGCGAACTGCATGCGCTGATGACGATGGAATATCTGTTGCGGCGGCTGCAGCCCGGGCTGATGGGCGGGCATGTTGCGCCGCTGCGCGCACGAATCCGCAAACTGCTGGAATCGGGCGATCATTCCGCGGAGGAGGTCGAACGGCGTATCAGGGTATTGCGGATGGGTGCGCGCGAAGTCGAACCGGCGCATTTCCAGACGATCACCACCGCGCTGCTGTCGCGGCGCAGGCTAACGATCGATCACTACAAACGATCGACCGGGGACACCAGCGAGCGAATCGTGTCGCCGCAGCGTCTCGTCCACTATCGCGACAACTGGTACCTCGATGCGTGGTGTCATCTGCGCAAGGGGCTCAGGACCTTCTCCGTCGATGCGATACATTCCGCGCATATTCGCGACCAGGCGGCGCGCGATATCGCCGATTCGAAACTCGACGAGGTGTTGACTCCGGGCTTTGGGATTTTCTCCGGGCGGCGGGTCGAGAAGGCGGTGTTACGGTTCCAGGCGCAGCGCGCGCGCTGGGTCTCGCGTGAATTCTGGCACGAAGAACAGGAAGGCGAATTCGAACTCGACGGCACCTATGTACTGAAGGTGCCTTACAGCGATCCGCGCGAGCTGGTCATGGACATTCTCAAGTTCGGCCCGGATGTCGAAGTGCTGGGGCCGGCACCGCTGCGCGAACTGGTCGCGGAAAAAGCCCGCGAGGCGGCGGCACGCTATGCGCAGGGTGAGCGATCGTGAAGTTCGGTTCTCGGCCCCGCGCGAACGCTGTCTGAGCGGCTGGCACCGCGGACATGCGTTTTCTGCATACAGCGGACTGGCACCTCGGCAGGCAATTCCACAATGTCAGCCTGATCGAGGATCAGGCCTATGCACTCGACCAGCTCGTGGCGCTGGTGGCCGACGGCGGGATAGACGCGGTGTTGATTGCGGGCGACGTGTTCGACCGGGCGGTGCCGCCACCGGAGGCGGTGAGCCTTCTCGACGACGTTCTTGGCCGCCTCGTTCTCGGTGCCGGTGTGCCGGTATTCCTGATTGCCGGAAACCATGACAGTCCGGCACGGTTGTCATTCGGGGCACCGATGCTGGCGGGGCAGGGCCTGCATGTCAGCGGCCGCATCGATCTGCCGATTGCGCCGGTAACACTCGAAGATGCGCATGGACCGGTCGATGTTTTTGCGCTGCCCTACGTGGAGCCTGCCGTTGCCAGGCTGGTGCTGGACGACCCGGATCTGCACGGTCACGATGCCGCGCTGCGTGGGTTGATCGCTACGCTGGCGGCGCACAGGACCGGCGGGCGCCGAGCCGTGCTGATGGCGCATTGTTTTGTTGCCGGCTCCGGTGAAAGCGAATCCGAGCGTCCGCTCAGCGTCGGCGGCGCGGGTAGTGTCGGCGCCGATGCGTTCGCCGGCTTTGACTACGTGGCGCTGGGTCATCTGCACGGCCCGCAACGCGCTGGTTCCGAACGGGTTCGCTACTCTGGCTCGTTGCTGAAATATTCGTTTTCCGAGGCCCACCAGAGCAAGGGCTTCAATATCGTCGAGCTGGACCAGAACGGCGAAATACGTTGCGAGCAGGTTGCCATCCGTCCGCGGCGCGACGTCCGCATCGTCGAGGGGTCGATGGCGGGTCTGCTGCAGGAGCCGCCAGGCAATCGCGACGACTATCTGCTGGTGCGGTTGTCGGACAGCGGCGCGATTCTCGATGCAATGGGCCGGTTGCGCGAGGTCTTCCCGAATCTGTTGCATCTCGAACGGCCCGGTCTCGAGCGTGGCGGGACGTTGCAGCAGGGCGGGCGCGAGCGCCTGCGGCGCAGCGAAAGAGAGCTGTTCGCAAGTTTCTTCGAGCAAATGACCGGTGAGCCGTTGCTGCCGTCGCAGCAAGCCGCGCTCGATACGGTTCTTGCGGATCTCGACAAAGCCGCGCGCGAGACCGACCAATGAGGCCGCTCGTTCTGCGTATGTCGGCATTCGGCCCGTATGCGGGTAGCGAAAGCCTGGATTTCCGCGTGCTTCGTGGTAACCCGCTGTTCCTGATTCATGGTGCCACGGGCGCCGGCAAGACCAGCATCCTCGATGCGATTTCGTTTGCATTGTACGGCGACAGCTCGGGTGCCGAGCGCGACGGGCGCAGCATGCGCAGCGATTTTGCCGCACCCGATCAGACGACATTTGTCGAGCTATGTTTCGCGCTCGGCGAGCGCTGTTTCAGGGTGCGCCGCGTGCCGGAGCAGGAGCGGCTGAAGAAACGCGGTGACGGCACGACGACGCAGCAGGCCGAGGCCACGCTGTGGGAACTCGGCGACGCCGACGACGGGCCCGGAACCGGCAAGGTCCTGGGGACGCGCTGGACCCGCGTGACCGAGAAGATCGAGGAATTGCTGGGGTTTCGCAGCAGCCAGTTTCGCCAGGTCATCATCCTGCCGCAGGGGCGCTTCCGTGAATTGCTGACGGCGCGTTCGGACCAGCGCGAGGAGATTCTCGAGACGTTGTTCGACACCGAGAGGTTCCGCCATATTGAACTGGCGCTGAAACAGCGGGCTAAAGTACTGCAGGACCGGGTCGAGAAACTGAGTGAACGGCGCAAGACTTATCTCGACGCCGCGGGTTTTGAAGATGCCGCTGGACTCGATGCATCGCTCGTACAACTCGACCAGGAGATTGCCGACGGCGACCAGAGCAATGTGGCGCTGCGCGCCCGCGTGGTGGGGGCGGACAAGTGCCTCGAAGAGGCACGCCAGACGATCGCGAAGTTTCGCGCCCGCGACGACGCGCGCTTGAGGCTCGACGAACTGGAACGACAGCTCCCGCATATAGCGGTCGCGCGTGATGAGCTCGGGAGGGCAAGGCAGGCCGCAGCGCTCGACGATCTGGCCTCCCAGCGCGAGACCGCGCAAACCCAACTGCATACAGCCGAGAGCGAACTGAGAGCTTGCCGGGTTGCGCTCGAGCAGGCGAATGAATCGGTTGCGCGGACCGGCAAGGCGGTTGCGGACGCCGCCAAGCGCCGCAGCGAGCGTGAGCGAAAAATGACGGAACTCAATCGCCTCGAGGCATTGCGGGGGCAGCTGCAACCGCTGGAAGACGCGCGTCTCGAACTCGAAGCGGCAGAGGCGGTGATGACCGAGGCCGATCAGAAGTGGGCGGCGCTGGTGCGGGAGACAGCCGAACGCGAAAGCCGGCGCCAGCACACACTCAACGAAATTGAAGCCTTGCGCACGACCTGGTCGGGATTTCCGCCGGTGGAAGAGGGAATCGAAGCCGCCGAGACCCTGCGCAGGCAATGGGAGGAACTCGAGAGCGCACGCGCGGGGCTGGCCGAGATGGAATCACAGCTGAGCGCTGCCGAGGCTGCGGAAAAACACCTGGGCGGTGCGTTGGAGGAGCGCCGGGCGGCGGTGCGTCACCTTCAGGCACAGCAGTTACCGGTGCTGGCGGCGGGACTGGTCGACGGCGAACCATGCCCGGTGTGCGGATCGCGCAAGCACCCCCATCCCGCACGCGGAGAGCTCGATCTCGAGATGGCGGATAACGGCCTGGGCGATCCGCTGGCACTCGCCGCCGCCGAGACCGAATTCGATCGAGCGCGTGGACAGACAACCGCTGTCGTGCGCGAGGTCGCCGAGCAGCGTGCCCGCGTAGAGCGCCTCGAGGAAACGCTTGGCGAGAAGGCATGGCTTTCGCGGCCCGACCTCGAACAGGCGGCGCGGCAGTTGCAGGACCGTCTGCGCGAGCAGCAGGGGGCGCAGCGCGAACTGGAGCGGCTGCAGGTTCTGTACAAAGAGATCGTCGACTCGGCGCAGGCGCGCGACGGCGTCGCCAAGGAAATCGAACAAATGGCAACCCGGGCGCGCGAGCAACGCGCGAGCGCGCGCACCCGCGTCGCTGAGCGCCAGGCTTCGGTGCCGGACCGGTATCGCGAATCTGGTGCCCTGCAGGCCGAAACCGACTCACTGCGCGCGGAGGTTGAGGAGATAGATGGCTTGCTGCAGTCGGCACAGGACGAGCATGCCCGGGCGGACCGGCTCGGCGCCAGCGCGCAAACGGCGCTGGACAAGGCCGATGCTGCGCTGGGCCAGGCCGCCAAACACGCCCGTGAATGCGACACGCGCTGGGCCGCCCGGCGCAAGCAGGCCGGATTCGGTGACGACGCCGCCTTCCTCGAGGCGCGTCTCGAGGAAGGCGAGATCGAGCGCAGGGTGAGCGCGATCGAGACCTTTGACAACGCGTTGCATGCCGCTCAGGTGAGGCTGAAAGATGCGCAGCAGGGCGTTGCCGGGCTGACGCCACCCGATACGGCAAGGCTGGAGCTCGAGGCGAACTCGCTGCGCGAGGAATTGAGTGCGGCTGAACTGCGCCAGGGCAGCCGGGTGGAGCGCCAGCGCGCGCTGGCGGCAACGGTCGGGAAATTCGGCGCGGCGGGTGCCGAACTCGCATTACTAGAGGCCGCGTATGCCGATGCCGGCAGAATTTCGCAAGTGGCGCGCGGCGACAATCCGTTCCGGATGTCGTTTCAGCGTTTTGTGCTTGCCGCGTTGCTCGATGATGTTCTGGTGTCGGCGAGCCAGCGTCTGCATAGCATGAGCAAGGGCCGCTACCGGTTGCAGCGAGTGACTCGCGAGGGCGGACGGCGCCGCCCCGGGGGGCTGGACCTCGAGGTCGATGATGCCTACACGGGCAAGACCCGCGCGGTGACGACGCTGTCGGGTGGCGAGGGTTTCCAGGCGGCGCTCGCGCTTGCGCTCGGGCTGGCCGATGTCGTGCAGTCCTACGCCGGCGGGATTCGTCTCGACACGATGTTCATCGACGAGGGTTTTGGCAGTCTCGATCCGGAGGCGCTGGAGCTGGCGATCGATACGCTGGTCGACCTGCAGGCAAGCGGCCGCCTCATCGGTGTCATTTCACACGTCCCGGAGTTGAAAGAGAGGATCCCAACCCGGCTCGAAGTGCAGGCAGGCACCGCAGGTAGCCGCGCCCGATTCAGCGACGCGCCGTAGGCTGTCGCGGCACCACCTCAGTCGAGAAACGGCAGCACCAGTTTGTTCATATCGACGCGGGCATTGATACGCGCGCAAAGTAAAAACGAACCAATCAGTTTGCGGTGGAGAAACGCGGTCTCGGCCGGCGGGGAATGAAACTCCTCGCTGCCGAGCATCATCCCCAGCGCGCGATTACGCACCTCGCCGACCAGTTCCGATGCGGCGAAATCATAGCGGCCCCTGTGCCGCAGCGGTGCACAGGCGAGGTAGAGCAGTTCGAGAATGCGCGCCGCGTGTTCGTCCGAGGCATCGGCATGGATATATCCGATTGCTGTGGCAGCGGCGTACAGCGCCGCGTCGTTGCCATCGATGATGGCCCGGGTGATCCGCGCATATCTGCGGGTAAATGCCGGGCTGAACTCGCAGGTTGAACCAAAGTCCAGCAGGATGATGTCCGCGGTATCCGGGTCGAAGAGGTAATTTCCGAAGTTCGGATCGGTCTGCATGCTGCGAAACTCAAACAGTTCGCGAAACAGCAGTTCCTGCAGCCGGGCACCCACACTGTCGCACAGTTTCTGGCTTGCGCCGGGTTGGGTAAGCGTATCGAGCGATACGCCGCGCATGTAGTCCATCGCCAGCACGTGGCGCGTGGTCAGATCGCGATGCACCCGCGGTACCCTGAGCCCGGGTGTATTGCCGAGCGCCGTGGCATAGCGCTGCGCGAGATCCGCTTCCAGCAGGTAATCGGCTTCGCGGCGCAGCTGCTGTTTCGCTTCGGCAATCAGCCCCGACACGTCCATCTGTTGCGGCAGAATCCGCGATACCCTGAGCATGGCGGCCAGGTTGTCGACATCGCTGACGATGCTGCGCGCCACGCCGGGGTACTGGATCTTCAGTGCCAGTTCGCGTCCGTCGGTAGTCGTGGCGCGATGGACCTGGCCGATCGATGCCGCGGCGATTGGCTGGTAATCGAAGTCTCGGAAACGCGACTCCCAGCCATGGCCGTAGGCCTGCCCGAGAACCCGGCGCAACTGGCTGTCCGGCATGCTGTTGCCGGAATCGCGCAGCAGGCCGAGCGCGTCGGCGAACTCAGGCGGCAGCAGGTCCTTGCCTTCCATCGACATCAGTTGCCCGAGTTTCATCGCGGCGCCGCGCAGACCGGCGAGGTGGCGGGCGAGGCGGCGGGCGTTGGCCGCGGTCAGAAAGGCGTTACCGGTGCTTTTATCACCCTGGCCCGCCAGCCGTTTTACGCTCTCGGTGATACCGCCGACGGTGACTTCGCCAGCCAGCATTCCGAGGCGCAGCAGCCTTGCTACCCGCGAAGCGGGCACGCGGGTCTGGCGTCCGTTGCTCTTGGCGTTACTCATTGCAGATGGTGGCCGTGATCGAGAGTTGCAAAGAGTACCCGGCGGCGGCCGGAAAAGCTCAGACTTTGCGCGGCAGGCTCAGGCGGATGCTAAGGCCGCCATCGGCGCGGTTCGTCGCGACGATCTGTCCGCCGTGGGTTCGTGCGACCCGCGCGGCGATGGCGAGCCCGACCCCCTCGCCGCCGCTGTGCCGCTCGCGCGCGTCGCCAACCCGGTGAAACGGCTCGAATATCTGCTCGAGTTCGGACTCCGGCACCCCGGGTCCGCGATCCGCGATTTCGATGATCGCGGTGTCGTCGCCGGTTACCTTGACTTCGACCCGGGTTTGCGGCGCGGTATAGATGGCGGCGTTGCGCAGCACGTTTTCCACTGCGCTGGCGAGTAGCGCGGGATCGGCCAGTACCGCGATTCCGGCAGGCAGGTCGGTTGCAATTTCCACCCCGCGTGCGTCTGCTTCCAGGCGGGTATCGGCGACGACCTTCGTTACGAGCTCGGACAGGTCGGTTTCCTGCAGTTCCAGCGGCATGCTGCCGCTCTCGAGCCGCACGAGCCCCAGAATCTGTCCTATTAACGCGTCCAGGCGGTCGGCCTCGCGCGCGATCCGATCCAGTTCGCCGGCGGCGTCCGGGGTTTTGCGTCGCGCCAGTTCAAGCGCGAGTTGCATGCGTGCCAGCGGTGAGCGCAACTCGTGCGAGATGTCGCGCAGCATTCGCTTTTGCCTGGCGGCGCTTTCCTGCAGCGCGGTCGCCATACGATCGAAATCACGCGCGAGTTTGCCGATTTCGTCGCGGCGGTGACCGATCTCCCGGCCTGGGCGCACCGCGAGCTGGCCGTGCGCCAATTCCTGGGTCGCGGACTGCAATTGCCGCAGCGGCCGGCTCAGGTAGCGCGCCAGCAGCCAGCAGGCAATCCCGCTTACGAGCAGTGCGACCAGCAGGACGGTCAGCGGGACGCCGGGTAGCTGCAGAATCCCGAATGGCTCGGGTCGTCGGGGCGGCGTCAACACCGTATACAGCTCGCCGTTCGGACCGACCAGTTGCGATGCGGGGCGTGCCATGCGCAGGCCTTTTGGCGGATAGCGCTCGCCGCGGGAAAACCGGCGAATCCGCTGCAGCGCCCGGGCAGGAACTTCGCGCTTCAGCAACTCCAGGCCCTGCGGATCGATGACGTAGATATCCACGCCTGGCAAAGCGCGGGAGTGCTTGCGCAGCCACTTCTCGAGATCGCCACGGCCGCCCTCGCGCAGCGTTGCGGCAGCCTCGGTGAGCAGCCGGGTCGGGTCGATGTCGCGTGCGGCGTCGATGCGACGTTCAACGATTGCCGCGCTCGCGACGATGGCGATCAGCGTGATCAGTGTCATCGCTGTCCAGAAAGACAGGAAGATCCTGGCAAAAAGCGATTGCATGCCGCCTATCTCTTGCGCGGTACGCGCAACTGGTAGCCAACCCCGCGGGCGCTCGCGATCCTGCTTTCGCCATCGGCGGCGGGGCCGAGCTTGCGGCGCAGGTTCGAGATATGGGTATCGAGACTCCGGTCGAAGGGGCTGTAGCGGCGGCCCAGGCCCTGTTCGTAGAGCTGGTCCTTGTTGACAATGTCGCCGCCGCCGCGCGCGAGTATTTCCAACAGACGAAACTCGGCCCCGGTCAACGCGATGCTGCGCTCGCCGATGCGGACATCGCGTGAATCCGCATCGATGCAAATGTCGCCGATGATGAGCTCGTCTGCATCATCGTTCCCGCTGTCCGCGGTGCGCCGCAGAATGGCCCGCAGCCGGGCACTCAGCTCGCGCGGGTTGAACGGTTTCGGCAAATAGTCGTCAGCGCCGAGCTCGAGGCCGACAATACGGTCGACATCGTCACCCCTGGCGGTAAGCATCAGCACCGGGACTCGCGACGTCTTGCGCAGCTCGCGCAAGACGTCGGTGCCGGTGAGCTTCGGCAACATCACGTCGAGTATCACGATATCGAAAGAGGTCGATGCAAGCGTCGCGAGGGCACTGGCGCCATCGTGCACCATACTGACGAAATAGCCTTCCGGGCCCAGATATTCGTCTAGCATCGCGCACAGTTCTTCGTCATCGTCGACAACAAGCAATCTGTGGAGTGGCGCATCCGCCATTTTTAATACTGCCGCGTTCATTCAGGCCGAATTCTATTGTGTTTTCGAATGCCGGCCACGGCAACTTGACGATTCTTCACATTGCTTGACCGGAGCTTGGCAGAGCTTTGCAACCAACTGCCTACACTGTGAGCCGTGGGTTGATGACGAAAGGAGACGGCGATGCGAGGGAAATTTCTTTATGCAGCGAGTGCAGTGGTTCTGGCTTCGAGCCTGGCACTGCCGGCAGGCTTGGTACTCGGCCATCCGGGTTTTGGCGCCGGTGCGCCGGTCCATGGGATGTACCGAATGGAAAAGCTCGATCGACTGGATCTCAGCGACGCCCAGCGTGACACGATACGCGCCATTGTGACCGCGGAACGCGCGGGTCTGAGCAAGCAACGGCGAGCAACGCATGATGATCTGCGCGAGCTGCGGGCGATGTCGCCGGACGATCCCGACTATTTTGCGGCCGTTGAAGAGGCCGCGGCGCGGTCCGCCGAGATGGCCCGCGAACGGGTGTTGCAAATGGGACGCATCCGCTACCGGATCTACACCGAGGCCGGTTTGAGCGAAGCGCAGAAGCAACAGCTCGATTCCGCCCATGACTACCGTCGCGAGCGCCTTACCGAGGGCGGCGGACCGGATAGCGATCAAGACATCTGAATCCCCCTGGGACTGCACCTCGGTCCTCCCTTGCCCGGCAGCCTTGCAGGTCGCCGGGCTTTTTTATGTCAAGTGCGGGACCACGCCCGACAGCGGGGCGAGACGGTGTCTCCGGCTGGTCGCTGCAAGGTGTCCGCGGCCTGGCCGGCCGCGGCCAGCGCCGGATTTCGGGTTGCCGGCAATCGCCACGCCTTTTTGCTGTCGAGCCCTTGGGCCGGCGGCCGTCTGGAAGTAGACTTGTCGCGCTGTCCGAGAACGGTAAGGTTGAAACAGGGAGAATTTGGTCATGGCAAAGAAAATAGAGGAAATCGAAGGTATCGGTCCGGATACCGCGGCAAAGCTGGCTCAGGCGAACATCAAGACCGTCGAGCAGTTTCTCGATGCGGCCTGCGATCCGAAAGGGCGCAAGGCGCTTGCGGAGACGACCGGCATCGGCGATGCACGCATCCTGAAATTCGCCAACCAGGCGGATCTGTTCCGGGTCAGTGGCGTGTCAACACAGTACGCTGAGCTGCTGGAGGCCGCCGGTGTCGATACGGTGAAAGAACTGGCCCAGCGCAATGCCGAGAACCTCGCCGCCAAAATGGCGGAGGTCAACGAGGAGAAAAAACTGGTACGCCAGGTGCCGGCGCCGGCCACGGTTGCCGACTGGGTCGAGCAGGCGAAAAACCTGCCGGGCAAGATGACCTATTAGTCTGCCGGAGATTTGCGCATGGCCGGCGCTATCGGCCGGCCATGGCGCAGGTTTCGTTAGCTGTCGAAGCTGAAGCTGACCCTTACCCCGACCCGCTGCTGGATGACCTGGCCCTGGTATTCGCGCGGTTTGAACCGCCACTTCGACACGGCCTGGCGTGTGGCGGACTCGAAGTAGCCTTTATCGCTGACATCGATCACTTCGATTTCCTCGGGCCTGCCGTCCTCGGAGACGGTGAACTGCACATCGGCCCATCCTGAAACCTGTTCACGCGCGGCGCGCTTCGGGTACCGCGGTTCCACGAATTTGACGATCTCCAGCTCTTCCATCGGAATAACGCGCTTGCTCTCAGCATCGATCCGGCGTTGCACTACCTGGGCCTGGACGGACGCCACTGCCGGGTTTTGCGGATCGATTCCGGTGACATAGGCGAGCCATTTCTCGGTTTCGGCGATGTTGCCGGCGTTAAAGCTGGCGCTTGCTTTCTCTAGCAGCGCTTCGGCCAAATCGTTGCGAAACGCGATGAGGTCGGCATCGCCGGGCGCAAGGCTCGCGATTTCCTCGTAGTAAAACAGGGCGCTGTCCGATCGTGGCTCGACCAGCTTGTCGCTGGCTAGACGGGCGAGTGCGCTGACAAACAGTTCGTCGGTCGGGTCTTTTTCGGGTTCGGCCGGTTGCGCGGCCGGTTTGGGCGCCGCTTTCGCAGGTGCTGCCTTTTTCGGCGCCGGCTTGGCGGGACTCGGTTTGCTGACGGCGGCGACGACCGGCGCCGGCTCGACCGTCTCGGCTGCGATGCGTGCCTCGTCGAGGCGAGCTCGGGTGGCGCTGAGCAATTCGGGTTCGCTCGTGCTGAACTGCGCCGCCTGATCGAGCATTGCCGCGGCGTCGTCAAAACGTTCGTTCTCGATCAGCCGTCCCGCCCGCTCGGTGAGTTCGGTCTGCCGCTCGATAAGTAACTGGCGCACGGCAAAAGTCTGGGTGCTCGTCGGCGCCGCTAGTTGAAGCGACTCGTAGGCACCGAGCGCGGCAGCAATGTTACCGGCTGCCAGTGCGGTTTCGGACGAAAGTGCGACGGCGTCGAGTACCCGTTCCATGCCGTCGAGGGCGGCCTCGTTGTCAGGTTCGTTGGCGAGCACCCGTTGGAAATAATCCAGGGCGCAGCTGCCTTCGGGCTGCAACAGTTGCCCGGCTTCCATGGCCAGACGGGCGAGTCCGAGCAATGCCTGGTTGTCCTGTGCTTCAGCGATTTCCGCAGCCTGTTGCGCCACGGCCGGGACAGAATCGAGCACTGGCGCGGACGCCAGTTCCTCGTCTTCTCCGCCGACGAAAAACCAGGTTCCCGCGACGCCGGCCAGCAGGACGACCGCCACGATGATCAGCATGTCGATGGGATTTTTGCTGTTTGCCTCCATGAAATTCCTCGCTCGACGATCAGGAGTGGGTGGCCCAGAGCCGGCTCATGTTGCGCAGCCGATCCAGGAAACTGCGGAATGCTCCGCGAACATGCTCGTCGCCTTCTTTCTGCCTGACCGCATAGCGACGGGCCAGCTCCGGATATTTCTTCAGTTGCAAATGTTTCTGCGTCGCCGCCTTGACCGTCATCGTGAACGTGCCGGCGGCCAGCGGTTTTTGCAGGAAGCGGTAGATCTGTCCGTAGTTGATCAGGTTGACCAGGCCGACGGTGTCGCGATGCTCGCCGATCACAATCGTCACCAGTTCCGGCAAATGCGATTTCAGTGCGTTGACCATAGTCTCGATGACTTCGAGGTCTTCCGAGATGTCGGTCACCAGCACGCCCGGACGGGTGGCTTTCAAAAGCTTGGTAACGGACACGATGTTGCCAGCGCCAACAACCATGTAACGCTCACCCACCATCTCGCGGATGCCGTCGATGGTCGCCTTGTCCTCGGAGAAAACCAGTACGCCAATCTTGTCCTCGATACCGGCGGCAATCGCGGCGGGTACCGGAGAGTTATCCTCGATTTCTTCGGCGATGACGGATGCGGAATCGCCCTCGAGCACGATCGTGATCGCGTCCGGGTCGTCGTCGCTTTTGCCGGGCTCCCTATGCAATGCCTCGGGCAGGAATTCGTCCGGTGCGCTGCGGCCAGTGTCGCTGCTGATCTGCTGCGACACGGGATCGAATCCTTCCGCGTCGGATTTCATGGCCGCCTCGCAAGAAGTCTCGAGCACGATTTCCTCGCCGGCAGTGCTGTCGTCGGCGGCAAAACCGAGCGGTTCGGCGGCCGTGTGCGCA
>Ga0316191_10001914_pt1 | contig 14949 bp, 12 predicted proteins | sample Eddworburr2cm_MG_FD_204928 | JGI IMG/M metagenome (GOLD analysis project Ga0316191, IMG submission 204928) | Coastal sediment microbial communities from Maine, United States - Eddy worm burrow 2 cm | ecosystem: Environmental > Aquatic > Marine > Coastal > Sediment | place: USA: Maine...
TGACGCATTGAACCCCAAACTCAGATGAAGGCCGACGTGGAACATAACAGCCTGCTCACCATTGAAGGCATGAGGGTGGAGTTTCCCAGCCGCCGCGGTCACGTTGTTGCCGTGGAACGGCTGGACTTGTCGGTCGAACCCGGCGAAATCCTCGGCGTTGTAGGTGAATCCGGTGCCGGCAAGTCAACCATCGGCAATGCGGTAATCGGCCTGCTGGAACCACCCGGCGAAATGACCGAAGGCACCATCCTGCTGAAAGGCGACCGTATCGATCATCTCGACGATGCCGCCCAGCGCAAGATACGCGGTGCCCGCATCGGCATGATCTTCCAGGATCCGCTGACCTCGCTGGACCCGCTGCAGACCATCGAGCGCCAGCTTGTCGACACCATTCAGCGCCATCTCAACCTGGCTGAGTCCGAAGCCCGTGCCCGTGCGGTCGACCTGCTCGACCAGGTCGGGATTCCTGATCCCGATGTGCGCATCGCGCAATATCCGCACCAGTTCTCCGGCGGCATGCGCCAGCGTGTGGTGATTGCACTGGCGCTGTGTGCCGATCCGGAACTCATCATTGCCGATGAACCGACGACGGCGCTTGACGTGTCTGTACAGGCGCAGATTCTCGACCTGATGAAGGCCCTGTGCCGCGACCGCCAGGTCGGCATGATCCTGATCACCCACGACATGGGCGTGATTTCCGAAACCGCCGACCGGGTCGCCGTGATGTATCGCGGCCGCGTGGTCGAAACCGGCACCACGCAGCAGATCATGTCGAAGCCGACCCATGATTACACCAGGAGCCTGATTTCCGCCGTGCCGCGGCCGGACAAGCGCCTGAAACGGTTTCCGCTGGTCACCTATATCGAGGATGCCGAGGAGCGGCCCGAGGGCCTGAACCTGGCCACCCACTGGCTCGGCAAGGTGCGCGAGGAACACAAGCTTACCGGTAATCTGGTCGAGCTGAAGGACGCGCACATGCGCTTCATCACGCGCCATTCGCTGTTTCCCTCGAGGCGTCTGTATCTCGATGCGGTGAAAGATGTGTCGTTCGCCATCCAGCCCGGAGAAGTGTTCGGTCTGGTGGGTGAGTCAGGCTCGGGCAAGTCGACGATCGCGAGAATGATCACCGGTATCTACAAGCCGTCTGGTGGCATCATCGAGTTCGACGGAACCGACATGACCGCGCTGCAATCCCGGGCTGCGGCAGCCCCGTTCCGCCGCCAGATGCAGATGATCTTTCAGGACCCGTTTTCATCGCTCAATCCGCGCATGCGGGTGGAAGACATCATCGAAGAACCCATTCATTTTCACAAGATGGCCTACGACCAGAGCGAAGCCCGCCAGATCATGCATGACCTGCTGGATGTGGTCGGCCTCGGCGCACAGGCAGCGCGCAAGTTTCCGCACGAATTCTCCGGCGGTCAGCGCCAGCGGATTTCGATCGCCCGCGCCCTTGCTACCCGGCCCCGGTTCCTGATCTGTGACGAACCCACTTCAGCGCTTGATGTGTCGATCCAGGCCCAGGTTCTCAACCTGTTGAAAGACCTGCAGTCGGAACTCAACCTGACCATGCTGTTCATTTCCCATGACCTGCCGGTGATCCGGCAGATCTGTGACCGGGTCGGCGTCATGCGCAACGGCCAGTTGCTGGAGGTGGCCCCGACGGAAACGCTGTTCACCGATCCGCAGCACGACTACACCAAACACCTGCTCAAGCTGATGCCGAAATTCCGCGGCTTCCGTATGCCAGATCTCGAGGCCTGATCCAGGCCGGATGAAGCGTCAGATCATGTCATGTTCTTCCAGCACCTTGCGGGCAACGCGAAAGCATTCCAGCGACTGCGGAACGCCGCAGTAAATACCCACCACATGAATGATCGCCCGGATTTCTTCCTTGCTGACGCCATTGTTGATCGCACCGCGGCAATGGGTTTCCCACTCATGCATCTTGCCCAGGGCGCCGATCATGGCCAGGTTCATCATGGAGCGCGTCTTGACGTCGATGACCTCGTCACCCCAGCCGAACCCCCAGCACCAGGCGGTCATGGCCTCCTGGAAAGGCCGGGTGAAATCATCTGCCGCGGCCAGGTTGTTCTCCACATATTCTGCCCCCAGCGTCGACTTGCGCTTGGCCAGGCCTTTCTCGAACAAAGTCTCATCCATCGACTGCGTCCCGCATCCATTGTTGAAGTTTTTCCACCGAATGTTCCGAGTTGACGCCGCATTTCGGGTCGATCACCAGCGGGCCGGGCCGGTAGCCTGATGACCTCAAGCCGCGCTGGACCGATTCCACCAGGTGAATGTCTTCTTCCACGGTTGTCTCGCGATCCTGCACGGCAAGCCTGCTGATCACATCGGACTTCGCGCCGTCGATCGTGTACCAGCCGCGCCAGACCACCACGTGATCCGCGTCGACCGCACGCCAGTGATAGGTATTGAGAACATTGCCCGGATAGACCTGGAACGAGAACATCGGCCACAGGAACCACGATGAGTATTCGCCTGCGTGCTCATTTGACTGCAGATCGATTGCGTAGCTCATCTGGTCGAGGTTCTGGCATTCGGTGGTGTGACGCAGGCAGAACCCCTGCGGCTGGATGTCATAGGTCTCCGGCTTCACCACGCCGGTGGAAAATGTCGGGTGGTTGAGCTTGCAGTGATAGCATTCGGAATAGTTTTCTACCGACACTTTCCAGTTGCAGTTTTCCGGTATCTCCACCCACTCGACATGTTTCAGCCGCGCGTGATGGGGCACGAATGAGCTGAGCTGTTCGCGCACATCGGGAAACCAGGTGTCCATCGGCTCGGCGTCCGGGTCGAGATTGGCAAACAGGAAGCCGCAAAACTCTTCGATGCGCACGCGCGTCAGGCAGATGTCCGACCGGTCAAACCCGGGCACCGACTGGATGTTGGGACCCGACCTCAGTTCTCCCGACAGTTCGTAGGTCCAGGCATGATAGGGGCAAACCACCAGCCTGGTATTGCCTTCACCTCGCACCAGTTCATGCGCTCGGTGCTGGCAGACATTGTAATAGGCATTGATCGCGCCGTCATTGCCGCGGATGCAGAACAGGTTTTCACCTGCCATGGAAAAGGTGAAATAATCGCCGGTGTTCTCCACCTGGGAAATGTGGCCGGCAAATTGCCAGGTGCGCTTGAACAGGCCGTCAGACTCGATCCGGAATACGTCCGGGTCGGTGTAGTAGCGCGCATCAAGCGATCTGGCGGGTCTTGACTGAGACGACATGGTCAGCCTGCCTCCTCATCCACATAGATGCCCAGTTCATGGCGGCGTTCATGGAATTTCTTGACGCGGTCGACAATCTCACTGTCGGCGGATGCGATGACGAATGACAACAGGGTCTCCAGCAGCGCGATGGTCGAAACCGATGACGGAAAGAATTGCGGCGTGTCGGCGGCCACCACGAATCCGTGTTGCGATCCGGCGACAATCGGTGAAGCCGGACTGTCCGAGATACCGACAATGGTCAGGCCCTGTTCGCGCGCGATGCGAACCGCCTCCACCACCTCGCTGCGGTACGGTTTGCAGGTGATCGCAATCAGCACATCGCGGTGGTCAGCGCGCGCAAGGTCGTCGACAGCCGTGCTGCCGGGTCTGGGAATGGGATGGAACTGCTCCATGCCTGTAGATGCCAGGTAGGTGAAATTGCGGGCGTTTGAATTGTTGACCCCGACGCCCAGCACAAACACCTGCCGCGATGCCCAGATGTCGTCTGCGGCTGACTTGAGCGCTGTTTCATCGATACCGGCAAAGGTCTCCTCAATATTGCGCAGGGCGGAATTGACCATGTCGGCGTAAAGGCTGCCCAGCTTGCCGGACTGGCTCAGCGACTGCAGCCAGCGCGCGCGGTCGGGAAAGCTGGCCGTGCCGCGCCTGATCTCTGCCCGAAACGGCTCCCTGAAATCCTCATATCCGTCAAAGCCCAGAACCCTGGCCATGCGCACCAGCGTGTTGGGTTTGACGTCTGCTGCCGTGGCGATTTCGCGTATCGAACTGACTCCAACCTCGTTGGGATTTTCCAGCACGAAAGTCGCCGCCTTGCGCACTTCCGGCGTCAGACTTCTGAGCTCCGTGGTCAGCCTGCCGAGAAGTTCCGGTGGCGCAGATTGTCCGGATGATGGTACGTTTATATCATTCATGATTGACCAGTGTACAATTGTACGATAGCTGTTGTCCATCGCAAAACAACTCTTGTCGGAGTGAAAATCAATGGTGCCGTCTCATGCGCAGGTTGTGATCGTTGGCGGTGGCGTGATGGGATGCGGCATTGCCTATCACCTGGCCCATGAAGGCTGGAGCGACACCGTTCTGCTCGAAAAGGCCGAACTGACCTCCGGCTCCACCTGGCATGCCGCCGGCCAGATTACGCACTCCACTTCCAGTTTCGGCCTTGGCAAATGCGTTGATTACAATATCGGCCTGTATTCGGGAAAACTGGAGGCGGAGACCGGCCAGTCGGTCACCTGGCACGGCTGCGGGTCGTTCAGGCTGGCCTATACCGAAGACGAGATGGACTGGCTGCGGCAGACGCTGTCTGTCGGGCGCTCTTTAGGCTTCAATATTGAACTGGTCGGCCCGGGCCGCATTGCCGAACTGCACCCGTTCTACAATCTCGACGGTGTCATCGGCGCGCTGCACACACCCGATGATGGCCATGTCGACCCGTCAGGCGTCACCCAGGCCCTCGCGGCAGGCGCCCGCAAGCTGGGGGCCAGGATCATCCGCCACTGCCGCGCCACCAATATCGTGCAATTGCCGAGCGGCGAATGGAAAGTATCTACCGAGCACGGCGACATTGTCTGCGAGCACGTGGTCAATGCAGGCGGCACCTATGCCCGGCAGATGGGGCAATGGTCCGGCCTGCAATTGCCAATGACCTCCATGACCCATCATTACCTGGTCACCGATACGGTGCCGGAGTTCCTGGAGCTTGAGAGGGAACTGCCGGTCATCCGCGATGACAAGCTGGTATCCGGCTATATCCGCATGGAACAGAAGTCCGGCCTGATCGGCATTTATGAAAAGGAAAATCCCAACACGGTCTGGGAGGATCATTGCCCGTGGGAAGCCGAGAACGAGCTGTTTGCCGCCGACTATGACCGCATCATGCCGTGGCTCGAAAACGCCATGGGCCGCATGCCGGTCTTTGCCGAGCTTGGCATCAAGCGCGAAGTGCACGGCGCCATCTCGCATCCGCCCGACGGCAATCCGCTGATCGGTCCGGCGCCGGGTGTGAAAAACTACTGGTGCTGCTGCGGCACCCAGATCGGCATTGGCTGGGGCCCCGGCCTGTCGCGCGAGCTGGCGCGCTGGATGGTGCATGGGGCAGCGGACATTTCCATGCGCGACTACGATCCGCGCCGCTTCGGCGCCTATGCGACCAGAGACTGGCAGGTGATCAAGGCAAAGGAAGATTATTGCCTGCGTCATGAAATCCCGTTCCCGCATTTCAACCGGCTTGCCGGGCGTCCCGTCAAACCCGGCCCGCTCCATGAACGGCTGAAAGCCAAAGGTGCGGTGTACGAGGAAGTCTATGGCCACGAGCGTCCGCGCTGGTTTGCAACCGGTGGCATTGAGCAGCGCGACTATTACTCGTTCCGGCGCACCGAAATCCATGACCTGCTGGCAGCAGAGGTAAGGGCTGTGCGCGAACGCGCCGGCATCATGGACATCGCCGGCTTTACCAAGGTCGAAGTCTCCGGCCCGGATGCAGAGAGCTTCCTCGATGCCCTGACGCCGAACCGCCTGCCGAGGAAACCCGGCGGCATTGCGCTGACCCATCTACTCAATCGCCGGGGCCGTATCGAGATTGAACTGACCATCGTGCGGCTTGCCGAGGATCGTTTCTACCTGGTGTGTGCCGCCTTCTTCGAGCAGCGTTTGCTGGATCACCTGGGGCTGCATCGTGGAGACGAAAACATCGAAGTCATCAACCGGTCCGATGACTGGGCCGCCCTGTCGCTCAACGGTCCAAGGTCGCGCGATATACTGTCAGCCTGCACCGACACCCCGCTGGACAATGCCAGCTTCCGCTGGATGTCGGCCCGTGAAATCCGGATTGCCGGTCACATCGTGTGGGCATTCCGAATGTCCTATGCCGGAGAGCTGGGCTGGGAATTTCACGGGGCCCGTGACGCCATGCCGGCCATTTATGACGCACTCTGGAAGGCCGGCGAGGCGCATGGCATTGCCGATTACGGTTCCTTCGCCATGAATATTCTGCGCATGGAGAAAATGTTCAAGGGCGCAGGCGAGCTGACCAATGAGGTGAGCTTGCCGGAAGCAGGCGTCATGCGCTTTGTCAAAATGGACACAGAGTTCTTCGGCAGGCAGCAGACGCAGGAAAGCCTCGACAGGCCGTTGCCCTGGGTATGCGCCTATATCGCCATCGAGCCGGACGGTGTCTGGGACGGCAATGGCGGCGAGGCCGTACTGCATGATGGCGAAGTCGTCGGTTCAACAGCCTCTGTTGCCTATGGTCATACGGTTGGGAAAATTCTCGCATTTGCCTATGTAAAACCGCATGCGGCCGAACCGGGCACACGGCTGGAGGTGGTCATCGCCGGTGAACCGCGTTCAGCATGTGTACTGGGTGAACCCGCCTACGATCCGCACAGCCTGCTGCCGCGAACCGATGCTGCCCTGGAGCCTGTCCGATGAGGATCCCCGGCAAAATGAAGGCGTTCGTGCTGACCGGCCACGGCGACATGGAGAAGCTGGTCTATCATACGGACTGGCCGGTGCCGGTTGCAGGCACGGGCGAAGTGCTGGTCAAGGTGCATGCCTGCGGGCTCAACAACACCGATGTGAACACCCGCACGGCCTGGTACTCCAAGGGCGTCAGCGAAAAAACCACCGGCGGCGCTTTCGACAGCGCCGACGAGGATGATGCCACATGGAGTGGAGCATCGATTACCTTCCCGCGCATTCAGGGCGCTGATGTGTGTGGCACGGTTGTCGCCGGACCGGACCGTCTGATGGGCAGGCGCGTGCTGATCGAGACCTGGATGCGCGACTGGAACGACCCGCTAAACATGGCCAGGACCGGATACTTCGGCTCCGAATGCGATGGTGGCTTTGCAGAATTTGTGAAGATTGACCAGCGCAACGTTCATCCCGTTGACTGCGATCTCTCCGATGCGGAGCTGGCGACCTTCGCCACCTCCTGGATCACGGCAGAGAACATGCTCAACCGCGCCAACGTAACTAACGGCGACCAGGTTCTCATTCCCGGCGCATCCGGCGGTGTCGGCTCGGCCCTTATCCAGCTTGCCAACCGGCGCGGGGCGACAACCATCGCCATGGCCAGCAAGTCCAAGCATGACGCGGTAGCCGGGTTTCAACCGCACGCCATACTGGATCGCGCGCCTGGCAACCTGAAACAGGCACTAACCCATGTCATTGGCCGCGACACCGTCAATGTCGTGGCAGATGTTGTCGGCGGCGACTACTGGCCCACGCTGATTGACGTGCTCGAGCGCGGCGGGCGCTACACCTGCGCCGGTGCCATTGCCGGACCCATGGTGGAAATGGATCTCAGGACTTTCTATTTGCGCGACCTGACCTTTACCGGCGCCACCATCGTCCCGCCCGGGGTGTTTGCCGATCTGGTCGGCTACATTGAGCGCGGCGAAGTGAAACCGGCGCTTGCTGCAACCTATCCGCTTGAGCAGCTTCACGAAGCCCAGCAGGCTTTCATCGACAAGAAACACACCGGCAATATCGTGGTGACCATGACATGAAAATTACCCGTATTTCCGTTTACCGGAAGGATCTGCCCCTGGCAGATCCGTACTGGCTATCCGGCGGCCGGCTCAAGTTCGAGGTACTCGACGCCACTTTCATCAAGCTGGAAACCGATGCCGGACTGACCGGTTGGGGGGAAGGCACGCCGTGGGGACACACCTATGTACCGGCGCACGGGCCCGGCATTCGCGCCGGGCTGGAGACCATGGCGCCTGCCATTCTCGGCAGGGACCCGCGCAAGGTGGAACTGGTCGAAAGAGCCATGGACCTGTGCCTGCCCGGCCATCTCTATGCCAAGGCTGCGGTGGACCTGGCCTGCTGGGACATCATGGGCAAGGCATGCGGCCTGCCCATTGCCGACCTGCTGGGCGGCAAGCGCGATACCGGCACACCGGCTGCCTCATCGGTGTCATCGGGTGATCCGGATTACATGATGGGCATCATCAACAGATATCGTGAGCAGGGCTATGTGGCGCACTCGGCCAAGGTTGGCGGCGATGTTGACGCGGACATTGAGCGCATCCGGCATATCGAGGCAAACCGCAAGCCCGGTGAGATCATGCTGTATGACGTCAACCGGGCCTGGACCCGGCGCGAAGCGAGCATCGTCATGAACGCGGTTGCCGACCTTGGCGTCACCTTCGAACAGCCCGGTGAAACCCTCGACGACATTGCCGAAATCCGCAAGGTCACCACGTCACCGATCAGTGTCGATGAAACCCTGGTGACGCTGCAGGATGCCTGCCGGATCGCGCGCGACGGCATCGCCGATGTCTTCGGCATCAAGCTCAACCGGGTCGGTGGCCTGACCAAGGCCAGGCGCATGCGCGACGTCGCACTTGCCCACGGTATCCAGATTTTCGTAATGGCCACCGGCGGATCGGTGATGGCCGACACCGAAGCAGCCCATCTGGCACAGTCAATCCCGCAAGAGTTCATACGCGCCACCTGGTCATGCCAGGATATGCTGACGGTGGATGTGGCTCCGCGCCGGGGCTGCCGCACCGAAAACGGTATGCTGACCGTCGACGACACGCCGGGGCTTGGTTGCGATCCGGACGAGGCCATTCTCGGCGATCCGGTGGCTGTGTATGAGTAATCCGCCATGAAGATAACCGCCATCACGGCCTGGCTTGTACCGCTGACCAGCCATCAAACCTATTACATGGCGGACGGCAAGACCTGTGGCATGGTGGAAACCGCCGTGGCGCGGATTGAAACCGATACCGGCCTTGCCGGATGGGGTGAAGTGTGTCCGATCCCGCACTACCTGCCGGCTTACGCGCGCGGCGTTGCACCGGCGCTTGAGGAAATGGCCCCGGTGCTGCTGGGTGCAGACCCGGTCGGGCCGGAAGCGCTCATGGACAGGCTTGATGCGTATCTGCAGGGTCATGACTATGCCAAATCCGCCATAGACATGTGTCTTTGGGACCTGACGGCACAGGCGGCGGGCTTGCCGCTTCACGCCCTGTTGGGCGGCAGGCGGCAGCAGACCATGCCGCTGTATCACTCCATTACCTGCGTGGCCCCCGACGAGATGGCCCGCATGGCGCGCGACGCATATGCCGCCGGCATCCGGCAGTTCCAGGCCAAGCTGGGCGCCGATGCCGACTGGCGCGCAGACGTCGAACGCCTGATCAGGGTACGAGAGGCCGTCGGTGACGGCCCGCTGGTCTATGGTGACTGGAATTGCGGTGCATCGCGCCTGGATGCAACCAGGGTGGGCCGGGCTGTTGCCCATCTCGACATCATGCTTGAGCAGCCGTGCCGGACCATTGAAGACTGTGCGGCGGTTCGCTCCGCTACCGGCCTGCCCATGAAAATGGATGAATGCGCCCACGATACCGCGTCCCTGCTGAAGGCCCATCAACTGGGGTGCATGGATGCCGTGGCGCTCAAGCTGTCCAAGTTCGGCGGCCTGAGCGCCATGCGCAGAGCGCGCGATCTGTGCCTGCACCTGGGGGCGAAAATGTGTGTTGAAGACACCTGGGGTTCGGATGTTACAACTGCAGCCCTGCTGCATCTCGGTGTGTCGACCAAACCGGGCAACCTGATGAATGTGTGCGATCTGTCAGGTTATGTGTCGCCGCGGCTGGACGAAACCGCCCCGGTGCGGAATGATGGCCGTATTGCACCGCCTGAAGGCATTGGCCTTGGCGTGAAACCGGATCCGGACCGTCTGGGCACGCCGGTTATCTTACTGAGCTAGGAGTATCATCATGAAGTCGCAATCAGGCTGGATTGACCGGGCCAACGCCGTATTGCCGGCAGGCGGATTCGGCAATTTCGACCCCGGCATCATCATTCGTGAAGGCAGGGGCTCCAGGGTCTGGGATGAGGACGGCAACGAGTATGTTGATTACCTGATCGGCTCAGGCCCCATGCTGCTGGGCCACGGGCACCCGGAGGTGCTCGATGCGGTCAGCGAGCAATTGCCCAGGGGATTGACCTTCTTTGCCAACAATGCTGCTGGTATTGAACTGGCGGAGCAGATTTGCGACGCGATGGCGTGCGGCGATCAGGTTCGCTACGTGACCTCGGGCGGTGAAGCCGACATGTATGCCATGCGGCTGGCGCGCGCCTTTACCGGCCGTGACAAGATCATGAAATTCGAAGGCGGCTATCACGGCATGTCAGCGGAAGCCCAGATGAGCCTGGCGCCTGAAAAACTCACCAATTTTCCGCTTGCGGTACCGGATTCCGCCGGCATTCCGTCAGGCGTGCGCGATGAAATGCTGGTGGCTCCGTTCAACGACATCGAGTTTGCCCGCTCGCTGATTGCCGAGCACGGTCACGAGATTGCGGGCATCATCGTTGAACCGCTGCAGCGGGTCATTCCGCCGACGCCGGGTTTTCTGCAGGCCCTGCGCGAGGAATGCGACCGGCACGGCATTGTGCTGGTGTTCGACGAGATCGTGACCGGCTTCCGCTTCGCCTATGGCGGTGCGCAGGAGCTTTACGGCGTCACGCCGGATGTGTGCACGCTCGGCAAGATCATTGGCGGCGGTTTCCCGCTGGCCGCCATTGCAGGCAAGGCCCATATCATGGCGCATTTCGACAAGGCCAAGGTCGGCGCCGATGGTTTCCTGATGCAGTTGGGCACCTTGAGCGGCAACCCGATCGCGGCGGTTGCCGGCATGAAGACCATGGAAATCCTGCGCCGCCCCGGTCAGTACGACAAGCTGCGCGGGCTCGGCAAGACGCTGATGAACGCCATCTCCGGGCATCTCGGCAAGGCCGGTTTCGATCACCAGATCGTCGGCGATCCGACCCTGTTCGACGTGCTGTTCACTTCCCATCCGGTCAAGGATTATCGTGATGTGTACAGGGCCGATGCCGCCCGAAACCTGCGCTTCAACAAGCTGCTGCGCGAAAAAGGCATCTTCAAGTCACCGGGCAAGCTCTATCCGTGCCTGGCCCTGACCGATGCGGACATCGAGCAGACCATCGACGCCATAGCATATGCAGCGAGCAAGCTGGATTAGGCTGCCGATACTGCGCCGGCAGCGGTCCGCCTCTGGACTTTTGTGCATGGAGCCGCATCGCTGCTGATCGATGAGGACTATACCAAGGTTGCCCCCGGTCTTGATGTCGAGACGCTGATAGCCGAGACCACGCCGTCGCTGCTCAGATAATGCCGTCCTTGCGGTTTTGCCGGTCAATCCAGTCGGCTGCAAATGTCACCAGCGGGCCATAATCGGTGAGCTTGCAGTCTGCATTGCCGATTTTGCCTGTGGTCACGGCGCCGGTCTCTTCCCAGGCCTTGCCGGCCGGCAGGAAGAGACGGCCCAGATCATCTTCCACATCAGGCGCCTTGATCCAGGCACCGTCCCCGCCATGCCTGATATCACGCAGAATGGTCCGGCGGTGAGCGGCAACACTTTCCGCAGCATGCAAAGCCGAGCACCGGTCCCAGTCGACGCCGATCAGCAGGATCTTCATGGCGGGCCGGTCTCTCAGCCGCCCCCAGGGGGTTTCGGGGCCGGTGGCCCAGTCAAACGGGTCATGGTCTGCTGCCAGTTCGGCTGCCTCGGGGCCCAGCAACAAGACTGAGCTTGTGGGGTGGTTGCTTCTGACAACGCCGGGCCAGCTTCTGAAGGCTTCCGGAACCGCCCCGTTCTGCCGCGCATCGGAGCGTTCGGGATCGAAGCCCAGCACCTGGGACCGGACATGCAGGCGCTCTTCTTCAGACAGGGTGGCGTCAACGAGTTTGCCGGGATCATAGGCGTCGTGACTGAAGCCCGGCATGCCGATCAGGCCGCGATCACCAACGACTTCAATCAGAGCCTCAATCAGGCCCCTCGGGCCACCAATGACATGGCCGATCTGCCCCAGTGCGGTATGCACGAAAATACCGTCACCATGCCCGACACCCAGCACCGACAACTGCTTCACCAGGTCGTCCTTGCCGATGATCAATGTGTCGGTCGGCTGTGCCTGCGGCATGGTCTACTCCTGCTTCTTGTTGTTGCCATTGCCGTTGTTCGCAAGGCCGAGTAATGCAGCAATTCTTGGATAGCGCTTTTTCAGCCAGGCCCCGTGTTTGACTTCAATGCGTCGCCGCCAGCGCCGGATGATACTGGAGTCTATGGACAGGATAAGCAGCCCGAGCGGCACCATCCAGAAGCCCAATATGGGAAGAAAGCCCAGTACACCGCCAATGATGAGGCCGGCACCGAGCAACCGGCGCGCCGTCGGGCTGCCGGGCACTTTCAGTGAATGATTACCGATGCGGACGCGTTTGGTCATAGCGGGCCATCTAACCACGACACCACCGCGATACAAGGGCGTTGCGCACTGAATCGAAATGGTTTTTAAACTTATACCAAAGGAAGTGGCACAATGTGGCAAATTGGGCTTTAACACCGCGAAACTGTCTGCTATAGGCAAGCCATCCTTCCTCGGTAGCTCAGTGGTAGAGCAATCGGCTGTTAACCGATCGGTCGGGGGTTCGAATCCCTCCCGGGGAGCCAATTTTTCGCGGCAAACCGTTGTTTTGTTTGTGGAATAAGTTGGCGGCGAAAGTCTGTCCGCCAATTTATCCATCAATCACAATTGAAACCATCCTCACGAGCGCCAGATTCTGCCACCAGAAATACGCGTAGTTGGCTCCATGGAGGTTGCGCCAATCAGGGTTTTGGGTGGTCGGCAGCTGTATTGGGCACCCTCGGCCCCTGTGCATTCGGTTTAATTCATGGATTGTAAACGAGTAAAATGCTTTTCAGCATTCGAACCGCCGAAAGCAAGAGAGACCGTGCACAGATGCGCATTCAGTGTTTCCCAGCGCGTTATGAAGTACGCTTCCGTAATTCCTTTTTGACGATCTTGCCGTTGGCGTTGCGGGGCAGGGGAATGTCAGAAAAGGTTACAAAGTCGGGGATCTTGTAGTCGGCAAGACGGGCGGCGCAGTGGGCTTTGATGTCTTGCGCTGATGGTGCCGGGTTCCTGGTATGAACGAAGACTTCCATCTTCTCGCCGAGCACCTCGTCCTGCCGGCTGACAGCAGCGCATTCTATGACGGCTTCATGCGCCGTGATCGCATTTTCGATCTCAGCGCTGTAGATGTTGTAGCCGCCGCGAATAATCATGTCCTTCTTGCGGTCATGCAGGCGAAAAAAACCCTCAGCGTCACGCGAGCCGACGTCGCCGCTTTTCCAGTAACCGTCCTGAAATTCCGCACGGGTCTTTTCCGGATTATCCCAATAGCCGGGCACGACCATCGGACCGCCGATCCATAATTCGCCATGAGTACCGGCGGGCAGGTCCTTTCCGTCGTCACCAACTACGCGAATGTCAGCGCAAGGCAATGCGATGCCGACACTGTCGGCGCGGGTTGTGCCGGTGCCGAGCGGCAGCATGGTGGCCGGCGAGGTTGTCTCGGTTGCACCGTAGGCGTTGACCAGGATCAGATCAGGCAGTTTTTGCGACAGGGCCTCAATGGTGGATTGCGGCATCGGCGCGCCGCCATAACCGCCGATGCGCCATTTTGAGAGATCGTGATCACCGATCTCGCAACGCAAAAGAAAGAGATTGTACATTGCCGGGACAATCAGCGTATGGGTCACCTTCTCGGCCGCGGCGGCTTCCAGAAGGGCCTGCGCCTCGAAGACTTCCATTATCACCGTGCAGCCGGCGACACGCAGCATGGTGAACAGGATCGCGACGAGGCCGGTGACATGCGACGCCGGTACCGCGAGCAGGGAACGTTCGCTGTCACCAAGCTCCATGCAGAGTTCGAAATGCATGGCGGAGTGGACGATGTTGAAATGCGTCAGCATGGCGCCCTTGGGGCGTCCGGTCGTACCTGAGGTATACAGGATAACGGCAACGTCTTCCTCGACAACCGAAACTGTGGGCGAGGCTGCGCCCCTTGCCGCAATGGTGGCAAAGTCTCGAGCATCGCCAGTTGCCCCACCGATGGAGAAACGATGTTTGAGATTGTCGAGTGCATCGGCGTGCGGAATCTTCGAACTGATGTCGCGGTCATGGATGAGCAGCGCCGCGCCGCTATGATTGAGGATGTAGGCGAGTTCCGGGGTCTGCTCGCGGATGTTGATCGGAACGGCGATGGCGCCGACGCGTAGTGTTGCGAGTAATACGGTCAGGAATTCGGTGCGATTGCCGATGAGCATGGCAACGCGATCACCTTTGCCTACGCCCTCGGCGTGAAGCCCGGCAGCAAGATCAGCGACTTCCCGGCCGAGTTGCGCATAGGTCAGGCGCACATTGTCGAAAACGACGGCTTCCCCATCCCCATTCCGGGTCATCGCTTCGGCGAACATCGCGTTGAGGTCAGTAGGGCGTTCAGCGAAGCAGCGCAGTCTGCGTTGGTCAAAATGGATTTCGTCGCGAAGCCGATCGAGGATGTTGTCAGGCCAGTTCATAAGGCCGCTATTCCCGTCCGTCGAGAGCCCGGCCCGAAACAATCTCGCCGCGCTCGATGACGTATTCACGGTCCATCAACGTATCGGCATGCGCGAGTTCGGATTGTGCGAGCAGGATGGAGCGGCCCTCCTCGCGCAACGCACCAATGACCTCGGCGAGCCGGTTGGCAAGCGCAGGAGCAACACCTTCGAACGGTTCATCGAGCGCCAGCAGTCTGGTTCCCGCCATCAGAGCGCGGCCGAGCGCCACCATCTTTTGCTGCCCGCCGGAAAGCAGCAGCGCCTTGCGGTCTTTCA
>Ga0316191_10001915_pt1 | contig 14948 bp, 9 predicted proteins | sample Eddworburr2cm_MG_FD_204928 | JGI IMG/M metagenome (GOLD analysis project Ga0316191, IMG submission 204928) | Coastal sediment microbial communities from Maine, United States - Eddy worm burrow 2 cm | ecosystem: Environmental > Aquatic > Marine > Coastal > Sediment | place: USA: Maine | collected...
TGTGGGCGAAATACAAGTAAGCGGACTTGATGATAGAGAGCGACGTGATTTCCGTATCACCAACATTGGCTTTGTGTTTCAGGACTTCGAACTTCTTGATTATCTCAACGTCTTTGACAACGTTCTACATCCCTATCGCATAACCGGCGCCCTCAAGCTGGATAAAGAGAAGCGCGTCCGGGCTACGACACTCGCACAGGATATGGGCATCGGCGACAAGCTAAAGCGGAATTCCAATGATCTCTCCCACGGCGAAAAGCAACGTGTCGCCATCTGCCGGGCTCTGTTGCCCCAACCAAAACTGATCCTGGCGGATGAGGCCACCGGCAATCTTGATCCGGACAACAAGGGTCTTATCCTGGACCTGCTGTTCCAAAGTGTAGAGGATCACGGCGCCACCTTGTTGGCGGTAACTCACGATTATGAGTTACTGAAGCGATTTGATCGAGTGGTGGATTTTCGACAGTTCGAAGGGCATGACAAATAATATCCGGCCACGTCGGCGGCTAATCTAATAAGACTTGAGCATGTTTGATACTTTCTACATTGCCTGGAGATACGTAAGCTTCAACAAGATCAAGACCGCCACCCTTGTGGCCTGTGTCACTCTGATCTCGTTTCTGCCCCTGTCCTTGCAGCTATTACTGGAAGAGAGTGAGCGACAGCTCATGTCCCGGGCAGTATCCACGCCGTTGGTAGTGGGAGCCAAGGGTAGCTCCCTGGACCTGGTTATGAATACCCTTTACTTCGACGACGAAGTGCCTGAGCTCATTACGGTGGCTGCCTCGAATAGCGTAATGGACTCCGACCTTGCCCTGCCCATACCTGTATACGCTCGATTCCAAGCCAGAGGCAACCCCATCGTGGGGACGACCTTGGATTACTTTGACTTCCGGGGCTTGAGAATCGCTCAAGGGAGGCAGCTAGCAGTGCTGGGTGATTGTGTGCTCGGGGCGAAAGTTGCAGACAGTCTTGACCTCAAACCGGGGGACAGTCTGGTGTCATCGCCTGAAACCCTTTTCGACCTGGCGGGTGTGTACCCCCTGAAGATGAAGGTGGTGGGAGTACTCGAGAAATCGCACACCTCCGATGACCTGGCTGTTTTTGTTGATCTCAAAACCGGTTGGGTCATCCAGGGGCTAGGGCACGGGCACGAAGATGTGACCAAACTGCGAGATCCCACTCTTGTGCTCAAAAGGACTGAAAAAAACGTAGCAGCCACTGCCAAGCTCTACCACCACACTGAAATCACGGAAAAGAATATCGACTCGTTTCACTTTCACGGCGACCTGGCGCAATATCCCATAACCGCTGTGATTGCACTACCCCATGACGACAAGTCAGGGACGATCCTGCGGGGTCGGTATCTGTCTCGAGAGGAAACCCAGCAAATAGTCAGGCCGGAGGACGTAATAGACGGCCTGCTTCAGAACATCTTCCGGATCAAGAACGTCCTGGATGCGGTGATTTCAGTGGTTGCCCTGGCAACGATCCTGGCCATTGTTCTGGTCTTTGCCCTATCGTTGCGACTTCGACAGCGGGAAATACAAACGATTTTCAAGCTCGGCTGCCGACGGGCGACCATTGCCCGGCTCCTGAGCGCGGAGATTTTCATTATTGTCATAATGAGCGGGGTATTTTGCGGGGCTTTGATATTCCTGGTTAATCAGTTCTCACATGATCTGGTCAGGATGCTGTTTATCAGATAGGAAAATGGAGTGATGGAGCATTTTAAGATATGTTCTGTGGGAGCGGCTTTCTAGCCGCGATAATCGCAGCTAACCTGTCCCGTCATCGCGGCTAGAAAGCCGCTCCCACAAGGCCTCTCAGGAATGAAAGCCATTTATTATTCATCAATGGAACATTTGAAATGCGCCTGATAAGAAGATACCAGGAACACGCTGTACTGATTGCGCTATGTTTCATCACTATCAGTATTGCATGTATTCTTCTCAAGCCCGGGGAAGGCTGTGCGGGCGAGAGGCTCAATATATACGTGGTCAACTATCCGCTCCAATACTTTGCCGAGCGTATTGCCGGAGAGCACGCGCGTGTTGTGTTTCCTGCTCCAGCTGATGTTGATCCTGCTTACTGGATGCCGGATGCAAAAACGATTTCAGACTATCAGCGGGCTGATCTCATCCTGCTCAATGGGGCGAACTATGCCAAGTGGGTAAACAAGGTATCTTTGCCCCGGTTTCGGATGGTAAATACGTCTGCCGCATCCAAAGACCGGTACATAGAGGCTGCCGAGATGCTCACCCATTCCCATGGAGCCAAAGGCAAGCATGGACATGAAGCCCTCGCCTTCACAACCTGGATCGACTTCAACCTCGCTGCTGAACAGGCCAAGGCGATTACGAAAGCACTGAGCCGCAAGAAGCCTGCTCTGAAGGATACCTTTCAGAGCAACTACGAGGAACTCGCGAAGGAACTGCTGAAACTTGACCGCGACATCAAAGAGGTAGTATCTAAAGATCAGTCGAAGCCTCTCGTTGTGTCTCATCCCGTCTACGACTACTTTGCTCGGGGTTACGGTCTGAATATAAGAAGTGTCCACTGGGAGCCTGACGAAATACCAACGACTGAACAGATGCTGGAACTCCATAGCATTCTGAAAGACCACCCGGCAAAATGGATGATCTGGGAAGGGGAGTCGATAAAGGAATCGGTTGAAAGACTGAAAGCAATCGGTATGCAGAGTGTGGTGTTTGATCCCTGCGGTAATGCACCAGACCAGGGAGATTTTATGAGTGTGATGCGGCAAAATGTTGAAAATCTCAAAGCAGCTTTCCCTCAATGAAGACAGAGGAACAAAACCTGTGGAGGAACCAGATGGACAGAATACTTCTGAAATGGTCGCTCACTGCTTTCTTTGGCACTATTTTATTCCTTTTCAGTCAAAATGCTTTGGCAGGAGGGTTCTACCTTCCCGAGATTGCCACCCCAGGCAGTGTGGGCACCGCCGGGGTGGCCAATGTTACCAACGTGGATGATGCCTCCTCTGCTTTCACTAACCCTGCCGGCATGACCGCTTTGAAAGCTGATGAAGTCGAGGGTGGGATGGAGGTGCTCATCCCCGTGAACAAATTCGACTCTGACATTGCCACAGCTGGTGGCAGCGACGGCGGCAATGCCGGCCAGCCTGCTGTCATCCCAGGTCTTTTTGTGGTGAAAGGGCTCAATGACAATCTCAAGCTGGGTTTCTCAGTTGCCGCAGTGGCTGGTGGAGGGCTGGACTACGGTGAGAATTTTGTTGGCCGCTATCAGGCTTATAAGGCTGTACTTCAGACTGTGGGGGTTGGCCCTTCATTGGGTTACAAGATAAACGACATGGTGTCCATCGGCGCTGGTGTCTACATGATACAAACAACTTTTAATGAGAAAATCGCCGTTAATCAGTCATTTTTCGGTGCCAATGACGGCACGGTGCAATTTCAGGATATTAATGACATTGGCTATCAGTGGACCGCCGGTCTCATTTTTAAGCCCACTGATAGGCTTCTCTTTGGTTTTACCTATCTGAGTGAAGCCGATGTCGACTTGTCTGGAGACCTCAAAACCAGCGGTCTTCAGGGTGCATTTCAAAACCTTCTCGGCGATGCAGATTCTATTACAGTCAGTTTTGACCTTCCCGAGGCCTTCACATTCGGCCTGAGATACAGGGTTACGGAAAAACTGACCCTGTTGGCGGATTCTAACTACCAGAGGTGGTCGCAGTTTAGTAAGAACAATGTGAGCATAGATGTTGGCCCTACAGGTGATGCGGCGACAACTACCATTGACCGCGACTGGAAAGATACCTGGCATGTGGGAGGTGCTCTCAAATACGACTTCGGCGCAAACCACATTGTGGGTATGGGCGTATCTTATGACAGTTCGCCGGTGACCAACAAAGACCGCACGGCGGATTTGCCTATGGATGAGCAGTTCAGGGTCGCAGCAGCATACGGCAAGAATAACCCAATCGGCCTGAGCTACAGCTTTAGTACATCATATGTCTATTTTGGCGAAGGCAAGATGGATCAAACCGCCCAGGGAGAACGCTTCAAGGGCAAGTTCGATACCAACTACCTGGTTTTCGTGGCTGCGTCTGTCCATTACCGGTTCTAGAATGTGCGAGAATGAAAGTGATCATATGAAAAAGCTACCTCCTTCGAGGCCTTGTATTATACAAGGGGTCTTGGAGAAAACCCGAAACAAAGGAGGTAGCTTTTTCATATGATCACTTTTTCGTTTGAGATCCTGCTACCACATATAATGGTAATCTCACCAAACTCAAATATAAATGTATCTGCTATAGATGTGAAGTCCTGGATGTCTCCGAAAACATGCCAAGCGCATATCATATCTTTAATGTTTCAAGATTTCACATCTTGGCAAGGTATATGGAGTTCCGCACTGGGAAGATCAACCACAAGATGTCGAGTTTTAGAGATAGAAACGTGCTCCCACCTCTGTGATATCCTGCCTAGTTGCATCCAATGTGAACCCATTTTGTAAGGAGGAAATGGAAGATTCATGTTTCCTTTATCTTTTTAAGTTGTGCTATAGTCCCGCTCAGGACGGTATGCTATGGCAGATGAGGCGACTACCATATCCATTTTGCGCACCAAGCTGCACCGGCCCCCGGTTCCCAGGGACCACGTACACCGGGCGCGGCTTTTGGAGCGGCTCGAGCAGCGTCGCTATCGGCCCCTAACCCTTGTATCGGCACCTGCCGGGTACGGCAAGAGCACGCTGGTGAGTTGCTGGTTGGATAGGTGCGAAATTCCTTTCGCCTGGTTGTCACTGGATGAGCACGACAACGACCTACATCAGTTCCTTGCTTATTTGGTGACTGCTATTCGCACCATGTTCTCCGATGCCGCCAGTAAGACCATGACCCTGATCAATGCCCCGAACCTGCCACCGATTCCAGTCTTAGCCAGTAGCCTGGCCAATGAACTGGACTTGATTGAGCAGAATTTTATCCTGGTGTTGGATGATATTCATCGCATTCAGGAGAAATCGGTCTACGACCTGGTCACCGAATTGCTGCACCACCCGCCGCGGCCCATGCACCTGGTAATGGTCGGCCGGCGTGATCCGCCCCTGCCCATGTCCAAGCTCCGTGGCAGTAGCCAAGTAACCGAAATCCGCACACAGGATTTGTCCTTTACCGCTGTGGAAACAGCGGAGTTTCTAAAGATAGCACTCGAGGAGCAGGTCGATGAATCGGCAGCAGCCACATTGGCAGGGAGGGCTGAAGGCTGGGTGACCGGCTTACGGTTGGCGGTTCTGGCCGTGCGGGGGCACCATAACGCAGTTGGCAAGTTGCTGGAATTGAAAGGGACCACTGCCTATGTGATGGACTACCTCATCATAGAGGTTCTGGATGCTCAGTCACCAGTCATGCGTCGCTATCTCTTGAGTACCTCCATCCTAGATCGTTTTTGCGCTCCTTTGTGCGATGCTTTGTGTTGGCCGGACGCTGAGCCGGGTGAGGGCGATATCGATGGCGTTGAGTTCACCGCGAGGCTCCAAAAGGACAACCTATTCGAGATTGCCCTGGACACAGAAAACCGATGGTTTCGTTACCATCATCTCTTTCAGCAGCTCCTTCAGCGGCAGCTGGAGCAGAGCTCAAAGCCTGAGGAGGTCGCGACTCTTCATGGCCGCGCCAGCGAATGGTTCGAGTCTCAGGGGTTGATCACAGAATCGATCGAGCATGCCTTGGAGGCTGGGGATCTCATACGTGCGGCCGAGATCATCGAGAAGTGCCGGAACGACGAGTTCACTGCGGACCGGTGGCATATCGTCGAACAGTGGCTCGCCATGCTTCCTGCGGACATCAGGCAAGAGCGGCCGAAGCTGCTTTTAACCGAGGCCTGGATCGCTAACCTGCAACATCAGTTGACGCGAGTCCCGATGCTCCTCGACCAGGCCGAGTCTCTGCTGCGCAATCAGACGGCAGAGCCGACGCTGTCGGCAGAGATCGCCTTCTTTCGGGGATACTTTGCCTTCTTCGAAGGTCAGGCTGAGGACAGTCTGCAGCACCTCGAAGAGGCGGTGGTAGAGCTTGCCGGCACAAAGTCCCCGTTTCTGGGTGAGGCCGAACTCATGCTCGGGCTGGCTCGTTGCATGGTCGGGCAGAAAGAGCCGGCAGTCCGGGCTTTGGAAGCTCGGATCGGTGAAGTCGACTCGTCTAAGAATTACTTACTCTCGCGATTGATCGCCAGTTTAGCCTTCATCTACCAGCTCTGCGGCGATCTGCATCCGGCTCTCCTCGAAGCGCAACGTCTGCAGGAAGTGTCGAAGAAGCACAATATGGGCCTTACCGAGGCCTGGAGTTACAACATGCTAGCGTGCACATACCTGCACACCGGCGAATTCGAGACCGCATCGCTTCACTTTGCGCAAGCCGTGGAGATGCGTTACGTGCTGGAACCCAGGGCGGCGGTGGATGCCCTGGCGGGATTGGCGCTAACGCAGCAGCTCATGCAGGAGCCGGACGACGCCGCAGAGACGGCTGGTCAGTTACAGGAGTTCGCCCGAGAGCTGCATGAGCGTAACTATCTGTCCGTGGCCCAATCCTGCCAAGCCCGCCTCGCGGTGCTGCGGGGCGACTTGAACTCGGCAGTCGAGTGGGGCCAGTTGGTCGACGAATCACCAGTGCTGGCCGAGCTGTTCTCGTGGCTGGAAGCGCCCTCCATCACCCGAGCAAGGGTACTGATTGCCGAGGGCACCAATGAAAGCCTGGGGAAGGCAACTGAGTTGCTAGCCACGATCCGCCAGCTCAGTGAAGCCTGCCGATTCACCTGCCAGATCATAGAGGTCGCGGTCCTGCAGTCTCTGGCCCTGCAGAAGCTAGGACGTTCCAACGAGGCGCTTGCAGCCCTGGAAGAGGCTGTGTCCCTGGCCGGACCTGGCGGATGGATACGCCCGTTTGTTGAAGTAGGTCCACCGATGGCCGAATTGCTGAAACGGCTGCAAGAGCAGAACGTCGCTGTTGACTATATTCAGAGGATCTTGGCCGCTTTCAGGGATGATGAACAGGTCGTTGTACAGGCAGCAGCCGAACAACCCATCGCCTCTTCCCAGCCCCTGGAGGATCCCCTTACCAATCGTGAGCTTGACATCCTCGAACTCCTGGCGCAGCGGCTGCAGAATAAAGAAATTGCCGAGAAGCTATCCATTTCACCCACAACAGTGAAGACACACCTGCATAACATTTACCAAAAGCTCAGCGTCGAAAATCGCCGGCAGGCGGTTTCCAAAGCCAAAGACCTGGGCATCTTCGCCCGCCATTAATTCCTTACGGCCAACTTGGCTTCCCCTAATTTCCTGCAAATGATTTGAAGAATCCCCCATTTGATCACAAGAATACTCCATTTCTCCTCCATTTCTACTCCTTTTGGGAGGATGTGCTCCCACGCCGAAGCTACTAAAGTCAGATCCAATGGAATCGTAGGTAGGGCATTTCGGTACAAAATGAAAAGGATCGCCGCTTATGTCGAATACACACAACGGAGAACGTCTCAAACTCTGGACGCCCGCAATCTACCGCATTGAGGTTGAGGGCGAGGTGGCTGAAAGCTGGGCCGACCGTCTCGGCGCTATGCGCATAACTACCCGCAAAAGAAAGGATCAAACAACGGTGACCACGCTGATCGGCCGGGTTACGGATCAGGCCGAGCTCACGGGGGTGCTGAACACTCTCTATGAACTGCACCTGCCGATTCTGTCGGTGGAAAACCTCACTGATGAAAACAACACCCGTAAGGGAGTGCAAGACCTGGATAAATCATCCGCATCTTAGAGGACGGATATCACGAGATGATCATAGGTTGAGTAAGTAATCTGAAGGCTCGCACTGCACGGTGCGACGCGCGTTGCGCAAAGCCAAACAAAGGAGGTGATGACGACATATAGCTGCATAGATACTAGAGGAGATCTAAGCAACTCAACATTACTTTGTAATCTAACATAAGGAGAAGAAAATGAGTCTACCAGGAAAAACAATGAAAATCGGCGGCTACAACTACCATGTGAGCGATCAGGGTGAAGGCGATAAAGTGGCTTTCCTTGTCCACGGCATGCCCGATGACGGCAGCTGCTGGAAGTATCAGGCCCCGGCGCTGCTGAACGCGGGCTACCGCGTGATCGTGCCCGACACCCTCGGGTACGGCGGGACCGACCGGCCGGTGGAGGTCGAGCATTACAAGGTCGAGAAGATCATCGGGCACATGTTCGAGATCATCGAGAAACTCGGGCTCAAGGACATCTGCCTTATGGGCCATGACTGGGGCTCCGCCATTACCTGGCCGATGGTACTCGAGCGCCCTGAATTGTTCCGCAAGTTCATCTCCATGTCAGTTGGTCACCTGGGGTGCGTTTTCGGCCAGGCCCACGAAACCCCGGAGCGGATGTATGAGTGCCTCAAGGCCAACTGGTACATGTACATGCACTGTCTGGATGGAGTCGAGGAACTTTATATGGCTAACGATTTCAGGTTCTTCCGCAGTTTCTTCTGCCAGCACCCCGAGGCGGAAAACGTCATCAAGGCCATCAAGGAGACCGGCCGCATCGAGTGGCTCAACTATGACAGGGCCAACCACGTCCCCAAGGACTATCTGGTGCAAGCCAAGGACCCGAACGCCTTGCCGAACTGCAAGGTGCCGACCATGGTGATCTTCCCCGAGGACGACATGTTCCTGTGGAAGACGCAGGCCATCGACACTCCCAGCCGAATGGATGCCGAGTGCCGTATCGAGATCATCCAGGGCGGCCACTGGTCCATGCTGGACCATCCGGACGACGTCAACAAGCTGATGGTGGAGTGGTTCGAATCGCCGACCAGCACCGCGCGCCAAGATGTAAAAGAAGCCTAAGCAATCGTAGGTGTTTGAATTGGGTGGAAGATGAGCTGACGGGGCGCAGGCACCGTCAGCTCGATCTCGCCCCTCCTATACGATTATCTCGGGTCGCTGAGGAAGGGAAAAGATAATGAAACGAGAGAAAAACACCCGATTACAAGGGAGGCAATTATTCGGTCTGTTCCTTGTCGTGCTGCTTGTACTGTTGTCGGTACAACCCGGTTTCGCCCAATCATCCGAACCGCCAAAGGAAGTGGGGCACGGAACCTTCGGGGGGCCGGACCAAGTTCAAAACCGGATCGAAGCGGATCGCGTCGAAAGGGATACGCTGTTCGAGCTCGAGTTCATGAAACCCTATTATGAATGGAAAGACCGGATTCAGGAGAAGTATGGGTATGCCTATGCACTGGACTACTATCCGATCTTTCTGAAAGCCAGTGACAGCCTGCCGGGAACAGATGATGATGCCGCCAGTGCCGTATTACGCTTCTCCGGCTTTTGGCAGCTCTATGGGCGCGGGGGAGATTCAAATTCAACCGGCACGCTGGTCTACCTGGTGGAACACCGTCATAAATACACGGACAACTCGCCTTCCCCCTTCTCCCTGGAGAATCTCGGCAACGTGGGTTTTACCGGGATTCCATACGATGACGATGGATGGCATCTGACGAACTTGTACTGGAATCAGGAGTGGCAGAATGGCTTCGGAGTGGCCCTCGGATTTCTCGACGTTACCGACTGGGTCGATGTCTATGCCCTCACCAGCCCATGGTCGGATTTTTATAACTTCGTGTTCAGCATCGGGGCGGCGACCATGGACCTGCCGGACGATGCCGCGCTGGGTCTGGGAGCCGGCGGGTGGGTAACGGATGGGGTATACATTATCGGCGGTTTCGAAGACCTAAACTCGGTCCCTGGCGATCCTTTGCATGGATTTGACACATTCTGGAACGATCATGAGTTCTTCAAACATATCGAGGTTGGCTGGTCCACATCAGCCAAGGAGCAATACTATCTTGACAACCTCCACCTCACCGTGTGGCATGCGGACAAACGGGATGAAATCGGCGTGGAAGACGGCTGGGGAGCGTTTTTGTCCTTTTCGCATACTGTTGACGAAAAATGGCTGCTGTTCGCGAGAGGCGGGTTTGCGGAAGACGGCGGCAGCCTTCTGGAGAAGTCCGTCAGCGTCGGAGGCGGCTACGCGCCGAATGGCATCGGGGCGCCCGGCTCCGGTCATCAGCTCGGATTCGGAGCCAACTGGGGGCAACCCAACGATGCCCTGTTCGGCTCCGGCCTGGACGATCAGTATGCAATGGAGGTGTATTACCGTTTGCAGGTGACGAGAGAATTCGCCATCACACCGGACGTGCAATTGCTGATTGATCCGGCACTCAACCCGGAGGAAGATACCATTTGGGTATTCGGCTTCCGAGCGCGCTTAGGGTTTTAGACACGCAGGAAGATGCTGGATTCCGGCTGCATCAACCCAAGAAATGATTTTAGGACGAGGCACAACATGGGAATTCACTGGAAGAAGGTCGTTTGGTTTTTGCTCTCCCTGGCGGTAGCAATTGCACTGTTCGGAGGTACCGCCATCTCTCAAGAGGGGAACGGTGAGAAAAGCACTCCGGCGGAGACAACACAGGCGGTCGCCTCACCAAGTCTGGCTGATCTCATTGCATTAGCCGCCGAACTCGATAAACGTCTCCCCACCCAGGAGAGGGATTTGGCACAGGGATTCGATTCAACTGCGACGGAAGAGGAGTTCGTTCAGTTTAACGAGAAACTTGATGCTCTTTCCGGTCGACTGCAAAAACTTAAGATCTCAAAGAGTTACGACTACGATCAACTTACCGGACTGAAAGAGACCATCCTTGCAGAGGGTTCCTCTTTTGACAGTATCCGGGAACCTATCACCGAACGGATCGGGAAGATTGAACTCTGGAGCAAAGAATGGTCGGAAGAGGAAAAGCAGTTGAAAGAGTTGCAGTCCTCCCTGGCAAAAGACGCCTCGGCTGCAACCTTAAGGCCAACCTTTGTAAAAGCGCGAAATACCATTGGCAAGGCGCAGAGACTCCTGGCGAGTGAGCTCAAGCCAGTGCTGGCAGCAGAACAAAAAGCGGCGGATATCCAGGCCAAAATAGATGGACTTCTCGCGGAAGTGGACGATTACCTTCGCCTTCTGCGAGGCGACATCTTGCAGAGGTCAGCACCCTCAATGTTTTCCACTAACTACTATGCCGCTTTTAGCAGAGGTCTATGGGAAGAAACGAAAAAGGGACTGGGCGACATCTCATGGTCCAAGTCCCAGTTCTTTGAAAGACACGGCCTAATGCTCCTGCTCCAAGTCTTTCTCACTCTGATTCTCGTTGTTTTCATCCTGCGAAAGCGGAGTTCCCTTGCCGGAGAGCAGCGCTTGCGTTTTCTTGCCGCAAGACCGTTCTCTGCTGGAGTGTTTGCCGGCTTCGTGACAGTTTCATTTCTCTACGGCGAAGGTGTCGGCGCGGGGCGTGTTGTCTTGTTGACAGTCATGAGTATCTCTCTCATCCGGGTTGCCGGTGCCCTGATCGAAACCGTCTGGCAGAAGCGGGTGGTTTACGTGCTGGTAATGCTTTTTGTCTTGCATGAGTTTCTCCAGGTCCTCGGTTTGCCGCTACCAATCTTCCGGGGCTATGTCTTCCTTGTTGCACTGATGGGTCTGTGCCTTAGTGGCTGGGGTGCCCTGAAAAGCCCTCGTGAAGGAGAAAGCCGCTTTTTCAAGTGGACCTTGAATCTGGGAGTAACTGTATCCGGGGTGATCCTCATAGCTGAACTAAGTGGGTACAGTGGACTGGCTACCCATTTGCTGGAGTCCGCGCTGACCACATTTGCTTTTGTGCTTGCAGCCTGGATGTTCATGAGGCTTGCAAGAGGCGGCCTGGAGTGGGTCTTTTTCCAGACCGCCCTGGTAATGATCTCCCCCTTGCGCAAGCATGCCCACACTATCGCCTCCCGGGCGGCACGATTGACGGATTTGTTCATAGGAGCCCTTCTCTTTACGTACCTCCTTGGTGTCTGGGGAGTTTACGACAGTGCTGACGAAGCGATGAAAGGCGTCCTGTCACTTGGAGTAACCATAGGATCCTTGCGGCTCACGGTTGGCTTTGTCCTCCTTGCTACGCTTCTGCTTTACGGCACATTGCTCGCATCCAGGGCCGTGCAGAGCGTACTGACGGAGGAGGTCTTTCCCAGACGCAATCTAGAGAGAGGGGCCCAGATTTCCATGGCGCGACTAGTGCACTACTGCTTTGTACTGGTTGGCTTTCTTCTCGCTCTGGGGGCACTTGGGTTCGATCTTAAGAATGTCACCATCATCGGCGGCGCTTTGGGAGTGGGAATCGGCTTTGGACTCCAAAACGTAGTAAACAATTTCGTCTGCGGTCTCATTATGCTTTTTGAACGACCTGTCAGGGTAGGTGACACTATCGAGCTTGGTGGCCTGTGGGCCGAGATCAAAAAGATCGGGCTTCGATCCACAATTGTCCGAACCTTTGACGCCGCGGAGATTATTGTTCCCAACAGCGATCTCATCTCCAACCAGGTCACCAACTGGACGCTCTCTGACCGAGTTGTGCGGCGTATCATTGCGTTGGGGGTAGCCTATGGTTCTGACGTTCCCCTGGTAACAGAAACTCTGATGGAATGCGCCATGGCTAGCACCAAGGTGCTAAGAATGCCCGAGCCCCAAGTGCTTTTTAGAGAGTTCGGGGAAAGCTCTCTCGATTTTGAGCTTCGCTTCTGGGTATCGAATGTGGACGACATGCTGCGGGTCGAAAGCGACCTACGCCACGAGATTGATCGCAGGTTTCGAAAGGCGGGAATCGAGATTGCCTTCCCACAGAGAGATCTGCATATACGTAGCGTTGATCCATCCTCTGGCTCAATCATAACGCCGCCTGGGGATCGACGCCCCGACCTCGTCGAGGGTCTCGAGTAAGGAGAAAGATGAGGAGAAAAGATGAATCCATTTCTCTTATGACCTGATAACAGGAGAAATTGAAAAGTGAATACAATGGTAGTTGTAACGCAGGCAGAGTCAGCAACAGCACTCGTGCGTTGGGCAGCGAGATTGGCAAGAATGCGCGGGGAATCACTCACCGTTGTTTGCTGCCTTTTCGGCGAGCCGATTCTTCCTCTCGAACCTGCTCGTGCAAAGCACCCTGAGGGTGCTGAAGAGTTACTCCAGGTCGCTTCTGAAGCGGTAAGTGAAATCCAAGATATAGAAGTTCCCCTATTCGTCATGCGCCATACCGCTCCGGCCAGGGCCATTATTAGTGTAATCCAGGACAAGGAGATAGAGCTTCTTTGTGTTGGCATGGATTTTACTCTGCCCAAAGACGCCATAATCAACAGGCTGGGTCGCCGGCTTCTGCGCTTTGCTCCCTGCAAAATGTTTGTCTTGGACCCGGGGGATCATGACGGTTCACGCTATCAGCGCATTCTCCTGCCTATGGGGTTGCATCTGAGAGCCTTTGCCCTACGCACCGCTGCAAGTCTTGCCGAAAAATTGGATTGCACGGTAACGCCATTCGAAGTGGGTTCCTACTTTGGCACCGATTCCCGGGAGGTTGCCCACCGCTCACTGCTGTCCAAGCTCAAAGATGCTGGGATCGAAGCATCCAAGTGGATTAAGCCCACCGTCGCCCTGACCGGTGCAACCTGGAAGTCAGTCGTGAACAAGAGTCGCGACAGCGATCTCATGCTTACGGGGACAACAGCAATCCGCGACATTCGAAGATTCCGAGTCGAAGAAAGAAAACAAATCGGCCCCGAAGGTCCAGGAGTAGCTATTGGTTTAGTCCGTCGCTGGACTCTGGAACACAAGCCATCATGGATAGGGATGCTAGCAACCCATATGTTTCGATGGCTGCCGACTCTCGATGCCACGGATCGGATCGATTTGTTTGATCGGCTTCAGGTGGGGGCACGCTGGAATGTTGACTTTATGATGATGATGTGTCTGTCCACCGCAATCGCCTCCCTGGGGCTCATACAAAACTCGACCGCAGTGGTAATAGGCGCCATGGTTGTGGCCCCGCTGATGACTCCACTCATTGGGTCTGGTCTTGCCCTTGTTCAAGGCAATACCATATTTTTTCGGGACTCCATCAAAGCAATGGGCTTCGGCATCGGTGCAGCTCTGCTTATTTCTCTGGTTCTTGGCTTTATTGTCCCAATGGAGCAATTGACTCCAGAATTACTCGCCCGCGGAGCTCCCACCGTTATTGATTTGGGAGTAGCGTTTCTGTCTGGAGCTGCCGCCGCTTATGCGGTTGCCCGGCCTTCACTATTGGGAGCCCTCGCCGGGGTGGCAATCGCCGCAGCTCTCGTCCCCCCCCTGGCAACGGTGGGGATTTCTTTGGCAGAGGGCGTGTGGGAAGTCTCAGAAGGTGCTGCTATTCTTTTTGCCACCAACCTGGTAGCCATAATCCTCGGCGCGGCGTTTATATATCGCCGTCTTGGTATCCAAGGCTCCAGGTTACGCAAAGGCTTGCCGCTTTGGGGACGCCGGACGGTTCTTTTTCTGAGTCTCTTGGCTGTTATACTGACGGCACCTTTGGGATATAGACTGGCCCACCAACTCCGAGAAGGGCAGACTCGCCCGTACACGTTACCAGTTAGCCAGTCAGTTCGAAAGGCTATCAAAGAACGGGTGCATCAAGAATACGGAGTGACCTTTATCTCTGCCTCTCGCTTTGGAGTGGAGCATGACATTGATGTTGCGATTCTGCTAAGTGCGACAAAGCCTGTATCGGTTGGACTCATATCTGATCTAAAAAAGTTGGTAAACCAAGAAATAGAGGAAAATGTTACTGTTGCCGTCTATGCGCTTCAGGAAGTAGAGGTAACGCGGACACAATTCTGATGAGATACGATTAAAGTGAGTATATCCGTCAACAATGTGCACAATATATCGTACTGACTAAATGGCCGCGCTTAATTAACATCTCTGCTATGTATACGTAACAAATGGGTGATTGACACCCAGTGACCCAAGGGTCATTATCTGCTTGTTTTCTCTATTGATTTGGATGAAGGAGGCAGAAA
>Ga0316191_10001916_pt1 | contig 14941 bp, 14 predicted proteins | sample Eddworburr2cm_MG_FD_204928 | JGI IMG/M metagenome (GOLD analysis project Ga0316191, IMG submission 204928) | Coastal sediment microbial communities from Maine, United States - Eddy worm burrow 2 cm | ecosystem: Environmental > Aquatic > Marine > Coastal > Sediment | place: USA: Maine...
TTTGAAACCGGGCATGACCTTGGTGACAGGATCGTCCCAGCTGAGCTTGCCTTCGTCGACCAGCTTGGCCAGCATCAGTGTCGACAGGCCCTTGGAGTTGGACGCTACCATGTACAGCGTGTCGCCATCGGCCCGCTCGGGCTTACCGAGTTCCCGCACACCGAAGCCGCCCGAGTAAACCACTTTGCCATCCTGGATGATGGCCAGCGAGGTACCCGGCACACGGGATTCCTGCAGCCCGCTTTCGACGAAACCAGTGAGTTCGGCCAGACGCGCCTGGTCCAGCTTTTTAGCCTTCATGCCGGCAAAGGATTCACGCGCATAGCCCTTGGGGCGCAGGCTCGACAGCACCAGGCTGACAGCAGCCCCGCGTTTGCCGCCCACCGCGTTGCTCATGTCGTAAATCCAGACGGTCCACCCATCATTGGCAAACCAGGCACCGGCAGCCACACCTCGTTTCTCGTTAGGCGAAGTCTGGTATTCAAATTGCTTACGCTTCGACCAACCGTCGTTGTCGGCCCGATCGTCGGCCGTTTTCAGGGGCCAATCGTGCTGCTTGTATGCAGACCAGGCGGCAGCCACCGCAGCGTCGGCATCCTTCGCCTTGACGTCGACCAGTACCAGTGCGGAATCATCCTCTGGCGGCGAAATGATCGTGGCAGGCCCCTTGACGGACACCGTCCAGTCAGCCGGTGCGGTGAACGGATTGCCGGCAACCGTTGTCATCGGCATATCTGCAGCAAGCGGTTCATCCGCGCCTGCATTGACTGAAATCGCAGATGATGAAAACAGCAGGGCGGCAGAAAGAGCGATCAGGCGGATCATTGCATGCATGTGCTAAACCTTATTCGAAGGTGAACAATCGGACAGTCTACAACACAAGGTGGCCAGTCACTGCAGGAGTCGAAGTGAAAACCCGGATCGCGGTAGAATCATGCCATGTCCTCATCATTTGCTCTGAAAACCTGGCGCCGCCTCAATGGCACCGCCGCCGGCCGTTACTTTTTTTCCCGCATTGTCTGCTTTAAAGCGCCCTACTTCCGCTCAATCAAGCCCGTTTTCGACGTACTGGAGCCCGGGCGGGCCGAGGCGCATTGCCGCAAGCGCCGCTCCGTGACCAACCACATCGGCACCGTGCACGCCATCGCCATGGCCAACCTGTGCGAACTGGCCGCCGGCACCATGACCGAGGTGAGTTGCCCCAAAAGCATGCGCTGGATACCCAAGAGCATGACGATTGATTACCTCAACAAGGCAGCGACCGACGTGCGGGCCGAGGCAACGCTGGCCCCGCTACGTGAGGGTGAAGCGCAGGATGCTGTGGTTTCGGTTGATGTGTTCGATACCGCCGGCGAGCGAGTCGTGCATGCGGATATCACCATGTACGTCTCGCCGAAGAAGTAAGAGCGAAACTGCAAATTCGGTGGAAAGCCCCCGAGGGGCGCCGATCCGGAGTCAGAAAACAACCACCGCGATTGCGGCAGCCACAAGAAAGAGTACAGCGCCCAGTACATAGAGCAACTTATTGTTGCGTTTAGTCTCACCGGGCAACGACTCACCGTCCCTCGTGACCTCAACCGCACAAGGCCGGCCCTGTTTGTCGGTCGAAAGGGAGAATGTGACCCTTTGACTGACCTGGGGGCGCGAGTTTCGATCAACGAACTCACTGATGTGCACAAACACCTGCTTTCCACCGGAGTCGGGCGTGATGAAGCCGAAGCCCTTGTCACCCCTCCACGAAGTTATTTTTCCTGTTGAACGCATTTATATTCCTCAAATTTCACCTGAACCTTGCCACCTTTCGGGCCAAATTTCAAAACCTGACTATACTGAAATAATCCAAACCGTTGTCGCACAGAGGGAAATCAAGAATGAAAAGGTTGAATACTCTTTTAGGTGGACTATTACTCATCGCATTTACAGGGCTCACAGGCTCTCTCCAGGCGTCCGATCATGGGGATGGTTCCCATTCTGAAAATGACCCCATTGCTGACCTCGCAGATTTGTATGCTTTCGTTGACCCTCCCTGCGAAGCTGTAGCCGGGCAAGGCTGCGAGGCTGATCCAATCGAGTTGATCGTAGCGCTGACACTTAACCCCAATGCGACGGGAGCAGAGCAGTTTTCCGAGGATGTTGTGTACCATTTCTATTTTGAGAACGACGCGGGTGCAGACTCGCAAATCGACTGCTCGTTCACTACCGGGCAAGTCGTCACATGCGCCGGGATGGGTGGCCTGACGGTCTCAGCGCGCGTGGGCGAAGTAGGCGTCAATGGCGATATTCGCGTGTATGCCGGCCTCAGAGACGACCCTTTCTCATGGGATCTTGAAGCCCAGGAGCGATTTCAGACCATGGGCATTGCTGCCTATACCGATCCCGGAACAGACTCCCTGGCTGGCACCAATGTATTGGCCATTGTGATTGGCATCAAGATCAGCGCCATGTCCGGCGGAACCGTGCCCAATCACAATGTGCAGAAAATCTGGGCGGCCTCTGAACGCATCGCAGGGGGTGGTATCAACGGCGCGATCAGCGGTTCCTGGTATAACCCGGATCAAAACGGTCAGGGCTGGGTCATCGAAGTCGGTGGCACCCAGGCGAGTGGACCGCAGTTTCTGAGCTACTTCTACGGTTATGACAACAACGGCGACCAGCTTTGGTTGATCAGCGGTGTCGCTATCATTGATGGTGCGATAGTGACCGCCCAGGTTTACCGCACGAGTGGCATGGGCTTTGGCGGTGACTTTAACCCGGAAAGCTTTGTGCTGGGTGACGTGGTCGGGTCAATGACCTTTGAATTCGAGACCTGCGACACGGGGACGGTCGTTTTTCTCTCTGCTGACCCCGTCAGTCTGCCTGATTTCGTCACTGATATTGAGCGTATTACCAGCATTCATTCCCTGGATTGCAGCTTGTTGACTGCCGGCCAGGTAGACCGGGTCGGCCGCGCCATCGTCTCCAACCTGATTCCTGAAGAAATGCGTGACGCCTATAACACGAATAGCGATCCAGACACCTGGGACGCCGCATACAATGCCACCATCCTGGCCTCTCTCGAGGTTCTCGGCCTGGCCAATGGCCAACCCGGTTACCAGGGCTTCTACACTCAACAGGAGTGGGCGGACATTTTCGCGGACGATCGCCTGCAGATCGACATCAAGAAGGCGCAAAGCGTGGACTACATGACGATTGAACGCTCCATGATCGAAGGATTGGATTACAACGAAAGCAGTGGTCGCGCTCTTGACTATGACATTCACGAGAACCTTTACAACGTGCTGATCACAAGCTTCGATCCGTTTGTCGACGATTTCGTTTATGGCAACGACGTGCCGTTTCTGACAGAGTTTCCGTTTTTGGCTGCGCCTCATTAGAGGCTCAGCCAGGAGGGTTAGTCAGGCAATAGGTTCCTGTCTTGGGCAATAACGAGGCGAGCTGAAATTACGGCGTCTTCGTGATTGTCCCAATTTCAGTTTGCTCATCTACAAACCCACCAAAATCATCACCGGTCACGTAACGAAGCAGCAACTGTGAATACAAATCCCGGCCTTCTTCGCTGCCGAAGGATTTGGAGAATGTGCCGGGCGGGTTTTCCGGGTCCACGTGGCTGCTGCCCACCAGGTGCAGCTCGGTGAAATCAAAGCCGATGGCCCCGTGCAGCTTTTCTACCTTGAGCCAGGCGTTCATGGACGACGATTCTGAAGTCAGGCTGAGTAAGGGCAACGGTTGCAACTGGGCGGCGGCATCGATGGTTTCATCCCACGGGACTGCGTCCAGCAGGATCAGCGAGGTGATTGGCAGCCCTTCGCCCTGGGCCTCTACTGCCGTCATAAAAGACAAGGCTCCGCCGGCGCTGTGGCCGGCAAGAATCACTTTCAGATTAGCGTGGGCCAGTTCGCTTACCAGGCCCAGCAGGAAGTCGACATTCTTCTGCCGTGATTTTTTGCCCCCCATCAGGCTGTAGAGATCCGGCACCCACACAGTGACGCCACGTTCTGCGAGGGCGGATGCATGACCTGCCATTCGCTCCGGGCTGCGAGAGAAGCCATGGCTCAGAATCACCACCAGGTCAGATGGCTCTTTCGGCAAGTAGCGGACGGTTCGGGACTGGGTGTCCTCGACGATGCGAAAAGACCGGGGCGACACCTCCGCTGCCAACGAAGCAGGCAGCAACAGGCAAAAAGCCGCGACCAGGCAGATCAGCACAAACGCACCGCCGTAGCTGATGGCTACAATACGGATCATGGGGGGTAGCCTAGCATGGGGGGTTCTCAAGGGCTGAAAATCCAACCCATCATTCGAGATCCCCCGTTGCACTATACTCACCAGACCAGCCATTGACCCGGAGACGCTCCTTGACGGAGGCCCAAGCCGAACCCCCACAAAGATCCCTGCGCCACGTGCTCACCATGGTCATTCTGTGTATCGCGGGCGGGACCATTTTCAACGTGGTTTACGTGTTCGAGCTTTACTACCTTCCCCTGCAGCAAGCGCTGGAACTGTCCAAGAGCCAGATGGGCATGCTGCTGGGGGTATTTGGCGCTTTTTCCATGCTTTCCTATGGCCCTGGTGGCTGGCTGGCTGACCGGTTCTCATCCCGCAAGCTGATTTCCTTTGCCATGGTTTTTACCGGTGGCAGCGGTTTCCTGTACGCCGGTTTCCCCAGCTACCCGGTGGCGCTCGTTTTGCATGCGCTTTGGGGGATATCCATCTCCCTGGTGTTCTGGAATGCCCTGATCAAGGCGACCCGTAACTGGGCGCCCAGCGAGCAGCAGGGCCGTGCGTTCGGCTTTCTCGAGGCCGGGCGAGGGCTGTCGGGAACCATCGGGGCCAGCATCCTGCTGGGTGTGTTTACCTGGCTCGGCAGCACCCGAATGGCCCTGGCGACCGTGATTGCCAGCTGGTCAGGGGTCATTGTCCTGTGCGGCGTTGCGGCGTGGTTCGTTCTTCTGGACGACGGCCCTGCAGCAGGGACAGGCTCTGAAGAGGAAAAACCAAAAGTCGGCTGGCTTGAAGTGAAACGGGTGCTGAAAATGCCGGCCGTCTGGCTGATCGCCATGGTCATCATCGCGGCCAACACCGGCTTCTGGGCTACCTACCTGTTCACGCCGTATGCCTCGGAAGTCTTCCTGTTGAGCGTGGCGATGGGGGCGCTGATAGCAGCCCTGCGCAACTGGATCAATCCTGTGGCCCCGTTCATCAGCGGTTTCGTGGCCGATCGTTACGGCATCTCGAAAACCGCCACCGTGTTGCTGTTGGTGATGATGATCTGCTTCGCCCTGTTTGCCGTCACGCCCGGAAATGTTGCGTTGCTGCCGCTGGTGGCGGCGAATGGTGCGCTGGCCGCGTTGTGTATCTATGCGCTGCGGGGCATCTATTTCGCACTGCTGGATGAGCAGGGTATTCCCACGGCCGTGACCGGCACGGCGGCCGGTGTCGCCTCCGTGATCGGCTTCACACCGGACGTCTTCATGCCCGTGCTGAATGGCGTCATCCTGGACAGCTACCCGGGCCTGCCCGGCTACCGGATCCTGTTCGCCCTGGCCAGCATAACTGCGGGAGTTGGTGTGGTTGCCGGCTGGTTGCTGATGAGGAACAAGGCGGCATCATGATATTGGATCAGTTTCATAATTAATAATATACAGATTATTATTAACTTGCTTTTTAATAATCTATAGCGTATATATTTGTCCGATAAATATATCTTACAGGTTATCATTATGCGCGCCCAAGAAAGGGCTATGGCCCGAAAGCAACTCGATAAGCGTCTGAATCAACTGCAAAATGCAGATATTCTCACGCGCCCGCCTCGCGGATGGATCAAGGCGATCCGTGAAGCACTCGGTATGACCACAGCGCAGCTGGCTAAACGGTTGAATGTTAGCCAGCCCCGCGTGCCTGGCATCGAAAAGGCGGAAGTCTCCGGGAGCATCAAGCTGGAATCACTCGAGCGTGCCGCGCGTGCGCTTGATTGCCGGCTCGTCTATGCCCTCGTTCCGAGAAAGCCCCTTGAAGAACTGGTCGAGGACCGGGCGCGAGAACTTGCGAAAACACGCCTTCGGGCAACCAGTCACAGCATGGCACTGGAAGATCAGCGCGTAGCTGAGGCCGACGAGCGGGAGCATCTTGAAAGGCTTGTGCAAAAGCTGTTGAATCAACCCGGTTCAGCACTTTGGGAAGACGAATGACTGACCCTTCCCGGCCGCGGGATGATGCAGGAACAGCAATCAACGAGGAAGAACGTGAGGGACTGATTCCGTCCTATATCACACTGCGCAGTGAGCTCAACGAGGCAGAGCAGGCAAATATCCTGGAGGCAGAAGAATGGGCCTTTGCGCGCAAGCGCCATTTGTTGGAAGAAAAGGCGCTTAATAACCTGCATAAGAAAATGTTTGGCAACGTCTGGGGGTGGGCCGGCAACTACCGCACCAGCGGCAAAAATATCGGTATTGATGCTTATCGCGTACCCACGGAACTACGGCAGCTTGTCGACGATTGCCGCTACTGGATCGAGAACAGCAGCTACGAACCGGATGAAATTGCGGCGCGGTTTCATCACAGGCTGGTGTCTATACATTGCTACCCAAACGGCAACGGCCGGCATGCGCGCCTTGCTACCGATGTACTTCTCAGATCGATGGACCAGGAGCGATTTAGCTGGGGTGGCAGAAAATTGGTTAATCTCAGTGAAACCCGAAGCCGCTATATTGCCGCTCTGCGAGCAGCCGATGGGCATGATATCGGGCCCCTGCTTGTGTTTGTGCGCTCGTGATCAGCAAACACACAGCATTATGGATTGCCCTGGAAGCCGACCCGGCGAAGGCACTGACATGGATGAATTACCTGATTGTGGAGGTTTCCAATGAGCGACCACTCTTTTGACGTTATTGTTTTTGGCGCAACCAGTTTTGTCGGCCAGATTCTCTGTGATTACCTGTTCAAGCGCCATGGCGCGGACGGTGATCTGAAGTGGGCGATGGCGGGCCGCTCAAAGGCAAAGCTCGAATCGGTCAGGGCCTCGCTGGGTGAGGGTGCTTCCGGAATCACGTTGATAACGGCGGATGCCGCAGACGAAAAAGCGCTGCACGACATGTGCGCGCAGTCGCGCGTGATGATTTCCACGGTGGGGCCCTATGCGTTGTACGGCTCTGTGCTGGTGAAGGTGTGCGTGGATACCGGCACCGATTACGTGGACCTGACCGGCGAGACGCAGTGGATCCTTCAAATGCTGCAGGAACATGAATCGCAAGCCAGGAAATCCGGGGCGAGGATCGTGCACTGTTGCGGGTTTGATTCGATCCCTTCGGACCTGGGGGTGCATCACCACCAGAAAATGGCGCTGGAGAAATTTGGTGAGCCGGCCACGCAGATTCGTATGCAGGTGGCGCGCATGAAGGGCGCGGCCTCGGGCGGCACGATCGCCAGCATCATCAACATCGCCCGGGAAATGGCGAAAAACCCAGCCTTGCGCAAAACCATGGCGAACCCCTATTCCCTGGTCCCCGATGGCAAGGCCCGGGCCCGCCAGCCGAACATCACGACGCCGACGCGCGACCCGGAAACCGGCGCCTGGCTTGGGCCATTCGTGATGGCAGGGATCAATACCCGCATCGTGCATCGCTCCAACGCGCTCAGCGGCTACAACTACGGCGTGGATTTTCTCTACGACGAATCGATGCGTATGGGCAGAGGACTGAAAGGCGGCCTGGCCGCCACCGCGTTAACCGGTGGGCTCGGGGCTTTCATGGCAGGTGCGGTAGTGCCGCCGAGCCGCTGGCTGATGGAAAAATACATCCTGCCCAAGCCCGGTGAAGGACCATCGCCGGAACAACAGCGCAACGGCATGTACGATTTGCGTTTTTACGGCACGACCGCCAGCGGCAACAAGCTGACAACTAAAGTGACCGGTGACCGCGACCCAGGCTACGGTTCAACGGCCAAAATACTCGGCGAGGCCGGGGCTTGCCTGGCAAAGGACATCGCCAGGACCGACGTGGGCGGTGGTTTCTGGACGCCGGCGACGGCCATGGGCGATTCATTGACGTTACGGTTGGAGCAACATGCCGGGCTTACTTTTGAAATTGACTCCCCAACCAAACGCTTCTGATCATTACCGTCAATCGTAATCCGGGAACCCCGCCGGCGTGACTTCCGGAATCAGCACCAGCAGGTCGAAACCCTTGATCGACCGTAGCAGGTTAGTGTTTTCGATCGCCAGTTCACCCCGCCGCTGGGCGCGCCGCAACGGCGCCAGATCGAACACCGCCCAATCCTCGCCGGTGGTCAGTGCAAAAAACGGCTGCAGGTGCTTCAGGTAGAAACCATTCACATCAATCGACGAGGGCGGAAAGCCCCGAAAAGGTGAGCCCTGCGCGCCGGATTCACCAATGATCATTATGTGCAGGGATTCCTGGTAAGCCGCCTCGGCAAGCTCAGCGACCAAGGCACCGATATCCTGAACGGTGAGAAAGCTTTCTCCGCGCGCCATGTGGTTCGCGCCGTATTTGAACAGTGTCCGGCTGCCAATCCAGTGCGAATAATCCGCCATCAACTGGTGCTTGAGCAACTGCACCCGTGTGCGGTGACTCTGTGTCTGGTAGATGTCCACAGAGCGCCGCATGGCTTCGACGATGGCCCGCTCCTCGTCGCTGAGCTCGAGCGCCGACAGCCGCTCCAGGTCGCCGGTGAATTCCGGCGTCATGAAGTACAGGGATGAGAAATCCGGCTCCTCGGGCTGTTCGAGAAAGCGCTCGAAGCGTTCACGAGATTGCTGGGTGATGTGGCGATAAATCTGCCTGGCCTGTTCATTTCCCGTACGGGCGACCCAGTCCTGGAAAATCAGCCGATCGTCGAACATCACCACCTGGTCCGAGCCGAGCAGCCCAGCCCCACTCTCGACCAGTTGTTCCAGCAGCGCGTATTCCGGCTCCAGCGCATAAAAGGAATACAGGTCGCCGTACATGCGTCTGAATTCCAGGCGTTGTGTCGCGTCCATCTCGCTGATGCTGCGTTCGATGATTCGGGTGCTGAACGGATCGACCTCAATGTAAAAATGGTCGAACGTACCGATCCTCGCGATTGCACCGCTAAGCCGTGGAATTTCTTGGGTAAAGTGGTCCTCCCCGAGCAGCACCTGCTGCGCCCGAGCGGCCCGCTCGTTGATCAAGTCCCAACCCGGCCCTGAAAAAACGCCATCCTCCTCACTCATGGGAAACTGATGCTGGCGCGCCAGTTCAGCAAAGGCGCTGTCGTCAGCCTGCAGCGGCAGTGAGGACAGCAGCATGGAGAGGATAAATACATAAGTTTTTCGCATGAGCAGGCGCCTGGCTTGAACAGAAAACAATGGATAGTAGCATGCGGCCTTCACTGCCCGGCGCAGCAAGTAGGATTGCTGTAGGCCCTTCACTGCGGGGATTGTTGAAGCGACTTTACTCGCTGCTCTGTAACACCGTGACTGCCAGGCTGTAGTCCATTTCCTCCCCTAGCCAGCGTGGCGGCAGGGTTTCGGGGGTGATGTCCAGGCCGCGACCGCGATTGACGGCCTTAATGGAAACCACGTTTCCGCGGAAACGCCGATCCGGGCCGAATTCCATCACGCGACCATCGGGATAGGTGAACTCGATGACGTCCACGCGGTTGCGGCTGACCCCAAAGCCACCCTCATGCACCAGCCGGTGATGCCTGCGGCAAAGCAAAACCAGGTTATCCATGTTGGTCTCGCCGCCGTCCGCCCAGTGGTGAATATGGTGCGCATCGATAAAGCGGATGCAGGTGCAGCCCGGAAAGCGGCAGCCTCCATCACGGCGCTGCAGGGCGCGCCGGGTGGCCGGCGGAATACTGCGGGATTTGCGGCCGATATTGAGTGCTTCGCCATCCGGGGCGTCATGCCAGTGAACAACGGATGAGTCACACGCCATGCGCCGTGACGTTTCCGCGGAAACGCAGCCATGGCCTTCCAGTTCGGACTCCGCGCTGCCGTGGTGCTTGCAGCCATCGGCTTTGAGCGTTTCCACGTCGGTGTGAATGTGGAGCAGGTAGCGATCACCGCCCGACCGTTCGCCTTCTTTCCCAGCAAACCAGGCTTCTGCCACCCGCTCCAATGCATCGGCTCGGCGCGTGGCGACCGCATGAGGGACTGGAAGGCAACCGTCCACACCGGCAGGCATTTCCGCGGAAACGTCAGCGGACTCATCTTCGGTTTCAAGAAACATCTGGTCCATCGCCGCTTCAAGCGCACGGCAGATCAGCGCCCCCTGCTCGGCTGTGAGCTTACCCCGGAATAGCCACATGCCGTCACTGTCCATCGTCCAGGAAAGTTCCCGCTGTGCGTGGCGTACGTTCTCCGCCTCCAATGCCTCGTCACGCTGCAACCGCCGGAACTGGCTGACCAACCGTTCCACGTGGGCGGCTGTGCCATGCCGGGCAATCGACAGCAGATCCTCTTCATTTTTCGGTGTTGCCACCCGGGACATGGCCCGCACCTTGGAATAACTGACCTTGCCTTCACGGAATACAGCAGAGATCAACGGCAGTTCCGGCAGGGCATGAGCCACCCGCACCCTCTCGCGCGCAGCGCCCAGGTTCATGCCGCATTTCCAGTTCAGCCAATGGGCGCAGGAGTTGACGCCTTCACCGGCCCAGCCCTCCTGTTCGTCGAACTCACGGATCAACTCCAGCAATTGAAAGGTAGCAGCGTGAATGTGTGCTGCGAGCTGGGTTATTTCTTCACCCAGGCGTTCCAGGTCACGGAAATGCTGGGGATCGGGATACTGGCGGGAGGAGGGGATGTTGTGGGGGTAATTTTGGGTGTGCTGCATGGGAGTTTCCAATAGAATTTATACTGTTTTATTATACAGTAATAAGTGTATTTAAACTTTACATATCAGATATATAGAGGTTTTCCTACACTTGTTGACATCTCGGAAATCGCGATGCCAGTCGAGGGCTCTTGCACCGCAAGAATCGGGTGGCAGCCCGGTAGGTCGGGGCGTTAAGATTCATCAAACAATGATCAGGAGCCCGCACGTCCTTTCAGGTTCACGCCTTGCCCGCGGAACCCTTTAAATCACTATTTGGAATGTCCGAGCAAGAACCGGCTGGGATCAGCTTCCGGGCGACCATAAAAACAGCTGCATTTTTCTTCGGCAGCCACTCCTGTTCAATTTCGAATCCTGCATCCTTGTGGCTTTGGCTGAGTTGGGCCTGGGTGAAAACGTTCACGAAGGGAATCAGTTTCAGAAAGTTGACAACCGGCATAATCAGCCTGAAATACCAGCTCATGTCGCCTATACAGGCCGTGGTGGTGACAAACACACCACCCGGTTTGAGCCCGCGGAAGGCGGCGTCGATGACTGCTTCCGGGTCTTTGAGCAAATGCAGGAGGTTGTGCGCCATGATGACATCGTACCGGGAATCTGGAATATCGTGATCGCCGGCCGCCCTCACTTCGAACGTGATGTTTTCAACCTGTCCGGCGCTGGCCTTGTCCTTTGCGATTTTGATCATCGCCGGTGAGATATCGGTCGCCAGGACATGTTTGACATACGGCGCGTGGGCCAGCGCCGTGGATCCCGTGCCACAGCCGATTTCGAGCACTTCCGTGTCGGGCGTGAAATAGCCGCGCGTTATTTCCAGTTTCTTCTCGTAGGTTTCCTGGTCGGAAACCGGCCTTTGTGAGTACTTCTCGGCGCGCTTATTCCAGAACCGGGTGTCTTTGTTCATTAACGAACCCGGGTTTTGGCAGCTTTAGCGCCCAGCGGCCGCGTAGCCTGCCGCAACCATACGGCGTCGGGCTCCTCAAGCCGCGGGCTGAGCTCGCGGAACACCTGTTCATGGTAGCGGTTGATCCAGTCGGCTTCCGGCTGCGTCAGCAGGGACGGTTCCAGCAGGCGCAGGTCGAACGGCGCCAGAGACAGAGCCTCGAATGTCATCATCGGCGGGCCGTCATCCGTGTCTGCCTGGTAATCGCGCACCACCACCAGGTTTTCGCAGCGGATGCCATAGCAGCCGTCCTTGTAGTAGCCGGGTTCGTTGCTGACCACCATGCCGGGCTTCAGCGCATGGCCGTTGTGTTGCTTGGCGATGCGTTGCGGACCCTCGTGTACGCTCAGGAATGAGCCCACGCCGTGGCCGGTACCGTGGTCGTAGTCCAGGCCTTCGTTCCACAGGAATTGCCGCGCGAGTATGTCGAGTTGCGTGCCGGTGGTACCGGCCGGGAATACCGCCCGGTCCAGTGCGATGTGGCCTTTGAGCACCAGCGTGAAGCGCCGCCGGATTTCATCCGGGGGCTGGCCGATGGCGACGGTGCGGGTGATGTCCGTGGTGCCGTCCAGGTACTGGCCGCCGCTGTCTACCAGGTAGGCCGAATCCATGGCCAGCCGGGTGACTTCGTCCGTGTTGAGATGGTTGTAATGGCACATCGCCGCATTGACGGCTGCCGCGGAAATGGTATCGAAGCTGGGCTCGCGGAAATGGTCACCCTGGGTTCTGAAGTCGTACAGGCAATCGGACAGTTCAGCCTCGCTGTGCAGGCGGCCGGCAGCCACTTCTCCGTCGAGCCAGTGCAGAAAGCGGACCACGGCCACGCCGTCCCGGATGTGGGCCTCACGCATGCCCTGGATTTCCACCGCGTTCTTGCACGCCTTGGGCAGAATCACCGGGTCAGCGCCGGCAATCAATTCGGCGCCGGCGTCCAGCAGATCCAACTGGCAGCGCGCGTTAGCCGTGTCCGGGTCGGCCAGTACATTTTTGCCCGACAGGAATTTGAACGCCGCAGGGGCCGCGGCCTCGGGCAGAACCTCGACCCCTTCCCCGACATGCGCTTCGAAGCCTTCCGGAATTTTTGCCGGATCGGTGAAGAACTGCACGCGACCGTCACCAAATAACAAACCGTAACCCAGCACCACCGGCAGGCAAGGTACGTCCTGCCCGCGGATATTCAGTAGCCAGGCCATCGAATCGGCCGCGAACACCAGGGCCGCGTCCGCGCCTTGCCCGGCCAGGGACGCACCAATCTCCCGGCGCTTGTCCAGGCTGGACCGGCCGGTGAGTGATTCCGGCTGCAACAGCGCAGTCGCCACCACTGGATCGGGGCGATCGTCCCAGCAGGCATCTACGATGTTGTCATCGGCATTCTCGTCCGTGCACACCAGTTCAATGCCGGCCTCGCCCAGTGTTTTCCCGGCTTCCTGGTACCAGCGGTAGGGGTGCATACGCGGGTCGCAGCCCACGCGGGAGGTGGCCTGAAGTTGCCCGGCCAGCCACGGCAGGTGCGGATCATCATTCAGGTGAAGCACTTCGAACAGATCTTCGGGAACCTGTTTCCTGACCTGTACCGTGTAACGCCCGTCGACAAAAATCACAGCCCGGTCCTGCAGTACGATGACCACTCCCGCCGACCCGGTGAAACCGCTGATCCAGCGCAGCCGCTCGTTGCGTTCGGGAATGTATTCGCCCAGATACTCGTCGGCGCGGGGGATGATTAAGGCATCCAGCCCAAGGGTGGACATTTGATTGCGGATTTTGGCCAAGCGTTCGGCTATGTCTGTCACCGACAATACCCCCTAAAGGCCCAATTCACTGTGAGATCCGAGACGCACAAGTTGCAGTACTGCGATATCGGGCTTTCGGTAAATTAAAACCAGATCGGGCTTGATGTGACAATCGCGGTGGTCTTTCCAGTCGCCAATCAGCGCATGATCGTGGTGCTTATCGGCCAACGGCTTATCATTTGCAAGCGCGGTGAGAACGTCGATGAAATCGACTTCCAGCGTTGCCCGGTTCGATCCTTTCGCTTCGCGCTTGTAGTCACGTTTGAACTGACTCGTGCGTTCAATCGTCCGCATTCAGGTCCGCCATTAGATCATCTACAGTGGCGAACGAAGACAGCTTGCCACGACGCGCTTCCTTCATGGCCTCGATGGTTTCCTTGTTTGGAACCAGAGGCTCGAAAGGCAGCGCCTTCTCGCGAGCGACACGCGTGAGCATGATGCGAAAAGCATCTGATACGGTAAGCCCCATCGCTGCTAACACGACGGTGGCTTCTTCTTTAATGTGCTCGTCAATCCGCGCACGCACAACAGCATTTGCAGCCATAATCTAACTCTCTATCTAAATGAGCTACATTGTAGCCCACGAATTCGAAACAATCAAATGAGAACCACGACCGGCCCTGATACGAGGCGCTTACTTACGCCTTACCACCGAAGCCAAAGTCCGGGATCACCCCGCCTTTGTGTTTGTCCAGATCGGTATAGAGAGAAGTGGCCCATGATACCCGCGCTGCGTAGAATAAAGCCCCTTCCGCCGATTGAGAATTCAGAAATAGCAGATGAAGTATTTTTGTGGAACTGTAGTGATCCTGTTCATGATTCTGGCCTTGCCGACGGCCAGGGCCAGCTCACTCGACCCGCTTTTCCAGGATGATGCACCGCTGCAAGTGGTAATCACCGCCCCGTTCAGCCAGTTAATTCGCGAACGGCCGAAGGACCGTGAACTGCCGGGTAGCTTTACATTCAGGGACCCAAAAGGCGTGTCAATTGAACTGGACGTTCAGGTTCGCGCCCGTGGCAAATACCGGCATACCAATTGTGACTTTCCTCCTTTGTTCCTGAATTTCAAAAGATCACAGCTTGACGGTACGCTGTTCGAACAGCAGAACAAGTTGAAGGTGGTCACGCACTGCAAGGATTCCCTGCGATATCAGCAAAGCGTGCTGCGGGAATACCTTGCCTACCGGATGCTCAACTCGGTGACTGATCGGAGCTTCCGGGTGCGCCTGATGCAGGTTACTTATGTCGACAGTGATGGGCGCAGGTCGCGTATGGTGCGCACCGCATTCCTGATCGAACATGAAAACCGCCTGGCCGATCGAATGGGCATGCAAAGGCTGAACAGCTTTCCCGAAGGAGTCGGCGCCCTACAAGCCGATCACCTGAACCTG
>Ga0316191_10001918_pt1 | contig 14936 bp, 12 predicted proteins | sample Eddworburr2cm_MG_FD_204928 | JGI IMG/M metagenome (GOLD analysis project Ga0316191, IMG submission 204928) | Coastal sediment microbial communities from Maine, United States - Eddy worm burrow 2 cm | ecosystem: Environmental > Aquatic > Marine > Coastal > Sediment | place: USA: Maine...
GCAACGGGTACACAAGTAGTACCAGGCCAGCCGGCGAAGCGAGCAGCGCGTAGAAGAAAAGTGATAATCGGGCTTCAGGCTGCAGCCCCGCGGCAGTAATATTGCGTTCAGCAGGGCTTCGCGCGAAAAGTCAGCAGAACTGAGCGAGCGCTGCCAGAGATTGAGAGCGATAAAAACGAAAACAGCGCTAACAGTAGCAACAAACCGACAGCACAGATCCTGGGGGACGCGGCAAAACGCCGGATACGACATGAGCGAAATACCAACCGAGTTGAGATATGCCGCCAGCCATGAATGGGCGCGGCTGGAAGATGATGGCACAGTGACTGTCGGCATCAGTGACCACGCTCAGGATGCCCTGGGAGATGTGGTCTATGTCGAACATCCTGAAGTCGGCCAGCAGGTGGCCGCCCAACAGGAAGCCGGTGTAGTAGAATCTGTCAAAGCAGCTTCTGACATTTATGCTCCGATAACGGGCACGGTAGTCGCGGTGAACGAAACACTGGAAGACACCCCCGAGCTGGTTAATCAGGACCCATACGGGGATGGCTGGTTTTTTCGAATCGAACCGGACAACGCATCGGACTTAGCTGAACTTCTGGATTCGGAAGCTTACGCGGAGGTTTGTGAGGCCGACGCTCACTAACGGCATTCAAAGCCATCGAATCAGCGCGAAAGCCTCGATGGTTATTCGCCTGATCATTTAAATTTCTATTCTGGAGCCATGATCCATGCCCTTCATCCCCCACACGGCGGAAGAAGCGGCGTCCATGTTGGCGGCCATTGGCGCTGACAGCACTGACGCACTCTTTGACGAAATCCCCGCTCACCTGCGTGCCCGGGCACTCGAACATGTGCCTGCTGGCGTCAGCGAAATGGAGATGCTCCGCCATCTGGGCGAGCGTGCGGCTCGAGACGATGCGGGAATCTGCTTTCTCGGAGCTGGCAGCTACGACCATCACATACCTTCAGCAGTCTGGGATCTGACCAGCCGCGGCGAATTCATGACCGCGTATACGCCTTATCAGGCGGAAGCAAGCCAGGGCACGCTTCAGCTGATTTACGAGTATCAGTCGATGATGGCGGGGCTGATGGCGATGGAAGTCTCCAACGCTTCGGTTTACGACGGTGCATCGGGTCTTGCCGAAGCCATTCTTATGGCTATCAGGGCCAATCGGAAAGCCCGTTCGCGCACCGTACTGCTGCCGGACAGCGTGCATCCGCACTATCGTCAGGCGGCCATCAACATAGTCCGCAATCAGGGAGTTGAGGTGGTGTCGCTGCCTCTCACCGATCGCGGGGTGATCGACATTTCTGCACTCGCAGACGCGCCTGCGGCCGCTGCGCTGGTGATTCCACAGCCCAACTTTTTTGGTCTGCTGGAAGACGTGGACGCGCTTACCGACTGGGCTGCGCAGAACGGCGTTATGAGTATTGCGGTGGTTAATCCGCTGAGTACCGCGCTGTTGAAGCCGCCGGGGGAGTGGGGCAGTGGCGGCGTCGACATCGCCTGCGGTGACGGCCAGCCTTTTGGTATTCCGATGGCTTCAGGCGGTCCGTCATTCGGATTCATGTGCGCGCGCCAGGCGCTGGTCAGGCAGATGCCCGGGCGGATCATTGGCCGGACTGAAGACCTCGACGGCAAAACCGGCTTCGCGTTGACCCTGCAGGCTCGTGAACAACACATTCGCCGTGGCAAAGCGACATCGAATATCTGTACCAACCAGGGCCTGCTGGTGACGGCTGGCACCATCTACCTGAGTCTGCTTGGACCGCGGGGTCTCAATCAGGTAGCCGCCGCCAGCCATACCAATGCCCGTGCGCTGACAAGCGCGCTAACGGCCATTGATGGTGTCAGCGAACGGTTCCCCGGCGCGTATTTCAATGAACGTGTCATCGAACTTCCCAAGCCCGCGCCGCCGGTACTGGAAGCGTTGCTTGAACGCGGCATCCTCGGCGGCCTGGCGCTGGGTAAATACTACCCTGGCATGGAAAACGCATTGCTAGTGTGTGCCACCGAGAAGCGCACCGCTCAGGACATTGGCGCTTATGCCGAGGCGCTGCGGGAGGTGCTGAAATGAACGAAAAAACCTTACCGGTGAACACCATCTTCGACATCTCCGAACCCGGACGGTCAGCGGGTGCGCAGTTGCTGGACATCAATGCCCCGGCATCTGCGCCCGATGATATTCCGGCGGAACTGTTGCGCGCGACGCCGCCGCTGTTGCCAGAAGTTTCGGAACTTCAGGTAGTCAGGCACTACACGAATCTGTCGCGAAAAAATTTCTCGATTGATACCCAGTTCTATCCGCTGGGCTCCTGCACGATGAAATACAACCCGCGCGGCGCCCATAAAGCCGCCAGCCTGCCTGGTTTCCTGAATCGGCACCCGCTGGCACCCGAATCGGTCAGCCAGGGTTACCTGGCCTGTCTATACGAACTGCAGGAAATTCTCAAAGATGTCACGGGCATGCAGGGTGTGTCTCTGACACCCATGGCTGGTGCTCAGGGTGAATTTGCCGGTGTGGCCATGATCCGCGCCTATCACGAAGCCCGCGAAGACCATGAACGGACGGAAATCATCGTCCCCAATGCTGCGCATGGCACCAATCCAGCAACCGCGGTGATGTGTGGCTATAAAGTCACAGAAGTACCCGTCGACAGCAGTGGTGATGTCGATGTGGAGGCACTGCGGGCGGTGGTAGGACCGCAGACCGCGGGTCTGATGATGACAAATCCGTCCACCTGCGGGGTTTTTGAGCGTCAGATCGAAACGATCGCCGGGATCGTTCACGATGCCGGTGGGCTGCTGTATTACGACGGCGCCAACCTGAACGCCATTCTCGGTAAGGTTCGTCCCGGCGACATGGGCTTCGATGTCCTGCACATGAATCTTCACAAAACCTTTGCGACGCCACACGGCGGTGGTGGTCCGGGCGCGGGGCCGGTTGGCGTGGGTGAGCGTCTGCTGCCTTATCTGCCGTTGCCGCTCGCGGGCAAAGACGGTGATCAGTATCGCTGGCTGGATGAAGAAGATCTGCCGCACAGCATTGGCCGTCTGTCCGGGTTTATGGGCAATGCCGGCATTCTGCTGCGGGCACTGGCTTATGCGCTGATGCTCGGTCGGGACGGTATGCACCGGGTGGGCGAATTCGCGACCCTGAATGCCAACTATCTGGCCCGTCGGCTTGCAGATGCCGGTTTTGAGCTGGCTTACCCTGAACGTCGCGCCACTCATGAATTCATCATCAGCTTCCGCTCTGAGACCAAAGCTTACGGAGTGAACGCGATGGACTTTGCCAAGCGTTTACTCGACTTCGGAATGCACTCGCCGACCACCTATTTTCCGTTGCTGATCCCGGAGTGTTTCCTGGTTGAGCCGACGGAAACAGAAACCAGGGCAGAACTCGATGCCTATGCTGATGCGTTGATTGCGATTCGTGCTGAAGCCGAGAACACCCCGGATCTGGTGACCACGGCCCCGCATAACCTGCCGGTGCGGCGACTCGATGATGTGAAAGCCGCTCGCGAGCTTGATCTGGTCTGGCGTTAACTTACGTTAAGCTCGGCTTTCAGTTCCTCTACCGAGCGGATGGGCAGTGAACAGGCGAAGTTGTTGCAACGAAAAGCGACCACGCTGTTCTGCTCTTCAATGCTGACCAGCCTCGGCAGATAATCAGGCAGGGTCTGGTTGCCATCGTAGGGGATGCCGTAGCTCACTCGATTGGGTTGATAGCCGTTGCGGCAGACTTCCAGCCATTCACCCAACGCCGCCTGGGGACCTCGAATAACAATCTGTTCTGGCGGATTACTGTAGTCGGCTAATGCGCCGAGCAGCGTGCAGTGACCTGCTGGGTACTGGGACAGGCGACTGTCAGCCCAGCGCAGGGTCGCTTCCGCAGCGTCCAGATACCTCTGGTCGGCAAACAGATGGCCCAGTCGGATCAGCGCTGCGGCCATGACCCCGTTACCGGGCGGGAGCGCATCATCCATCGTCGGCTTCGGCTGATGAAACAGTTCATTCTGGTTGTCGGTAACGTCGGTAAAAAAGAAGCCACCGTGTTCAGCATCGCAGAACTTCTGCAAAGCCAGATCGGCAAGCTGGCGGGCAAAAACCGCATCCGCCTCTCGCCACTCAACGGCAAGCAGGGTCAGCAGCGCGTCCAGCAGATTAGCGTAGTCGTCCAGATAGGCGGGAAATCTGGGAGTACCCTGCCAGGTTGCGAACAGGGTCTGACTATCGAATAGCTGTGTTCTGAGAAAGTCCGTGCAGCGCTGCGCGGCAGTCAGCCACTCGGGTTCAGACAGGGCAACACTGGTCTTGGCCAGGCCCTTGATCGTCAATGCGTTCCAGGCAGTAAGAATCTTGTCGTCCAGACCTGGTGCAGTCCGGGTGTCGCGCACCGCCAACAGTTTAGCTCTGGCACTGGCCAGCGTGGCGTCCGCCTCTTCGCGAGGCAATGACAGCCGCTGCACCACGCTGCGCCAGGCATCCCGGCGGTTCAGGTTCCATCGGCTTGCGAAGTTTGCCGGTTTGTCGACGCGGTATAGGGTCTCAACCAGCAGATACTCGTCTTCGGTCAATGCCCGTTTGATCTCTTCCCGCCGCCAGACGTAGTACTTGCCTTCCTGGCCCTCCGAGTCAGCGTCCCGTGCCGCAAAAAAGCCACCCTGGGGATGGCACATATCGCGAATCAGCCAACCGGCAGTATCGCGCAGCGCGCAGGCAAACAGATCATCGGGGCCTACCGCAACTGCATCCGCGTAGAGGGATAACAGTTGGCCATTGTCATAGAGCATTTTTTCGAAGTGCGGTATTGCCCAGGTTCTATCGGTTGCATAGCGGAAGAAACCGCCTCCAAGGTGGTCGTAGATTCCTCCCCTGGCCATTCGGGTCAGGGTGGTCATCACCATCTCCATCGCATTGCGATCCTGCTGGCTGACTGCGCAGCGCAGCACATACGCGAGGGTGCTGGTCATCGGAAACTTAGGCGCGCTGCCAAAGCCACCTTCAGCGCTGTCATATTGGCCTGCCAGCTGCTCAAGTGCCTGCCCTGAGAGGGCCTGTGCATCGCCAACGGTGCTGGCTGTTTCAGCCTCATTGATCTGCCTGAACACATCCGCCAGCTTCTGGCTCTGCGCCGCGAGCGCATCACGCTGTTGCAGCCAGGCATCCTCGACGCGCTGCAGCAGGTCGGTGAAACCCGGCATCTGCTGGCGCGGTGTTTTTGGAAAATAGGTTCCACCGAAGAATGGCAGCAGGGTGTGTGGATCTAAAAACATCGTCAGCGGCCAGCCCCCGGTCTGCTGAGTCAGCAGCTGGTGGGCCAGCTGGTAGACCTTATCGAGATCAGGCCGCTCCTCGCGATCTACTTTGATATTGACGAACCCTGCGTTCATCACTGCTGCGGTTGCGTCGTCTTCAAAAGACTCGTGCGCCATCACATGGCACCAGTGACATGCGGAATAGCCGATCGACAGCAGGATCGGTTTGTCGGTGTCTCTGGCGAGCTGCAACGCCGCTTCATCCCAGGGCTGCCAGTGCACCGGATTGTCCGCGTGCTGGAGCAGATATGGACTGGTTTCGGTTTGGAGGCGATTGCTCATGAAGGTTCGAATTGCTGCTCAGCTGGGCTAACCCGCATCCTGCCATGACGCTGTGCTCGGGGTATACCGGGCGGCGTTGGAATTTTGCCCGGCTTTGAGGTTCAATCGAGGTGAAGTTCGGGGAACAAGATAAAGGGAGCAATCGAAACTTGGTCGATGCGGACGGCTTTCGCCCCAACGTTGGGATCATTCTGTCGAACAGTCTGGGCCAGGTGCTCTGGGCACGACGGGTGGGCGGACATGACGCCTGGCAGTTCCCGCAGGGTGGCATCAACAAACATGAATCAGCGGAAGATGCGCTGTATCGCGAGCTGTTCGAAGAGGTTGGTCTGGAGTCTGGCAGCGTCGAGGTGGTCGCCAGCACCCGCAGCTGGCTGCGCTATCGGCTGCCGCGGCGCATGCGCCGCCACAATTCCAGTCCCGGTTTCAAAGGCCAGAAGCAGAAGTGGTTCCTGTTGCGGATGCTTGGTGACGATGCGCAGGTGCAGATGGACCGTACTGACAAACCCGAGTTTGATCACTGGCGCTGGGTCAGCTACTGGTATCCGGTGGGCCAGGTGGTTGATTTCAAACGTGATGTGTATCGTCGAGCGCTGAAAGAGCTGGCGTTGTCACTGCCCATCGATGAGGATCTGTCCCATCCCGATCAGACCGTAATCTGATGCTCAGCGTACTTCGCAGAATTGTTCAGGACGTACTCAGCGCGAGTTCCGTGTCCTTCAGTCACGCTCTGGAACTCCTCGTCCACGATGTCCGCGTTGCCCTTGGCACCGAAGTCTGTTCGATTTATCTGTTGAACCCGGAAACCAATGAATATCTTTTCGTCGCTAATGAAGGCTTAAACAAAGAGTTTGTTGGCAAGCTCGGTCTGTCGCGAAAACAGGGGCTGGTTGCGCTGGTTGCTGAACGAGCTGAACCGATCAATCTGGACCATGCCACTCTGCATCCGAGGTTTTTCAGCGTTCCGGAAATTGGCGAAGAAGCCTTTAATGCTTTTCTCGGCGTTCCGGTCATCCATCACCGGCGCGTGCTCGGGGTACTGGTGGTACAGCAGCGCGAGCGCCGCCGTTTTGATGAAAGCGAAGAGGCGTTTTTGGTCACGCTGTCCGCGCAGCTCGCTTCGATCATTGCCCACGCGGAAGCAACTGGAGAAGTGCAGACGCTACTGCGCGGAGAAACCGGATCCGCGCTGGAACGTCCTGATGCGTTGTTCCTTGGAGTCGGCGGCGCGCCCGGTATTGGGCTGGGCACTGCTGTGCTGGTGCAGCCGGTGGCCAATCTGGACTCTGTCTCAGATCGCACCACAGACGACATTTCCACTGAACTGCAGGTGTTGGATCGGGCCGTGGAGTCTGTGCGTCAGGACATCGTTCGAATCAGTGAACAGTTTGCCGAGAGCCTGCCTGCTGAAGAGTTGGCTCTGTTTGATGCCTATCTGCACATGCTCGACGATAACGCTCTGCCGGGCGATGTCCGCGAGCGCATCCATCAGGGTCACTGGGCGCAGGGGGCGCTCAAGCGGGTGATTATTGAACATGTCCGTCGCTTCGAGCAGCTTGAAGATCCCTATCTGCGGGAACGCGGCGCCGACGTCAAAGATCTGGGACTGCGCGTACTTGGCTATCTGCAGGACATTCGAGCCCGCAAAACCCACTTTCCGGACGACACAATTTTAGTCGGCGACGAAGTCACCCCCAGCATGCTGGCCAATATCCCAGCAGGGAAGCTGAAAGGCATTGTCTCTGTGAAGGGCTCAGCCAATTCTCACGTATCGATACTCGCGCAGGCGCTGGATATCCCCGCGGTGATGGGCGCAATTGACCTGCCGCTGTCGAATATCGATAACCAGTCGATGATTGTCGATGGCTTTTATGGCGAGGTTTTTCTCAATCCCTCCGACCAGCTCCTCGAACATTTTGAGTCGCAGATCGCGGACGAGATGGAGTTTGCCAGCGACCTCGAGACGCTTCGCGATCTGCCGGGTATTACCCTGGACGGCCATCGGATCGGGCTCTACGTCAACATCGGGCTCACCGCGGATATCTCTCGGTCGCTGGATCGTGGTGCTGAAGGGGTAGGACTGTTTCGCACCGAAGTCCCGTTCATGACCAAAGAGCGCTTCCCCAGCGAAGAAGAGCAGCGGTTGATTTATCGCGAGCACCTGGAAGCCTTCGAGCCGAAAATTGTCACGATGCGGACGCTGGACATTGGTGGTGACAAAGCACTCACCTATTTCCCCATCCAGGAAGACAATCCATTTCTCGGCTGGCGCGGTATTCGGGTCACCCTGGATCATCCTGAAATTTTCGTAGTGCAGGCACGGGCTATGATCAAAGCCAGCGCCGGACTCAACAGTATCCTGCGCATCATGTTGCCGATGGTGTCCAATCTGGATGAAGTCCTGGAAGCCAAAGCCCTCGTTCAGCGGGCGTATCGGGAGGTGCTCGAAGAGCGCGAAGACGTCCGGGAACCGCTGGTCGGAGTGATGATCGAGGTGCCGGCCGCGGTCTACCAGGCTCGGCTGCTTGCCCGCCATGTGGATTTTCTGGCGGTTGGCTCCAATGACCTGACTCAGTACATGCTGGCCGTCGACCGCAACAATCCCCGTGTTGCAGGTCTGTTCCGGGAAACTCACCCGGCCGTACTGGCCGCGCTGCGGGAAGTCGCTCGCGCCGCACATGCGGAAAATACTGTCGTGGGCATCTGCGGCGAGCTGGCAGGAACCCCTGTAGGCGCGGTGCTGCTGATGGCGATGGGCTACTACGTGCTATCGATGAATGCGACCAATCTGCCGAAGGTCAAATGGGTGATCCGCAATATCAAACGCTCGGATGCCCGGCGCATGCTGGCGCGGGTGCTGAAGATGAACACGTCCGATGAGATCCAGGCCTACATGCGGGAACAGCTCACCGAGGCCGGGCTGGGGCGGGTGATTCCGAGTTATCACGCCTGAGGGTTTCTGCGGCGTGGATGGAGGGTGGTCCAGTTTCCTGGGGTATTTGGGGATCTTTGGAGGTAGCGTTGCAACCGCGGTGCCTAGGGCTGGGGATTAGGTTTATGCGCCTCGCTTGGCCGGTCCCCGGTTCCTTCGTTGGCCGGTCTGCCGCCTCCGGCGTCAGCTCGACCGCCTCAGCCTCGCTACACGGCGCCTAAACCTAATCCCCAGCCCTAGGCACCGCTAGGCACCGCTGCGATTTCGTTAACCCGAACCCGAACCCCGGAATACTCTTGAGTCGAATAGCGTTGGATGGCCTTGAGGCGCCGTGTAGCGAGGCCGAAGGAGCCGAATCGACCCGCAGGGGCAAGTTCGGCAACTGAGGGAACCGCGGAGCGGCCAAGCGAGGCGCAGCAAGGCCATCCAACGCTATTCGGCCCGACTACCCCTCTTCGCTATTCAACCTTCGAAACGCTCGTCAAACGGATGCAATTCCCCGACGGCGCCGAATTGACCCGCAGCGGCAAGTTCGGCAACTGAGGGAACCGCGGAGCGGCCAAGCGAGGTGCAGCAAGGCAACCCAGCGCTATTCGGCCCGACTACCCCTCTTCGCTATTCAGCCCTTGAAGCGCACGTCAAACGAGTGCAATTCCCCGAGTGCACCACCGGCCGCAAACACCTGCTCAGCAAACACAAACCCCCCTTCACGAACAATCACCGCTGTACTCGCCCGGGTGCCGTACTCATCGCCGCGGATGAACACGGGCGCTACCCGCCGTTCGAGTTCCAGTGGCCGACCCCGGTTGGGCAGTTCTTCGTCGGCCGGTTGCCGCTCATTGTTCAGAATCGACAGTAGCGCGCCTGGGAGGGGTTGATTCAGAAGGATGTCATCCAGCGCAGCGATTCCGGCGTTTACCTTGGGCCAGGTAGCGCCGAGCTCAGCGTTGGCGAGCCCGTAGGTACCGGGAGCGAGGTCCTGAGTGGTGCCTCGATTGGAGGTGTAAACCAGTTGGTCGCCGTCCCATAGCAGCAGGTTGTAGCCGCGATATCGGTTGCCGTGGATCTGGTGGGCAAAATCGTGAGCGGTCTGATCAGAATTCAGGAATCCTTCGACCAGCGCGCCGCGGGACAGGGGGGCTTCTTCATCCGGCGCGTCCTCGGCGAAGTTGGTGACCGTGGCGAACCGGCGACGAGCGCTCATGCCGAGCCAGGTGCCGCCAGCGCTTAAGTCTTTGCCCGCCAGCAGATGGGGAGATTGTGGCCACAAGTGTGCGCTCTCGGCGGGTCGCGCGTAGAATTCATCCCGGTTAGCGGCGACCACCAGCGGAGTGCTGGAGTCGGGTTGAAAAGCAAAAAGAACCAGACACATGACTTTGTCGTCGGTAGAGCGATAAGGCCGGCATTCTACCAGATCGCTCAGGGCTGCCAGACCGTTCAAGTCTGTCAGACCATTCAGGGTTGAGCCGCTTAGTGGCTGACCGGCGCAATCATAAGATACAGGAGTTAGCCTATGCATTACCCGGCCATCGATCCGATCATCGTAGCGCTTGGTCCGCTGGCGATCCGCTGGTACGGGCTGGCCTATCTGGCTGGATTTGCGTTGTGCTGGTGGCTGGGCAATCGACGGGCACGGCAACCAGGCAGCGGCTGGGATGCCGAAGCTGTTTCTGATGTCGTCTTTTACGGCGCTGTTGGCGCAGTCGTCGGTGGCCGGATCGGCTATGTTTTCTTCTATGGTTTTGACCAGCTGTTGCGGGATCCTCTTTGGCTGTTCCGGGTCTGGGATGGCGGCATGTCGTTTCACGGTGGTCTGCTTGGCGTGATAGTCGCGATGTGGTGGTTTGGCCGGAACACCTCCCGGTCCTTCTTTCAGGTCAGTGACTTCATGGCGCCCCTGGTCGCTCCTGGACTCGGCTTTGGCCGTCTGGGCAATTTCGCCAATACCGAACTGCCGGGTCGAATGACCGATTCCGCGTTTGGTCTCGTTTACCCCTGCAGTGCCGACGCCATCCGCAGCATCAACCCGCTGTGCACCGGTGTGTGGGAGACGTTTGCGCGCCATCCGTCACCGTTGTATCAGGCGTTTGCCGAGGGACTGGTGCTGTTTGTGGTGGTCTGGCTGGTCTCGTCGCGCCCGCAGGCAACCGGCGTGGTTTCAGGGGTCTTTCTGGCCGGTTATGGGGTGATGAGGTTCTGCACCGAGTTCTTCCGCCAGCCTGACAGCCATCTTGGCTATCTGGCTTTTGACTGGCTGACCATGGGCCAGCTGCTCTCGCTCCCTATGGTGATCGTTGGTATCCTGATGGCTGTGTATGCGCGACGGTTTTCCCGCCCGCTGGCTCAGCCCGGTTAACTTTTTGAATGCGCCTGCAGATCACCTCAATTCGAGTTTCAACCCGGCTTTCAACCTGATTTAGAGACAAATGAAACAATACCTCGACCTCATGCGTCACGTTCGTGATCACGGCACGTTTAAAAATGATCGCACCGGCACCGGCACCTACAGCATTTTTGGCCACCAGATGCGGTTCAATCTCGCAGACGGGTTTCCGCTGGTGACCACCAAGAAAGTAGTGATGCGACTGGTGACGCATGAGTTGCTGTGGTTCCTTCAGGGCAGCACCAACATCAGCTACCTGCTCGACAATAACGTGCACATCTGGGATGAGTGGGCAGACGAAGAAGGTAACCTGGGTCCGGTGTATGGTGCTCAGTGGCGCTCCTGGCCGACGCCAGAGGGCGGCTCTATCGATCAGATAGAGAAGGTCGTAAAGAGCATCAAAGAAAACCCGGACTCACGCCGGCATATCGTCAGCGCCTGGAACGTGGCCGAAGTCGACACCATGGCGCTGCCGCCATGCCATAGCCTGTTTCAGTTCTACGTCGCGGATGGCAGGCTGTCCTGTCAGCTCTATCAGCGCAGCGCCGATATATTTCTCGGGGTGCCGTTCAACATCGCGTCGTACGCTTTGTTAACACTGATGATTGCGCAGGTGTGTGATCTGGAACCGGGTGACTTTGTGCACACCTTCGGCGACGCGCACCTGTATGCCAATCACCTGGAGCAGGCGGATGAGCAGCTGTCGCGCTTGCCGATGGCGCTACCGCAGATGCAGCTGAATCCCGAGGTAAACGACATCTTCGCATTCACCATCGATGACTTCGACCTGCAGGGCTACCAGCCATACCCGACTATCAAAGCGCCGATCGCGGTCTGATCTTGGACATCTCTCTGATCTGGGCCATGGCGGAAAATGGCGTGATCGGCCGTGATAACGGTCTGCCCTGGCGGCTGCCGAAAGACATGCAGTTCTTCATGGCGGTCACTGCCGGCAAACCGGTGATCATGGGGCGGCGAACCTTTGAGTCGATGAAGGCGCCACTGTCCGGGCGCGACAACATAGTGATTACCCGCCAGAGTGATTATCAGCGTCCGGGTATCGACGTTGTTAGCAATTTTGCCGAGGCGTTGCGTGTTGCGCGTGACCGGGCGGATGCGTCCGGCGAAGAAGAGATCATGGTGATTGGCGGGGCTGATATCTACCGTCTTGGGCTGGCAGTAGCCACCCGCCTTTATGTGACCAGGGTGCAGGCTGAAATTGCCGGAGATACCTTTTTTCCTGAGGTGGACTGGTCACGCTGGCAGCCTGCCTCAACTGAGAATTTCCCCGCAGACCATCGCCACGATCACCCGTTCACGATCACGATATACACCCGCGCCACTTAGTGGCGCAGACCCAACTTCTCGAACCAGGCGCCGTCACAGGTCAGCGTCTGCCAGCTGTCCTGTGGCAGCGGACTGTTGACAGGTACCAGCCCGGATATGGCTGGTCCTTTGCCGTCCACCCAGAGCAGCGTATCCAGCTGATCACACTGATTTTTAAAGTGGGCAAATTCCGCATTGGCCCGGGTAAGGTCGCAGCTGCCGCGGTTCAGGTTGTGCAGCAGTCCGGCGGCAAGTGCCGGATCTGCCGTGCTCATCCGAAACAGTCTTTCGTGAGCGCGCACATCGAGCAGTTCCAGCAGGTACTGGCGTTGACAATGGCGACAGCTGACCAGTGCGTCTGCAAAGGTGATCAGTGAGTTGAACAGGTACTCGATCTGCAGTGGCCAGGAGCCCGCTTTGAGGTGGTCACAGGGTGTCATTGGATCGTAGAGTAAGCGCTTTGCAGATTCATACAACAGGAGCAGCGTCATTTCATGACCAGACAATCGGGCAGTATTCTGAGTCTTTTGATCATCCTGCTCGGCGGCTGCGCATCTCCGGGAGGAGATGACCCGGGCCGTCCAGGAGATGCGACGCAGATTGGCAATCTGGTGGTCAGCGGTGTGCCGGAGGTTCCTGAATCACTCACCGAGCGGCTGCGCCAGTACCAGAACACCCGCTCCGCTTCGGTGCGTGGCTGGGTGGGTGACGAACTGCTGATCGCTACCCGTTTTGGCCAGACCGCGCAGCTGCATCGTGTTCGTAACCCGCTGGGTGCCAGATCTCAGGTTACCTTCTTCAAAGAACCGGTCACTCAGGCGTTCCTGCCACCGGCAACGAATCAGCGCGGCTTTGTCTATGCGCGCGACGTTGGCGGCTCAGAGTTCTATCAGCTGTTCTTCTTCGACTGGGCGAGCGCAAGCTCCACTATGCTCACCGATGGCAAAAGCCGTTACAGCAGCGTTGTCTGGGATCGCCAGGGCGAGCGTTTTGCCTACACAACGACCGAACGCAATGGCCGCAGCTGGGACATTCATGTCCGCAGCCTTGCCGGTGATCGTCAGATTGCGCTGGAAACCGACGCCGGTGCCTGGGGCGCTGAAGACTGGTCGCCGGATGGCAAGCGGCTGCTGGTCAGCCGCTACGACTCCATCAATGAGTCTTATGCCTATCAGCTTGATCTTGATACCGGCGGGTTCGTACCGGTGCTGGATGAAGCACTCAAAGTAGCCATCGGCGCTGTGCTGTATGCGCCTGACGGCAAAGGGGTGTACTTCACGTCAGACCTCGGCGCTGAGTTCATGCGCCTGCACTATAAAGACTTTGCCACCGGTGACATCGACGTACTGACCGGCGATGTGCCCTGGAATGTTGAGCAGTTCGTTATTTCGCCAGACGGACAACACCTGGCGTTGACCATCAACGAAGACGGGATCTCGCGACTCGCGGTCTGGCAGCTTTCCGGGCGAACTCCGCTTGCGCTTCCAGAACTGCCGGTTGGCATCATCGGCGATCTCGCTTTTCGAGGAGACAGTGGGGAGCTGGCGTTCTCTGTTAATCAGCCGAACGCGCCCACAGATGCTTTCAGCATAGATTTAGCCGAACGTAAGCTGCTCCGCTGGACTGACAGTGAAGTGGGTGGTCTGGATACCGCTGGATTTGCTGTGCCGGAGCTGATCAGCTACCCGACGTTCGATCGGCAGGCGGGTTCACCGCGACAGATTCCGGCATATGTCTACAGGCCCTCGACCCCGGGTCCGCATCCTGTCGTGATAGCCATTCACGGCGGACCGGAAGGTCAGTTTCGCCCGCGTTTTTCGTCGACATTTCAGTACATGGTCAATGAGCTCGGTGTCGCGGTGATTGCGCCGAATGTGCGTGGCTCAGCTGGCTATGGAAAGAGTTATCTGCAGCTGGATAACGGCATCCTCAGGGAAGACTCGGTCAAGGACATTGGCGCGCTGCTCGACTGGGTCGCCGAACAGCCGGATCTCGACGCGCAGCGTATCGCCGTGATGGGTGGTTCTTACGGTGGCTACATGGTGCTGGCATCGCTGGTGCATTACTCGGACCGGCTGGCGGCAGGCATCGAATCCGTCGGTATAAGCAACTTCGTCACCTTCCTCACCAACACCCAGGATTACCGACGTGATCTACGCCGGGCCGAGTACGGTGATGAGCGGGAGCCGGAAATGCGCATGGTGCTGGAGAGCATCTCGCCACTGAATCATGTGGAAAAAATCCAGCGGCCGTTGCTGATCTCGCAGGGTGCGAACGATCCGCGCGTGCCGGCCAGTGAAAGCGTCCAGATCCGCGATGCGCTGAGTGAGGCGGGAACGCCGGTCTGGTACATCCTGGCATTGGACGAAGGCCATGGCTTTCGCAAGAAGGTCAATCGCGACTACTACACTGCGGCAATCATGATGTTTCTGGAGAGGTACGTTACCGGTGAGTGATCGAGTCAAAGTAGCCATCTGTGTCAATCCGATGTCTGGTCGGGACGTGCGGCGGCTTGCCGCACTTGCCACCAACATGACCCACGAGGCCAAGCGGGATATTGTGGCGCGTATTGCTGCGGGGGCGGATGCCTGCGGTGCGACCGACATCTATGTCGCCCGGGAACCGTTCCGGATTGCCGCCGCTGCGCTCGAACATCTTACCCTTGATGCCCGCGTGCACGTGTTGAAC
>Ga0316191_10001921_pt1 | contig 14934 bp, 10 predicted proteins | sample Eddworburr2cm_MG_FD_204928 | JGI IMG/M metagenome (GOLD analysis project Ga0316191, IMG submission 204928) | Coastal sediment microbial communities from Maine, United States - Eddy worm burrow 2 cm | ecosystem: Environmental > Aquatic > Marine > Coastal > Sediment | place: USA: Maine...
AAGCCTAATCTCCGGCAAACTCGGTTCCGTCGGGACGATCGGGCGCTCACTTGTCAGTGGGAACACCACCTGAAACTGGCTGCCTCGGTTCGGTACGCTGTGCAGCGTGATGTGGCCGTTGTGCGACTTGGCGATCTCGTACACGGCCGCGAGGCCTAGGCCTGCGCCAACCTGGGCGCCCTTGGTCGTGAAGAACGGATCGAACGCGCGTTCCCGGGTCGCGTCGTCCATGCCGACGCCCGTGTCCTCCACGGTGATGAGAGCGTGCGCGACCAGCGGGTTGAGCGGTGCCTTCTCCAGGTCGAGCTGATCGGCCTTCTTGGCGCTGATCTTGAGCTTGCCTCCGTTGGGCATCGCATCGCGTGCGTTGATCAGCAGATTCATCAGTAGCTGGTGGAGTTGCCCCCGGTCACCGGTCACGTTGAGGCCGCGGTCGATCTGCGCCTCGATGCTGATGCCTCGATGGAACGTGTGGCGCGCGAGCTGCACGACGTGGTGGCAGAGCTCGGACAAGTCGACCTCGGTATGACTGCGCTCCACCTCGCGGGCGAAACCCAGCAACCGGCTGGTCATCTCGGTCGCCGCTGCGGCTGCCGTGCGAATGTCGTTGAACGCTTCGCGCACATCGGGCTCGCTGACTTTGGTCTCGCCTGGAAGCGCATTCAAGAAATCGATGCTGGCCCGGACCGCACCGAGAAGGTTGTTGAAGTCGTGGGCGACGCCCGTCCCGAGCCGCCCGATGGCCTCGAGCTTGCGACGCTGCGCGACCTGCTCCTCCATCGGATCATGATGGGCGAACAGAAGGAGGCAGCTGCCGATCTGAATTCGGTCGCCGTACGTCAGCACTTGCCGTACGACCGCCATTCCGTTGACCTGTGTCCCATTGCGACTGTCCAGGTCCTCGATCACGTAGGATCCATTTTCATGCTGGAAGATCCGCGCGTGCATGCGCGACGCGAGCGTGTCGTCGATGTTCACGTTGGCACTGTCGCCGCGACCAAACGTCAGCTCGGAGTCGATCGCGTATTTGTCGCCGGCCAGATTGCCCGCGAGCACGACGATGCGGGCCTGCTCCTGCTTCTCGGAGAGTCCCTTCTGCGCAAAGACATGGCGCCGTGTAACCTCGGTGGGATCGTGTCGCGACATCAGCAAGCGGGCCCCCCAGACCCATTAGATGGTAGCGTGCAGGAGCGATCAGGGGTGTAGCCCCGTTGGGTGAGCCACTCCAGCGCACATGGGCGGCTGATTGATCTCCCGCGAGCTTCGGCAATACTCGGCCTTCGACCATGCCTTCCTCGCTGCAGCAGTCTTCCGGATCCCTAATGATTCAGAGTGCTTGCGTCCTCGCAGGCCTGTTCGCTGTGTTTCTGCAGGGCTCGAGCGCTGGTCACATGCTCCTGGTCCAGCATACCCGATGCGCCGAGCATGGTGAGCTGGTCCACAGCGGCGACGCGCACCAGCATCTCGCCGGGGCGCATTCGCATGCCGACGCGGCGGCGGTCCACGGAACGCCGGGCCCGGGCTCCGACGAGGCGCACGACCATTGTGCACTGTCGGTCGATCGACGAGACGCCATCGTTTCGATCGGCGCCCCTGTCTGCTCCACACACAGTTTCGAAACCCCGCACGCCTTCGCGCCCAACGAAGCGTTTGGCGTTGCACGCACCGCTCGCTTCCGAATCGCTCCGAAGAACTCACCTCCTGCCTAGCGTTCGTCCAACCCGCGAACGTGAAGCTGCGCAACCCGGGAGAGGGGCGCGGAGACCCGTGATCGACGCCAGCGTCGACTCTACGGGGGCAGGAGGAGTGAATGAGCAGAGAACGAAGAAGCAGTACGTGTGCAATTGCGCTCGGGGTCCTGGCCCTGTGGGCGGCGGGACCGGTGCACGCGCAGGGGGACACGGAGCCCGACACTGGCGCTGACACTGACGCTCGGGCTGGCGCTGAGCTGCATCCGCCGCATTTGCTCGACTCACCGCCGCCCAAATTTCCAACCGGGGAAGACGGCAAGGGATTGCACCCCACGGTGGTGCTGCTGGTCACGATCACCGCGGACGCGAAGGTGACGGACATCGTCGTGGAGCACTCGGCAGGCGCGGATTTCGACGCGGCCGCGGTGGAGACGGTCCAGACTTGGACGTTCGAGTCGGCGACCAAGGGCGGGACACCGGTGGCAAGCCGTATTCGGGTCGCGGTGCACTTCGAGGAGCCAGAGGTAGGGGTTCACGACGATACAGGGGCGTACGCTGGCGCCGCCGACGCCGACGCCGACGCCGCTGACACTGACACTGACACTGACACTGACACTGACGCTGGCACTGACACTGACACTGACGCTGGCACTGACACTGACGCTGACGCTGGCACTGACGCCGCCACCGCCTACCGCACCGACGCGCGCGTGGATGCGGAGCGTCTTCGGAGCGCGGGGCGGGGGGCTGCGGACTTCGAGATCGATCAGGACATCCTCAACGCGGCGCCGGTCTTCTCGGCCAAGGATCTCCTCAAGCGCGTCCCCGGACTCTACGCCTCGAAGCCCGAAGGCGGGGCAGTAGGCGAGCGCTTCTTCTTGCGCGGGTTCGATTCGGAGCACGGGCAAGACATCGAGTTCAAGGTCGGCGACATCCCGATCAACCAGCCGTCACACATCCACGGGCAGGGGTACACCTATCAGGGCTTCATCATCCCGGAGGTGGTGCGGCAGCTTCGCGTCACCGAAGGCGTGTACGATCCGGCACAGGGCGACTTCGCAATCGCGGGCACGATCAACTACGAGCTCGGCGTCGACCAGCGGGGTGTCTACGCCAAGACCGACCTGGGCTCATTCCGGACATTCCGGCAGATCGCGATCTTCGCGCCCGAAGGCAGCGACTCCGATACGTTTGGCGCCTTTCAACTTCGGCGGACCGACGGCTTTGGTGAAAACCGCGACGGCATCGATGGCTCCGCGATGTTCCAGTACGGCTTCGGCCGCGACAAGTGGCGCCTTCGCGTTCACGGCGGCTTTGCAGGAGCGCGCTACAACCTGGCGGGCGTGCTGCGCTTGGACGACGTCGAGACCGGCGATGTCGGCTGGCTCGACGCGTACCCATTCGACACGGCGCGCGCCCAGAACGGCTCCAATCTCAGCACCATGCTCGGGTTCTCCGGCGAGCATCGCGGAGAAAACAAGCGCAACTCGAGCTTTGGCTTGTGGCTTCAGTTCCACGACTTCCGGTTGAAGGAGAACTTCACCGGCTTTCTGGAGACCGACGAGAACGGTAACACTCCGGGCGACCTCATCGAACAGCTCGATCGGCGCTTCGTGATCGGCGGCAACGCCCGCCACCGAACGCACCAGTTCGCACCGGCGGATTGGGCGAAAGGAACCGTGGAGCTCGGCTTCTCGGGCCGCGTCGACCTGATCGACCAGCAGCTCAACCTCGTCGAGGCCCCGCAGAACCGGGTCTACGAAGAACGCATTGACGCCGAGATCGCCGAAACCGATATCGGCATGTGGCTCGACCTCGACTGGGACTTCACGAAGTACCTCAACGTCACCGGCGGCGTGCGCGCAGACCTGCTGTTTTACAATGTGACCGATCGACAGGAGAGCGTGTCCCCTGATGCGAGCGTTCCCTACCGGCGAACCGCCGCTGGCGTCGCCGTCGGACCGCGCACCGCAGTCACCATCAAGCCCATCGAGGAGCTCGACCTCGTGTTGGCGTACGGCCAGGGCTTCCGCTCACCTCAGGCGCGGGTGCTCGTCGAGAACCAGGACGTCCCTTTCACTAAGGTGCATTCGGCCGACATCGGCCTACGCTCGCGCGTCGGCAAGAACGAGGAGCTCGAGCTCGCGCTGACAGGCTTCTTCACCAAGATGAACCGCGACCTGATCTTCGAGGCGCACGAAGCACGCTTCGAACCGATCGGACCAACAACACGGATCGGCGCGGTCTTCTACACCCAGGCCCGCCCCCTCCCCTGGCTCTATGGTGCGTTTTCGGTCACCTACGTGAAGGCCACCCTGGACGAGACCCCTGCGCCGGACCCGGGCGAGCCTCCGTCGGGTCTTCAGGCAGGTGACCCGATCCCATTCGTCCCGCCATGGCTGCTTCGCCTCGACGTGGGTGCCTCCGAAGACCTGGTCGACCTCGGCAAACACCCCCTGCACGGCAAGCTCGGGTTCGGGTACACGTTCCTCAGCGAGCGCCCCCTGCGTTTCTCCGAAACGTCCCCACGCGTAAGCCTCCTCGAGCTCAACGCAGGTCTATCGTGGTGGTTCCTCGAGCTAGGTTTCCAAGTCTTCAACCTCCTCGACACGCGATACGCAGCCCAAGAGTTCGTCTTCGAATCCAACTGGAACCCCAACGCGGCACCAACCGGCCAGCCCGCGCGACACATCGCCGCCGGCGCCCCAAGAACCTTCCTCTTCCAAATCGGCTTCCGCCTCTAACCCTAACCCGCGTCTCAATTCGTCAGTTGTCCAGCGCCCCTTCGTCAATCCACTGACTGAGGGTCACGACGAAACCAGCGTCGTCCGGACCGTCGTGGTGATTAGCCTCGCAAGACTAGGACAGGGCAACCCTGCTGCGCATGAAGCCTCAGCCCGCGCAGCGCGGTCAACAAGCCCGGAGGAAAGCCAACGGCCCGACCTGACGCATCTGCGCCGTCAGGCCAGGCACCCGTCTACTTTTCACGCATGGCGTCGATGATTCGGTTGATCAACGCGTTGCCTCGCTGTCTGGCAGGCTCCACCTCCTCTTCGGCGGCGAACTCGATGCGAACGTCGACGTAGTAGTCGAGCTTTGGCTCTGTTTCGCTCGGGCGCAGCATCGCGCGATGCCCTCCTTCGAGCTCGAAGACCAGCAGGTCGCTTTCGGGTAGCTCGAGCGGGGCCTCGCTCTTGTCCCGCAAGATGCGAAGACCGTTCTTCACGTCGAGCCAGCCTTCCACCTCGAGGTCTGCGATCTGCGAGGGTGGATCGTCTCGATAGCGACTCATCACCGCTGCGATCTTCTCGATTGCGTCGCGCCCTCCGAATGCCTTCGAGATCTTTCGACTCAAATGGAGGCCGTGCCGGCGCCACATTGCCTCGCGCTGGGCTAGCAGCGTCCGCCCACGCGCTTTCAATCGCGCCGCAAGGTCCGCAACCAACAACGCTGCACTGACGCCGTCCTTGTCTCGAACGAACGTCGTGGCGCCATAGCTCCCCGCTTCGTCGTAGCCGATGATGTACCGGTAGCCCTCGGCTTCGAGCTCAATCGCACGATGATTGATCCAGTTGTGGCCGACGAGGGTTTGCTCCCACCGTGCCCCGTGAGCCTCCGCAATCCTTCCGAGCAGTGGCGAGCTTACGATCGACGAGACGACCAGGCGCTTCGTCTCGCTTTCGGTCGCTTCGAGCAGGTCGTGAGCCAACATGCAGCCAATGTCATTTCCCGAGAGGACTTCATAGCCCTCGTCAGAAACGGCGGCGACAGCCAGACAGCCGGCATCGGGATCGTTGGCGAGCACCAGCTCCGCGCCGATCTTCTTGGCCAGCGAAAGGACGTGGACCATGGCCGTGGGCTCTGCTGGATTGGTGACCTCGACGGTGGGAAACCGGCCGTCGGGTTCCGCCTGCGAGGCAAGGCTCTTGAGGCCGGAAAACCCTGCGGCCCCGAGGATCGTCCGAACCAGTCGATCTCCGACACCGTGAAGCGCCGTGTACGCAATTGGAAGGCGGCGAGCTGCCGAGGGGGGGCCAACCAAGGCACCGACTTGTTCGCGATACCGCTCCACCAGGTCATTCAAGGCTTGCATGCGCCCATGCGCGGTCGCTTCATGGCGCGTCCACCGAGGAACGTTGGCGGCGCTGTCGATCCGGGCGATCTCTTGCGCGATGCCCTCGACGTGCGGGGAGATGATCTGCGCGCCGTCTCCCCAAAACACTTTGTAGCCGCTGTAGGCGGGAGGACTATGGCCCCCGGTGATCATCACGCCCGCGGCAGCGCCGGTTTGCAAAACCGAGAACCCTAGGACCGGGGTGGGCATGTGATCGTCGAGCATCCAGACTTGAAAGCCAGCGCCCGCAATCACGCCTGCTGCGTCGGTTGCTAGCTCGCGACTCATCCGACGTGCGTCGAAGCCCACGCAGACGCCTCGCTCTACGGCGTTCGGAATCTGTTGGCGAAGCCAGGCACACAGGCCGGCGGTCGTGCGGACGACGGTCACGCGGTTCATCCGGTTCGGCCCCGGACCGAGCATTCCACGGAGACCGGCCGCGCCAAACGCGAGCGTGGTGTCGAAGCAACTGTGCAACGTCTCGATGTCGTTTTTGTCGAGCAGTGCGCTCAGCTCGCGGTGCATGGCCGGATCCGAATCGTCCGCCAACCAACGCTTCGCTCTTTCGACTACGTCCACGCCTCCTATTTAGCCCGCTGGCGATCCCGGGTCGACATCGATCCTCGCCCGCCCGCCTTTGGGCCAACGGCAAGGTCGTCTTCGAGCAGTTCTTCTACAAACCCAACATCGCTCCAGCAACCTAGCCCCCCGGGCCCTGAGCGCTGGCACTGGGCGCTGGCGCTGGCGCTGGCGCTGGCGCCGACCCTGCTCTAGCCTGCGCCGCCGTGCAACATCGAGATGACTTTCCCATCGCGATCATCGGAGCTGGCTTCGCCGGAATCGGTGCAGCGGTTCAACTGATCAAAGCAGGCATCCACTCCTTCACGATCTTCGAGCGCGCGGACGAGATCGGCGGGACCTGGCGGGACAACACGTATCCGGGCGCCGCCTGTGATGTGCCGTCGCACGTCTATTCACTCTCATTCGAGCAGAACCCGAACTGGAGTCGGCGCTACGCAACCTCGTGGGAGATTCAGTAATACCTGCTTGGCGTCGTCGACAAGCATCGACTCCGCGAGCGCATGAGGCTCAACACCGCGATCGTCGAAGCACGCTTCGATGAGGATGCCGGGACATGGACACTGACGACCGACGGTGGAGACACCTTCACCGCACGGGTGGTGATCGCCGGGGTCGGAGGCCTTGTCGATCCGTCCTATCCGAGCATCGAGGGGCTGGAAGACTTCGAAGGCGACATTATTCACACCGCGCGCTGGAACCATGACGTCGACCTCACGGAGAAGCGTGTTGCACTGGTCGGAACGGGGGCAAGCGCGGTCCAAGTGGTGCCGGCCATCGCATCCATAGTCGACACCATGGAGGTCTTTCAACGGACTCCGGCATGGGTCGTACCCAAGCTCGATCGGCTCTACCCGAAATGGCTCCGCAGGTTCCTTGCACGCTTCCCCTTCTTCCTTCGCGCAAGCCGCTTCATGAAGTACTGGTTGAGCGAGCTTCGTGGACCGATCGTATTCCTCGACTCGGCGGTCCTTTCGAAAATAGGGACCTACATGTCGATGTGGAACCTCCGGCAGCAAGTGCGCGACCCAGCACTCCGAGAGAAGCTCACGCCGGATTTCCAGTTCGGTTGCAAACGAGTGTTGGTCTCTGACGACTATTGGGCGGCGTTCGAGCGGGAGAATGTCGAGCTGGTGACCGACCCGATCACGGCAATCGAGCGCAACGGCATTCGAACGTCGGACGGCGTGCTCCGCGAAGCCGACGCCATCGTCCTAGCCACCGGTTTCAAGCTCGGTCTCGTCTCCGCGCCCTTTCCAGTCATCGGCCGCGGGGGTCGCACACTCGACGACGCATGGAACCGCGGCGCCGTCGCCTACAAAGGTATGACCGTGGCCGGCTTTCCCAACTGGTTCATCATGATGGGCCCCAACACCGGCCCGGGTCACACCTCTGTGTTGGTGTACACCGAAGCTCAGATCTCTCACACGCTCCAAGCGATCAAGAAGATCATGGCGGACAACCTCAAGTGCATGGACGTGCGCCAAGAAGTCCAAGACCGGTACAACGATGGCATTCAGAAGCGCATGAAGCGTATGGTCTGGAAGGGCTGCGAGAGCTGGTACCTCTCGGACGACGGCACCAATCACTCGCTCTACCCGGGCTTCGCAGCGGAGTACGTCCTCCGCACCCGAAAGCTGCACCCGCGGGACTACGAGATCACTCCCTTCTAATCGTTCTGCCGCAGGACTTCGAGGTTGGCAGCCTTTTTGCGTTTAGGAGAGGCCGATGCCGGTTTGGAGGAGGTGGGTGGCGGCCAGGGCGAGTTGGCGGGCTTGTTCGGAGGAGAGGGTTTGGAGGCGGGGGTGTCGGTCGACGATCATTCTGGCGAGGCCGTGGGTGAGGGCTTCACTGGTGAGGGCGATGAGCTCGGGGTCGGCCTCAGGGATCAGGCCAGCGTTCTGGCCCTCAATGATGAGCGCGATCAACTTTAGCCTTCGCTCATCGTTGACCTCGCCCATGAAGCGGGCGGAAACCGCGTCCGTGCTGTGGATGAGGTCGAAAAGCGTTGGGTGCTCGGCAGCGAAGCGCACGTACGCCACGCTCATGGCGCGGAACTGCGTCAGCGCGTCGCTACCTTCTGCGGTGGCCTCATCGAGCTTTCGTTCGAGCTCGGCTGCGGCTTTTTCAGCGACGGCATCGAGCAATAGCTGCTTGTCGGCGAAGTGGCGGAACGGCGCGGCGGATGAAACGCCGGCCTCCCGGGCGAGCGCGCGCATGCTGACCGCCGCGATCCCCTGAGAGTCAACGAGGCTGAAAGCGGTTCCGAGCAGAGCCTCGCGGAGGTTTCCGTGATGATATGACTTCGGCCCCCCGCCCACGCGGCGATGATAGCAGAAAATGTTATCATCGCTTACTTCGATACGCCTGGGATGTAAGCGATGCTAACTTGGGCGACTGAAGCCGGGAACCAACAGAAACTCGTAAGTTAGCACCGCTAACATAGGGTGCGAGGATAGTGTTAGCGTCGCTTACATCTAGCCTGCGTTCACTCGCAGACGCCGTGGGAGAAGTCGCACTTGTACCCGTAGGGGCAGTTCCGGCTCTCCACACAGGGCAGGCGTTCGCAGATGCCTTTCTCCTCATTACAGAAATAGGGAGGCCCGCAGGAGTGCAGCCGGCAGGCAACCTCGGAGCGCGAGGGTTTGGAGGACCTTGGCTGAGTTTCCTCGCTGCTCGCCGTAGTGATGGTCGTGCCCTCGGTATTCGCCGACTTACTGCAACCCGAGGCAGCGAATAAGAGGCAAAAACCGACCACAGTCACCGCCCGCCCGAGTCTCCGCATGCCGCCCATTTGGGAAAGATGATAGCTTTCTGCCATGGCGGCAAAGCATATCCTGGGATGCGTCGACTTCTCCGAGCATTCTACGCGGGCGCTCGACGAAGTCGGCGAGTACGCGAGAGCCAATGGCAGCAAGGTGACCCTGATCCACATCTCGGACACCCAGGCCTTCATTCCACCGCAGTCCATCCTCGAGCAGGCTTCCTCGACCAATCAACCCGCGCATCGAGCCGAGCTAGCCAAGCTCCGCGATCAACACTTGGCCGACGTCGAGGTCGAGCTCGCAGTGCTCTCGGACCACGCTCCAGCCAAGGCGATTTGCGAGTACGCGGAGAAGCACGGCGTCGATCTCATCGTCGTCGGCTCGCACGGGCGAGGCGGCGTGGAGCGCTGGTTGATCGGCAGCGTGGCCGAGCGCGTCGTCCGACACGCGACGACCAACGTGTACGTCGTTCGGCAGTGACTTCGACTTCAAACGGGTTCCCTACCCTGATAGGCTCCGCTCATGGGGAAACGCCGGGCATGGTCGATCCTGGGTAACTCGCAGCGCCTCGATGGCGGCGCGATGTTCGGCAACGCACCGCGTGTGCTCTGGCGCAAATGGGTGGAACCCGACGAGCTCAACCGCATCCCCCTCGCATGCCGCGCGTTGCTAGTCGAAGACGGCGACCGCCGGATCTTGTTCGAAACCGGCATCGGCGCGTTTTTTCCGCCGCAGTTGCGGAACCGTTTCGGCGTTCAAGAAGAGCGGCACGTGTTGCTCGACAATCTTAAAAAGGTCGGCTTCACCGATGAAGACATCGACTGTGTCGTCTTGTCGCATCTTCACTTCGACCACGCAGGAGGGCTGCTGAACGCGTACGATCCGGAAGCGCCCATGCGCCTCTTGTTCCCGAATGCAACCTTCGTGGTGAGTTGGGACGCGTGGCGACGCGCGAAGCATCCGCACGCACGAGACCGGGCATCGTTCATCCCGGAGCTCCCGCCGTTGCTCGAAGAGAGTGGGCGGCTCGAAGTCGTGAAGGGGCACCGCTCCGAAACGCTCGGAGCGGACTACAAGCTATGGCTTTCTGAGGGACACACGCCCGGGCTGATGCTGACCGAAATCCCGGGAGATGACGGCCCGGTGGTTTACGCGGCGGACCTGATCCCGGGGCGTGCCTGGGTGCACCTTCCCATCACGATGGGGTACGACCGATACCCGGAGCAGCTGATCGACGAGAAGACAGACTTGCTGACGCGTTTGCTTGAGCAAGGGGGCCGGTTGTTCTTCACGCACGACCACGAAGTTGCCCTCGGGCGTCTCGGTCGCGACGGCAAAGGCAGGTTTTTTGCTGAGGAAACCTGGGCCGAGCTCACGGGCGCCCCCGTTTGAACGCCGTGGTAGAGTAGCCCTCTTTGGAGGGACGATGCCTCTTGGGAACGGCGAAACACCCACACGAATCGAAACAGGCGACGACTACATCGACAGCCTCCGTGGTCGCAACCTGAGGGTGTTTCTGTTCGGTGAGCTGGTCGACGAGCCGGTGGATCACCCGCTGATCCGGCCGTCGATCAACGCCGTCGCTGCGACGTATGACCTCGCAATTCGCGAGCCTGAGGTGGCAACGGTCGAGTCATCGCTGACCGGCCAACGAGTCAACCGGTTCCTACACGTCGCGCAGAGCGCCGACGATCTGGTTGCGCAGAACATGATGCAACGAAAGCTCGGTCAGAACACGGGCACCTGCTTTCAGCGTTGCGTCGGGATGGACGCCTTCAATTCGCTCTACTCGGTGACGTACGAAATCGACGAGAGGCACGGCACACCTTACCAGGAGCGGCTCAAGGCGTTCCTCACCACGATGCAGGAGCGCAACTACGTCGTCGGCGGCGCGATGACTGACGTCAAGGGTGACCGAAGCAAGGCGCCGCACGAGCAGGACGACCCCGATCTCTTCGTGCACATCACGAAGAGAAACGAAGAGGGGGTTTGGCTCAAGGGCGCCAAGGCGCACCAAACCGGGTGCGTCAACTCGCATTGGATCATCGCGATGCCGACGATGCGCCTCGGCCCGGCCGACAAAGACTACGCCGTCGTCGCCGCGTTCCCGGTCGACGCACCCGGCATCACATACATCTACGGACGCCAGTCTTGCGACACCCGCAGCATGGAAGGCGGATCGATCGACGTGGGCAACGCGAATTTTTCTGGTCAGGAGGCGATGGTAGTGCTCGACGACGTCTTCGTGCCGTGGAGCCACGTTTTCATGGACGGCGAGCACGAGTTCGCCTCGATGCTCGTGGAGCGGTTCACCTGCTATCACCGCCGCAGCTACGTGTGCAAGACGGGCGTCGGCGACGTATTGATCGGCGCGGCGGCACAGGCGGCGGAGTACAACGGTATCGAGAAGGCCTCGCACATCAAAGACAAGCTCGTGCAGATGACCCATCTCAACGAGACGATGTACGCGGCGGGAATAGCGTCTTCGCACCAGGCCCGTGCAACGAAGTCAGGCTGCTACTTGAACGACGACATGCTGGCGAATGTGTGTAAGCACCACGTGACCAAGATGCCGTTCGAGATGGGCCGGCTCGCGCAGGACTTGGCGGGCGGCCTCGTGAGCACCGCGCCGTCGGAAAAAGAGCTGAAGCACCCCGAGCTCGGCGCACTTCTCGACAAGTACCTCAAAGGGCGTGCCGACGTTCCCACGGAGGCGCGCATCCGCGTCCTGCGGTTGATCGAGAACATGACGATGGGTCGTAACGCCGTCGGTTATCTCACCGAATCCCTTCACGGCGCCGGATCGCCGCAGGCTCAACGCATTCAGATCGGTCGTCAGATGGAGCTCGACTTCAAAAAGGGTCTCGCGCGACGCCTTGCGGGCGTCGATTCGAGTGACGACGAGTAGCGTGCTCAGTCTCGACTGAGCACGAAACGGTAGCGGACATCGTTGTGGCGCAGGCGAGTCATGCGCTAGCCTCATGGGCGGCGTAGGCATCGACGCAGCGATGTTCCTGGCTCGTCATGATGATTGTCGTGTAAGCGCTAGCCGGCGGCGGTCAAATTGAATAAGTTACGGTCGATGCGAATGTGGGGCGGCATCTGGGCGGCGGGGGCTTGCATCCTCGCGGCAATCGCAGGCTGCGACCGGGGCGCGACGGCCGAGACACCGGTTCGCCAGGTCGAGGTCACGGAGGCGCATACCGGGGACGCCGAGGGCAGGACCGAAACCGCTGAGCCGCCCCAAAAAGAGGTTGAACAGGAAGGGCTCCTGATCGGCGAGTACCGGCTGGCCGGCAAGCCTGTGGTCGATGGAGACACCATTCGGGTCGAGGGCGTCGAGGGCTCGATTCGATTGCTGTCGATCGACACAGAAGAGAAGCTGCGCGGCAAGGCCAACCACGCAGCCGCGAAAAAGGATTTCGGGAAGTATCTGAAAGGGAAGCGCGGCAACGCGCCACGCCCGCAAAAGGCCGGGACGCCAATGGGGGAAGAGGCCACCGAGTTCGCTGAAGCGTTCTTCAAAGGCGCAGAGGTCGTGCGGCTAGAACGCGACGACCCAAAGGAGATCCGAGGATATTTCGGACGTTTGCTCGCCTTTGCGTTCGTGAAGAAGAACGGGCGATGGATGAGCTACAACGTCGAGTGCGTGCGCGCGGGGATGAGCCCGTACTTCACCAAGTACGGATACTCGCATCGTTTCCACAATCAGCTCACGCATGCGGAAGCAGAGGCACGCCAGGCAAAGCGCGGCATTTGGAACCCGGACGCCCAAGGCTATGGCGACTACGACGAACGCAAGGCTTGGTGGAACGCCCGTGCCGACTTCATTCGTGCGTTCGAGCATGAGGCGAATCGTCGAGATGACTACATTCAGCTTACGCACTGGGATGCATCTACCGAGCTCGAGGACCAGCTCGGCCGAGAGGTGACGGTCCTTTCAACGGTCGACAAGATCCAGCATTTCAAAGGACTGGTGCGCGTGTCATTGGCGGGGCAGCGAGGGCGTGGCTTCCCGGTCATCTTCTTCGATAAGGACGTGTTTCGGCAGAGCGGGATCGACCGCTACAGGCGAGAACCCATAGCGGTTCGAGGCACCGTCGAACGCTACGAAAAGGGCAGCTACCGCACGCTCCAAGTCGTCGTCAAAGAGCCTGCCCAGGTTTTGCTCCCAAGATTGCCTTGGCCCGATGACGTAAAGCAGGCCGCCGAGTAGCGGACCGATCTACGAAACGAAACCGCGCGAGGCGCCGGCCGATAACCCCCGCAACCACAGCGACGGGAGGTCGAGATGGCGGGTATTTGGAGTTGGGCGCGCGGGTTCGCGTGCGTGTTGGTGCTCAGCGGTTGCGGGCGTGGGGCGGTCGTCGCAGCAAGCCTCTGCGACGGTCTCGAACCTGGCGACCTGGTCGTCACCGAAGTGCACGCGAACCCTGACGGAAGTGATGGCGAGGGTGAGTATATCGAGCTCTTCAATGCGACGGGAGGCTTGCTCGCGCTCGATGGTGTGAGGCTCACCGCGAGCAGGGCCGACGGTGCGAGCCCGAAGGCTCATCGGTTCAGCGGCGTTTCGATTGATTCCGGACGCTACTTCGTGGCTGGGAACGCGCCGGTTGATTCGATGCCAGCCCACGTGGACTACAGCTATGGGAAAACGCTCGGAAGCCTTCGCAACTCCGATGCGGTCGTTGCGATTCGCTGCGGCGACATGCTCATCGACGAGGTGAGTTATGAGCGGACCATCGACGGTCGGGCGCTCGAGCTCGACGGACGGCTCGCGCCAGATCACGAGTTGAACGACGACGCGGGCCACTGGTGCACTACACCCGAAGGCGTCGACGAGTTGTCCCCAGGGAACTTCGGGACGCCAGGAAGCACCAACAGCTCATGCGAGGTCGGACGCATGGAAGGCACCTGTCTCGAAGGTGGGTCTGAGCGCGCGATCCGCCTACCAGCGCCCGATGGCGTGCGGGTCACCGAGTGGATGGCCAATCCGGAGGGAGCGGACGCCGACTTCGAGTGGGTGGAGGCGTGGTTCGCCTCGGACATCGACCTCAACGGGTTTCAGCTTGGACCGGCCCCCGACGCATTGGAGGTGGTCGTCGACCAAGAAGACTGTTTTCCGGTCGACGCGGGGGCACGGGTCGTCTTCGGGGCGAGTCCGGCGGCGGCTCCCCGCGTCGACGCGGAGCTCCAGTTCAGTTTGGGCAATTCAGGAGAGCGCAGCGTCGTCGTAGGGGTCGACAGCATCGTGCTCGACCGGGTGGATTACGACGGCACTGTCGAGGGAGTCTCTTGGCAGGTCGACCCCAGTGGCGAGGTCTGTTTGGCGCTCCCGCGAGACGAGTACATCGCCCAGAATTTCGGAACGCCGGGCGATCCCAACCCAAGCTGTCCGCCGGTGTTGGGCCCCGGTATGTGTTTCGACGGCGGTGCACCGCGCGACATCGTGAGTCCGCAACTGGGTGACGCGCGTATCGTGGAGTGGATGGCGAACCCGTCGGCGGTCGGGAACCGAGAAGGCGAATGGGTGGAGGTTCGGTTCGATGCCGCTGTCGACCTGAACGGCCTCATGTTGTCGGATCTCACCTCCAGCACGACGTCGGTGGAGAGCAAAGACTGCTTGAGTGTCAGTCCGGGCGCGCACGTCATCTTCGCACGGAACGCGAATCCCGCAGTGAACGGTGGCATCGATGGCGTCGATCGCGAGCTCTCCCTTTCATTGAACAACGGCGACGAAACAATCACTTTGAGCATCGACGACCAGGTTCCGGACGCCGTGACG
>Ga0316191_10001923_pt1 | contig 14923 bp, 17 predicted proteins | sample Eddworburr2cm_MG_FD_204928 | JGI IMG/M metagenome (GOLD analysis project Ga0316191, IMG submission 204928) | Coastal sediment microbial communities from Maine, United States - Eddy worm burrow 2 cm | ecosystem: Environmental > Aquatic > Marine > Coastal > Sediment | place: USA: Maine...
GTTGTCCGCTGCGCCCCGTGTGAGGGAGTATCGGATGTTTCTCACCTGCTGCGACCAGCCTGGCGAGAGTTTATACCTAGGCGGCTCCACCCGGGACTTCGAGGGGTAGTTTGGCGGCTGCCCAGGCGACGAGGCCGCCGGACATCGACCGCACGTTTCGATAGCCCATCGCATCGAGAGACAGCGCGGCGAGCGCGGAACGGCCGCCCGTGCCGCAGTACAGCACGATATCGCAGTCCTCGGGCGCCACTGATGTGTCCGCGCAGGCGCGTTCGACAATGCCGTGTATTTCGAATTCGAGCATGCCGCGGCAGGCCAGGACAGCGCCCTTGATGTGCCCGCGGTTGTATTCGGCAACTTCGCGGATATCGATCAGCAGGGTGCCTGAATCCCGGCAGCGCTTTGCGTCTTTGACGGAACATTCCTTGATCGTCGCTTTTGCTTTGGCAACGACGTCTGCGGGGGAGACGAGCATGGTATTACTCCGATGAATAGGGGTTGGGCGGCATCAGGTCGGGCGACAATGCCATCCGGCGTTGCGCATCACTCGGGGGATAATTGTCCGCCAGGTAGGTGATGATCTTTTCTTCGGTCACAGGATCAAACTGCCACAGGTTCTGTTTTTCCTGCATCCAGCGAATCATGGTCAGCCATTGCTGTGCCGTGCCACGCTGTTGCGTGATCAGTTTCGGCGAATGACAGGCCGTGCAGGAAGCGCGCACGATTTCCCAGTCGCCCGTCATCTTCAAACCGGTAACGGGGTCAAGTTCCGGTTCGCTCGCGACAACGGGTTCGGGTTCCGTAACGGGTTCGGGCGCGGATTCCTGCTTCGAGCAGGCCGAGAACAGCAGGGCCGCGGCGACCATGCTCGCAATTGAGGCCCCGGCTCTCATTACACAACCTGTACGGCGATGCGGTGGCAAGCGTTGTTCAGGTAACCCTTTGGATTCCAGCCCGGCAGGACCATGGGCTGTGATCGGCCCGCGCTGTCTGTAGCTTTCGCCCAGATCTCGTAATAGCCAATCTCGGGAAACTCGACTTCCGCGTTCCAGTGCTGCCAGGCGAACCGGTTTGCCGCCGGTTCCAGGCTGGCTTTGATCCAGGTCGCGCCAAAGTCGATCGACACATGCACGTCCGTCACGTCCAGGTCGCCCGCCCAGGCATGGCCGCGCAAGGCAAGCGCCCGTCCTGATGCCTGCTCGATGCCCGACTTCGGATACGTAATCAACGACTTCACGGGCATCGATTCGATGATGCACATTTCGTCGTCCGGCACGACCGTTCCGGGAGCGACGCTCTTGCACGGTACGCGGTATGCCGTGCCCGTCATCTTCGGGCCATCGTGAACCTGGTTGCGTACCACGATCTTCGACAGCCACTTGCCGGCGACCGAGCCGGGCCAGCCGGCGATGACGAGACGCAGGGGGTAACCGTTCATCGGCGGGATGTCCTCGCCATTCATCGCCCAGGCGATCAAAGACTCGTCTTCAAGGGCTTTTTCGACCGGAACACCGCGCGAGATAGGGACTTTATTCGGATCGCCGCTTGCGTGAGTGTCTGCCCCGTAATAGGCGACGTACACCGCGTCATCCTTGATGCCAACGTGTTCCAGCACGTCCTTCAGGCGTACGCCGGTCCACTCCGGGCAGCCGACCGCGCCTGTGGACCACTGGTTGCCCGAAGCAGGTGGCACAAACTCGCTGCGACCGTTGCCGCCGCACTCCAGCTGCAACTGGTAAGTGTAGTGCTCGAACTTCTCCTTGAGCTCGCCAATGGTCAGCGTGATTTCCTGTTCGACCGATTCGCCACCGAACGAGAGTTCCCAGGTATCGGGGTCGAGATCGTCGGTAACGGGAGGAATGCCGTTATTGCGTACGAACAGGTGTTTGGCCGGTGTCACACGATCATCCAGAAGGTGTGCCGGAGTTTCGGCATTGACCGGCCTGTCGTTCAATACGACGAGGCCTTCCTTGCCCGGGAGTTCGAACGGCGTATCTGATTGCGCAAGGGCGGCTGGTATAAGGCCTTCGGGCATCAGGTGTGCAAACGGGATCGATGCACCGACAGCTGTGGACATTGCAATGAGACTTCCCTTGGTCAGGAAACCCCGGCGCGTAATCGGATCGGATTTTCTGCCCCAGACCTGCTCATCGGCCAGGGCAGGGTCTTCACTATAGAGTTCGTGAATACCGCGTTTCTTGTACGTCACGGGAAACCTCCGTTTCGAAATCTAGTACAGCAAAGAGATCAGCGTGATGCTGACTCCGCCCACCAGGACCGCGGCGAGAAGACCGGCGCCCAGTGGCCTGAGACCGATGTCCTTGAGGCCCTTGATACTTGTGCCCAGACCGACAGCGGCCATGGCCACTGCGAGACAGAGTTCGGCGGCGTCCTTGAGGTGCCCGACAATCGCTTTCCACGTTGCCGGATCGAGGAAACCAAAGGCCTGCTCGTGGTTCAGGTCGCCAACCGTGCGGATCAGGCTCATGCACGCGAAGCCGATTACGAACAAGGGAATCATCGTGTACCACTTCGGGGCCTCGGTGCCATCCGAATGATTACGATGATACAAAATGCTCATGAGCGGAATGATCAAGAGCATGCCGAGGTTGCGCACGAGCTTGGTTACGGTCGCGACATCGAGTGCCTGCGGGTCACTGTAGTACTGCTGGTATACAAGACCTGCGCCGGCGACCTGGGCGGTCTCGTGCACTGCCGTGCCGAGGAACAAGCCGCTCTTGAAGGCGTCGCCGTCGAAGATGAAATGGCCCGCGAACGGGTAGAGCAGCATTGCTACAACACCGAATAGCGTAATGCAGGCGACGGAGTACGCAACCTCGTCGTCCTTGGCAGCGATCGTCGGCGCTGTGGCGACAATTGCCGTTGCTCCGCAGATGCTCGTTCCGACGGCAATCAATGTGCCCAGTTTGCCACTCAGCCCCATCTTTTTCGCCAGGTAAGTCACGATCAGCAATGCGGCAGCAACGGCCCCGATGATGACGGGCAGTGCCTGCAGACCGATTGCGCCGGCCTCGCTCAGGCTCAGTCGGATACCGAGCAGCACAATGCCGAGGCGCAGCACCCGCACAAGGCCGAAGCGAATGCCTGGCTGCAGCGATGCGGGCAACGAAATCGTGTTGCGGATAATGATACCGAGGATGATCGCCATCATGATGGCGCTGATCGGACTCTTGGGGAGTCCCATGAGGTCGATACCGATGAAGGTGGAGAGATATTGTCCGGCGAACGCCAGGACCAGCGCGAGAAGCAGTCCGGGTATGATTGTCATTTTAAGCACTCTGACCCCGAATCCGGGGCTAAAAAAACAAGGGCGTGGTAGCTAAGCTCTCACGCCCCTGGGGCTTATCCTGTTTTCTTTATCAGGAAGCGATAAACGCCGTCATCTTCTGAATGTTCGATGAGTTCGTTGCCGGTCTGGCGGCAGAAAGCCTCAAAGTCGGCTACAGCACCTGGATCGGTTGCAAGAATCTCCAGCGTGCCGTCGTCAGGTACTTCTTTAAGTGCTTTACGGGCTTTCAGGATAGGCAACGGGCAGTTAAGGCCCTTTGCATCAAGAGTGTGGTCAGCCATTGATTGCTACTCCGTATTCTTTGGCCATAAAAAAATGGACGATTAGATAAACAGGTTGATATCGGACTGCGACGCTACCTCGATATACGTTGCTGCGCCACCGATGTCGATGCCTTCGATCATGTCCGCCTTGTCGTACTCGAACAGGTCAAGCGTCATCTGGCAGGCGATCATGCGAACCTCGGCTTCGACAGCCATGTCACGAAGCTCCTCGATCGACGCAACGCCTTTCTTCTTGATGAGATTCTTCATCATTAGCGAGCAGCCGGCATCGACGCCGGGAATTGCGGTCAGGAGGTTGGGCAGACCCATGTGCATTCCCATCATGGGCATCTTCATGGCCGGGTTGCCGGCAGCCGTCACTTGCAGATTCAATTTCTTGAGTAGCAGGGGCAGGCCGTAAAAGGTGAAAAACATCGTTACCGGGAGGCCCATCGCGGCCGCTGTGGTGGCCAGGATGAAAGGCGGATACGCCCAGTCAAGCGACCCCTTGGTAACAATGATTGACATGCTTTTTTCTTCAGCGGACATTTTCTTGAACCTCGTTATTTAAGGGGTATACACCAAAGTCATATTAGACTATCAGAATTGTCTTTATTAGTGAAATATAATATTCTCGATCGATGCCCGATGCCGAGCCGTATTACATTGGTAGTGACATCTACCGGAAACCCGCATTTGGTTTCAATCACCCACTAAATATCGTTCGCCACGCCGCGGTAAACGATCTGTTGCAGATGCTCGGCTGGCTGGACGAAAACAGTTTCCGTGAGAGCCAGCCCGCGACGATCGACCAGTTACTCGAGTTTCATGATCGGGCCTATGTGCGGGCACTGCAATACGCAAACGCCACAGGTAAAGTCGAACCGGATGTGCGGGAGCGATACCAGGTTGGAACCTTCGAAAACCCAATGTTTCCGGGACTGTTCGAACGTGCATCGATGACCGTCGGCGGGTCAATTCTGTCAGCGGAACTCGCGAGCAAAGGGCATATCGTCTTTCATCCCTCAGGTGGCACGCACCATGGCCGCGTGGATCGCGCGAGCGGCTTTTGTTATTTCAACGATCCGGTTTTCGCGATCCTTACGCTACTCAGGCAGGGCAGCAAAAGCGTGCTTTACATCGATCTTGACGCACATCACGGTGATGGCGTCGAAGAGGCATTTTTTGAAGAGAATCGGGTGACGACGTTGTCGATACACGAGGCCAAGCGCTGGCCGTTCAGCGGCAAGCATTCGAGGCCGGAGTCGGGCGTTTACAACCTGGCTGTGCCACGAGGAATCAACGACAGTGAATTCGACTACCTCGTTGAGAATGCGGTGTTGCCGCTTGTCGAAAAGGTTCGGGCAGATGCCCTGGTTTTGTGCTGTGGCGCCGACTGCCTGGCCGGCGATCCCCTGTCGAAGATGGAGTTGTCGAACGTCGCCCTTTGGGATGCGGTCGACGGCCTGATCGAGAAGGGCTTGCCGACGGTAATCCTCGGTGGTGGCGGCTATAATCCCTGGACGGTTACTCGTTACTGGGCGGGCATGTGGGGCCGCATCAGCGGGCAGGAGTTCCCGGAACGGCTTCCGCAGGAGGCCGTCGACTATCTTCGTGAAATGGAATGCGATCTCATCGATGAAGAAGACATCGACGAGGCATGGTTGACGACGCTCGTGGATATCCGGCATACCGGTCCGGTTCGAGACGAGATAAAATCACTGGTTACGGCGGTATAAGGGAAAACTATAAAAATGAGCTGGCTTGACGCACTTTCCCGAATAGAGGACCTGGAGGACGCCGAGTTCGATGCGGGTCTTGTGGCTGACTTCGAACATCGTGCCAATGTCGCGATCTCTCGACCGATCCGATTCTCCACGCCGACTTTCAAGGAGTACGAGAGCACCGAGTTGGAGGGCTGTGGCAAGAACAGTTTCCCGGCATTTTCGATTACGGCTGGCGAGTGTGGACTCAATTGCGACCACTGCCAGAAGAAGATCCTCGAGCCGATGATCCCAGCGACCAATCCTGCGATGCTCGACGAGAAGGTTCGGCGCCTGATCGAAACCGAACAGTTGAGCGGCTTTCTGCTGTCCGGCGGCTCAAACCGCAAGAACGAGATTCCTTACGGCCGCTACATGCCGGTCGTGGAGGGTTTGAAGCGCGATTTTCCCGGCCTCAAGATCGCCGTGCATACGGCGCTGCTGGATGAACGACGGGCGAAGCAGATGGAGTCTGCGGGCGTCGATAACGTCATGATGGACGTCATCGGTGCGCAGGAGACCATCGAGCAGGTGTACAACCTGCAACGCCCGGTCGATGATTTCGAGGAAACGCTTGCCGCCTTGTGCACGACTTCGATGGAGGTCACGCCGCACATCGTTATTGGGTTGCACTACGGCCGTATTCTCGGTGAGGAAAATGCGCTCGATATGGTCAGCCGTTACAACATCAATGCGTTGGTACTGGTCGTGATCATGCCGTTCTATGCCAAACCCGGCACCTTCGTGACCCCGCAAACCTCGGACGTTGGCCGGATCTTCCTCGAAGCACGCGAGCGCATACCGAACCAGCAGGTCCTGCTGGGCTGTGCACGGCCGCCAGGCATGCACAAACGCGTAACCGATGCCTACGCGATAATGGCCGGGCTGGATGGTATTGCATTTCCCGCCGACGGCGCTGTTTCCGTCGCACACACCATAGGCCGGCCGTTCGAGCAGGCGCATTCCTGTTGCTCGATCAAGGTCGGCAGCGATTTAAGAACACGACTGCAATCGTCATTCGCAGCGTAGAACCAACAAACCAGGATCAGATCTGATGGGTTGCATAGAGCACAAGAAGTCACCGGCCGCGAATGACACAGGGCAAGACTACAATCCCTATGACGTGATGGAGCCGCGGTTGCCGGCCAAGACGCCGGTCGATCGGCGTAACGGCAAGCACGTCAAGGCCAATGATATTCCGCCTGAAGGCGTCTACCTGCCCAACAACAATATTCTTGCGCCGCACATGAAGTCGCCCGAATACGTGCAACTGTCCAACGCGGCGGCAATCACGCTCGGGATCATGGGTGGCCGCATGCACCGCTGCGAATGCACGCGTTGTCTGAACCTGCTACTAACGTACCCGGAGGGCTGCCGCGCCAACTGTGCCTACTGTGGTCTGGCGCGTCATCGCGAGGCGGAGCGCGATTATGCTGACCGCAACTTCATTCGCGTGGACTGGCCGGCGGTGCCGATGGCCGATATTGTCGACATCGTCGCCAAGGATCCGGAAAACAGTCCGTTTCATCGCATGTGTATCTCGATGATCACGCACCCGCGTTCGGAGCAGGACACATTCACAGTGCTTGAGCAATGGACCGACAAGATTGACCCTGGTGCGATCCCGGTATCCATTCTCTCGAACCCGACGACCATGACGCGCGACGACGTGCAACGCACGAAAGATCTCGGTGCCGACATTTTCACCGTCGCGCTCGATGCGGCGACGCCGGAGCTATTTGACAGGACGCGCGGCAAAGGCGTGCAGTCGCCTCACAAGTGGAAGAAATACTGGGAGATCATGCTCGACGCGAAGGATATTTTCGGGCCGCAGAAATTCGGCGCACACATTATTGTCGGCATGGGGGAAACAGAGTACGAAGTGCTGAATCTCGTGCAGGACCTTGTGGATCTCGGCGGCCACAGCCACATGTTCTGTTTCTTCCCGGAAGACGGTTCCCTGATGGATCACCTGCCGGCAACGCCGCGGGATCAGTGGCGCCGCGTACAACTGGCGCGTTACCTGATCGACTATCGCGATGTGCGAGTTGATCACATGAGCTTCGACGATGAGGGCAGGGTGATAAGTTACGGCATCCCGGATGCGGAATTATCGGATGTTATCGATGCAGGTATTGCGTTTCGGACGTCGGGGTGCCCCGGAAAATTCCAGGACGACATATCGGCCTGCGACCGACCGTATGGTGATTCTCCGCCGAGCAATATTGCCAGCTATCCCTTCCAGCCGAAGAAAAAAGACATCAAGAAGATCCGCAAGCAACTGGATATTCCGGTCACGGCCGAATAACAGGGAGGATCATGAGCAAGCCGTTTCGCATAATTGACACGGGCATCCGAGAGGGGCGCTCGAATATTGCGTTCGATATGGCGCTCATCGAGCTCAGGCAACAGAACAAGGTACCGGACACGATCCGTTTTCTGCGTTTTCCACCGACGGCTCTGCTCGGTCGTCACCAGGACCTGTCGCACGAGATCAACCTCGACTATTGCGCTGAGAACGGGATCGGCACCGTCCGCCGAATTACCGGGGGTGGTGCGATCTACCTTGACGAAGGGCAACTCGGGTGGGAACTCGTTTTCCACCGCAAGTCACTGGGCATTACAAAGTTGCCCTGTCTCGCACGCGAGATATGCAACGCGGCAGCGGCCGGCCTTGGCGAACTCGGGGTTAATGCCAAATTCAGACCGCGAAACGACATCGAAGTTGATGGGCGCAAGATCAGCGGCACGGGCGGCTTCTTCGACGGCGAGGTCCTGATTTACCAGGGTACCGTGCTGGTCGACATGAACCCGGCGAAAATGGTCAAGGCATTGAATATCCCGGCTGCCAAGGTGGCTAAGCACAACCTGGACACCGCGGAGCAGCGCGTCGTCACGCTCAAGGAAATTCTGGGTGACGATCTGCCTGATGTCGAGACGATCAAGGCTGCACTGATCAAGGGTTTTACTGATGTCCTGGGCATCACGGCCGAACCCGGCGAGATTACCGAAGCCGAGGAAGCCCTTGCCAAAGAGCATTACGACGAAGAAATCGGTACCGACGAGTTCGTCGCCGACATCGACAATCCGGGCCGCGGCGACAAACTGCTCGAAGGTACCCACACCGGGGCCGGCGGGACCATTAATGCGTTCGTGAAGCTCGAGGGGCCGACAATGGGCATATTGCAGCGTGCCCTTTTGACAGGCGACTTTTTCGTCACGCCACCGCGAACCATTTTCGATCTCGAGGCGACGTTGATTGGAACCCGCCTCGAGGACGTCGAGCCGACAATCAGGAAATTCTTTGCCAGGGCGAGCATCGACACATTGAGCGTCACGGCTGACGACTTCATCGCGTCGATCAATGACGCACTGGCAAAACGCGAGGGGGCCTGAGAGTGGCGGATTGTAAAAGCAGCGACGACGCATTCGTCCTGGCCGCCCATACAGCGGACCCGATGAATGTTGTGGCCGTCATCCAGCACACGGCGGGCGAGTACCTGGGCCTGATGGAGGACCATCTGGAGGGTCGGCGTATCCGGTTTCAGTATTTCCGGCCGTTTGCCGCCGGGAAGCTGCCGGCAGCCGAGTTGCCTGCAGATGCGCTGATCTTGCTCGGGGGAGGGCCCTGGGGTGCCGCGGGGACGCGGGACCTGCCAACCCTGGCCGACGAAGTGGAACTGACACGGCAAAGGCTTGCTGAAGGCACGCCGGTCATTGGCCTCGGACTCGGGGCCCAGATTCTGGCGCTCGCGGCCGGCGGTGGCGTCGAGTCTCGCGAGCTGACACTGGAAACCCTGACCGCGACGCGTGCGCGCGATGACGCGCTCAACGGGTTTCTGCCGAAGACGTTTAACCAGGTCGTGTATATGCGTGACTGGCCGGTCTTGCCTGCTCACGCAACGGTGCTGGCGATCGATAACCTTGAGCGGCCCGCTGTGTGGCAGGTTGGCGAGAATGCATTCGGTTTTTCCGGCAACCCGGGCATCAAGCTGGGCATGGTCGAAGACCTGATTATGGAATTTGAAGAAGTGCCCACGGACACCGCGGGGCAACTTGAGAAATTACGCGCGCTGCAGGTTGTTCTCGAGGACGAACTGGTGCCGATAATGACTGGTCTTGTGCAGTGCACTTCCCTGATGTCCTCGCCGAAGGCGGCCGAGAGCGCCAGGGAATTGGACGCACAAGTAATTTAGGATATGCTAATGCGCTGTTAGGCGGTCGTCTAATCGCAGGGGAATTAATAAAATGGCAGAAAAACTCATCATTGTTATGGCGAACACCGACCCTCGGAATGGCGAGGAACTCGGGGCACCCATTTTCCAGGCAACCGTCGCGGCCGCGATGGACTACGAAGTTGACGTGATTTGCACGGCAACCTCGGGCCGACTTATGAAAAAGGGCGTGGCCGAGAAACTTTTCGTCAAGGAAGGCTCACCGAAATCCGTTTACAGCTTCATCCAGGACGCACACGAGGCTGGCGCCAAATTCTACTGCTGTTCACCCAATCTCGACCTGTTCGATATGACCAAGGACGATCTGATCCCAGAGTGTGAAGGCATCGTTGGCGGTGCTCATCTCATCGAAGAAGTCATGGAAGGTGATTGTAGAGTTTTATCCTATTAAGTCTTAGAGGCTCGACTACATGTCCCATTCTGCAACGTCCCGAATTCAGGAATACATAGGCGATCCGGTATCGGATGCACCACCGGTCACACGCGAGAATCTCGAAGAGATCTTCCAGGATATCCAAGGCGATCTCAGGTTCGATCACGAACTGAACGGCTGCCTGAATTGTGGAATTTGTACGGCAACGTGCCCGGCGGCGCACTACTACGATTTCAGCCCCAGGGAGATCGTGCAGTTGTTGTGGACCGAGAATCTCGAAGGCATCTACGACGCGATGCAGGAGAAGATCTGGTCCTGCGCACAGTGTTACACCTGTGCAGCACGTTGCCCCTTTGGCAATTCACCCGGTGGCCTGGTCATGCTAATGCGCGAGACCGCCATCAAGCACGGTATGGAGTCCGCGAAGAGCGTACTGCGTCCGTTCAGCCGGGTCATGCTGAAGCTCATCTCGACGGGTAACCAGCTATCTCCCGACATGATCAATCCCGAAGGCTTCGCGGACTGGGGTCCGAATATCTCCAAGGTTGACGCACCACTGACAACCCTGCGCAAAGCCATCCCCATGCCCACACTGCATACGACCAAGACAGCGTGGGAAGTAAATCTCAAGACATCGGTTGAGCTCTACACGATCTGGGAAGAGACAGGCGTGCTCGACAGTCTTGAAACCATCGACGAAAACCTGTTCGACGTAATCCTCGACATCATGGATGAGAAACGTGATGACTATGAGGATTGGATGGATGAACAGGACTAGATAATTGTAGGAGCGCGCCCCAGCGCGCGATGCCCGCGTAGCGGGCACGAGTGTCGCGCGCTGGGGCGTGCTCCTACAGAGAAATCATCAGGAAGGACGTTATGGCAGGAAACGGCGAAGAACGATTTACAGGGCACGGCTCGGAGTGGGTGGATGCGAACCTCTCCAAGAAAGATGCCCAGGTAGCAACAGTCTGGGTTGAGCAAATTGTCAACAAGCGGTCGATGCTGACGAACAAGGATCGCGTCGAAGACGTGCGCGATGCCATGTGGGAGCTCGAGAAAGACGGCGAGATCGTGGTGCATCGCATTAACGACGAGCACGAGCCCGCCATGGTCAAGACCTTGTATGGCTGGGACAAGAAAATTCCGACAAACCAGTTGTGGCATCACAAGTCCTGTGGCCAGTGCGGCAACATACCGGGTTACCCTGCGTCACTCTTATGGCTCATGAACAAGATGGACATCCGGTATCTCGATGAGACCGACCAGACCTCGTGCACGGCGTGGAACTATCATGGCTCGGGTATCGGCAACATCGAGAGCCTTGCAGCGGTTTTCCTGCGAAACTTCCATCAGGCCTACGTGTCCGCGAAGGCTCAGGGTCTGCCGGAGGGGTATTACTATCCTCTCGTGCATTGCGGCACATCGTTTGGCAACTACAAGGAAGTGCGTGGTTACCTCCTGCACTCAGCCAAGCTCAGGGATCGCGTCAAGACCATCCTTGGCAAACTTGGCCGTCTCGTCGACGGCAAATTGCTGATTCCGGAAGAAATCGTTCACTATTCCGAGTGGGTACACGTGATGCGTGATCGCATCAAGGAACACCAGGTCATCGATTGCAGCAACATTCGCGCAACCGTGCATCCCGCCTGCCACGTCTACAAGATGGTACCCGAGGACGCGATTTACGACGACGACATCCTCGAAGGGAACCGCCTTGCCGTCACCACAGGCATACTCGAAACGCTCGGCACGCAGGTCATCGACTACTCGACCTGGTATGACTGTTGCGGCTTCGGTTTCCGTCACATTATTTCCGAACGTGAGTTCACGCGTTCCTTCGCAATTGATCGCAAGTTGCGCGTCGCGCAGGAAGAGGCGCGTGCCGACATGATGATTGGTCACGACACGGGCTGTATCACGACACTGGACAAGAATCAGTGGATCGGTGCGGCGGTGGGCAAGCCGGTTGAATTACCGGTGCTTGCTGACTGCCAATTCGCGGCATTGGTCTGTGGTGCACATCCCTACAAGATCGTGCAGTCTCATTGGCACGCCTCACCGACCGAGCATCTGTTCGACAAGCTCGGCATTGACTGGCAGGCGAAGAAAAAAGAATTCGAGGAATACCTGAAAGACGTCGAGGCGGGTAAAGGGGAGTCACTCTACGACCCGCGTTTGATGATTACTTCTGGCCCAGGCTACAAAGCCGTAGAGCATAAGGGCGACTAACGATGAGTAAACCTGTTCTAGTAATTGGCGGCGGACCGGCCGGTCTGGCCGCAGCTCACAGTCTTGCCTCGGTTGGCAAAGAGTGTGTCATTGTCGAGAAAGAAGACAGGCTTGGCGGCGCGCCGATTTTGTCCGGTTACGCCAAGCTCGTGCCGACGGGCGAGTGGGCGAAGGACGCGATCGGCGGCATGGTCAAACGTGTCGAGGATGAGGCCGGTGTCTCGGTCATAACGGGCGCAACGGTCACGGACTTTGACGGTACGCCGGGCGATTTCACGGCCAAGTTGTCCAATGGTGACTCTGTTGAGGCTGAAGCGGTCATTCTTTGCAGCGGTTTCACGCATTTTGATTCGGTTAACAAGCCTGAGTGGGGCTTCGGTACATACCCGGACGTAGTCACGACCACGCAGGTCGAGCAGATGATCTCGTCAGGTGACGGTGTCCGCTGCCCGTCCGATGGCCGCAAGCCGAATCGTGTCGCGATCCTGCTCTGCGTCGGCTCGCGTGATCGCCAGATTGGCCGCGAGTGGTGCTCGAAAATCTGCTGCACGGTATCGTCGAACATGGCGATGGAAATTCGCGAAGAGTTGCCGGACTGCCACGTTTACATCTACTACATGGATATCCGCACGTTCGGGCTGTATGAGACGAAGTACTACTGGAAGAGCCAGGAAGAGTTCAAGGTCAAATACATCAAGGCGCGTATCGCTGAGGTGACTTCTGACGGCGAGAAACTCATCGTCAAGGGTGAAGATACGCTCGTCAAACGTCCGATTACGATTCCGTTCGATATGGTCATTCATGCCATCGGTATGGACCCGAACGTCGAGAATCCATCCATTTCAGATACGTTCGGCGTAGACCTGGAAGAACACGGTTACATTGGCGTCGCGAATCGCTACGGCGCGATGGGCGAAACGTCTCGGCCCGGTGTCTATGTTGCCGGCTCGGCGACGGGGCCGGAGACGATCGACGATTCGATCGCGCAAGGTCATGCCTGCGCCATGGCAGTGCTTTCGAACGCGAAGAGTCTGAAGTCGGCGTAAGCCAGGCGTACTGATGGCAGCCCGGTCCGCAATGAAACCATTTGAGTTCGAGCGCCCTGTGCTCGACCTTCACGGTCCTGCCATTCGGGCCGGCTTTCAGGCCATGGTCAATGGCAGCGAAGCGCTGGGCGGAATTGAACGCTATGTCGATGCCGTGAGACTGAAGAGTGCGGTGTTCCAGCAAGCACTCGTTGAAAACGATGTTGCCGAACTCGATCTCGAGACGTTCAAGGGTCTGTGCACGTTCATGTCGACCGTGCGTCGTCGTATCGGCGCCTGGCTCAATGAGGATGCCTTTGTCGAGATGCGCGCCGGCATTGTGGAGCTTTTTGACGATGCGGAGCACATCGAGAATCGCCTGGACCGCTTTTGTGGTCGTTTCCCGAATGACAAAAAGCATCGCTGGGTGAAGGATCTTGCGGCCGAGCTTTTGCACAATGCCGACCCCGAGCGTGTGCCGCTAATGAACCGCTGGGTCTGGGACGCCAAGTCGAACACCGGCGTCATTCGCGAGATCTGGCACGGCGAAAACGTCGATCACATGACGATCCCCGTGGCCGATGGTTACGGTACCTACATCATGCTGCGCGAGGAGCTGAGTCAGTTCCTGAGCGAAAACGGTATCTTCCGCGATGTCCTGTTTTATGTGGATGTGCTGTGTGCGCAGGTCTACGCACAGTACATTTGTGAACAGGGTGGCAGTTATCTGCGCGCTGATTTCACGGCGCCGGAAGATCCCATGCAACATACACGCCGCCTGCTTGGCCTCGATGGAGTCCAGCCGGGCGATGGCAGAACTCGCCTCAAGGCCATCAATGGTGAGGCCTTTGTTCTTGATGACAGCACCAAGCTGAACTAACGGAAAACCTGATGCCCATTCATGAAAAAAGCCTGATTCGGCCCGAAAACCTGACTACTCACGACGAGTTGGTCATGGACGGTGTTGACGTCTCCGGACACTGGAGCACGTTCATCGAGACCCGGGTAGTGAAGGATTACAACGAAGACATGCAGGAAGAAATTGCTGCCCTGCCGGGCGGTGAGCACATTCATCGTTGCTGGCAATGCGGCTCCTGCACCAACTCATGCACGGTCAATGCGATCAACCCCGATTTCAACCCGCGCTACTGGATCTACCTGATTCGCATGGGCTATGAGTCTGAATTGCTGCGCGACAAGGACATCATCTGGCAATGCGTGTCGTGCAACAAGTGCACCTATGCCTGTCCTCGCGACGTCTTCCCAGAGGGCGTCATGAAAGCGACCGCGCACTGGCTTGAGAAGAAGGGGCACACGGAAAAATCGCCATCGATGCACTTTGACGAAGTGTTTACGGAGCAGATCGTCAAGACCGGCAAGATCGAAGAAAGCCGTACGATGCGGCGCTTCTTCTCGCGCACCGGGCAAGCGCTCATGCAGCCCTGGATGGTTGAGATGGTGAAGCGCATGCTCAAAGGCTTGCCGGTGAGCCTGCTCACGCGCATGGGGCTGGCAACCCTGATCGCGCCCAGGACCAGCGATTGGTCGAAGGCGTCGGCCGCGCTCGAGGAATACATCGACGAACAACACGAGAAACAGGCGCAGGCACTGAGTCTTGCCGAACTGGTTGAAACGGCCAAGCAAGACGTGGCTGCCTGACGAGGAACCTGATGACTACGAAAGACAAATACAAGAAGGTCGCTTACTACCCGGGCTGCGCGC